>SXGT01061100.1_pt1 | contig 20010 bp, 23 predicted proteins | sample 3176221 | NCBI WGS metagenome assembly SXGT01 (sample SAMN11356862, study PRJNA531348) | freshwater metagenome | isolation source: freshwater sample F1-120 | place: China: Fuxian Lake, Yuxi | collected 2017-12-25
GCTTGCCCAGTTGCAGCTTGCCCAGTTGCAGCTTGCCCAGTTGCCGCTTGCGCATTCTCACGCCCAACAGCGGGCATAGAAACCGGCGTCATCAACATCATGTTTGGCGCAAGCTTCGGTGGAATTGCACTTGCTTGAGCGCGACTTTGTCGGGCGCGATCGATCACGATCGGACCAAGCGGATGATCCACGGTCAATCGTTCGATTGACTTTCCATCTGAACTAAGAAGCAGATCGAGACCTTCGCCATCGAATGTCAAAATGTCGGTGGTCAATCGAAAAGCAGATTGACATCCAAGTTGATTGAGTACTTGATCAAACTCCAACTGCTCGGACTCCAGAATCATCGAAGGGCTGTCCTTGGCAAGATTGACAACCGCTCCAGGTGATGGTCGGTAAAATCGAATGACAACATCGCCATTGAATGTTCCTGATTCAAGCGCACGATTTGGCACATGGACGCGCCCCGAATTCGCTCGCAGCGTTGCGACACGACCATCCTCCATATAGAAAACAGTTCGCGGCTCAGTCATTGACATGAACGCGCCAGGCTGTGGATCGATTTTCTGCGCGGTGTATTGCTGCGCAACTCGTCCATCTTTTCCAGCAACCTGAACCCAAGCACCTTGATCGAGTTGCACAGTCGTTGCACCACCCGCGCGTGCTTGCACCGCGGCTCGCTCTGAATCGGAAAGTGGTTTCGGAGCAACTAAATCTTCGATTGGCGCAGATCGTTCGCGACGGGAAAGTGGAAGATCACGATCAAATTGCCACGCAGCAAACAAGATCCCTGCGGCGACAACAACCGAGATTCCAACAACCACTTTGCGTGAAGCATCGACTTTCATGAAGTGAGCGGAGTGTATCCCATGGCGACTCCTCAATCGTCCGTCAACAAGACCACGACTGCGATGTCGTAAAGCGCGTGCGTCGCGACGGCGATACCAAAGCCTCGGACCACATACAAAACGCCAAAGTAAATCCCGGCCAGAAGGAAGAATGCCGCACGGCGAACATCCAGAACACCGGCGCCAGTTTTCAATGGGTGATACAGGGCAAAGAGCACGGCAGAAATGCCAATTGCGACACCAATTCCCCAGCGCTCTGGCATGCGAAAAAGGTCAACAAAGACCGTGTGGAGCAGCGAAAGAAGCACCATTCTAAAAATCAGTTCTTCATAAAGTCCCGCCCCGATGCTGATGGAGATTTTCCCAAAGAGAGATAAATGCGAGATTGAATCTGGCATCGCTGGAGTGAACGCTCGAGAAATGAGTTGCGCAAAGACCAACAACGACAGTGCGAACAAGGCGCTTTCGATCGCCATCCCTCCGATAGTCGGCAAATGAATCGACCACGGCTTGCGTACGAGAATCTGCCAGACGATCATCACCACAACAAGCGCGACAGCGGGCAGAGCCAGCGTCGGCAGATTGAGTCGAGCGGGATCGACTCCAAAGTTTGAGAAAAAACGAAGCAGACTTTCGTGCGCGCCGTTGGTCAAAGTTCCATGCGATCCGCGTAAGAAAAAAATCAACCCGATTTCATAGAGCACAACAAGCGGCACGATCAGCGCCAAAATCTCCAGCGGTTGCTTTGAGCGTTCGAAATAACCACTTCCACCACCACGAGAATGAGACAACGAAGACGATCCTGCGGAACGTTCCTTTCCCCGAGCGCCTCGACGATTCGCCATTTTCTTATGCGGACTTCGCGGCAGTCAACTTATTCAAACGCTTTGCCAAACGACTCTTTCGACGAGCGGCGGTGTTGTGGTGCATGGTCGGCGTAAGCGCAAACCGATCCAACATTCCCGAAAGCAAGCGGAGGGACTTTTCAGCCGCACTCTTATCGCCGTCATGGATTGCCTTGAGGAACAACTTGGTTTCGTCCTTCACCTTGGTGCGACGCCAACGATTCCGCGCGCTGCGGTCTATGTTTTGTCGAACTCGTTTCTTCGCTGATTCAGAATTTGGCACTGTGATATTCCTCGCAAAAATCGACGCCGACCGCGCAAGCGACCAGAAAACGTCGGACGGACAGTATCGCAGAAAATTCCGTTTTGTGCAAGTGAAGGTCAATTGACCACTTGACGAGGGATGGGGGTTTCAGCGACAATACATGACTTATGGCAATTCGCTCAGGATCTTCAGGTCCCCTCATCGCTGTCGTCGTGTTCGTGATCCTCACAGTGCTATCGATTGCAACTGCCATCTACTTTTTTACAGAACGAAACAAAAGCGAAGCGAGCGCAATGGAAAGCAAGCGCGCGCTTGCCGCGGTGGTGGGCGCGGGCTATTTTGACCAAGACCCAGGCGCGAAAATTCGACAAGCTGCCGAAGGTGAAAACAAGAGCGTGGTTGAATATCTCGTCTCGAAAAATGCCGAAGTTGCGGCTGTTGTGACTGGGGAAACCAGTGCCGATGGCGCTTCAGTTCGAACCGCGCTTGGGCTTAAGACAGACCAGACCGCCAAGCAATCTCTTGACTCATCCCGACGAAGTGTTCTCGAAGCGGAAGCCAAGGCCGTTGAACAACAAAAAATCGTCGAGCAATTGACCGCACAAATGGTTGCCATCCAAGCTCAAGCAGACGAGAAATCCAAGAGCGCCGACGAAAAAGTTTTGGAATTGACGGCGACAATCGAGCCATACCGAGCGTCAACTGAAGCCGCGCTCGCGTCGATTCAGGAACTCAAAGATGAACTGACCAAAGCTCGAGACGAAGCGAAGTCCGAATACGCAAACCAAATCGCAGAAGAAAAAGAAAAGCAGGCCTCCCTTGTCTCTGCCAATCAAGGACTCTCTGGAAGAGTCACTGAATTGCAAAAGCAACTTGACGGATTTCGCATCTCTCCCAAGGATGCATCCCTTCTGGTCGACGGAACAATCATTGATTTAGCCGCAACAAAAGATCAAGTTTTCATTTCGCTTGGCTTAAAGGATCGCGTTCGCGCTGGCATGACTTTCGAGGTCTATTCCGACGCAACGGCGATCATGTACGACCCGAAGACTGATCGCCAGACTCCCGGCTATGCCAGTCTGGAAATCATCAAAGTTGGCGACACAACAAGTACCGCCCGAGTAACTCGAAAGGCTCCAAGAAAAAACATCTCTAAAGGCGATGTCATCGCCAACGCCGTATACAGCCCAACTTATCAATACAAATTCCTCGTTCACGGAAAATTCGATGTGGACAATGATGAAAAAGTCACCGATGGTGAAACTGATTACATTCGAGCGAAAATCCGCGACTGGGGCGGGATCGTCGTCGAAGGAGAAGAAATCACTCCAGACATCGACTTTGTCGTGATTGGTTCCATTCCATCAAAACCACAAATGCGCTCAATGGGAGAAAGTGATTCCGCATATGCCGCTTCACTCGCCGCAAGCCGTGCATATGACTCATATCAAACACTCTTGAATTCTGCGTCTGCCGCACAAATTCCCATCCTGAATTGGAACCGATTCCAAATTCTTACTGGCGCAGCAGAGCGCTGATCGCAGAACCTTGCGTCACGACGGCGCCCTTCATCAAACAACCACACTTGCGCAGTATGCCGCATTGCGTGGTCTCTTTGGAGTCTTCCATATGTTTGGTGTTGGGCAGAACATGCGCACCGCTGCGGGCGTTGGCAGCCTGTACTTTCGCGCAATCCGCAGACACCGCGAGCGTGCGATTGGACACATCAGCCGAAGTTTTCCGCATCTCACACCATCTGAAGTCAATGACCTTGCGGAGAAATCGGTGCGAAGTCTCTTGCAAATGTTTATGGTCGAAACTGTTGCGATCCCCCGCTTGCTGACTCCGACTTCGTGGCCTCAATATGTCAAGACTGGCAAGATCGAGGAATCTCTTCGGATGCTCGTTGGACGCGATCCGATTTTGTTCGTCACAGGTCACTGCGGAAATTGGGAATTGTTGGGATTTGTACTTGCACTTCTTGGATTCAGAATGAGCGCGCTTGCTCGCCCTCTCGATAACCCATGGATCGATCGATGGCTGAGCGATGTGCGCGCGGCGCGCGGACTTCAAGTGATCACAAAATGGGGGGCGACAACCGAAGTGCAGAAGTTGATCGAGCAAGGCGGTCGAGTTGGATTCATCGCGGATCAGAATGCTGGAAACGATGGCATGTTTGTGCCCTTCTTTGGTCGACTTGCTTCGAGTTACAAATCAATCGGCTTGCTTGCGATGCGATATGAAATTCCAATCGTCAGCGGATCCGCTCGTCGCTGTGACGGGACTTTTTCGTACGAGCTGAATCATGCCGACATCATCTATCCGCGCGATTGGAAGGATCAACCCGATCCACTTTTTTATATCACCGCTCGATTCAATCGCGCGATTGAAATGGCGATTCGAGGAGCCCCCGAACAATATTTATGGGTTCATCGCCGTTGGAAAAGTCGGCCGCCTCACGAGCGATTGGGGCGTCCAATGCCCGACAGATTGCGCGAAAAACTGCGCCAATTGCCATGGATGACAGACGAAGAGATGGAACGCCTCGAACAGCGAATTGAACCCCTTGTGCCGACCGTATAAAAATTTTTTGTTTCCAACAATACTCCGCCAAGAACCGTTACCCTAGAGTTGGTCATACGGACCTATCACAGACGCCTCGTTCACGGATGAGCGAAGGCCAGCACGGATCGACTTCGAATCGAATTCAATGACCACCACACCCTCGACAGAGTTATTGACAAGGCCCTCTTCGACGATCCCGACGGAATTGTTCCTTCGATATCTGCTGCCAGTCATTCTTGTGCATGCACTATCTGTCTTGGCTGTTTTTCCAGTTTTTTTCTCGTGGACTGGATTGATTGTTTGCCTCATAGGAATTCACCTCTTTGGTCAGGCAATCACCATGGGATATCACCGACTTCTGACTCACCGAAGTTTCGAGGTCCCACGCTGGTTTGAATGGACACTTGTCACGCTTGCGTTGTGTTGCCTGCAGGATTCTCCCGCACGATGGGTTGCCACGCACCGCATGCACCATGCGCATAGCGATGAACACGAGGATCCACATTCTCCACTCGTCGACTTTCTGTGGGGCCACATGGGATGGCTCTTCTTGCGCAATCACGATTTGACGCATGTTTCGAATTACTCGCGATATGCGCGCGACACGCTTCAAGATCCATTTTATTTCTGGCTTGAACGAAATCCCGTCGTACCAATCTTTTTCTATTTTGGTCAATGCATTCCTTACTTCGCAATCCCGATGGGACTCTCGTGGTTCTTCGGCGCGTCAGTTGCGGATGCCGCGCTCTTCGCAACCAGCGTGACGATTTGGGGAGTTTTCGTGCGGACAGTCCTTGTCTGGCACATCACATGGAGCGTCAACAGTCTCACCCATATGTTTGGTTATCGCAGTCACGAGACTGGCGAAAACAGTCGCAACAATTGGCTCGTTGCCTTGATTGCCGCTGGAGAAGGCTGGCACAATAATCATCATCAGGATCCATCGTCCTGCACGGTGCAGCATCGTTGGTGGGAATTCGATCTGACTTACTGGGAAGTTCGTGGGCTTCAATGTTTGGGGATTGTCCGCAATATCACCCCTCGCAGAGATGAGCGCGTGCGCCGTGCTGTGAGCGCTCGAGCAGTCGAATCTCCCGCCGAAACTGTGGCGAAATAGAACCACTAAGGCTCCACACGGGCGAGCGCACTTTTCCTATTCTGTGCCACTTCAATGCGAGTTCTTGTCGTACTTCCATCTGTAACCCCATCTGAACGCAACCCATCGTCGTTGGGTTCGCGCGCATCTGTGGAGAAATGTCTTCGCGGGTTGAATACGCAATCGGACTCTATTGGCGGCGACATTTTGTATGGACCAGGAATTCAATTCCAGCTGGCACCGAATCAAGATCCTGTCGTGCAAATGCTTCTTGAAGTCTCGGATGAAGATATCGGCTGGCTGGTTATCGAACGAATCGGCAAGACCCTGAAATGGAAATTCGTCGACATCAATACAGGCAATGAGTTGGCTTTCCCTTCCAACTGATCATTCCGTGACGCGACCATTCCATCGAGCGATTGGAATTTTTTCTTTCGGGGCATTCGTACTTTGCCTATTTGCTGGATCGGCATTTGCGTTTTCGACTTGTGTGGAAGTTTCGACAGCGCGTGCCCTAGACGATGCTCGACTTGCGTGGCCACGAACCGCCACCACTGCGACTGGCGACAAAGTGACTTTCAGTCAGCCTCAGGTGGATGAATGGCGCGACGGCATGCTCTATGCGAAAGTTGCGACGAGAGTTCAGCTTGCCAACGCGCCTTCGTCCGTTGAAGGAACCGTCAGCCTGCGCGCTCGAACGACGATCAATCACGCCGATCGCACCGTGACACTGCGAGACATCTCCGTCCCTGCTCTGCGCTTTCCAGCGGATGAAAATCAAATCAAGGCACTCCGCGATGCTGCGACAGGGTCGCTCAAAATCGCCCCAATCACAGTTGCATTCGACGATTTGGTCGCATCGATGCAGACGCAGGCATTCCCAACTTGGGCTTCGACCGTCATCAGCAACGATCCTCCGCGCATCATCTTTCAAGATTCACTTCTCGCAAAGGCTGTTGATCCCAACGATTCTTCTGTTGAAATTATCCAAAGCGATGGCGTGTTGAAATTTGATCCCATTGTTGCAAACCAACTCGAAGGCGCTTCGAACACTTCATCTCTGCTTTTTCGCGATCATGAAGGAAGTTGCTACCTCCTCGTATCGGGCCGATGGCTGACCGCGGAGTCTGTTGATTCTGCCGAGTGGACTTTTCTTGTGCCTGAGCAACTGCCCCCCGCCTTCGCGTCGATTCCAGAATCATCTCGTTGGGCGGAAGCGCTTGCAAGCGTCCCCAACACGCCAGCGAACCGAATTGCTCTTCTTGCAACATCATTACCAAGTGAACGCACTCTGCCACGAAGCACCACGATCAGTATTCAGTGGCAAGGAGAACCGCAGTTCATAGCAACCGATTCACCTGCTATTTTCTGTGCGACCAACGCAAATGCGCTTGTGCTGAAACTTGAAAAGGATTTTTATTGCAACTCGCTTGATGTATGGTTTGTCGCATCGAATCCAAGTGGACCTTGGTCTATTTGCGTAAAAATTCCCAAAGTGATTGCGTCTTTGCAGATCAAGTCGCCGTTGTTTGAATATCGCTTTATCCAAGTCGCAGAATCCACGCCAACAACTGTCACTTTCAGATCAACATCAGGTGCCCACAGCGAATTTGTGCATGATGGCGTTGTTGTTTATGGCACGGGATTTACAATTCCCGCAGAAATGGCTGGAATCAAAGCATTTTCTTCGCCATCATACGGTCGAGGGATGTGGTGGAATCCTTGGATGCTTGGGTTTTCCGGCGAGTCATGCATCTCAATTCCCCTCGCGGAGAAGGTTGCGACTGAAGCGCTTGTCCCAAATCCTGCGCAAGAGAATCACTTCGTTGGACTTGATGGAAGGGTCTATGCGCGTCGTGGCGATTTGTGGTTTCGCAATATGTCGGATGGTCAATGGGTCGAACTGACCGAACAGCGTTCGACTCTGCGAGTGTTGATTCTTGATTTCGCGGCTCGGCAAGCGGCTGTCAAAAATCGGCGTGGATTCCTTGAATGGGTGGCGAAGCAGGATGCACTGCGGTCGAAATCGGTTGATGGATGTGGGCGCGTTCTTTCGATGGATGGTGAGCGGCCTTCGTTTAGTGGATTTCGATGTGCGATTTCTGCTGAGAAAACTGAATCTGTGAAATAGCACGAATGGTGAATTGTGGTTCGCGTAAACAGATTCAGAATGTTTTATGCCAGCGCCGCGGGACGTATGTCCTGGCGCTCAAACATGCTGCGCCTCGCCTACGCGGACTCCGGCTCGGCTCGCAAACTCGCGCAGGACATGGTCCCGACGGCGCACACGCGAAACGATGTTCGTTTTCGCAGCTGTGTGCTTGGCTCGAATCTGTTTGCGTCTCCAGCCGTTGGAAAGTCCTCTCGGGCGAGTTCCGCAGGCGACCGACTGAACTTGCAATAAAATTTTCGCAAATCGGATCGTGTCGGTCGCCGAGGACTGTTTGAGCCCCGAGAGGACTTTTCACGGCTGCTCACTTATGCATTTCCGTGGCTGTATCCGTGGATCGAATTCTGTCACACTTACAGCGGCTGACGCTCGGGTTCGCCGATAGCCCGCGGATAACGCTTGGGAGTGAGACCAGTTTTTTCCACGACAACAAGCGTTCCCGTCGGCGTGCGGACTTGATCAACAACAACGCCGCGCAATTCACCAAGTGCACGCACTGACTGTGCAACTTCTGCCGCAGCTTGCTCACCCTTGATTGCCACGAAGTGGCCTCCCAAGCGCACCATCGGCAGGCAGAATTCCAAAAGACTCGGCAAGCGCGATACAGCGCGACTTACAACGACATCGTTGCACTCGCGCAGATCCTTCGCGCCAAGAGTTTCCGCGCGCTCAGAACGCACTCGAACATTCTGGAGCCCAAGTTGGTCGACGGTCTCCTTCAGAAATGCAGCCTTTTTCCCAATGGATTCGATCAAAGTGATCTGAGAATCTGGCATCACAATTGCCAGCACAAGACCAGGAAGACCACCGCCACTTCCAACATCCACCACTGACCGCGCTTGCGATTGTTGGAGAATTGGCAAGAGAGTCAACGCGTCAAAGATGTGGCGCATCCACGCAGCGGTGCGATCACGCACACCAGTCAGGTTCATCTTTTCGTTGGCGATATATAAGAGATCAAGATATTGCGAAATCAATTCGACTTCACTGGCTTCCAATTCGATTCCGTAATCTCTGACAGCAATCAAGAACTCGGAGGATGGACCTCTTGATTCGACTGGCGCTTCGTTTGGGACTTCAGAGTCCATTATCCGTTGCCTCTGATTGCGCTACCGCCCATCGTGCCACCAGGCTTCGCATCACGAGCGGCAATTGAAAAAAGAATTCCCATTGCAATCCACGATGCCACGATACTCGAGCCACCAGATGAGACAAACGGAAGCGTCAAACCCGTGATCGGCAGAATTCCAACCGTCATTCCAATATTGACGAAAGCCTGAAATCCAATCATTGCGCCAATTCCAGTTCCAATCAATCGGCCGAATGGATTGCGCGCTGTGATCCCAACCCACATTGCACCAAAGACGATTGCCGCCTCCAAAAAAATCACCAACAGACCGCCCACCAAACCCCATCGGCATGCCAACACCGCAAAAATCATGTCATTGTGCTCTTCGGGAAGTGCGTTAAAACGAACGAGATTTCTGGCGTTTTCCTCGCCATTTCCGAAGAATCCTCCTGCCCCCACAAGTGTGCGCGCGCGGTCTGCTTGAAATCCAATTGTTCGGTTGTATCGATCATCGCCTGTCAACTGAGCGACGAGCGAATCAATTCTCGCGCGCTGATGAGGCTTCAGCATCGGGTACGAGGCTGGTGCCAACAGCGCTGCACTCAGCACAACAGCGCCCAAGTGCAATCTCCGAGCGCCTTGCGTCAACAGCATCGCGAGCAATGTCGGGAAAAATAGTAATGCTGTTCCCAAGTCAGGTTGAACGAGAATCAGAAGAACTGGAACAGCGGTCAATACGATTGGCAATAACACACCTGTGCGACTTCGAACATCGGCGGCACGGCGAAGCCACCACGCTGCTGCAAGAATCCAGGCAATCTTTGCAAACTCCGCGGGCTGAATATCGATCGGGCCTAAATCAATCCAACAGCGACTTCCATTTCGCGCCCGAACGATTGCTTCAGGAACGCCAGGCGCGATCAGCAGCACAAGCAAACCAAGCGTGATCAGAAAGACGATTGGGCTCCATCGCTCAATCAAAGCTGGCAATGGAACCACAATCAACGAAGCGGCGACGATGCCCACAACGGAATATGCCAATTGACGAAGCGCGAAATTTGGTTCGGTAGTCCCAATCGCCACGATGCCAATGCCTGTCAGTAGCGCCGATGCGACAACTGGAATCCAACCAACATTCCACCACGAAAGACCGAGGATTTGCGAGATTACTGGGAAAAATGGCGCGGCCTGGGTCGCTCGCGCTGGTCCACGAACGAATCCACTCATCGAATTGCACCTGCGTTGACTTGCTCTCTTGCTTTGCGCGTTCCATCGCCAATCAAATATCCCTCACTAACGAGTGCGCGAATGACAGCGCCCATCACAGGTCCTGCAGTGCGACCACCACCACCGCCATGCTCGACGATGACTGCGATGGCATAACGCGGAATCTTGTCGCCTTCATTTGCGACCAACGCTGCGCACCACGCGTGATCCGCATCGGTCACGGTCCGTTCGATCACCCCATCTCGGTCACGATCTACTTTCAAAGGCGGCGCCTCAGCCGTTCCAGTCTTCGCCCAAACGCGAACTCCAGGCGTATCAATGATCGAATCATTTGATCCATCTTCATAGTCCATGTGATTACCGGTTCCATAACTTTCAGAAACCACTCGGTGCAAACCATCGAGAGAGCGCGAGACTGCTGTGGGAGAGAATGTGTGCATCGCACTTGTTTGATTTCCACCCGCAAGAAACGACGGTGATCGAACAGATCCACCACGCGCCATCATTGCGTATGCATTTGCCATCTCCAGTGGAGTGACTGTCATTGGACCTTGCCCAATTCCCAGCGAAACTGCGGAAAATTGATCATGTCTCGAATCAACGAGAGCCGCCGCTTTCGCCGAAGGAATCGTTCCACCAAGCGTTCCAAGTCCGAATCGTCCATACCACTCGCAGATTCGCTCTGCGCCCAATCGATTCGCCAATGTATAAAAATAGATATTGCAAGATCGGGCAAGCGCATCTTCCACTCCCAGTGGACCGCCAGTCAATTTCGTGTGCGTTGTGAACTTATACCGCTCGCGGTAAATCCAACAGCGCGCGGCATCTGTGCGATCCTTGAAAAAATGTCCGTTGCACTCAATCTTTTCATCTTCGCGCAAGACACCTTCCGTGACGGCGGCGATATAGACAAGTGGCTTGACAAGCGATCCTGGTGGATACGCCGCTTCGATCGCACGATTGATACTTGCGGTTTCGCTTGCCATCGAAGTTCGCCCGCCACGCGTTTGATCTTGAGGCAAAGGAGTCGATGCCGCAGCCAAGACTTCACCGGTGGCAACATCAATGATCACCGCAGCTGCAGGCAATGCATCGCCGATGCTCAACGCATCACTGTGGGTGTGCCATGATTGCACCGAGGTCAAACCTGTGCGTGGATCGAGCGCTGCTTGCACTCGCATTTGCAGTTGTGCATCGATCGACAGCGTGACATCTTTTCCTGGTGTTGGCTCGATTCGATCTTCCTGTGAAGAATCGAGCCGCCGAACGGATTCCCCCCGAATTCCGCGCAAATCATCCTCAAATTTTTTCTCCATACCACGCGATCCAACGGTATCGCGGCTTGCGCGATATCCACCAAGATCGACTTCCGTCGTGCCATCTTCGAGCGTTCGTTCGAATGGACGGCGCTCGAGGTCTTCCTTCCACGCTTCGTCACGAACCGATCCGACAATTTGATCGAGCGCGCCATCCATCTTCAGCACCAGTGGTATCGATGTTCGAATTGGTCGAGGCAGATTTGCCCGCGGCACCTCGACCTCAGCGCACTTCCAAGGGGCTTGCCTTTGGACTGCATCGACGATTTCGATTGCTTTGGGATACGCATCCGACAACTTACGCATTTCAAACGCAATCTCGTTGGCAACATCGCGAAAGACCACATGCATCTCATGCATTTCACGAATTGGTTCTGGCTTCACATCCAGAGTTTGCCCACGCGAACGGCGGTTCTCGATTATGCGACGAAAAACTGCGGCGGCTTGCTCATCAATGCGCGTCGCTATTGCATTGAGATTCTTGTCAAATTCCTCTTTGGAAAGCCCAGAACGCGTCGCAAGAATCTCCACAAGCGATGCCTGCTGTTGCTGCCACTCTGGCAATGCTTGTGCAATTTTCTCGTCGCGCTGCGCTTGCTTCAGTTTGCGCCATCCGCTTCCTGCGCCAACACGCGCCTGAGCTTCCGCACGCTCGAGGGCCCATGTTCCCTTGGCCAATGAATAACTCACAGCGACGTCATAACTTGGAGCATCTTCGGCCAAGACTCTCCCCTTGCGATCGAGAAGTTTTCCGCGCCATGTCGGCAACAATTTCTCGACATCAAGTCTTTCTTCCGCAGCTTGCGCTAACGCACTGCCTTGAACAACTGTCAAAGTGAATAATCGAATTGCAAGCAAGCACGATGCCCCCGCCATCAGCGTGAACAGGATAAAAAATCTCTTTCGTAAATCTCTCTGAGCACTCTTGTATGCCAATCAGTCCTCCATGACTGTGATGCATGTCTGTCCTGCTTGCTCCGTCCGTGAACAAGTGACAAAAGTGTAGCGAACAGGAAGATGGTTAGTATCCCCCTCCTTATGGAATGTGGCATTGTCGGATTACCTAACGTCGGAAAAAGCACGCTCTTCAACGCCCTGACTTCGGCAGGTGCGGCGGCGGCAAATTATCCATTCTGCACGATCGAACCCAATGTTGGAATCGTCCCGGTTCCAGACACTCGGCTTGCGCAGATCAACAAATTCATCCCAAGCCAAAAGATCATCCCTGCTGCACTGCGGTTGGTGGATATTGCCGGTCTGGTCAAAGGCGCGAGCGAAGGCGAAGGCCTTGGGAACAAGTTCCTCTCTCACATTCGAGAAGTCGATGCGATCTTGCATGTTGTTCGATGTTTCAGCGACCCCGATGTAATGCACGTCGACGGAACCGTCGATCCAATTCGCGATATTGGAACCATAGAGACCGAACTGATGCTCGCCGACCTTCAGATCGTCGAGAGTCTCGTCGACAAAGCGCGCCGAACTGCGATGCACGGCGATAAAGACGCACTTGCACGCCAAGCGATCTTGGAGCGTTGCAATGTGGTGTTGAACGAATCTCGGCCAGTCCGCTCTCTCAATCCAACACAGGAGGAATCCGTCATCCTTCAGCAGCTTGGCATGATCTCTGCCAAGCGCGTTTTATTTGTTGCCAATGTCGACGAATCTGACCCTGAGGGCAAAGGACCGCTCGTCGAAAAAGTTCGTGCTTATGCGGCAGCAAATGGTGGAATCGTTTGCGTGGTCTGCGCACGAATCGAAAGCGAACTTTCTGAACTGCCACCAAGTGACCGCGCAGAAATGCTCGAATCTTTGGGTATGAAGGAACCCGCTCTCGACTCTGTCGCGCGCGCCGCCTATCAACTCCTTGGGCTCGAATCCTATTTCACCGCTGGCGAAAAAGAGATTCGTGCATGGACGATCCACAAAGGTGCGACGGCTCCACAAGCTGCTGGCGTCATTCATACCGACTTCGAAAAAGGATTCATCCGCGCCGAAATATACAAAGTCACGGATTTGCTCGAACTGAAAAGCGAAAAAGCAATTCGCGAAGCTGGACGACTTCGAAGTGAAGGCAAGGCCTATGTCATGCATGACGGCGATGTAGTGCACTTCTTGTTCAATCCTTGATCGACTGGACAACTGAAGCGCAACTCCTATCATTTAGATATGTTCAACAAATTTATCGATGATTTCAAATCGTTCGCCGTCAAAGGAAACGCCATCGACATGGCAATTGGAATTGTCGTTGGCGCGGCGTTCAACAAGATCATCAATTCAATTGTCTCTGATCTGATCATGCCTCCGCTGGGACTTGCAATTGGCGGAGTCGACTTCAAGAACCTGGAACTCGTGCTGAAGAAGCCAATTCTGGATGCCGCGACGCAAATCACCGCCCCTGCTGTCGCAATTCGTTATGGAATGTTCCTCAATTCGCTTGTTGAATTTTTCATCGTCGCATTCAGTGCCTTCATCGCCGTTCGCGTGATGGCCAAGACAATGGCTGCGCGATCAACACCACAATGAAGTGACCTGTACGTTTCGCATTCCAACCACACAGACGGTCGCGCGCATCGTCTCGATGGTTCTTGCATTGAAAAACTCATCGAGATCACTATTGCTGCAGATGCTTTTTGCGTCTTTGACAACAAAGACAATCCACTGAAAGGAATGACTGCAACATTTATTCAAGCGCCAACTCCTGCGAAATGATCTCGTGCGGAGTGGCGCAAGTCGTCAAGACACTTCTTTTTCCTCCGCGAATTGCGCCACACTTGGCAAGTCAATCGCCACGGCCAAACTTGCCAAGTAATCGTCAGCGGAAATTTCGATCGCGCCGAGCGAGACCATATGCGGATTTGCATACTGACAATCAAGCAACACAAATCGACGGGCACGCAGTCGATTCACGAGGGATACCAAGCAGACCTTGCTTGCATCGCGTCCCCCTTCGAGAGGTCGACTGAACATACTTTCGCCGAAAAATGCGCCGCCAATTGCAACTCCATACAGTCCACCCACGAGTGCGTCGCCCAGCCACGCTTCCACTGAATGCGCGTGACCGCGACGATGAAGTTCCAGATAAATCTGCGCAAGTTCGCTTGAGATCCACGATCGATTCTCGGGTGTGCGATCTTGTGCACAAGCAGTGATCACCCGCTCGAATGCAGAATTGATGACCACCTTAAATTTGCCGCTGCGATGAACTCGCGCGAGCGTCTTGGAAACCTTCAGCCCCCCGTCATCGAGCGGCAGAATGCACCGCGGATCGCTGGAAAAGAAGCCGATTTCCCCAGAATCTGGGTCAGCCATAGGAAAAGCTCCGTCACGATAACCATCGAGAATGATCTGAATTGGGTCTATTCCTGCCATTTTGGTGAACTCGCTTGGATGAGAACCGTAAAAATCAAATCGGAGAATGCAGCAAAAGCCCCTTGCGAGAAGTCATATTTGTTGTAACTTCTTCCTTCCTCACAGAGGGGCCGTCGGTGACGGATGATCTCAGGCTTCGGCTTGAAATCAGCGGCGCCGCAAGGGGTGTCTTGGCGCGGCCAAGGGACACTCCAGCCTAGAGGAAGCCGCGGCAAGGGTCCCAGCGATGGACGCCCGACCCCGCGTCGAGCGTTTCCGTCGTCGGTTGATCCGACGCGGTGCCAACAGCGAACGCACTGTGGCACCGACTTCCCCTGCGTTTCAAGCCCTTTCGAGGAACTTGAACTTTGGTTCGATCGATCAATCAAATCATATTGCGCCGAGGTTATTATTCGGTGGTGCATTTGGCCCATGGTGTAACGGTAGCACAGGAGATTTTGGTTCTCTTAGTCCTTGTTCAAATCAAGGTGGGCTAATTTTGATTCGATCGACATCCTTTCCAACCGACTGGAGTGTTCATCGTGACTCGTCCTTCCTCAACTTCGCCAAGCTTTTCGTCGACATTCCATTCGACGACCGCTGTCATCTTGGCCGCGGGCAAGGGAACTCGTATGAACAGCGATCTGCCAAAGGTCATGCACTCGGCGTTGGGCAAGCCGCTTGTTGAATGGGTTGTTGATGCAGTGACGGCTGTTGGTATCGAGCGAATCATTCTGGTGGTTGGACATCAAGAAGAAATCATTCGCGCGCATTTTCAAGGGCGATCGAACATCGAATTCGTGCGGCAATCTCCACAACTTGGAACTGGACACGCGGTCGATCAAGCCCGTCCCTTGCTGCTGAATGTTGATCGCGCAAGTGAATTGCTCGTGCTCTGTGGCGATGGTCCGCTGATCACACCTGCCACGATTGGGACGCTTCTCAACTCGCATCGCACTGCCAACGCCGCCGCGACACTTGCCACAAGCGTCATTCCAGATGCGGCAGGTTATGGCCGAATTTCCCGCAATTCCAAGGGTGAATTCAGCGCGATTGTCGAACAGAAAGATTGCACCCCGGCGCAATTGCTGAATCGAGAAATCAATCCTTCGTATTACTGCTTCGAACTCGGCGCGCTTTTAGACACGCTTGCGCAGGTCGACAATCGAAACGCAGCTGGCGAGTATTACATCACCGACGTCTTTCATATTCTCAAGAAAGCCGGACGCACAGTGCATGTTGTTGACGCTGTGCCGCCAGAAGAAGTTCTTTCCGTCAACACGCCAGAACAACTGGCGGAGGTTTCCGAACTTTTACGTTTGAAAATCGGGACGCATCAAACTTCGAGCCACGCAATTTCTTCTCACACCATTTCTACCCACACCAAGGAGAGACACTGATGAGCGCAAGCGATCGAGAACAACTGAAAATTTTTGCGGGATCAACCGGACGCGCCTTGGCACAATCCATGTGCGATCACTTGGAATTGCCCATTGGCCAAGCGCAGACTGTCGTCTTTCCTGACGGCGAACTTCTTGTCAAACTTGACGAAGATGTGCGTGGACGCGACTGCTACATCGTGCAGTCGTGCAGCGATCCTGTGAATCAGACCATCATGGAACTGCTGGTTTTTATCGACTGCTTGCGACGCGCAAGTGCGCGGCGAATCACCGCGGTCATTCCATACTTTGGCTATGCCCGGCAAGATCGCAAAGACGAAGGGCGCGTGCCAATCACCGCAAAATTGGTGGCGAATCTGATCACAACCGCTGGCGCGCAACGCGTGCTCTGCATGGATTTGCACGCTGCTCAGATTCAGGGGTTCTTTGATATTCCCGTCGACCATCTCACTGCGGCGCCAGTCATCAGCGATCACTTCCGTCGCATTCGCGGCGAACTTGGCGAACTGACGATCGTCTCCCCCGATGTTGGAAATGTGAAAGTCGCAAATATGTACGCCAACTTGCTCGGCGCGGATTTGGCGATCATCGATAAGCGTCGACACAGCGGCTCGAAGATCTCTGTCAAGAATCTCATTGGTTCAGTCGAAGGCACCACCGTGCTGATGTTCGACGACATGATTTCCACCGCTGGAACTGTCTGCGAAGCCGCGAAGGTTGTGATGGAGCATGGCGCAAAGGCAGTTCATGTCGCTTGTACTCACGGACTCTTTGTTGGCATGGCCTGCGAGCGACTGATGGAAAGCCCCATCGACCGCATCATTTCCACGGACACGATTCCCGTGGGACAGCGGCATAAATCGCTCGAATCCAAATTAACCGTCTTGTCAGTTGCTTCGCTCTTGGGCGAAGCAGTTCATCGTATTCACCATGATCAGTCGATTTCTGCGTTGTTTACACACGGCGCTGGGGTCAAGCGTTAGTTTTCTAGCGCTCGTTTTCTAGCGTTCATTCTTTAGCGTTCATTCTTTATTTGAAAATAGGAGATTTTTATGAGTCACGAAGTACCCGTCCTAGATGCCCTTCCGCGCGAGCGCCTGGGAACCCGATATGCCAAACGCCTGCGCACCAAGGGACAACTCCCTGCTGTGATCTATGGCCACGGCAGCCAACCAACTCCCGTCAGCGTTGACGAAAAGACAATGCTTTCTGCGCTTCGCCGCGGACTGCACGTCTTTGAAATCAAGGTGAACGGCGGAACACCCGAGACTTGTCTCGTGAAAGAACTGCAGTTCGGTTGGATGGGCGACAATGTCATTCACGTCGATTTGGCTCGCGTCAATCTCGATGAAGAAGTCACCGTCAGTGTGGCGATCAACTTCATCGGAGTTCCAGAATCTGCCAAGCGAATTGGCGCGGTGTTGACGCACGATATTTCTGAACTTGAATTGCGCTGCAAGGTGCGGGACATTCCAGAATCAATTCGCGTCGATCTCACCAACATGGTTGGCGACATCATGACTGTCGCGCAGTTGAAACTTGCTGCTGGTCTTATCGCCGTCAGCAATCCACACTTCGCGCTTGCTCGAGTCGTCCTCGTGCTTGAAGAAGCAACGGGTGAAGCAGTAACAACTGGTGCTGCAGCAGCCGAACCTGAAGTCTTGACCGCCAAGAAGGAAGACCCCGCAGCTGGAGCTGCTGGCGACGACAAGAAGGCAGACAAGAAGAAATAATGCAAATCGGCTCCGCTCATTTTCGATCTCTCTTTACTGGTCAATCAGCGATGAGGAAATCAGCATGAAGTTGATCGTTGGCCTTGGCAATCCCGGCCCCGAATACTCTCGCACTCGACATAATGTTGGGTACGAAGTGATCGACCGTTTGGCTCGTCGTTTCTCGGATCCATCTGGATCTGCGCGCGCGCGCTTCAACGGATTGACGATCGAAGCGGAGATTGCTGGTCAACGCGCACTTCTGCTGAAGCCGACAACATTTATGAATCGATCGGGACGCGCGGTCGCCGAGGCGATCGGATTTTTCAAGATGAACGCGACAAGCGAACTCATCGTGATTACCGACGACTTGGATCTTCCGTGCGGAACGATTCGCATTCGTGGTGAAGGAGGTGCGGGCGGCCATAATGGGCTGACCGACATTCTCGCTGCACTGGGATCACCGCAATGGAGTCGCTGCCGAATCGGCATCGACAAACCTGGCGTGATTCCGCAGGCGGATTATGTGCTTGGTCGTTTCACCGACGATCAGAAGCAACTCGCAGAAGAGGGAATCGAAGATGCGTGCAAAGCCGTCCAACTCTGGTGCCGCGAAGGACTCGCGGCAACGATGAATCAGTTCAACCGAAAGGTGGTCGCCACGACTGGCGATGCATCTGCGAATCAATCTTGACCGTTCTACAAGTTTTTCAAAGAAGTAATTCCAAGGAGTATCAAATGTCTACTGCTACAAAAACAACCATTCGCCAATACGAAGGTATGTTCCTCTTCCCTCAGGCCGTCACCGCTGATCTTGCTGCGGCCTCGGATCATGTTCGTGAATCCATCACCCGCCACGGTGGCCAAATCGTCAGCCTCGTCAAGTGGGATGAGCGTCGGCTCGCCTTTGACATCAAGAGCAATAAGCGCGGCGTTTATTTCCTCGCATATTTCACCGCGCCGACTTCGGCCGTGGTGTCGATCGAGCGTGACTGCACTCTCTCCGAGCGCATGCTTCGCGCAATGATTGTGAAGGCTGACCATCTATCAATGGAGCAAATGCAGGATGCCGAAGGTCAGGCTCGTCTGGTCATGGAAGCCAAACTTCGCAAGCAAACCAGCGAAGCCGCTGAAAACGACAGCGAAAACGCTCCAAACATCATGATGGACTGAGCGAGGGGATGAACCCCCATCTGCCAACCCATCGCCCCGCACCTTCTGGTGAGGGCGGGTCCTGACTGGACCTGACTGGACTTGAGTTGAGAAACCACTTCCCCGCACCAAAAAATGGTCGGGGAATTTTTTCATCTTTTGGATGTTTCCTCTTGCGAGTCGATAGGATCGTGTGCAGGAGGCCACACTATGGCGAGTTACAACAAAGTTTTATTAATGGGAAATCTCACGCGGGACGTCGAACTCAAGAGCATCGCGGGCAATCAGTCCGTCGCTGAAATCGGTCTTGCCATCAATCGGCGATACCGAACCAAGGAAGGCGAAGATCGTGAAGAAACGACCTTCGTCGACTGCGAAGCCTGGGGGCGCACCGCCGAAGTGATGAAGCAGTACCTTTCGAAGGGACGGCCTGTGTTCATCGAAGGAAGGCTGAAATTGGACCAGTGGACGGATAAAGATGGACAGAAACGATCGAAGATGCGAGTCGTCATCGAGAATTTCCAATTTATGGGAAGTCCAACTGGTGGCGGTGGTGGTGGCGAAGGCGCAGTGAGCCATCAAGGACATAATCAGCAAGGACATAATCAGCAAGGAAATAATTTCCGCTCTGCACCAAGCGGTGGTGATGGGCACGTTCCAACTCCCGAAGAAGACATTCCCTTCTGATTTTGGAAAACTTTCGTAAATCAAATTGCTGAAATGTGTCGGCGGGATTTGGGAATGCCAGTGGTTCCCAAATCTCGCTTTACTTTTATGACGCGTGCGACTGAGCAAATGCGAGTTCGTACGCGAGATCGGGCGCGAACGAGAGACGAGCGCATTCGTTACTCTTGCATGTATGAACCCAAAGCCCCTGCATATTGAGAGCCGTTGTATTCACGGCGGACAGCGTCCCGATCCCACGACAGGCGCGGTGATGCCGCCGATCTATACCTCTTCGACATTCATTCAAGAGTCTCCTGGGGTTCACAAAGGA
>SXGT01062376.1_pt1 | contig 20008 bp, 18 predicted proteins | sample 3176221 | NCBI WGS metagenome assembly SXGT01 (sample SAMN11356862, study PRJNA531348) | freshwater metagenome | isolation source: freshwater sample F1-120 | place: China: Fuxian Lake, Yuxi | collected 2017-12-25
CGTCGGCACCATCGCAATCGGCCAGGCCGGGGCAAAAAACGCGGCCCTCCTCGCCGTTCGCATCCTCGCGACTACGCGTCCCGACCTTCGGCAGAAACTGCACGCCTACCATCGGGACCAGGCCCAGGAAGTTATGAACGCGGAGCTGCCCAAGGCGAAGGGAGGAGGAATGGCCGCGAAAAACACAAAGGGGCACAAAAGGAAAGCTGGAGATCATTAACGCAAGTAATGCAGAGATACAAAGACGGCAGAAGAAGGCAACTTTGCATTTCCATTCGCCATTCGGATTTCGTCATTCTGGCTTCCCAATGCCCCAGCTCATCCCTCCTGGTTCCACGCTCGGCGTCCTCGGCAGCGGGCAGCTGGGGCGGATGTTTGCCATTGCGGCCCGGCGGCTGGGATATCGGGTGCATGTGTTGTCGCCGGATGATGACACGCCGACGGGACAGGTTGCGGACCTGGAGATTCGCGCCTCGTATGATGACCTCGATGCCATTGCCGCCTTCGCTCGCGGCGTTTCCGTCGTCACCTTCGAATTTGAGAACGTCCCAGCCGCCACCACCGCTGCGGCGGAGAAGTTCGCTCCGGTGCGACCCGGCGGCAATGTGTTGCATGTCAGCCAGAACCGCTTGCGGGAGAAGACGTTTTTGAAGGAAGCCGGGATTCCCGTCACTCCTTTTCTTCCGGTGCGTTCGGCCGCGGACCTCGCCGACGGCGTGCTGCATTTCGGCGTTCCATCGATACTGAAAACGGCGGACTGGGGGTATGACGGAAAGGGCCAAGTCCGCATCGAGTCGCTGGAAGATGCGGCCAAGGTCTGGCGGCAGTTCGTCGGTAAGGAATGTATCCTGGAGCAGTTCGTCGGCTTTGCTGCGGAACTTTCGGTCATCGGTGTTCGCGGACTTGATGGCTCGTTCGTCTCGTACGGGCCCATCCGGAATTCCCACGCTAACCACATCCTGGATGTCTCCGTCATGCCCGCTGGCGTGAGCGAGAAAGTCGCCAGGCGAGCGGTGGAAATCACACGCGAAATCTTCAGCCGGCTGGAGGTCGTCGGCGTCCTCTGTGTGGAATTCTTCCTGGACAAAAACGATGAACTGCTCGTCAACGAGCTCGCCCCTCGTCCGCACAACAGCGGCCATCTCACCATCGACGCCTGCACCACCTGCCAGTTCGAGCAACAGGTCCGCTCCGTCTGCGGCCTCCCCCTCGGCTCGCCGCGGCAGCACCGCCCAGGCGCGATGGCCAACTTGCTCGGCGATCTGTGGAATGGCAGCCCACCGAACTGGCAACAGGCACTTGCCCTGGCCGACGTCAAGCTGCACCTCTACGGCAAAGCCGAGCCTCGTCCCGGTCGCAAAATGGGGCACCTCACTGCCCTGGCCGATACTCCGCACGAAGCGGCCGAGCGAGTCATCGTGGCCCGCACCGCCCTGGCTTCCTCGTAGCCACACGCGGCCCGCGTGTCGGCTGCATGCTGGGCGCGGTCGGGCAGTAGGTCATTCCTCCAATTCCAGCTTTGTCCAGACTTCATGCGGCTGACTGTTTCGCCGCGCATTGTGAAAGCACCAAGCGGTCAAGAAGACTCCCGTCATCGAGAAGAACATATTGGCAAGTATGAAATCAGGGGTTCGCGCCACACATGCTTCATGGCTGCCGCTGACGATGTACCAGGAGGCAAAGCTCAGCGCCGTAAAAACAAAGAGCCACACCATCGTAACGGCGGCCGTCGCGGCCCAGCGAAATCCCCCGGCTGGCCGGAACCAGACCTGGTCAATTCCGCGAATTGCCCAAAAAAAGCAGAGCAAACTAACGGCGGAATGAACCACCAGTTGGAGGGTCAGCGGAAGGAGCAACGGATCATACGTTTGCTTAAGCAACCAAAGCAGCGCCCCATAGAGCAGCAACGTGAGCGCTCCCACCATGACGAGGATCTTGACGACGTTGGCCGTGTAGCAAAACAATGAGTCCTCGCTCCGCAGGACGACGCAGCGATCGAACAGACGGGAAACCTCTTCCTCCCGGTAGGCCAGCCGCTGATGCCAGGAAACTCCGCCGGCCAGCTCGGCCGAAATCTCCGCCAGGCTGCCGAACCTGTTAAACGTGGCAGACAGGGCGGCTGTTTCGTTGGGATGTCGCGGCAACTCCTCCTGGTAGATGGCCGTCAGGTGGGCGAGCAATTCCTCGCGCATCTGCAGCTTTCGCTTTCTGATGGCTGGGATCGGCCGCACGGCTCGCTCCACCTGCTTCATCAGGGCCAGATTGGTTTCCGCGCTGAGTGTCTCGTTCATGTCGCCGCTCCCAAGATGCCGCCGATCACTTCCACAAACTCCTGCCACTTCACGCGTCCCGCCGCGAGTTGCCGCTTCCCCTTCGGAGTCAAGCGATAAATCCGCCGCCGCGGGCCGCGCTTCCGCTCCGGCGAGTCCTCCCACTCCGCTTTCAGAAGGCCGCTTTCCTCCATTCGGTAGAGCGCCGGATAAAGCGTCCCTTCCTTGAGTTTCAGCGACCCACACCCCGCCTCCTCCAGCCTCCGCAACACCTCCAGCCCATGCGCCGGCCCGCGCTCCAGGACGGAGAGGACCAGGCTTTCCAAATGGCCACGAAGGGTGTCGCCCGAGATACCTTGCATGTCTATATATTTAGACTGTCTAGGTAGTGGCTGTCAAGGGAAAGACTGGGATCACTTTCGTTATGTAGAAGTGGCTCGGTACCAGGGCAGGCTGGAAGCCAACCCCACGGTCAAGATAGAATCCCTTGAATCACCTTCGGCTCATCGCTCGGCCCGATGAGCCGCTGGTTGAGCCCCTGGTAGGGGTAGCTGAATCGCTTGGCATCCATTCCCAGGAGGTGGAGGATGGTGGCTTGTAGATCGTGGACACTGGTCTTGTTTTCGGTGATGAAGTACCCCAGCTCATCGGTTTGGCCGTAGGAGGAGCCCTTCTTAATGCCGCCACCGGCGAGCCAGATGCTGAAGCAGTGGGGGTGGTGGTCGCGGCCGAGGAATTTGCTGCCGCCTCGCTCTTCGTTGAGAGCGGTCCGGCCGAATTCGCCACCCCAGACGACGAGCGTGCTGTCGAGCAGGCCCCGCTGCTTGAGGTCCTTGAGCAGGGCAGTGATCGGGCGGTCCACCAGTTTCACCTTGGATGGCAGCCCCTGGACGATGTCGGTATCGACGCCGATGCCGTGGAAATCCCAGCCCCAGTCGTAAAGCTGCACGTAGCGGACTCCCTGCTCCGCGAGGCGGCGGGCGAGGAGGCAGTTGTTGGCGAAGCTGGCCTCGCCTGGTTTGGCACCGTACGCTTCCAGCGTCTCCTTCGGTTCCTTGCTGATGTCCATCACTTCCGGAACGGCGATTTGCATCCGGTACGCCAGCTCGTACTGGCTGATGCGGGTAAGCGTTTCCGGGTCGCCGAATTCTTGCAGTTCGATTTCGTTGAGCTTCTTGAGGGCGTCCAGGCTGCGGCGGCGGACGTCGCGGCTCATCCCTTCGGGGTTGTTGGCGTAGAGAATCGGCGCGCCGGTGGTGCGGCACTGCACGCCTTGATAGACTGACGGCAGAAAGCCAGTGCTCCAGAGCGCCTTGCCGCCGGTGGGGTCGGTGCCGCCGGAGATGAGGACGACGAAACCGGGCAGATCCTGGTTTTCGCTGCCGAGGCCGTAGGTGATCCAGGAACCCATTGCCGCGCCACCGTTACGCGACGAGCCGGTGTAAAGCAGTAGCTCGGCAGGAGCGTGGTTGAACTGGTCGGTGTACATCGACTTGACGACGCACAGCTCGTCGGCGACCTGCGGCAGCTCTTTCCAGACCTCGCTCATCTCGATGCCGGACTTCCCCTGCTTCGGGAACTTATACGGCGTTCCCAGCATCTTCGGCCGGCGGGCATTGAGGTCAATGAACGGCAGCCGCTCTTTTTTGAGAATGGCCAGCACGTCGTCGGAGCAAGGCTCCAAGTTGTGCTTCACCAGTTCCGGCTTGAAATCCCACAGGTCATGCTGCGGCGGCGCGCCCGACATATGCAAATAAATCACCCGCTTCACCTTCGCCGGCAGCGGCGGGGCCTTGGCGGTGAGCGGATTGTCGATGGGGACGGTCGTGGATGCAGGAGCCCCCAATGCCGACGAAGCGCCGCTACCACCTAGTAGCGAACCGAGGAACAAACCACCAAGCCCCGTATTGCAGTTTTTCAGGAACTGGCGGCGGGAAGCGAGTTGGGCGGAGAGGAGGCGAGGGTCATTCATGGGGCGGGCCTTTTTTTGGCAGGTTGGTACATCCAGTTTCGTCGAAGGACAGGCCAGCGTCAACGAAGCAGTGAATTTGCTTTTGCTTCCCGCCACCGACTGCGAACCTGTTCCGGAGAGGCCGTCCCTGTCGTCCCCAACTGCTGCACGGTGATGGAAGCGACCTGATTGCCAACCGCGGCCGCTTCGAGAGGAGTGGCACCGGCGAGGAGGGACGTGACGATGCCGCTGGTGGCGGCGTCCCCCGCGCCGACAATATCGACCGGGCCCGTGACGGGGACTCCGGGGACCAACTCGGGCGGCTGCTGCGGCTGGGTGACGAGAATTCCTTGCTCCCCCACAGTGCAAAACACAGGACGAGAGGTTCGGCTGGCCAGGAGGAGCGCCGCTTCGCGGACGGTCTGGTCGGTCATCGCGCCAGGGTCGCTGACCACGCCGGCTGCTCGCAGCAGTTCGGCCCGATTCCCCTTCAGGATCCCGAAATCGAATTCCTTCAAGTGCTGGCGGCTATCGATGTAGATGAGTTTGCTCGGGCTCTCCTTCGCCAGGTCGCGAAGCAGGTTTCTCACGGTTGCATTGACGACTCCCCAATTCGTCTCGTTGATCTGATCCAGCACAATCAACCCATCCGACGACTCGAAGACTTGCCGCACACGCTTGCAAAGTTCCGCGGTAGCGGCAGCCGAGAGCGGCCCGCGGGTCCGCACATCCAGCCGATTCAGCTCCCGCCAGCTCCCTTTGGCATCCTGCTTCATCGGCTTGGTATACGTCGGTGTCAGCCGATCGCTCACGGCGAGGACGTGCGAGGCATCGACCGGGAGCTTGCGGACCTCCTTAAGCAGATCGTAACCCTGCCCATCGTCCCCAATCACACTCGCCGGCACGAGCAACCCTACACCGAGTGCCGCCAGATTATTGAGCACCGTCCCCAGCGCCCCCGGCGAATTGCGAATCTGCGGAATCTGATACGCCTCCATCCCCGTCTCGATCGACATCTCGCAAATGCCCGGCGCGATGTCGAGGTAGCGGTCGAGGAACAGATCACCCACCAGGCCGATAGTCAGACGAGGGAGTGTATCGAGGATGGATTCAAGACGGGCGAGAGAAAGCATGAAGGTATAATAAGTGACAACCCACTTAGGATTTCGGATTTCGGATTTCGGACTTCAGATTTCCCAAGGCCGCCCGCCGCAGATGCGGCACTGTCTGCCGGTGGTCGCCGCAGACATAGAAACTTTCGCCGCCGTCGGCGACGGTCCGGACGAGGATGGTCTTCCAGGGGCGGTAGTAATACTGCGGGTTGCTTTTGGGGGCTTCCTTGTCCCATTCCCCTTCGATCTGGATCAGATCGAACGCGGCCGTCGTGAAATTAGCGATCTTTCGCCCTTCCTGGTGGGCTACGTTGCGGGCCATCGAGAGGGCTTTGAGATAGACTTCCGGCCCCATGACCGCACTCCCCATGCAGAGGAAGACGCCCCCTTCGAGTTTGTCGACCGTGTGGCAGACCGAGAGAAAATCCCGATAGCTGGCGGTGCCGAAGGCGGCTGGGTCGAAGTTGGGGTGCTCGTGAATGATGTCGTAGCCGACGCCGATGTGAACCGTGACCGGGCGGCCGAGGCGGACGGCCGCGGCGAGAATACTGGTCTCCTTGTCCGGAAAGTCGCCGTGCAAGATTGCGTGGCCGAGCGATTCGCCCAGGCCCATCCCCTTGGCGACACCTTCGCGAACGATGTCGTTCATCTCCCCGGTTTCACGCCAAAGGCCGAACTCGCCGCTGCGGATATAGCGGGCCACGCTTTCGCACGTCGCCCCGATTTTCGCCAATTCAAAATCGTGGATCGGTCCGGCCCCGTTCATGCCGATGTGCGTAATCAGCCCCCGCTCCATCAAATCAATCAGTTGCCGGGCCACACCAGCCCGCACGACATGTCCCCCCATCAGCACCAGCACTGCTGAGCCGCGTTCGCGGGCCTTTGCCATGCGACGGCCTAGCTCGGCAATATCTCGCATCCCTTTCTCGGGCAGCTCCGGCGGCAGCTCGTCGAGCGGCAACATCGACGAAATCGACAGGTCATGCTTCCGCTCGGCCAGCGGCTTGATGAGGAGGCGGGAGCGGTCGAACTGAGGAAGCATGGAGGTTAGGAGTCAGGGGTCAAGAGTCGGATCAGTTGGTCGATTTGCCGGTAGTCGCCGACAATGATATCCGCGCCGGCCTTGATCAGGCGATTCCGTTTCCAGTCGTTGATTCCTTCGCGGGTTTCTTCGTTGCTGGCGACGCCGATGGCCAGGCCGCCGACTTTTTTGACTTCTTCGATTTCGACATAGCCGTCGCCGAAACCAACGATTTGGTTGCCGGCCACGCTACTGTCCCGGATCATCTGCTCGATGATCATCCCTTTAGAGAACTTCTTGTAGTCGTCTAGAGCCCCGTAAACATGCGGGCCGAACCACTTGGAAAGGCCGAGGACACCGAGCTCATCCTGCACATATTTCAGGTCTGTTCCCGAGGCCAGATACATTTTCATCCCCCGGCCATGAAGGTGAGCGAGTAACTCCGTCGAGTGAGGGACGGTCAGTTCTTCCGCGGGAACACGCCCGCTCCGGACCGACTCCACGCGGCTGCCGACTTGCTGCCACAGCAGGTCGTGATACTGATGCTTATAAGCGACCGGCTCCTTGGGCGATCCGCCGCGCTTGGCCACCTCCTCGGCGAGCTGCATCATCTGATAGATGGTCTGCTTGCCGTTGAGCCGCATCACGAAGTCCTCGACGGTGGCATGCAACTCGCCGTGAGACTCCTTGGTGCCGGTCGCCGCGAGAATCTCCACCATCATCGGAATCATCACCTCCTGCCAGTTGCGGCGGAGGAGCGACAGCGTGCCGTCGAAATCAAAAATGGCGGCCTTGAACGGTCCGCGGGGGTGGTGCGGGTTGACAATTTCGATGGACGATGCGGACATATCGCCCGAGTCTACTCGCCTCTGTGCGGAATCGGAAGCCGCCCCTTAGTACCGATACGGACGCGGAAAATCGCGGCGATCGTATGAACTGGGTGCTGCCGCCGGCTGGTGGGAAGCGCGAGGTGCGGACGTGGCTGGGGCGAACACGGGCTCCGTATCGGCCGGCAGCAGCGTAGGAGCCGATCTCCGACTTGCCGCGGGAAGCGAAAGGGCAGGCCGCGTTGGCTCCAGTTGAGGCGGGAACAACGAAATGCGGCGCTCGGTGGTGGCGACGTCGGAAAGTGGAGTCCGCGACGGTACGGAAGCCTTGGAGCGTGTGTCCGCTTCCGGCACCCAGTGCCAGGGAACCTGCGGCAGAAAGAATAGCAGGCAGAACGCCGCCCCAAATTCCAGAAACACTCCGAGAAAGAAATCGACAGGTCCTTTGCTCTTCATTCCTGAAACTCCTCCTTGTACCGTGGCTGGCCCGACGAATGCAGGCCGTGAATCCGTGGGAGGTTCAAAAGCAAGGCTCGTGCCGAAGTCGTTGCCGTCTATGTTTCAACACCCAAAGCGTTGACTTGGAAAGGCTTAACGCAGCGGAGCAGAAAACGCTAGCGGCGGATGGGCTTGTAAGATTGTCCTCAATTCGGAGACATCCCTTGTCATTTCGCCGTCTGTTCTTCCAGCCACTTCAGATACCCCGGCGTCACTTCCACCGCGGCCAGGGCCAGGATTTCCGGCTGCTCGTAGGGATGAATGGCGAGGATGGCCGCTTCCAGCCGCGGGAAGAGGTCGCGGCGGGTTTTGATGGTGAGAACGAACTCGTGCGACATCTCGATGCGGCTATTCCACCAATACTGACTGTGGATGGGCCCATTGATCTGCACGCAGGCGGCGAGTCGCTGCTGCAGGACAGCGGCGGCGATTGCGTTCGCCTCGCTGCGCTCCGCGGTCGTGGTGATGACCTGGATGGCCTCGATGGGCATGGGTGGACGATCTCGCGATTAGCTCGCTTACCAGTAGGTCAGGCTTTGCCTGACTCTTCGATGCGGCAGGCACAGCCTGCCCTACACTCGTCGCGTCGCCCGCGCACCGGCCTGCGAGAAGTGCGGGGCACGGAGCCCGTGTCCGCCGGTGGCGATGGCTTTGGTAGCGGGAGCGGGAATCTGAATTCCTTGTTCCGCAATGCTCGGCGCGAGCGTGCCGCTCCAGGTTTCATAGGCTCGACCCGACCGCTCGTCCGCCTGATAGAAGGCGAGCAGCGAGATAGTATCGCAGGCGCTGAATTCCTGTTGCGACAGGGCTTTCGTCGGCTGATAGGTTCGCCGCCAGGTGCCGGCGTTGAAGTAGGTCTGCTGAAGCACATAGCCATCGGCATGGCTGGCGTCGAGCGAGATTGTCTCTTGCGCGTGCGTGTGGCCATAGACGATGTGCCGCGCCCGGCGATTGCGGAAGTCCGCTTCCGCCAGAGCATGCGGCAGATAAGATTCGCTCCTGGCCCCGCGGAGGCTGGCCAGGAACGAGAGCGTCCGCCCGGTCCAGTCGCTGCTGTCCCGACGGCTGAATTTGAGAGCGGCGGAGAGGCCATCGATGAGGTTAACCGGGCTCCAAGTGTTCCGTTCGCGGACGACATAAAGAGCCAACATCTGCTCCACGATGCTATCCCACGTCCGTTTGATCGCGGTGCGGAGCGAAAGGTGCGGCACCGTCCGCTCCAACAGGTTTTCCATCCAAGCCGGGATGAGCAGCAACGGCCGGACCTGGTCGATCTCCTGCAGCGCATTGACCGCGGCCGAGGGAAGTTCGCCAGCGAGGTCGATTTCCAAATGAGCGATGAAACGGCCAACAAGCTCGATGGCAATCACGTCGGAGAGGCTACTGAGGTTGCGATCGTCGCTGAAGGCCAGCGGATCGTGAATGTCGCCGTGGCGAGCTAGGACGCGGTGTGCGCGGAGGGCTTCGTGCAGTTCTTCCGACTCGGACGAGTCATGCGGGAACGGCCGGTTGTGTTGATTGGCCAGGCCCAAATGATGGGCGACCTTGTGCCGCAGCACGTCGTACTGCGGACCGGCCAGGTGCAGCGGCCAGTCGTGGTTTCCGACCATGTAGTGAATACGGACGGCAACGGGCACTTCACTCTCATCCAGCACTGGATCGCCGGCAGCGCTGGCCTGTGGCACCGTGATGACGCTTTCGGTCGCAAGCGATCGGAGAGAGCGAACCGTTTGAGCGTTGTGACGGAGAATACCGTCGGTAATGTGGGCGACCGCATCGCTCCCAGCGGGAGACTGCAAATCACTCCAGGGGCGCAGATCGCTGGCCAGCCACTTTTGTGAATGGACAATGTCCAGCACATCTCCCAGCAGCACCAAATCCAGTCGCTCGACAGGCTGATAACTGCCGCCGGCACGCCAGGAAGCCCGCCAGGCCAGATCGGCAAGGCGTTCGGCAAACAGGTCCATGGCCCCCGGTTCCAGCGTGGCCCCGGTCGTTCCGTCGGTCAGGTGCAGGTCGCTAATAATGACGAGCATGGCTCATTCCCTCGAGTCAATTTGCCCAATTTCCCTAGCGCAGCATGCGCCGGGATTACATGCATTCCCCATATCGGCAACCGGTTGTAACGGGCGTGAGGATTGTTCCGGGAAAAGAGACTGGGGAAGGCGGGGAAGAAGGGGAGACAGAGAGACGGAGAGACAGCGAGATGAGGAGTTAGAAAGAAGTGCGCTGCCAGCAAGTATGGATTGCCCTTAGGTCTCCCCTTCTCTCTTTCTCTCTTTCTCTCCGTCTCTCCTTCGCCCTGTCTCCGCTCCTCGGCAGCACATCTCAACACCTTCTAACAACTTCTATTGATAATTCTGGCCGCAGGTGTATGATGTGTATTAGAGTGGGCTTAGATTTGCACTTTTGGTCCCCGGCATGGCGGCTCGGGGCCGCATTAGGTGACAAGGATTGGAGTGATGTACCAGCCCGGCGACCGAGTCATTTACGTCGCGGAAAAGCACGGTCCCCATCCTGGCCCACGGGCCGAAGCGGTCCAGCCCGAAACTAACGGAGAGGGCTATTCTTACCGGGTGAAGAAGTTCTGGGTGGTCCTGGAAGTCCTCGATGACTCTCTGGTCGTTCGCACTCGCCGCGGTAAGCAGCGCAGTGTCGCGACCAACGATCCGCGCCTCCGTCCAGCCAAGTGGTGGGAGAAGCTCTTGCTTTCCTCTCGTTTTCCCGATCAGCCCCAAGACCGCGAGGAGCCGAGTGAAGGCCAGCGGGTCGCGGCCGGCTAATCGCCCAATTCTGCCTGCGGGCGTTTCAATTCTCCATTGACTGCTCGGGGTCCGTTTTCTACTCTTCGCCACGTTGCGGAGGCTTTGCGCGCCGCAGTTGCCTGCGGTGCGGTTTTTTGTCGCTGGTCTGCCACGTGCATTTACGTTCTATTTTTCCGCTGTTGCTCGCCTGCTTTGCGTGGCTGGCGTCGGGCTGCGCGCTGCTGAATACGGCCCAAAAGCCGGCAGCGCCGTCACTTCCTCCCCCTCCACTGCCAGCGAGCAGCGTGGTGCTGGAGGTGGCGTTTGCCCGTCTGCCGCTATCGGACGAAGCGGCCTATGGTGGAATCTGGTCGGAAGTGGATGAGCAGCACTTTTCCACGGAATTGCGCCGACAGATGGCGGCTAACGGGCTGCGGTGCGGGATTGTGGGGATGCAACTCCCCGTGCAGCTCAAGGAAGCTCTTGACGCCAGCGAACCCGGCGCGGCCGAGCGGGGCGAAGACTCCGCAGCCGACCCCGAGCTCGACCGGGCTCCGCGTCGTATCCAGTGTCGCAGCGGGCAGCGGGCGAAGGTGCTCGTGACCAAGCAACTCGACATGTTCTCGTTACTGCTGAAAGAGGACGGCTACACGCGAGGCCATCTCTTTTCCCAGGCTCAGTGCCTGTTTGGCTTGAAGGCGTATCCTCTGGGGGATGGCCGGGCGAAGATCGAGCTGACGCCGGAAGTGGAGCATGGCGAGATGAAAACGCAGTTCGTCGGCCGCGACGGTTCCGTCATGCCGCAGCTCGGGCAGGACCGGGTGGTCCTCGACAAATTGCGGCTGTCGGCGATGCTCGCCCCAGGACATGTGCTGATGATTTCCGGCACGCCCGACGTGAAGGGGGTCGGAAGCAGCTTCTTCACGGAAACCGACAGCGGCACCACCTATCGTCGCATTCTCCTAGTGCGGCTGGCGGTGACGCAGTACGACGACCTGTTCGCCCCCGATCAGATTGTCACCCCTCTGGCGACGCCAGGGGAATGAAACTTTACGCGGCCCGCCGTCTGGCAATAGTTTTGGCCAATGCTTCAGGATCCGCCGGCAATTCGGCGACTTTGCGGCCCCACATGATGAGGATATCGTCGAAGGGCCGGTCGCGCCGCGGCCTGCGCGTCGGCTCAAAGCCGGTGGCCCGCAGGACATTGGCCAACGTCTGTCCGCTGAACATGATGGTGTGATAGCCCACGCGAAACCCGTTCCATTCGCGGCCCAGCGACTGATGGGTCGGCCCCCACAACTTGGGAACCTTGATGACCACCACGCCCCCAAGCGGAATCAGGCGATTGATCTTGACCAGAGTGCCCACCGGATCCGTCAAATGCTCCAGCACGGAATCCATCGTCACCACGGTGTACTTGTCATCGGACTCCAGCGGGGCGTCTTCCAGAGTGGCTTGAATGACGCGAAACCCCCTGCTGCGCACTTCAGTCGCGGCGTACTCCGAAGGCTCCAGGCCATGACATTGGAAATAGGGACGAGCCTGTTCGAGAAGCTTTCCAGTGCCGCAGCCAATGTCCAAGAGCCTGCCCGTTGGCACCAGCTGGCGAGTCTGCTGAATCAGGCGAGCTTCAGGGGTGCCGAACACGAGATTCTGCAATCTCTCCCGCACCTTTTTGAACGACACGTTGCGGCGAACTTCCTTGCGCTCTGTCGTCCACCAATCCCCATTGGACGGCAGTTGGACGAGCTGGGGGAGGGGATCGAGAAACGCGAGCTTGCAGGCACACTCCCAAAATCCAACCGTGATCGCCGCCGAGTTTCGGAGATGTTCTGGCTCCCATGCATGCAGCAAGCGGAACGATGTTCCGCCGCACAGGTTGCAAATCCGCCCACTTTCAACAGGATTCCGCAGCTTGGAATTGCCCATAAAGATCTTCCGCAAATTGCCCGTGTTTCTTACGGTAGCGGCAAGATGATACTAATGAGATGTTAAACAAAGAAGGCCAAAGACCTGCTCGGAAACAGATGTTTGTTCCCGAGTTCGCAGGCATCCGCCGGCTGCTAGCACAGATTGTCTTGGCACTTCCGACAGCCTGCATTTCCTCACGCCAGGCTGAAGAACAAGCGAAGGACAACTCGGGTGAAAGGTTCCAGCGACAACAACCCCACCTGCGAGCGGCGCTTTCGCTGGTTTGCGCTTCTAGCGGGTGTCACTCACCCTTGCGCTTCAACTTGCTGCTATTCGCGGCGATGAACGACTTGATTTCCTCGCCATAGCCCAGGAGCCGTTCCCACTGCTCCATGTAGAGCGTGACAGGAAAGCGGCCCATGCCGTAGACCGAAACGGCCCCCTTATCGCTGACCTTGCAAGACAGTTGTCCGCGTTTGGACTCCAGGCCGGCCAGTTGCTGGGAGGCTTGCTCCACCGTCAACTCCCCCGCCTGCAACTTGGCCAGAATCTCTTCCTTGGTCACGGCTCGCTCCTCGTTCCTGAATTAGTTCCTGATAAGCAAGGTCCGGAGAGAATTCTCCGTTGGCCTTGGGTTCGTACCGTGAATATAGCGAATCGGCGAGTTTCCAGCGAGTTCAACCGCCGACTGATGGTGATCTGGTGATGCAGATACGCTAAGTCACCTCATATCCCTTCCGCTGCGCCCGGCTCTGCCAGGCATTCGCTTCTTCATCGCCGGTGATTTGCTCGGTTTTCGCATCCCAATTCAGCTTGCGGCCGAGGCGGAGGGCGATGTTGGCGAGGTGGCAGGTGGTGAGGACCCGGTGATGGGAGTAGACATCAGAAATCGGCAGCGAGCGGTCCTTGGTGCACTGGATGAAGTTCCCCATGTGACCGTCGGGCTGCTTTCCCTTGCGGAGCTTCAGCAGCACATCCTCGGCAATCGGGTTCTTTTCCAGGTCTTCCACTGGCTTGCCAGTCAACTTGCTTCGGTTAACGAAGAAACGACCTTTTTCTCCCTCGAACATGACGCCGTTGTCGAAGCCGAGGTCCTGGGCGTCGTCGCGGATGAGCATTTCCACGCCATTGGAAAACAGGCACTTCACGTTGAAAGTGACGGCGGCATTGAACGTGTCATCGACGGTGGGCCAGCCTTTCTCGTAGGGAACAGGATGTTCCGCAGCGACGACCTCGACGCTAGTCGGGCCGGATTCTTCCATGCCGATCCCCCACTGAGCGATGTCCACGTGGTGAGCTCCCCAATCGGTCATCTTGCCGCCGGAGTATTCGTACCACCAGCGGAAGTCGGCGTGGCAGCGCTGCTGGATGTAGTCGACAAGCGGGGCCTGGCCGAGCCACATCTCCCAGTTGAGGTTCGACGGCGGAGCAGTCTTTTTGAACTTGCCGCCGCGCGGGGCCCCGCCGATGGCCACGGTCACGCGGTTGATTTTGCCGATGCGTCCCTCGCGGGCCAGAGCCACCGCCTTCAGGAACCCCCCCTCGCTCCGCTGCTGCGTGCCGACCTGGAAGACTCGGCCGGTTTCCTTCACCGTTTTGCAGAGCAGCTTCCCTTCCGCGATGGTCAGCGTCAGCGGCTTCTGGCAATGGACGTCCTTGCCGGCCCGGAGGGCGGCGAGGGCGATGGCGGTGTGCCAGTGGTCCGGCGTGCTGATGGTGACAATTTCAATGTCCTTCCGCTCCAGCAACTTGCGGTAATCCTCAAAGACCTCCGCCTTTCCTTCGCCCACTTCCTTATGAGCCGCCGCTGCTTCGGCATGATTCTTGTCCACATCGCAAACCGCCACGATGTCCCCGTACCGCTTCACCGCCCGCGCATCGCCATTCCCCATGCCGCCGAGGCCGATGCAGCCGACTAGCGGGCGGTCGTTCTTGGCCTTCGTCTCGTCGGCCAGTGTTTTGGGCGTGGAGAAAAAGTATGGCGCTGCAGCAGCCGACGCGAGGGCGGCGGAAGAGGATTGGAGAAACGTGCGGCGGGAGAACATGGGAGGAGTCCTTTGCGGGAGGGAGGCAAAACTCACATGGGGGATTGTAGCCCACCGATACATGCAATGGGTATCAGCTCATCGCTAGAGCAGCTCGCTGATCGCCTCCCCCTCCGGCAGCAGGTACATCGGCCTGCCAGCATGGTCGGGGAAGGTGGTGGTGCGATAGTCGATGCCGAGGTGGCGAAAGACGGTGGCCCAGAGGTCGCAGGGGGTGAGGGGGCGGTCTTGCGGATGCTCTCCCTTGCTGTTGGTGCTGCCGACGACTTGGCCCATTTTCAGGCCGCCGCCGGAGACCAGCACGCTCATCGCATTTGGCCAGTGGTCGCGGCCGGGTTGCATGGTGCCGGTTTGCGTGCCGATGGAATTGCTCACTCGCGGCGTCCGGCCGAATTCACCGGTCACGACGAGCAGCACCTTTTTATCCAGGCCGCGGGCATGCAAATCTTCGATGAGAGCCGTGATGACCTTGTCGTAAATCGGCAGGCGGACGAGAGCGTCGTGGTACAGGTGGCAGTTGACCGCGTGTGAATCCCAGTTGTAAACCCCCTCCTTCAGTTGCGGCACGCCGGAGACGTAAGGATTTTCCATCACCATCGTCACGAACTTGCAACCGGCTTCGACGAGGCGGCGGGCCATGATAGCGCGGGCTCCCCAGGCGTGCTTGCCGTACCGTTCGTGGGTCTTCTCGTTTTCAAGCGACAGGTTGAAAGCCTTGCGGGCCTTTTCGCTGAGGAGCAACTCGACCGCTTGCTTGTTGAATTTGTCGAGCCCGTCGAACGTGCGGCTCTGATCAATGTCGCGGCGGAGCTTGTCGAGGCCGCCGAGCAGATTGGCCCGGTCGTCGAGCCGGCTTTCGGTGCTTTTATCGAGGGCGAGGTTCTGAATGGAGAAACCTTTGTCGCTCGGGTCGCCGGGCACCATGAACGGGCCGGTAGCCGGGCCGAGGTACGCTGCCCCGAAGCTGAAAACGTCGATCCCCTGCCGGCCGTTGTCGCAGCCGCAGACGTAGTTCGGTACGCCGACGTTCCGCTTCTCCAGCACCTTGGCCGCCATCGAGCCGACCATCGGGTAATCGTTCACGAAGCCGGTCGGCTCTTTGGGATCGCGACCGGTGAGGAATTTTTTGTGCCCGCCTCCGTGGTCCGCAAACCCGTGCGAAATGGAGCGGATGAGCGAATACTTGTCCGAGCACTTGGCGTGCAGCGGCAGATGCTCGCAGACATCAATGCCCGACACATTCGTGTGAATCGGCCGGAACTCGCCGCGGTAATCCTCCGGGGCGTCCGGCTTCATGTCATACGTTTCCATGTGCGGCGGCCCGCCCGGCAGCCAGACGAAGATGACGGAGCGGTCGTTGTCGATGCTCTTGGGAGCGGCACTTTCCGCCTGCGCTTGCAGCCGCAGCATGTCCGCCAGGCCCAGACCGGCCAGGCCGACCGCGCCAGCTTGCAGGAAGCTGCGGCGAGAGGAAGGACCGGGACAGAGAGGAAGCATATTCATCGGGTGGGGCTCGAATTCGAGTAAATGGCGGGAACAGCGGCAGCCGCTATCTCCCTATAATATGGCCCGGCAGCGGGAACGGTGTCAAATCCTTTATCGACCGGAAAATCTGTAGGGTGCATAAGCGAAGCGCCATGCACGCGTAATCGATTTTGGCAGCCACGCCACGCGTGCATTTCGCTGGCGCTCATGCACCCTACAAATGCCATGACTCCCTCACTCCTTCCCGCCGACCAGCACAACACCGAACTGCTGGCAAATGCGCATCCGCCAAGTTGGAAGAATCCGACTCCCACTGGCCCTTACAACCTGATCGCCATCGGCGGCGGGACAGCTGGCATCATCGCGGCTTTGGGGACGGCGGGATTAGGAGGTAAAGCGGCGCTCATCGAGCGGCATCTGCTCGGGGGAGACTGCTTGAACTATGGATGCGTGCCCAGTAAGGCTCTAATCAGGGCAGCGCGCGACGTACGGGGTCGGGAGTCTTTGGCGTCACTCAACTTGCCACTACCACAATCATTGCCGCCAAAGACTCCCGACCTCTTTAGCGCGGCAATGGAGCGGATGCGGCAACTCCGCGCCCGGATCAGCCATCACGATTCGGCCCAGCGGTTCAAAAATCTAGGTGTCGACGTGTTTCTCGGTGATGCTCGATTTTCTGGACCAAGCGAACTCGAAGTCGCCGGCCAGAAGCTGACTTTCAAACGGTGCGTCATCGCCACCGGCGCACGAGCCGCGAAGCCGGATGTGCCGGGGTTGGAAGAGATCGGCTATCTGACGAATGAGACGGTCTTCTCACTGACGGAGCTGCCTCGCCGGCTGATTGTCATTGGCGGCGGACCCATTGGCTGCGAGTTGGCCCAGGCCTTTCGGCGATTCGGCTCCGAAGTTCATCTCGTACACCGCGGCAGCCGACTCTTGCCCAAGGATGACCCCGCGGCGGCGGAAGTGATTGCGAAGCAGTTCGCACGCGAAGGAATATCGCTCCATTTGAATGCGAGGCCTATGCGAGCTCAGAACACTGCCAGCGGCAAAGAGTTGGTCATCTCCACAAACGGCCAGGAACAGACTTTCGCAGCCGACGCCATTCTCGTCGCCGTGGGCCGCACACCGAATACCGAAGGACTGGGCCTGGAAGCGGCTCGTGTGAAATACAATTCTCGCGGCGTGGAGGTCGATGATTTCCTGCGAACCGCGAACAGCCGCATCTACGCCGCTGGCGACATCATCGGCAAAGAGCAATTCACCCACGCCGCCGATGCCATGGCCCGCCTCTGCATCCAGAACGCCTTCTTCAGCTTGGCCTTCTTCGGCCGCAAACGGCTGAGCAAACTCGTCATTCCCTGGACCACTTACACCGACCCCGAAGTCGCCCACATCGGCCTCACACCCGCCGCGGCCGCGGAAAAGGGGATTGAAATCACCAGCTACCGCGAAGATCTCTCCCGCGTCGACCGCGCCATTCTCGACGGCGAAGAAGAGGGCTTCGCGGTCATCCACTGCCGCCAAGGGACCAGCCAGGTCGTCGGCGGCACCATTGTCGCCTCCCATGCCGGCGAAATGATCGGCGAGCTTTCGCTGCTGATGACCCGCCGCTTGCCACTCTCGGCGCTATCCAGCACCATTCACTGCTATCCGACGCAGGTCGAAGTCCTGAAACGCATTGGCGACCAGTACAACAAAAGCCGACTCACTCCCGGAGTTGCCGGGTTGCTCAAGACGATTTTGCGGTGGCGTTGGTAGGAGCGGGCGTTCCACCCAGTGTGGAGACAAGTTCATCGCTTGCCTTCCGAACCTTCCACCCACTTCAGGCTGAACCTGGCGAAGGTGAGCGTCTCGATGTTGCCCTTATCACCGCACTCATACAGGACACCAATGTTGCCGTCCTTGAGCACCGTCAGACAAGAATACGCACACGGCCGCGGATCGAGCAATCGGCCGTCGGACCAGTTCTGGCCGTCGTCCGCGCTGGCCCGAATCGTCAGGGCTATCCGCTGCCTGGCGGAGTTGGGATTCGAAAAGAGCAGCGGCCCTTGCGGGTAGCTGATGAGGCTGGCCATGCAGGTCGGGTCGGGCACCGTGAACCACGGCTGGGACCACTTCCCCGTGGAGAGGTCGTCCTTCCAGGTGAACCTGGCCCAAGCCCGTTTGCCGCTGCGCGATTCGTCACGCATGCTCAGCAGCAAGGAACCATCGGCGAGCTCGGCAATTTGCGACTCGCTCGTGGGGGGCTTCGTGGGAATCGCCGGGGGTGAGATCGTCCAGGTGTCGCCGCCGTCGGAACTGAAGATGAAGCAAGAATGGGGAGCCCCCTCCGCATCACGGAACTGCGCCGGCAGCACGAGCGCTCCGCCGCGGAGCTGAATTCCATCCCCCGGCCCGTTGAAGCAGAGCCGCCACTTCGGATTCCGCCCGGTGATCTTCCGGGTGATGTTCACGGGCTGCGACCACGTTTGGCCGTCATCGGTGCTGCGGGTGAGTACGAGCTGGCCCGTCTCCGCGGGCGACCATCCGGGCCCCGAGCCGTTCCAGGCACGGTTCCCTTGGGACCAGAGGGCCGCGACCAGGATGTGGCCGGTCTTTCGGTCCACCACCACGGTGGGATCGCCGACGCCGTTCCCGCGCGAGTTCAGCTCCGCTTGATCGAAGTCGAGAACAACCTGCATCTTGCTCCAGGTGTTACCGTTGTCGGTGCTGCGCATCATCCCGACGTCGATGTCGCCGGGCAGATCGCCGGAGCTCTTGTGGCGCATATCGAAGACGGCAATCAACGTCCCTGCGGGAGTGGTCGCCAGTCCGGGGATGCGGTAGGTATGGACGCGGTCGTCCCCCTGACGGCGAAGGACCGTCCGAAAGACCCCTTCCTGCGGGACAGCGTGATCCGCGACGAGACCCTTCGTCACGGTGATCGATAACAATGCAACTAGCCAACCTGCTCTCGCGTACTGCATATTTCCGCCAAGGATAGAATCGCACTTCGCTCGCCTGGGCCAGTTCGGCGCGGGTCTCCTGACCCCGCCGAAACGACTGACCGAAGGTCTCCTCTCCTGCCTTCACCGATCAGCACTTCGGGCTCTTCCGCTTCTTGCCGATCGGGCTGCGTGCCTGGAACTTTTTAATATGATCGGGCGCGAACGGAATCTTGCAGGCCCCGACAAGCTCGACAGACACCTTGCCGATGCCTTTGGCCGTTTCGACCGCCTGCTTGTGGAGCGGTTTAACGTAGCAGGCGACGGCGATGACGAAGCTATTCATTACGTATTTGACGCGGTTAGGCTGCAGGTGGATTGACTTCGCCACCCGCGCGAGCAGCGACTTAATCTCGGCCAAGTCGAGGTCCGCGTCTTCCTTGATGGCGACCATGCTGCTGTAAGTCTGCCAGCCGGCGGAGGCGATGGCGTCGTCCTTGGACTGCATCCACTTAAGGGCCAGCTCGCGGCCGTGCGGGCCCCCGGACGCCACCCACGGCACCGTGAATTCGGCAACCATCCCCCAGGTGGCGTTTTCGATCCATTTTTGCAGGTCCTTCTTGGTCATCTTCGCGTCGTCCGCGATCAGTCCGGCGAGGTACATCGCGTCGGCGATCCCCGTGTCGTACAGATCCAGAGCGAGCTGATAGTCCATCTTGACCCGTTTCTGGATCTTCTTCATGTCCTCGACCTTGACTCCCAGGCACGGCTCCTGAGCGCCGTGGGTCATCCAGGTCTTCTTGGTTTGTGCATTCGCGAACTTCTTGAGCTCAGCGACGATCTCTTGGGCGGTCATTTACTTACTCCCTCCAGTTGCCTGTAACGCACATTCGCCTCTCCGCTGACCGGCCGACTCTGGATTGGCCGAACCACCAAGATAAGTTGCCGGGCCGGCGGGAACAACATTATGTCTCAATACTGTGATGCCGACCCGCTCAACTGCATCAGCGGGTTCGGCTCGGACACCCTGAGTGTCCCCGTTAGCCCCTCAGGACGATCGACTACGGGATCCAGCCGGTCCAGCGATTCAACGCAGCTAAAACAAGAACTCGCCCGGCAGCTTCGATGCCTGTCTGATCCAACTCGCCACGAGCTTCTCGTCGAGTCCCGGCGCGCCGGGATCCTCGTAAATGTCGAGGTAGCGCACGTCCTTTTGC
>SXGT01374449.1_pt1 | contig 20007 bp, 19 predicted proteins | sample 3176221 | NCBI WGS metagenome assembly SXGT01 (sample SAMN11356862, study PRJNA531348) | freshwater metagenome | isolation source: freshwater sample F1-120 | place: China: Fuxian Lake, Yuxi | collected 2017-12-25
AACGCTTGGTGGCTGTGCGAGCCCTCCTCGTGCGGATCACGGCGATGCTCACCGCGATGGTGCTGAAGCTCGGCTCGTCTTCGTCGGGCTCGGGCTCGGGCTCGGGCTCGACGTGAGGAACATGAGGGGATGCCTCAGGTTGCGGATCTGTCCTGCGTAACGCGGCGTCGAAGCTGGTGTTCGTGGTGCAGAAGGGCGGGCAACGAGCGGGCCGTCCTCACGGCGTTCGTGCAGAGCGTGCTCCGCCGCGCGCGGACGCCGAGGTTCGCGGACACGCTCGCGACGGTGGCGGCGGAGCGGGGCCTCACGGGGAAGGAGTCGTCGCTGCTCGGGGCGTACGTGCGGGGGTCCACGGACAAGGAGCTGACGACGGCGCTGAGCATCGGGCAGGCACGCTCAACGGCTACAAGGCGAGGATCACGCGCAAGCTCGCCACCGACTCGACGCGAAAGGCGGCGTTCCACGTGCTGCGGCGGGCGTACCGGGATCTGTGACGGGGGAGGGCGGACGGCCCCTCACATCCCGCAGGTCGCCGTCACCCCCAGCGGCGCCACGAACAGGTCCTTGATCTCCTGCGCCCCGAGCTGCCGGTTCCACAGCGTCACGTCGTCCGCCAGCATCTGGCTCTGGGCGGTCTGCGACCCCACCCGGATGAACTTGGCCTCGTTCCCCGGCGTCCACGGCTCGGTCGTCGTGACCGTGGTCGAGCCCACCGTCGAGGAGAGGGTCAGCGTCAACGTCGGCGCGCCCGCGGGCATCCCCGTCCTGTTCCACGTTCCGACGAACAGCATGAACCCGGTGGGCGTCCAGTTCGCGGCCACCTGATCGGCCGCGATCGTGACCTTCGCCTGCATCCCGTCCTGGTTCTCCATCACCACGGTCAGCCCCTCGATCGTGATCCCGGGGCCGGCGTTGTTCGCCGCGGCACCCTGGCCGGTGCGCGGCCTGTAGAGTCCGCGCATGTCGGTGGTCTTCAGGATGAAGTTCGGCTTCATCCAGAGCGCGACCGTCCCGACGTCCTTGTTGTGGAGCGGCTTCACGGTGGCGTCCCAGAAGACGGCCGCCGTGGTCAGGGTCGCCGCGTTGCTGTAGCGCCCGGGGGAGAGGCTCACCGGATCGCTCGTCGTCGGGTTCTGCCCCGCGGCGCTGTTCAGGTCCGCGTCGAACGGCGCATTGAACGTGATCCCGCCGCAGTAGCTCGCGCCCGCCGGCCTCGTGTCGACGGCGACGTCTGGCGCGCGCTGATCGGCGGGCGGCGCGGTCCCCGTGTCGGTGACGCGCCCCGTGTCCGCGGAGCCGGCGTCGGCGATCGTCGCGCCGGCCTCGGCGCAGTCGACGCAGTCGACGAGCTTCAGGTCACGCACGCCGCTCACCGCGTTGCACGCGACGAGCATGGAGCCGGTGAGCCACGGCCAACGGGCACGCATGGAGGGAGGATAGCATCACTCGCTGGGCCGTGCGGGCGCGTCCTCCGCGGTCCGGAGAGGGAAGTCGAAGCGGAGGAGCACGGCCTCGTGCCCCAGGGTCCACAGGCTCCGTGTCGACATCTCCGCGGCCCAGTAGGAGAGCCCCAGCCGGAGGGGCATCTCCTTCCAGTGATACGCGACGCCGAAGGAGTACCGGCGGAAGACCGGGATGCCCCCGGCGCGTGGCGCGTCGAGCGGCGCGAGGGCGGCGTTCGGCTGCCGCTCGACGAACCCGATCGCGAGCGCGGACACGTGCGCGTCCGCGTCGATGGAGAACCTGCGGAGGATCTCGAGCCGGACTTCGGCCTGGATCCCACCGCCGAGCCCTCCATCGAGCGGGTGCATCTCCAGCCAGTTACGCGGGTAAGGCCCGCCTTCCCGCGCGTGTGGGTGCAAGTGCGCGGTGTGCATGCCGACATCGACGCTCGGGCCGATGGCGCCGGTCGCGCGGAAGGGGCCTCTCTCGACGTGGGCCTCGTGGAACACGTGGAGCGGCGTCATGAGCCACGTCGACTCCGCGAGCGTCCGCGACGGATCCGACGCCACGCGCTGCTCGATCCATCCGCCCGACGCCTCCACCCAGAGCGGCACGGACCTGAGCTCGAACCGCAGCCCGCCGAACGTGCCGAAGCCCATGCCGCACCCCGCGTTGCTGCCCGGCTTCACGCACCCCGCGGGCACGCCGAGGCCCACGAGCGCGTCCGTACGCCATCGAGCCTGCCTCGCCCACGCGAAGTTGCCGCCCATCCCGAGCGCGAGCGCGAGGCTCTCCCCCCCGAGCACGAGCGTCCACGTCGTCCCGAACAGCGCGCGCGTCCCGAAGTGCGCGACGAGGCCGCGCGGCGTGTCCCACTGGCGCGCGGCCTCGAGCGTGCCCGCGTTGATCGCGAGCGACCACGACGCGTCGATGTAGGCGACCGCCGGAACGCGCGCGAGCAGGTCCGCGCCCGAGTGGAACTTGCGCCAGAACGCGCGCAGGCGGGAGTCCTCCACGCGCCCGGGATCGGCTCGAGCAGCGTCGTCGGCGCGCGCCATCGTCGGCGCGAGGAAGGCGAGCGCAGCGGCAAGGGTAGCGGCGGCCGGGGATGGCGGCAGGCAGGGGCGACGCACGCCTCAGATGTCCGTGCGGATCTTCCGGCCCGGCTTGCCCGACGCGGTGGAGGTGGGCGCGGCGACGGGAGGCGGCTCCACGGTGGTCGGCGGTGTGGGCGTGACCTGGCTTGCGGGGAGCGGCGGCGTTGCCGGTCGGGCGGTCGTCGCCTGCGGTTTCGCCTTGATACCGTCGCTCGCGACAGCGGGAGCTGTCGCGACGGCGCCGCTCGCGGAGGGGGCTTCGCTCGGTGTCGCCGGCGGCGCTGTCCTCGCCTGCGCCGAGGCCTCGGGCGGCGGGGGCGTCGTGCCCGTCGCCGCAGAGGTCGCGGACGACGCTGCGGCGGGAGCGACCGCGGTCGCCGCGGGGATGGCGTCCACGTCGCTCTTGCTCTTCAGCTGGCGGAGCCCGAGCCCGCCGCCGATACCACCCACGAGGATCAGGGCGACGGCACCCACGACGAAGTAGGGTGCTGGCGACGGCTTCACGAAGGCGCCGTAGCTCCGCGATATGGACGCGCTGTCGCCCATGTTGGGCAGCGTGCCGATCGACTTCGGGGGCCCCTTCTGTGTGAAGGTCTGGTCGAGCGGCATCCCGGCCCCGGAATCGGTCGGCGCGGGGATGGAGATGCGGTGGCCGCTCGTCGCGAGCGGCGAGGGCGCGTGCGCGGCGTGCGCGGCGTGCGGCGGCTTCGGCCAGGAAGGTTGCGACGCGGGGCGCGCGGTCAGCGACGGGGCCGACGGCGCCACACCGGGAACGTTGCCTCCCGCGGTCATGGGGTACGAGTCGGCATGGGATAGCTGTTCCCACGCGGCGGGCGTGCCGCCGTCCCGCTGCGACACCGGCGTTCTGCTCGGGGGCAGCCGCTGCGTGATGCGGCGTCCATCGATCGGGATCTGTCCGCTCGAGAGCGCGATGGCGGGGTGCGCCGCAGCTGCGGCGAAGGCCACGCTCGAGCGGCCATGGACCCGGCCCCACGCGACGATCGCGTCCTGGAGGTCCACGGCCGTCTGGTGGCGCGCGGCGGGGTCCTTGGCCATCGCGTGCTCCACGAGCGCCCCCAGATCCGCGTCGAGGCCGGGCGCGACCTGCGCGAGCGGCGGCGGCGCCTCGAGCGCGATCTTGAAGAGGAGCTGCGGGTAGTTGTCGCCCTCGAAGGGCAACCGCCCCGAGAGCGCGCGGTACAGGATGACGCCCACCGAGTAGATGTCCGAGCGTCCGTCGATCTCCCTGTTGCCCCGCGCTTGCTCCGGCGACATGTAGAGGGGCGTCCCGAGCACGGCGCCCGTCTGCGTCATGTGCCCGTCGACGTGGCCCTCCTGGAACTTCGACACGCCGAAGTCGAGAATCTTCACCAGCGTCGCCCCGCCCGAGTGGGAGAGGAACACGTTCGCGGGCTTGAGGTCGCGGTGGACGATGCCGACCTCGTGCATCGCCTTGAGGCCCTCGAGCAACTGGTACGCGATGACGGTCACGTCGTCCGGGCCGAGGGGCCCGCGTTCGAGCACGACGTCGAGGCCCTCGCCTTCGAGGTACTCCATCACGAGGTAGCACTGGCCGTCGGGCAGGTCGCCGAGGTCGAGCACGTCGCACACGTGGGGCGACCCGATGCGCGCGGACACCTTCGCCTCGCGCTCGAAGCGGCGGCGGATGTCCGGCGCGTGCGCCGAGTCGGCGTTCAGGACCTTGATCGCGACCTTGCGCCCGATCCTCAGGTTCTCGCCCTCGTACACGGTGCCCATGCCGCCCTCGCCGATGACGCGGACGACGCGGTACTTGCCGTCGATGACTTGTCCGAGCGGAAGGCCCAAGGCAGGCGAGTCCTCTCTCTCGTGAGGTGGGTGCGAACGTGGTCGGCGGGAGCGCTTTCCCCGAGCGTACAGGGTACCGGGAAGTCCGCCCCGCGTCGAGCTTTGCGCGCTCCTACGGCGGTGACACGGTCTTCAGGTCCGCGTCCTTGACCTTCTCCGCGTCGGAGCGCGCGGGATCGAAGTCGAACGCGAGCCCCGCCGCGTCCGTGGCCTTCTCGAACCGCCACGCCACGAGGCCGCCGCCGAGTCCGTCGTCGGCGGTGATCTCGATCGTGTAACGCGTCCCGGCGCCTGGATCGAGGGTGTTGTCGACGCGCGCCTCGAACGCGGGCGCGGACACCTTGGTCTGGCGGAACAGGGCGGCGGCCACGCCCGAGTTGGCGTCGGCCACGCGCACCTGGACGCGCCTGTCGAGGAAGCCACCCATGTTGGAGAACCTCACGATGGCGGGGCTGTTCGCCGACTTGATGTCGTCGAGCCCCTGGAAGACGGCCGTGTGGTTGAACACGATCTCCATGCGGTCGGCGCCCGTGTCGACGACGCCCTGCGTGTCCTTGGGGAGGAAGTCGTCGACCGCGAGCGTCCAGCTGTGGTCGCCGGGCGGCGGCGCCGTGTCGAACTTCGTGGTCTTGTTGTGCTCCGCGTAGAACTGCAGCTTGAGCCCGCGGCCAGAGGCCGCCTTGGCGACGGCCGCCGGGATGTTGAACGTCGCGTCGCGACCGCCGAGCGGAAGGGCGACGACGCGCGTGCGGAGGTTCTGCTGGCCATCCATGATGCGGAGCTCGAAGTACTCGGCGACGTGCGAGTCCATGCCCTTCACGGTGAAGCGGAGATCGTAGTACTTCGAGTTCGAGCCCTGGGTCTGGTTGAAGCGCCCGAGGTCGGTCACCACGAAGCAGCCGGACAGCGCGCCCGCCATCACGACGCCCAGCCCGAGCACGTGCCGTCCGCCAGACCTCGACGCGCGCATCAGAACCTCACCCGCACGGCACCCGCGCAGCCCTCGCCCGTGCATCCGCCCAGGAACATCGGCCGTGTGCCGGCTGACGGCGCCGTCTTCTCTTCGACGCCGCCCTTGTTGAAGAGGAGCCCCCAGCCGAGCCCGCCCGCCGTGACGATGCCGCCGCCGATGAGCAGCACGTCCGTCACGGTGACGAACGTCCTCGCGCTCGATCGCGCGCCCGCGAGGTCGAAGCCCCGCGGGCAGACGTTGTCGGGACACGCTCGCTCGATGTCCTTCGTCTTGCCGAGCGAGAGGATGCCGGTGACGGTCCCGCCGCCGAGCATGGCGACACCGACCCCCGCGACGATCCACGGTGCCACGCTCGGGCCGCTTCTGCGGGGCGGAGGTGGAGGCGCCGCGACGGCGACCGGCTTCAGCTTGAAGTCGTAGCTCTCCTTCGACCCGGCGAGCGCGTCGAACTCCCACGTCGCGTCCTGGAAGCCCTGCTTGCGCACGCTGATCAGGTGGTGCCCCGCGCGGAGCCCGGCGTGGATGCGGCCGTTCTCGGGCTTGTAGACGTTGGTGATTCGCTCGCCCTTCACGGGGATGCGCACGTCGCTGACGATGACGTCGGGCTGGTCGATGGTCATCGTGACGTGCACCACGCCGACGCCGAGCGTCTGGAGATCGCGGACGATCTGCGCTCGCTCGTCGGCGTCGATGTCGGAGACCTCCCGGAGGTAGTGCGAGTACGCCTCGATGGCCTCCCCGTCGCGCTCGAGTTTCATGGCGCAGAGCCCCATGTTCCCGAGGATCTTGGGCGAAGGGCTGAGCTGGTAGGCCGTCTTGAACTCGCGGTACGCGTCCTCGACTCGCTCGCCCTCCGGATCCTGGAGCAGCGCCACGCCCGCCTTGAAGTGCTTGCGGGCATCCTCGCTGATGGGCGGCGCCTTCGCCGTGGGGGCCTTCGGCTGGCCCCATGCGGCGTGCGGGCACGCGGCGGCTACCGCGAGCCCGGCGAGCGCGGCCGCGAGCGCGAGGCGGAGGGTGCGCGCGCCGGTTCCCATGCAGCGCCGAGGCTACAGCGAAACGCCGACGTCGTCACGATGTCTCAGACGAGCCGCATCAGCCGCAGCCTGACGAGGGCCCGAACCTCCCGGCTCGACCGCGCCATGCGGGCCACGGCCGTCCTCGCCACGCCGCGGAGGCGCCGCGATCCGCGCAGGCGCGCCTCGACGACGCGCCCCGCCGCGACGAGCGCGACCGTCGGGCTCACGCGAGCTCCAGGCGTCGGCGTCCGGCGCCGGCGGGCCGAACGTCGACGCGGCACGTGTGGCCACCGTGCTTCGGGATCGTCGTGGTGAGGTGGTACCGGAGGCCGAACGCCGAGGCGATCCCCGACTGGAACTGCCCGAAGATGCCGCAGTGCGCGCCGTTCCACCCGGGCGCGTCGTACCAGGGGCAAGCGGTCCCCTCCAGGAAGCCCGTGCGCGCGCGCTCGTCCGTGGTGCCCCAGTGATCGGGGTTCACGCGGAAGACGTACTCGCTCATCCGTAGGATCTCGAGCGCCTCGCCGACCGTGCCCTCGAGCCCGAACGCGCGCCTCATCTTTCGGGCGTACCGCACGCCCGCCGCGAAGCACAGCTCGCCCAGGATGGGTCGCGCGCGATCCATCCGCGCGGGGAGCCCGTCCGTGAGCGCGACGAGGAGCTCGCCGAGGTGGTGGGTGAGCTCCTCCCAGCGCGCGACCATGGGGATCGGCTGGATCCACGCCTCCGCGCGGGCGTGATCGCGGAACGCACGCGGGGCGCCGCCGGCGCCGGCGAAGATCCAGGCGGCGCCCGTGTTGCTCGCGACGCGGTAGAGCGCGCCGAGGACGAGCGCGATCGCGCGTGGCTCCCGCGCGTCGTCGGGAAGGGAAGGGTGTGCCCGGGAGAGAAGGCCGTACCGTCTGCGGAACATCGGGAGGCTGACCTCCGAGAGCGCCCGCTTCGCGCCGTCCCGACCCCCGAGGTACGGCGCGAGGTCCTCCGCGAGGAGGCGGTACCACTCGCACATGCCCTCGGCGACGAACCACCAGCGGACGCGAACGGGCAGCCGCTCGCGCCGGAAGAGCTCGCGCGCCGCGCGGTCGACGAACGTGGGCATGGGATCGATGGTACCATGCTCGCCGTGCGAGCCTGGTTCCTCTCGGTCGCGCTCGCCCTCGCCGCCCTCTTGGTCACGGAGGACGGGGGGGCGTACCAGCACATCGTCGCGAAGGGCGAGACCTTGTCCCAGATCTCGCTCCGCCTGTACGGCGACGCGCGCTGGGAACCCGTGCTCGCCACCGCGAACGGACTGGACGCGCAGGGCGGCTCCGTGATCCTGACCGGGATGCGCCTCACCGTGCCCGCGCCGACGTTCCACCGCGCGACCGCCAAGGACACGTGGCCGGACCTCTCGGAGCGTTTCTACGGCGATCGCGATCGTGCGACCCTCCTCGCGCGCGCGAACGGCGGCGTGCCGTGGGTGCCGCCCGTCGAGGGGGAGGATCTCGAGGTCGCACCGCTGCTCTCGCACATCGTCGCCGAAGGCGACACGATGGTGAAGATCGCCCAGCGTTACGGCACGGGCGTGCGATCGTGGGAGCTCGACGCCTTCAATGGGAAGAAGCCCAGTCAGGACCTCGTTCGCGGCGAGGTCATCCTCGTCCCGCTCGCGGGGCTGACCTTGACGCGGGAGGCCGAGGAGGAGGCCCGGCGCGGCCTCGTCGAGGGAGGCGGGCAGGGTCGGGACGCGCAGAAGCGTGCGGGCGTCGAGCTCCCGACGCTCGAGGGCGAGGTGAAGTCCGGCCGCTACATCGAGGCGGTCGCGCGCGGCAACCGCCTCCTCGGCGTGGGCGACCTCTCGAGCGCGCAGCTCGCGAAGATCCATCGCGCGCTCCTCGAGGGGTACGTCGCGCTCGGCGCCTTCTCCGCGGCGCAGGCGGCGTGCGCCGCGTGGAAGTCGAACCTGCCGGCGGGCGAGCTCGAGCGTCGGCGGCTCCTGGATCCAGACCGGGTGTCGCCGAAGGTCCGGGCTGGCTGCGGGGCGAAGTAGCCCGTGCGTTGACCTCGGTCCCCGGAAGATCTAGGACAGGCCCGTCATGGCGCTCGTCGTGCAGAAGTTCGGAGGAACGTCCGTGGGCTCGATCGAGCGCATCCGCGCTGCCGCGCGTCGTTCGCTCGCCGCCCAGCGCGACGGCAACCGGGTCGTCGTCATCGTGAGCGCGATGAGCGGCGAGACGAACCGCCTCCTGCGTCTCGCGCACGAGATCGAGGTCGTGCCGGATCCCCGCGAGATGGACGTGATCGCGGCGACCGGCGAGCAGGTGTCGGCGGCGCTGTTCTCCCTCGCCATCAAGGCCGAGGGTGGGCAGGCGCGGAGCCTCCTCGGCCACCAGGTCAAGATCCTCACCGATGGCGCGTTCACCAAGGCGCGCATCAAGGCCATCGACGGCTCCAAGATCTTCGAGACGGTCGATCGCGGCGAGATCGCGGTTGTCGCCGGCTTTCAGGGGGTGGACGAGCGCGGTGACATCACGACCCTCGGGCGCGGCGGCAGCGACACGACGGCCGTGGCCGTGGCCGCCGCGATCGGCGCGGGCGCGTGCGAGATCTTCACCGACGTCGACGGCGTGTACACGACGGACCCGAACGTGTGCCCGTCGGCCCGGAAGATCGCCAGGATATCCTACGAGGAGATGCTCGAGCTCGCGTCGCTCGGCGCCAAGGTCCTCCAGATCCGCAGCGTGGAGATAGCCATGAAATACGGAGTCCCCGTTCACGTCCGGAGTTCGTTCTCGGAGGCGCCCGGCACCTGGGTCACGGGCGAGGAGAAGTCGCTCGAGGAGGTCGTCGTCGCGGGCGTCGCGTACGACAAGAACGAGGCGCGGGTGCACCTCGTCGGCCTCGAGGACCGGCCCGGCGTGGTGGCGGAGTTCTTCGGGACGCTCGCGCGCCAGAACATCTCGGTCGACATGATCATCCAGACCGCCTCGAGCGGCGACGGGAGCCGCGCGGACGTGACGTTCACCCTCGCGACGACCGATCTCGCGCGGGCGCGGCCGCTCATCGAGGAGACGGCGCGGCGCGTGGGGACGCGGGAGGTCCGCTACGACGAGGACGTCGTGAAGGTGTCCATCGTGGGCCTGGGCATGCGCTCGCACGCGGGCGTCGCGGCGCGGATGTTCGAGCTCCTCGCGAAGGAGGGGATCAACATCCAGTGCATCTCGACCTCGGAGATCAAGGTGTCGTGCCTCGTGGCCGCGCGCTACACGGAGCTCGCGGTGCGCGCGCTGCACGACGGCTTCGGGCTCGCGCGCGAAACGCGGTAGGGCCAATGCCGATCGGATAAGGCATTCGTTGGAGCGAGGGTGCCCCCCCCCGTCGCGCTTCGCGCGCGAAGAGGTTCCGTGGAGGCGGTGGGGCGCCGGCGCAGACCTCACCCACATGCCCCCTCTCCCTGAAGGGAGAGGGGGCATGTGAACAGGAGAATCGCCTCTCGCAGGGTCTCCCGGTTCAGTCGTGCGTTCTCGAGGCGAGGAGGGTGAGGTCTGCGCGGAGCTCGCGCGCTCCTCCCTCTCCCTTCAGGGAGAGGGAGGCCGGGAGGGTGAGGTCTGCGCGGACATCCCGGAACCTCTTCGTCTCCCCCTGAAGAGCTGTCCAAAATTGCGCGCGCCCTCTCCCGTCAACGTCAACGCTCACGTCAACGTCAACGTCGACGAAGGGCAGCCCCGGGCAATTGTTGGACAGCTCTTGAGCGCGCGTAGCGCGCGATTTGGGGGAGACCGACGCGCGTAGCGCGGCGAGTGGGGGCACCCCTTCTCTTGCGCTGGATCGCCCCTAACCGATCGGCATTGGGTGCTACCCTGGCGCTCCCCCTTGACGACGACGCTCTCCGAGCTCCTTCGTTCCGCCGAGATCTCTCCGTCGGGGGAGCTCCGCGCGCACGTCCCGGCCGACTGGATGCAGGGGCGAAGCGCCTTCGGAGGCCTGCAGGTCGCGCTCGCCGTCCGCGCGATGCGCGCCCTCGTGCCCGACGCGCCGCTCCGCGCGATCCAGGCGACGTTCGTCGGCCCCGTGGGGGAGAGCGTCCACGTGACCGCCGCGATTCTCCGCAAGGGGAGGAACGTGACCCACGCGGAGGCCCAGATCCTCGACGGACAGGCGACCTCGCTCCTCGTCGTCGGCGTGTTCGGCGAGGCCCGGAAGAGCTGCTTCTCCCTGAACAGGGTGATGCCCGATACTCCCGCGACCGCGTCCACGCCGTTCCCCCACGTGCCGGGCGTCACACCCGCGTTCCTGCAGCATTTCGACGCGCGCATGATCTCCGGCGCCGCCCCCTTCAGCGGCAGCGGCGCGTCGCACGCCCTGTTCGAAGTCGGTCTCGAGGACGAGGGTCCGGCCACCGAGGCGCACGCCGTCGCGATCTCCGACTTCGCCCCGCCGCTCGGCCTCACGTACCTCTCTGCGCCTGCCCCCGCCAGCACCGCGACGTGGCTGCTCGAGCTCGCGACGGACCGCTTCGACGACCTCCCGCTGTCCGGCTGGCGCATCGCGGCGAGCCTCGACCACGCCCGCGACGGCTACACGAGCCAGACGACCGTCGTCTGGGCACCGGGCGGCGCGACCGTCGCTCGTGGTCACCAGACGATGCTCGTGTTCGGCTGACGGTCGACGCCGGTCCGAGGTGCTACGCTTCGCCGGTGGCCAAACGTCTACCTGTGCTGCAGCCCAGGACGCACCAGTCGCTGTTCGCCTACGCGTCGGCGGAGTTCGCGGCGAGCTACCGGATGAAGTCCGCGAGGGACGCCGTGACGGTGGGTGAGCACGTGGGCCTCTGGTTCGACGAGGCGATGGCCCAGGGGCCAGGTCCGTCCTCGCCCTACGCATGCGCGACCGGCTGCGCGCACTGCTGTCACCTCAAGGTGATCCTCACGGCGCCCGAGGTGATCTTGATGACGACCTGGCTGCGCGCGCGGCTCCCGCGAGAAGCCCTCGCGACCTTGCGGGCTCACGTGGTCGAGACCGACCGGAAGACCCACGGCCTCTCGTCGTCCGAGCGCGCGGACGCCCGCGTCCCGTGCCCGCTGCTCGCCGACGGCGCGTGCGTCGCTTACGAGGTGCGGCCCGTGGCCTGCCGCGTCGCCAACTCGTTCGACGCCGGTGCCTGCAAGAGGGCGTACGACTCGGATCACGACGTCGCGATCCCCCACGACAGGGAGCCCCGGAGCTGGGCCGACGCCCTCCGGGGTGCCGCCACCTCGGCGGCCTTCGAGGCGAAGCTCGATCCGAGGATGCTCGAGCTCGTCACCGCACTGAAGATCGGCCTCGAGCAGTCGGACGCCCCCGTCGCGTGGGCCCGCGGCAACCCCGTCTTCGCGAAGGCGATGGATCGCGAGTTCGCCGCCGACCTCCAGCTGCAACGCGGGAAGTGATCCCTCAGAACGCGTACTGCACGTGCCCCCCGATCGTCGGGCCGCCGCTGTCGAACGAGCGCGCCTGGTAGCCGCCGCGCACGGACAGCAGGAACCCGGCGCCGAGGTCGATGCCCACGTCCGCGAGCAGGCGTACCCCCGCGCGGGAAGCGTGCGGCATGTTCGTGACCTCGACGGTCGACCCCTGGATCACCCGACGACCGAGCGGCACGTCGAGCCGCGTGTAGCCCCGAACCCCGAACACGCTCACCCCCTCTCCGCCGAGGACGAGCTTCGTCCGGTACGGATCGCCGATGAGGATCGCGCCCCCTGCCCCGCCGGAGAACCCCTTCTCGGTGACGCTTGTGGTGACCTCCGCGTCGACGTGGACCGCGTCGTCGAGGCGAAACCTCACGCGCGGGGACCCGTAGTTCAACCCCACGTCGAAGGCGTCCGGGTTCCGCTCGCCCTCCACGACCGAGCGCCCGCGAACGGCGCCGCCGCGGATACCGATCTCCGTGACGATCTTGTTGAAGAGGCGGAACGCGTACTCGCCCTCGGCCCGGTAGTAGTAGTCCGCGAAGCTGGCTTCGACGAGCGCACTCTGCGCGCCGTCGCCGGGTCTCTCGTAGACCCTCGCGCCGGACGTCCCGAAGCGTACGTACTCGCCCCGCGCGATGAACACGGACCGGCGGCCTCCGACGCCGAGGAGGGCCGCGTCCTCCTGGACCAGGGCGTCGTCGCGCGTGAGCACGACGGGGTGGAGATCCTGCCTCGACGCGAACACCGCGCTCGGCTTGTCGTCCGTCCCGACGGCCTCGATGGCGTAACCGAACGAGCCGGTGACGTGATCCTCGGGGATGGCCACCGCGTACGGCCTTTCCGGGGTGGCGGACCGGGAGAAGGGTACCTGTTCGGTCTTCTCGCCGTGGCGGTACACGAGCACGATCTGCTTCGCGAGGTCCGGGTTCTCGAGCTGGATCGCGACCGTGAGCGGCCGGCGCTCGTGGGCCGAGTACACCGGCGCGTGGTGCACGCGCAGGCGCGGCGGCTCGGACGCGGTGCCCTTCCCCTGCTCGGGCGACGGGCCGTCCGCCTGGGCCTCGTCGGCAGAGGCGGGACGCGCCGCGGCGAGGAGGACGGCGGCGACGAGGGCTGGGCAGACGATCTTCTTCACCATTCGTAGCTCACGGCTGCGCCGGCTCCGGGGCCGGCGTGGTTGATGTTCCGACCCTGGTAGGACACGCGACCCGAGAGGGTGAGGCTGCTGGTGAGCTGGTAGCCCGCCTGCGCGATCATGCGCGCGCTCACGTTCTCGGCGCCCGGCGAGGCGAACGGGCCGCCCGACGACTCACCGAGCCCCGTCGGCTGGTTCGACACCTCGGTCCGCAGCATCAGCGGCACGCGCGATAGGGTCTTGAGCTCGAACTGGGCGATGCCGCGGAGCCCGATGCCGCCGAGGATCTCACCGCCGAGGGAGAGGTTCGATCGGCGGTCGTTTCCGATGCGCAGGAAGGCCTGCGCGCCGCCGTTGATCCCGGCCTCGCGGAGGCCCACCGCGCCGCGCCCGATGAGGGCGTAGTTCGTGTTGAACGCGTACTCCATCTCCACGTAGCCGTAGGTGAGGCCGACCTCGCGCGGCGGCTTCGGCGCGACGCCGTTGGTCCCGTCCAGCTCGTCGACGTTGCCGCCGAGGCCCCGGAAGACGCCGAACCCGGAGCGGATGGCGCGGAGCCCCTCGTCCGAGAGGCGCAGACCGAAGGCGCCCTCGGTCTGCCACACGTAGTCGTTCGCGGCCTTCTGGTTGAACGACGCGTAGTCGGTGGACACGTTCGCCGTCACCAGCCGGCCCGGCGGACGCACGCTGCGGTCCGGCTGCACGGCGCGCACGGCTCGAGGAGCGTGCGGCTCGCCCACGAGCGCCGCCGCCGAGCCCGCCCGATCGACCCCCTCGATGAAGTAGTCGAAGCCCGGCTCGCTCACGGCCTCCTTGGGGATCTCGGCGGCGAAGTAGCGCTCGCCCACGCCGCGCATCGGCGTCGACACGTACGTCGGGGCGTCTCTTCTCCGGTAGTGGAGCACGGCGCCCTTGAACCTCGGCGCAAGCTCGAGCGCGACCCGCACCGGCTCTCCGGCGCGCGCGTCCTCCGGTCCGTTGAAGCCGAGCAACGTCGCCTCCCGCTTCGCCTTCGTGCCACCGGCCGTGGCGTGGGCGCCGGTCTGCTGGAGCTCGTCGAGTTGCCGACGATCGTCGACGAGCCTGCGCAGAGCGCTCGACTCCTCGCCCAGCACCTTGTTGTACGGTCCGTTCGGGTGGCTCGCGACGAAGCTCTCGTACGCGGCGATCCTCGTCTGCACGCCCTGGCCCTCGAGGCTCGAGAACATGCGCGCCACCTCGAGCGCGTCCGTGATGGCGGGATCCGGCTTCGACGGTGGCGGGAGCGGCGGCGCGGGGATGCGATTTCCGCCGGGGGTGATGGGCCGTGGAGGTGACTCCGGCTTCACGGGCTCGGTCAACAGCACGCGCATGACGAGCACGTCGCCCACGGCCGGTGGCCGCGCAATCTCGCCCTCGACCCGCCCCATGGACATCTGCGGGCGCACCTGGCCGAGGCGGAGGGTGCCGATGCGCCACCGATCGACCACCGTGGCGCCCGTCACGGGGTGCTTGAGCTTCATCGGCCGCCAGAGCTCGACCTCCTTGCCCGTCTCCGCGCCGCGCGCCTGCCCGAGGTCGAGGAAGATGTCCCCGGATTCGATCGCGAGGATGCTCCCCTCGACGGTCCCCGTGCGCCGCGTGCCCTCCGCGGTCGCTGGCGCTTCCTGCGCCCACGCCGCGCCCGAGGGGATCGTGGTGGCGAGCGCGGTGAGCGTGACGATTCGACGAACGAGCACCTCGACCTCCTGTGGATGAGTGGCACGAGCACCTCAGCAAGCGCCCTGCCAGCGTGCCAGGCGCGCCCGTCGTGCTGCATTTCGAGCCCCCAGAGAGCGCAGATCGAGCCCGACCGGCCGGGCTCCGCCACCGGAGGTGCGCCAGGACCGGCACAACCCTGTGCAACACGTTTCACAGGGGGTTGCGCCAGCCGCCTTGCCACGACGGCGCGCAAGCGGTCTGATGGAGGGAGCGTGAGAGAGTGTTGGCCCTTCGCAGTCTGCCTCGCCGCATGCGGGGGCGCGACCGCGAGCGCAACGCCGCCTCCGGAGACGATCACGGTCGCGCCTCCGGCCGAGCCGCCCACCACCCCGGCGAGGATGGAGCCGCCTCAGTGGATGGACGCGTCCGCGTCCGCGAACCCGGAGCTCACCCTGGCCTCCCCGACTTCGAGCATGCCGGCGCCCGACGCCGGAGCGCGCCCCACGCTCCGGATCGGGGCGGTCACCGTGACCGGCGCCCGGACCGCCGATCTCGTGCAGAAGGCGCTCCTCGGAGCGACGCCGGAGATGAGCCGGTGCCACGAGGCCGCCTCGGATGCCGGCCCGCGCCCGGCGGGCATCGTGCGCATCCGGCTCGTCGTCGCCGCCTCCGGACAGATCGTGAGCATCGCCGAGGTCGGGAGCCGTGCCGACAGGGGCTTCGTGATGTGCGTCCTCGACGCGGCCAGACGCGTGAAGTTCACGAGGGCGGTAGGCGGGAACGTCGAGGTGAACTTCCCGGTCCAGTTCGGCCCGTGACTCAGTCCTTGAAGCAGAGCAGCGCGCCGCCCACGAAGCCGGCGACCTTGCACACGAAGCTCACCGGACAAGGGCAGGCCTGCGCGCACACCTGGCGGCTCCCGTTCGGCGTCGTCGTGCAGACGAGGCCGCTGTTGCATCCGCTCGTGATGCCGGTGCACTCCTTCGCCGAGTTGGCGCACTGGCACGTGTTGCCGAGGGCGCCCGAGCCGCCCCCGCTCGGGCCGCTCGTGACGTCGCTCGAGTTCAGCGCGCACGCGGCGACCAGCGAGCCCGTCGCGACGAGGCTGACCATCCTTCGGAGTGTGGGTCTCATGGTGCGCGGTTCATCGTAGCACCCACGCGCCTCGCGCGCTGCCAGGGCGTCAGATCGGCCGCATCGCAGCGCGGCTCCGGATCGACATCTTGTCGTTCCGCGTGGGGAGCGACATCCGGAACACCGTCCCTCCCCCCGCGCGCACCTCGACGTCCACGCTCCCGCCGTGGATCTCCACGATGGACCTCGCCAGCGCGAGGCCCAGGCCCAGGCTCCCGTGGCGGCGCGCCAGCTCCACGTTGCGGAAGGCCTCGAAGAGCTTCTCGCGCTCCTCCTTCGCGAGGCCCTCGCCCGGGCTCTCGACCTCGATCGACACCCGATCGCGATCGGCCTGCAGCATCGCGCGAACGGTCACCCTGCCCTTCTCCGTGAAACGCACGGCGCTCATGATGAAGGCCGTCAGCGCCTGCACGATCCGCGTGCCGTCCACGAGAAGCAGGGGGATCCCGCCCTGAACTTCGCCGGTGATCTGGATCCGCGAGCCGACGACGAGATCCCGCGCGTCGAGCGCTGCGCCCATCACCACGTCGTCCACCTTCGTCCAGTCGGGCGCGACGTCGAGCTCGCCCGCCTCCACGCGCGCGGAGTCGAGGATGGTCTGGATCAAGAGGAGGAGCTCGCGGCCGCGCTGCTCAACGATCTGCAAGCTCTCGCGCTGGCCCGGGGAGAGCGGGCGACGCTTCACGAGCTCGGCGAACCCCAGGATCGCGTTGAGCGGGCTACGGAGGTCGTGGCTCATCGACGCGAGGAACAGGCCTCGCATCCGCTCGGCGGCCTCCCGCACGTGGATCGCAGATCGCTGCGCGGCCGCGAACTCGCGAAACACGCCGCCGAGGTCGTCGATCGCGTGCATGAGGCGCTCCACCACGGTGAAGCGCACCGTCCCGAGCATGCGCGTGCCGCGAACGACGTCGGCGACACCCGTCGCGCGCACCTCGCGCGTCGCGATGGCGATGTCTGCGTCGAAGGCCGCACCGATGCGCGATCCCAGGAGCGCGGCGAGCGCCGTCGCGGCGATGGCGAGCAGCACGTACATCGCGGTGACCGGCGGGAGGCGGGCCGTGTCGAAGCGAACGAGGACGTTCCCGCCCTCCGCAGGCTCGAGCGGGACGCTCATCTGCGTCTCGCCCTCGTCGGAGTGCACGGTGGTGGTCGCGCCGGTCCGTCTGTCGAGCTCGATCCGGAAGCCGTGCAGGGCGGCCTCCTCGATGACCTCGCGCCGACCCGCGACGTCACCGCCCGCGAGCGGCGACAGCATCGCACGGGCCATGAGCAGCGCGTCCTCCTCGCGCGACATCGTGTCGAACGCGCGCGTGTGGGCGTACACGAGCAGCGACGCGCCGAGCGCCACGAACGCGACAGGCCCGGCAACCGCGGCGAGCAGGCGACCGCGGACGCGGCCGCCCTCGGGCCGCTCGATCTCGAGGAGCGCGCAGGCCTCGGCTGCGACGGGGGGCGGGACGAGTTCCTGCACGCGCGCGATGAGGCTGCGCAGCGTGACGTACGCGGGGAGGAGCGCGGCGCTCGACATCGTGAGCGCGAGGAGGACGAGGGAGATCTGGGTGAACGCGTCGTTCGCCGGGGGACGGATGGGCGGCAGGAGGGTCGCCACCACGAGGACCGCGCTCGTCGCCCCGAAGAACACGGTGAGACGGCGCGGCAAGCTGGCGAGCGCGAGGACCTGCGTGGGCTCCACCGCCGTGGAAGCCGTCGCGAGCGCGCGGAGCGTCGGCGTGACGGGGCGCGTCAGCACGAAGGTGCCCGCGGCGAGGAGGACCGACTCCACCGCGCTCCAGGCGAGCGGGAGGCCGACCGTCGACTCGACCACCGCGGCCTCGAGGAGGAGCAGGCGCGGCGCGAACGCCACGACCAGGGCGACCGTGACGAGGTGCACACCCACGAGCACGAGAGCCAGGTGGAGGGCGAGCCGACCCGCCTGCCTCACGGGGTCGCCTCGTGGTGCCGACGCGGGAGCCGCACGGTGAACGTCGAGCCCTTGCCGACCACGCTGTCGAGCGAGATCGTGCCGCCGTGGAGGAGCACGAGTCGCCGGGCGATCGCGAGCCCGAGGCCCGAGCCGCGCTTCTTGGTCTTCTCCTCGGGGGTCTGCTTGTACTCCTCGAAGATGAGGTGCTGCTCCTTCTGGCCGATGCCAGGGCCCGTGTCCTTCACGGACACGCAGACGGTCGCGTGCTCCTGCCACGCGCGAACGACGACGCCGCCCCGCTGGGTGAACTTGATGGCGTTCCCGACGAGGTTCTGCACGATCTGCCGGACGCGACGCGCGTCGGCCCAGACGACGACCGGCCCCTCGACCTCCAGGTCCAGGCTGATCGGCCTCGTCGCGAGGACGACGGCCTGCTCGCGCGCCACCTCGTGGACGATCGCGCCGACGTCGACCTCGGATCGCGTCAGCTTCAGCTGGCCGCTCTCGAGGGCCGAGAACTCGAGGATGTCGTTGATGAGGTCGGCGAGGTGGGCGCCCGATCCCTTGATGTGCTCGACCTCCTCGCGCGACTCGGCGTCGAGGGGCCCGTCCACCTCGGTGAGGAGGATGTCGGCGAAGCCGAGGATCGCGTTGAGCGGGCTCCGCAGCTCGTGGCTCACGGCGGCGAGGAACGCGGCGCGATCCCGGTCGGCGGCCCTGGCGCGCGCGAGGTCCTGGCGGTACGCCTTCTCCGCGACCGCGAAACGCCCGACGAGCTGGTTGAAGGCGTTCGTGAGCACCGCGACCTCGTCCATCGCGCGCGCGGGGACGGGCTCCCCCGTCGGCTCCACGCGCGTCTCGACCATGGCGCGCACGCGGCGCTCCACGAAGTCGACGTCGCGCGTGGCGTCGCGCGAGACGGCGTACGCGACGGCTGCCGCGACGCCGACGAGGAGCGTCGTGAGCGCCATGAGGGCGGTGAGCAGCGCGGGCGCGCCCTCCGGGGACTGCGGCGCGCGGACGAAGACGACGATGAGCTCGGTGGCCGGGGCCACGCCGACGGGTCGCACCGCGAAGCGCGCATGCCCGAGCCTCGTCGTGATCTCGCCGCGCTTGCGGGCGAGGATCTGCGCGAGCGCGGGCTGCTCGGGCGTGCCCAGCGTGACCTTCTGCACGACGTCCGCGCGCTGGTTGACGAGGAAGTACTCGCCGCCCGCGCGCCGGGACGCGAGCTGGATCGCCTCGAGGCGCTTCTCGATGGGGAGCTGGCCGAGACGCGCCGCGAGCGTGCCGGCGAGGAGCTCCGCGCGTTCCTGGGCGTGGTCCTCACTCGCGCGCGCGAGCGCGTCGAGGCCCACGAGCCCGATCCCCAGGGCGACCAGGAGCCCCACGACGACGACGACCGCGGGCGCGAGAGGCGACAGGGGCCACGGACGGACCCCCGCGGCCGCCCGCGGCGAGGGCGGCATCGTTCCCGTCACCGTCATCGGCTCCAGGATAGCCGTTTTCACGCGCGCTCCCGCGCCCGGGGCCGCCGTGACGCGCTGCGCTAATTTCTTTGTGAGATTCAGTCTTTACGGGATGGAAAAGCACATGCATAACGGATGAGGCGTGACCATGCGAGCAGTATCCCGACGGTCGAGGCTGGCCGGCGCACGCGCGTCGTCGCCTCCGTCGTCGCCCCCGCTGTCGCCGCCGTCGACCCGGAAGCTGCCGCACCGCGGACGCAAGGTCGAGACCCCGGTCGTCGGCAAGGACGAGAGCGGCGTGCGCGTCGCAGCCCTCGCCGAGACTCCCCCGCACGACATCGCCGCGCCGTTGCCCGAGCGACCGTCCGTCCGGGCCGAGATCCCCGAGACCGACGCGTCCGTCCGCCTCATCGTGCACGGCTGGCACAACGTACAGCCCGGAACCCTCTCGTGGGTCTTCCCCAGCGTCGAGGGCGCGCTCCGCGCCGTGCATGCGATGCGAAACGCGGTGCGCTGGGCCGTCGTCCGCGGCACCAACGTGCTCGATCTCAGGGTCGCCCGGAAGCGCGGCGCCGTCCTCCTCGAAGACGACGGCTGAGCGCCGGATCCGGGCGCGTATCGATCAGGGGCGCTCGAGCACCACCGCAAGCCCCTGCCCGCCACCGATGCAGGCGCTGCCGACCGCGTACCGCACCTTCCGACGCGCGAGCTCGTACACGAGGTGGGTCGTGATGCGCGCGCCGCTCGCGCCGAGCGGGGAGGCCGCTGCGCCGGAGGGCTTCAAGCCAGGCTACGCTGGCGGCGGCCAGGGCGGTGGTGGGCTTCAGCCCGCGCGCCGCGATGCGCGCGGGCTTGGGCTTTTCGGCGGGGG
>SXGT01639702.1_pt1 | contig 19995 bp, 14 predicted proteins | sample 3176221 | NCBI WGS metagenome assembly SXGT01 (sample SAMN11356862, study PRJNA531348) | freshwater metagenome | isolation source: freshwater sample F1-120 | place: China: Fuxian Lake, Yuxi | collected 2017-12-25
CGGAGTCGCGTGACTCTCCCATCCACGGCCGGCACAGCCGGCCCTACAAGCGGTGCACGGCCGGCACAGCCGGCCCTACAAGCGTTGCACGGCCGGCACAGCCGGCCCTACAAGCGGTGCACGGCCGGCACAGCCGGCCCTACACGTTGCTTCGCCCCTAAATGGTTGCGTCCTGCCCCAAGAACCGACTGCCTTGTCAGCCCCCCTGCCCCGGCCTTAGATTGTTCATTTGTATACCGCGCGCGGAAGCCATCTCGACGTGTGCTTTCGATCAACCTCCGCTGGCGGGATGTCGCGGCGATCCAAGCGTTCGTTGAACTTCGGCTTACGGCACACGGAGTGTGCCTGCTACATGCCCGCTCAAACTTTTATTCTGGCTGGACCTGCCCGCTCGGGCAAAACAACCCGGCTGCTGGCGGACTACCGCAAGGCGCTGGCGACGGGCCGGCCGGGGTGCGCACTTTGGCTAGGGCCAAACCGCTTTGCCGTGACGGCGATTCGCGCGCAGTTGCTTGCCATGCCACTTGCCCAATGCGCGAGTCCGCAGTGCCAGACATTCGGTCAGTTTGCCCAGTCGGTGCTCGACGCTTCCACGGTTCCGCTTCGGCCACTCTCGGAACTCATGAAGCGTCATCTGCTCCGAACGATTATCCGTCAGGGAATGCAAGCCGGCAGGCTCGATCACTTCGCTCCGATTGCCGACACGCCTGGCCTGTTGCAGCTCGTCGCGCAAACGATCCGCGAATGGAAGCGGCTGGAAATCTGGCCCGAGGAGCTGGCGGCCGCGTGCGAGCGGCTCGGTTTCTCGCAGAAGGACCGCGAACTGCTGTGGCTCTACGACGAGTATCAACGGCTGCTCAATGAACACGAATTGTACGACGCCGAAGGCAGATTTTGGTTGGCCCGCGCGCTGGTGCGCGACGGTCAGCGGCGACCGTTTGAAAGCGTGCAACACGTCTTCGCCGACGGCTTTACCGATTTCACGCGCACGGAGCACGAGGTGCTGTCAATTCTTGCGGACCGGGTCGAGCGGATGGCGATCACGTTGCCGCTGGAAACAGGGTTCAGGGTTGGTGGTTCAGGGATCGGCGATCCGGAATCGGGTTCCGCTTCAGGCCTGGCGACCGCCGCCGGGATGCGTTGCGACCTGTTTGCCAGGCCGCAGCGCACCTTGAGCGAATTGCAACGCCGTTATCCGCACGCCCAGGTGGAGACACTCAAACGGCGTGCGACCGATTGGCCCGCGATGGACCATCTGGAGGCAAACGTTTTCCGGCCGCCGGGTGAGTTGACGGAGCTCGGCGACGCCACGGGAATTGAAATCGTCGCTGCCGCCGGACAGCTTCAAGAAATCGAAGGCCTGGCACGGCGAATTAAACGACTTCTCACGCGCGACAAGGAGCCAATCGCCCCCGGTGACATTCTGGTGGTTTCCCGCGCGCTGGGGGACGTTGGTTTGCTGGTGCATGAAGTCTTCGATCGATTCGGGATCCCCACGTGGATCGACGCGAAGCAGCCGCTCAGGTCAGTCTCGTGCGTTTCATCGCTGGTGGCCTGGCTTCAGCTGGTGGTCGAGGATTGGCCGTTCCGGCGACTGCTGGCAATCTTAACGCACAATAGCTTTCAGCCCGACTGGCCTGAATGGTTGGGGGGCCGGGCGGCGGTGGCGGTCGAGCACCTGGTCCGCGAGCTGCAACTTCCGGCTGGCCGAATCGATTTGGTGCGCCGCGTTCGGAGCCTGGCAACGCCGCCGACGGACGGCGCGGAGCAACCCGCCTCGATCCGCCGCCAGCGGCGCGCAAGTCGCGCTCGGCTGGCGGCGCCCTTGCTGGAAAGACTTTCGCAAACGCTTTGCCAGCTGCCCGAGAGCGCCGCACTGGGGGATTGGGCGACCGCACTGACGACGTTCGCCAATGAGGTGGGGCTTCGTCGGCTGATTGTGAACTCGCCGCGCGACGAGGCGGCCTGGGGGTTGCTCATGAAATCGTTGCGGTCAGTCGAGCGGTTGGCGAGTTGGATGCACGGTAGCAGGCACGCTCCGCGTGCCGTTGCTGTTGATGCCGGGAGCGATTTCGCTGCGTTGGCGGACGGCACACGGAGTGTTTCTGCTGCGTTGGCGGACGGCACACGGAGTGTGCCTGCTACGTTGAGAGAAGTGCTGGATCTGATCGTCGAGATCGCGGAACGGGAAAACCTGCCTCCCGAGCACGATGAAGTCGGCCGCGTGCGTGTCGTCGATGCCACCACGGCGCGGTCGCTGAGTGTTCCATTTGTGTTCTTCGCCGGCCTGAATGAACAGGCGTTTCCCGCCGCCGAGCGCGAGGACCGGCTGTACGGCGAAGCCGAAACCGCGCGGCTCGTTCAAGCGGGGCTGCCCCTGCCCACAAAGACCGGGCACAGCCAGGACGAGATGTTGCTGTTTTATGAAGTGCTTACGCGCTCCACGCGGCACCTGGTGCTGAGCTATCCCGGCCTTGACGCCAAGGCGCAGCCGCTGTCGCCTAGTCCGTATTTGATTGAGTTGGAGCGCGCCTGTGGCGAACAGATTCCACATCACCGAGAACAGCACCTCAGTCCGGTTCCGCCAGACGAGGAAGTGCTGGGCGAGCGCGACCGCCGCGTACGCGCCGTGGCCGATGCGATTCTAGGAAGACCCCATTTGCTGGCGGGAATGCTGCAAAGTGAGAGCGAGTCGGGAATGGCGGCAAGTTTGATTGCTTCGCTGCGCATGGCCCACGAGCGGTCGCATGGGGATGGTTTCGGATCGTTTGAGGGGGTGATCTATGGTGCGGCCGCCGTTGAACGCCTGGCCGCGCGCTATGGGGCGGAACGTTGCTGGAGCGCCAGCCAGTTGGAGCAATACGCGGATTGCCCGTTCCGGTTTTTTGCTCAGCGTGAGCTCAAGCTTGAACCGCTTTCGGAACTAGCGCTGGATACCGATGTTGCGCGCCGCGGGCAGATGCTGCACAATTCGCTCTCCACGATTCATCGTCGCGTGAACGAAGGCGCGGGAGGCCCAGCCGGCTTGGGGGAGCAGACGCCGGAAGAATTCCAGCAAGCGGCCTGGGGAGTTGTCGAAACGCTGGTGGCCCACTTACGTGGCGAGGATCAGGTGGATAATGCGCTGCTGGAGGTCGATCGGCGGGTTATCGCGCAATGGCTGACCCACTACCGGGAACAGCACGCGAAATACGAATCGATTTGGCAGGACTTCAGCAAGCGCCCCCGGCCGAGCCATTTTGAGGTGCAATTTGGTCCCGCCGGCGATCACGCCGACGATGACGAAGTGACGGTCCTGCGCGACACGTTGGGCACGGCCTTGCCGCTAGAGCTTCGTCTGGGGGATGACATGTTGCGGATTCGCGGCCGCATCGACCGCATCGACCTGGGCGAGATTGCCGGTCGGCTGGCGTTCAACGTTATTGACTACAAGAGCGGCGGCAGGAAATCGCTGAATGCCAAGAACATTGCCTCCGGCGACACGCTGCAGCTTCCGCTGTACGTGCTGGCCGTCGAGCAACTGTTGCTCGCCGACCGCAACGCGCTCCCCTGGCGGGCCGGATACTGGCGGGTTGACGACGCGGGATTTCCGGTCAAGGGGGGCTTTGCGTTTTCCAGCTTGGGTGAGTCCGGCGTGGATGCATCGGCCGAGTGGTCGGGACTTCGCCAGCGTTTGATCGATCTGTTGTTCAGCCTGGCGCGAGGAGCGCGTCAAGGTGCGTTTCCGATGTCATGCGCGGACGAGAGATGCACCTCGCGTTGTGACTTTCACACCGTCTGCCGAGTAGGGCAAGCGCGCGCGCTCGAAAAGAAGTGGCAGCCTCCGGAGGTGGAGGAATGAGCGTTCGCGAAAAAGCCTCGTCACCGCGGCGCGAAATCTGGACCGACCAGCAGCGGCGGGCGATCGACGCGCGCGAGGTCTCGGTAGCGCTGTCGGCCGGCGCGGGGTGCGGCAAGACGTCTGTCTTGACCGAGCGGTTTCTTGCGCACTTCCAACCACTCGACCCCGCGGCACTCAACCCCGACCAGTTGGGCGAGCTGGTCGCCATCACCTTTACCGATCGCGCGGCCCGCGAGATGCGCGACCGCATTCGCCGCGAGTGTTACGGGCGACTCAAAGATACCAACCCCTCCGACGTCGCCGCGACGACGTACTGGGCGAAGCTGCTGCGCTCGCTCGACGCGGCCCGCGTGGGCACTATTCACTCCTTCTGCGCAAGCCTGCTGCGGGCGCATGCGGTGGAGGCCAAGATCGATCCGCAGTTCGGCGTGCTCGAACAGTCGGCGGCCGACACGCTTTTGTCGGAGCTGATTGACGACGAGCTGCGGCGGCTGCTCTCCGAGCGGGATGAAAACGTTATTGGTTTGTTGGTGACATTTCGGCTCGATGAGCTGCGCGGCATGCTGGCGGACCTGGCGACACGCCGCGATCGGGACCAGTTCGCGAGGTGGTTGGGGACCGACCTGGACAAGCTGCTCGACGCCTGGGCCGAGTTTCATGCCAATCATGTGCTGGCCGCCACGGCCCGGCGCGTCGCGTGCTGCGGCGCGGCCAACCGAATTCGTGCGGTGCTGCAAGAGCCCGTGTCGTCGCATGCTACCATGCAAGCGCGAAGGTTGATTGTGCTGGAGCTCCTCGATCAATTGCCGAAGGGGGAGCCGGCGCGGAATCTGGCAAACGATTTCCAGAGGCTGCATGAGCATGCGAAAGTGCAGGGCGCCGGAACGGTGAAGCAGTGGTTCGACCCGGCGGCTTACCAGGAGTTCATGAGCGCGGCGGCGGACCTTCGCGAGACCATCGCCGCAGCGCGCCCGCTGCTGGAGTTCAATCGCGAGTCAGCCAGGCCGGTGGCGGTGGCATCACTGGCGGTGCTCGCCTTGGCTCACCAGGTGGCGCAAGAATACGCTCGGCGAAAGCGCGAGCTGGCCATGCTGGATTTCGACGACTTGCTCGTGGCTGCCCATCAATTGTTGGCTGCGCCCGATCATGCGAGCTTGCGCCGCCGGCTTTCGAGCCAGATTCGCTTGTTATTGGTTGATGAGTTTCAGGACACCGACCGCGTGCAGGTGGGGCTGATCGAGGCGCTGTGCGAGAGCAATGTCGCTCGCGGGAAGCTGTTTTTCGTCGGCGATCACAAGCAATCGATCTATCGCTTTCGCGGGGCGGAGCCGCAGGTGTTTGCCGAGCTTCAATCGCGGATTCCGGATCGGGGGCGGCTGCAGCTGTCGCACAACTTTCGCAGCCAGCCGGCGATTGTACAATTTGTGAATGCACTCTTTTATCAGGAACTCAACGACTACGAACCTTTGATCGCCGTGCATCAGCAGGTCGGCCCGTTGCCGGCAATCGAGTTCCTATGGGCGCCCGCCGAGGAAAACGAGGAAGGCCGGTCAACGGCCGAGGACTGGCGGCCTCGCGAGGCCGAATGGATCACACGCCGCCTGAGGGCCATGCTCGACAGCCGCGAGCCGCGCGTTTGGCAGCCAGGCCCGGACGGGAAGCCAACGGCCCGACCTGTCGAGCCGCGCGACATTGCGATCTTGTTTCGCGCGATGGGCAGCGTGGCAGAGTACGAACAGGAGCTGACGCGATACCAGATTCCCTATTACCTTGTGGGAGGGCATGCGTATTACGCGCAGCAAGAGATCTTCGACCTGATGAATCTGCTGCGATCGCTCGTCTCAACGGCTGACAGCCTGAGTCTTGCGGGGGCGCTGCGAAGCCCTTTCTTTTCACTCGCCGATGAAACGTTGTACTGGCTCGCGCAGCATCCCGAGGGGCTTGCCGCTGGTCTGTTCGCGGCGACTTTGCCTGCCGAGTTGCCCGCCGCGGAAAGAAACAAGGTGCAGCTCGCCGCCAGCACGATTTTGCGATTGCGCGCGGTTAAGGATCGGATCTCGATCGCGGCGCTAATCCACAGGGCGCTCGATCTGACCGGTTACGATGCCGCCTTGCTGGTTGAATTCATGGGAGAACGCAAGCTCGCGAACTTGCGCAAGTTGATCGAACAGGCACGCACATTCGACCGTGCAGGCATGTTTTCGCTGGCCGACTTTATTGAACAACTCAGCAATTTCGTCGCCAGACAGCCCAAAGAACCGCTCGCGGCCACGCATCCTGAGGCGACCGATGTTGTCCGCCTGATGTCCATTCACATGGCAAAAGGCTTGGAGTTTCCGGTGGTGGTCGTGCCTGACCTGGCGCGTAGACTGCCGCCGGATCGCAGCCGGGCGGATTTCACGGCCGAACTAGGGCCGATGGTCAAGATGCAGGACGAGGAAACCGGCCGCCGCATTGTTGGTGGGTACGAATTACACGCCGAAGTGGCCAACCAGCAAGACGAGCTGGAGACGCGCCGTCTGCTGTATGTCGCCGCGACGCGGGCCGCCGACTATCTGTTGCTCTCAAGTGGAGTCGAGAAATTGGGCGCCACTCCCACGCCATGGCTGGAGCTGCTCAACCGCCGGTTTAATCTGCTCACCGGCGAACTTCGGCAGCCGCTGCCCCAGGGCTGGCCAGCGCCGCGGATATTGGTTACCACGTCCGCGCCGGAAACGGCGGCCCAACCTGCCAATGCCAGGTCCACGCGTGATGTGGCTCGGATGATTGCACAAACGGAAAGCATCGCCGCCGAACAACAGGGTGAAATACCCGCGCAGACCGCGTCGTTTCCACCCGCATCGGCGGCGCGCCGCCAGTTTTCTTTCTCGCGGCTGACGGGCCGGCTCAAAGGCGACGCGCCGGAGGATGTGGCGGCGTCGTCCGGCGATTTCGTGCTGCCGGCGCCGATTCTCGATCCGCTAGGCCTGGGCACGCTGGTGCATGCCGTGTTGGCGGAGATTGACTTCGCCGCGCACCCCAACGACCCGCCAGGCAACGTGCGTCGGCTGGTGGATCGCCACGCCGACCGCCACCTGGAGGAACCACGTGGAGAATTGGAAGAGGCCACGGAAATGATAGAGCGACTGCTGCGCTCGCCGACGGTGTTGCGGCTGGCAGCAGCGCGCGAGACTTTCACCGAACTGGAATTTCTTTTGGGATGGCCGCCGGGCGAATTCCACGAGGGTGGAGCGTATCTGTGCGGGTTTATCGATCGGCTCTGGCAGGATGCGGCCGGCGATTGGCACGTTTTGGACTTCAAGACCAACCGGGTGACTGCCGGGGATGTGGCGAGCACCGCGGCCAGGTACGAAATGCAGATGTTCGTCTATGCGCTTGCGGTCGAACAGATTTTCGGCCGGGCGCCCAAGTCGCTCACGCTGCACTTCTTACGGACGGGCAATGAGCAAACCTTCACCTGGAACCTTGCGGCCCGGGAGCGTGTCGTCACGAAGGTGAATGACGCAATCGCGATCGCACGAACCCCTAAGAACCATGCTTGATCCGCAGACCCAGCGCGAATTCGCCCTCGACGTGGTCCAACAATTGCGCGCGCAGGGTTATCAGGCCCTCTGGGCAGGCGGCTGCGTACGCGATCAAATCTTGGGGAGAACTCCCACGGACTATGACGTGGCGACCAATGCACGCCCGGAAGAAGTGCGCGAGCTGTTCGGCCAGCGGCGCACGATTCCCCTGGGCGCGGCCTTCGGCGTGATCGTGGTGCTGGGCCCGACGAAGTCCGCGGGGCAGATCGAGGTGGCGACATTTCGCCAGGACGCCGCGTACGGTGATGGCCGGCGGCCCGACATGGTCATGTTCAGCACGCCCCAGGCGGACGCCCAACGGCGAGATTTCACCATCAACGGCCTGTTTTTCGATCCCGTGGCGGACGAGGTGATTGACTACGTCGGAGGGAAAGAGGATTTGTGCCGTCGAGTCGTTCGATCGATCGGCAATCCGGCGGAACGGTTCGCTGAAGACAAGCTGCGGATGCTGCGAGCGGTGCGCTTCGCGGCGATGTTTGACTTTTCGCTCGACGCCGCCACGAAGGCCGCGGTCCAAGCAATGGCGGGCGAGATCAACGTCGTCAGCGCCGAACGCATCGCGGCCGAAATGCGATTGATGTTCGTCCACCCGAGCCGTGCGCGAGCTCTCTCGCTGCTGGCAGAAACCGGCCTGTTGGCCGTCGTGCTGCCAGAAGTATCGCCCCGGACGGTCGACGATTGGAACGCGATGCTGCACGAACTTGCAGCCCTCGGCAAGGGGCTCTGCTCTTCCCCGGCGGGCGACGCGGGCGCACATTCCCCGCGCTCTCCTGGCGGTCGAGGGGCTGGGGATGAGGGGTCGGCATTGCCCAACATCATCACCTTCCCGTTGGCGATTGGCGTCCTATTGCAGCATTTCGTCGACCACCACGGCGCGAGAGCGATTGGCGGTCGTTGGAAACTTTCCAATAAGGAGATCGACCGTGTCGTCTGGCTTGTGAAGCACCAAAGGGCACTTTGCGAAGCAGCCAGGCAGCCCTGGCCGCGTTTGCAGCGGCTGCTGATCCAGGACGGCATTCAGGAATTACTTGCGATGCACGAGGCAATTCACCCAAACCCCGCCGAAGACGTCCGTTTCTGTCGAGGCAAGCTCGCCTTACCCACGGCAGAGCTCGATCCTCCGCCCCTCATCACCGGCGACGATCTCGCGGCCGACGGTATCCCGCCGGGCCGAGCCTATCAGCGATTGCTGGAAGCAGTGCGCGATGCACAACTCAATGGGCAGGTGAGCAATGCCACCGATGCCCTCGCGCTTGCAAAGCAGCTTTGGCAGAATGCTTAAAGGCCAAGTGTGTGCCGGAGTGCGGAGTCAATCGGGACCATAGGTAGCGAACCGACAATATCGGTGATGAATTGTTCTTGAACCGTCCAGATGTTATCGCACATCACAACCGAATCGGCGAACAGGCCCGATTGTCGACCCTCGGGGGTCGTCAGTCGAATCAAATGCCGACTCGGGTGCCCGGCGCGAGACAGGCGACTCGTGATCATCGCTAAAACGATCTGAGTCAAGCCGGTCTGCAATCCGTCGGCCTGAATGACCAAGGCCGGCCGCTTTTTTGAGCCACCAAGGTCCGAGTTGGAAAACCATGCGAGGACGACATCGCCTCGCTTAGCTTTCGCGCTGTTTGTCAAGCTCGGCCTTGTAGCGGTGATAGTCGTTGTAGATATCCATTTCTGGTGAATCCCAGTCTTTAATGCCCGCGCCGAGACCGAAGCGATACTCCGCGGCTTGCTCCCGAGTGATGCCGAGTCGTTCCATTTCGGTTGCATTCTGGGCGACGAATGTCACGACCGCATGAGTTTCGTCCGGAACCCCTTCCGGTAGCTTCGGAAACTCAACTTTGCCGTTGCGAAAAACGCCGTGAGCGACCGTTTGCATAGTTCTCTCCCGCGAATCTTGGAATCCATTCAATTGTAACATCTTGACGGTGAGTTTACAGGCTAAGTCCACACGCCTTCTTTGCCCGCAGCAGTACTGCGGCCGCCTGTTTGCGAGCGCGACTGGCGCCATCGGCGATGATTTCTTTCACGCGGGCCGGGTTGGCGGCAAGTTCCTGCCGCCGCGCCCGGGGCTCGGCGAAGAACCGCTCGGCGGCGTCGGCCAGGGCCTTCTTCACTTCGCCATAGCCAAAGCCGCCGCGGCGATAGAGCGCCGCCATTTCCGCTCGTTCGGCGTCCGTGGCGACAAGCGAGTAGAGTTGGAACAAATGATCGTCCTCCGGCTCCTTGGGAGCTTCCATGGGGCGTGAGTCGGTGACGATCCGCATGATCTTCTTCCGTTGGGCGTTGGCGTTTTCGAACAGCTCCAGGGTGTTGTTGTAGCTTTTTGACATTTTCGCGCCGTCGGTTCCCGGCACTTTGGCCGACGCTTGGAGCACCTTGCCCTTGGGCATCACGAACACCTGGCCGAAATGATGATTGAAGCTGGCCGCCAGGTCGCGGCAGACCTCAATATGCTGAAGTTGGTCATCGCCGACCGGCACCGTGTCGGCGTCGTAGGCCAAAATGTCGGCCGCCATGAGCACGGGATAGGTGAAGAGACCCGCGTCGGCCGCAAGACCCTTCGCCTTCTTGTCCTTGTAGGCATGGCAACGTTCGAGCAGCCCGATGGGAGCGCCGGTCATCAGCAGCCAGCAAAGCTCCGAAACCTCCGGCACATCGGACTGCACAAACAGCACGGCGCGCTCGGGATCCAATCCTAGTGCGAGCAGATCCAAGGCCGCGTCGAGCGTCCATCCGGCCAACTGCTTGGGGTCGCGCACGGTGGTAAGGGCGTGCAGGTTGGCGATGAAGTAATACGCGCTGTCTTCGTTCTGCAGATCGATGTACTGCCGGATGGCGCCGAAATAATTGCCCCAGTGAAATCGGCCGGTCGGTTGAATGCCAGAAAGTACGCGCATGGGTTTGGGTAGAACGGATTTTCAATCCATCCCGAAAAAAGCTGAGCTCCGACTCGTCCCTCACAAGACGGACGAAAAATCGGTCCTAGGTCTTCGTTTGCAACGTCCCCACGATCTCCGACACACGCTGCACACCCGCACCGGCAAGCGCGGCCGGCAGAGCGTCGAGCACCTGCATGGTCACCCTGGGATGGTAGAAGTTCACGGTGCCGAGTTGAACCGCGCTCGCGCCGGCGACCAGGAACTCCAGCACGTCGTCAAGCGTAGCAATCCCGCCAACGCCCACCACCGGCGCGCGTACAGCCTGCGCGACTTGATAAACGGCCCGCAGGGCGATGGGCTTGATGGCCGGCCCGCTGAGGCCGCCCATGATATTTCCCAACATTGGGCGCCGGCGGCGCCAGTCGACGGCCATGCCAAGGCACGTGTTCACGACGGAAATGGCATCCGCGCCGCCGGCTTCGGCGGCGCGCGCGATGGCGGCGATATCGGTCACATTCGGCGTGAGCTTGGCAAGGATTGGCAACTGGCAGGCTTCGCGGCACCCGCTTACCACTTTGTGGCACATTGCCGCGTCGGTTCCAAAATCAACGCCGCCGGAAACATTCGGACAGGAGACGTTGAGCTCAATCGCGGCAATTCCAGGCACGGCGTTGAGCTGTTGTGCCATCTGCACAAATTCGTGATAGTCGTGGCCGGCAATGCTGACGATGATGGCGCTGCCGAGCGTCGCCAGATACGGCATGTGATGCTCGATGAAGGCGTCGATGCCGTCGTTGTCGAGCCCGATCGAGTTAAGCATCCCGGCAGCCGTTTCGATCGTGCGCGAGGGGTTGTTGCCCAGGCGCGGTTCCGCGGTGATGGTTTTCGGTAGGATCGCGCCGAGCCGCGCCAATGCCACGAACCCGGCCATCTCTCGGGCATAACCAAACGTTCCCGAGGCGACCATGATGGGGTTGGGCAGTACCAACCGGCCGAGGCGGACCGAAAGATCGACGGCAAAGGAGTTCACGCGGCAGAGGCCCTTGGGCAGAGGCAGGTAAAGACCAATGTCCCAATCGTATCGTTTGAGGGCGCGCAACAAAACCGGAGGGCCGTTGCCCTCCGGCTATGAAAGCAATGCAACAATGCCGGCAGCTTCGCCACGGCTATATGTCGCCACGGTCAAATAATGCCGCCGTGCGTGCGATAAGGCGACAAATGGCTCGGCTGATCCAGAAACCATATCCGCTGCCAATCTTCGCGGATCAGCCGCAGATTTTCCGACGTGTAGATCAGCTCCTGCGTCCGATCCACCGGATCGCTTGAGTAAATCGGTACAATGCAGCCCGAGTTCGCGGCGAACTCCAGAGCCAGAATCGAAGCCAGAAGCAACTTGCGCATCGTAACCACTCCTCCCTGAGTTGGGATGCCGCCTGAGCGGCGATTCAATTGTTCCTTGGCATTTCCTGACGTGACGTTTGCCGCGAAAGTGCCGTTTGCCGCGAAAGTGCTGGTACAGTAACGACTAGCGTCGTTTGCGCCGAGGCCAATCTGGCTGCTTGCATCGCTGCTGTGGGTTACGGCCGCAGGTCCTAACCCGTCACGGCGGGAGCGCCTTTGTTCAATCCATCGGCCGCCATCGCGGCGCGAGCTCGCTCGGCTGCCTTGCGCTCAAGCTCCCGCACCTTTTCTTCCATCTCCTTGCCGGGCTTGAACGTCACCACAAACTTTTCCGGGACATACACTTTCGCACCGGTCCGGGGGTTTCGAGCCTTCCGGGCGGCGCGCTTTTTGACTTCAAACACGCCGAAATTTCGCAACTCGATCCGCGTGTCCGCGACGAGGGTCGCAACGATGGCGTCAAAGGTCTTTTGAACGATCTCTTTGGTCTTGAGCTGGGTGAGCCCAATCTCGTCCGAAATGGTCTTGACGATCTCTTTCTTGGTCACGACGTTTCTCCTGGAGAGAAATCGGGCCTCAATCTGTCCCGCAATGGTTGCTTGCGGCTGGCCAATGTCATGCTCCAAGTGTAAATGGCATAAAGAGTAGAGTCAAGCTCACTGCGGTTATTATCCTTTGATCAGTTAACGACTTGCGTCGACTTATCCCCCAACAATCCAGCCTGCATGGCAAGCATAACGTTCGCCATAAACCTTGATGTGACAATGGTTTGTCGCCAGAACCGCATTCCGAACCTGATGATTTGCCACAAGTACTTCAACTGCAAATACTTACGGAAATACTACCGAACGACTTCGGGGTCGGACGGGCGGTCTTGGCAGTTGGTATCGACGTTCTAACCGGCAATCTTAAGCCAACCGGAAAAATTCGTACCCGGGTTCACTGGCTGGGAACGGACTGAGTCGCCGTCGTCGAATGGGCTCGAGCCGAAGCGCAGGCTCAAATCTTAATGACAGCAGCCGCTTTCCGAATATGGGCGAGTGAATAGAGCTGCCCCTTGCCGCTGCCGGGGCAGATTTCGCACGTCTGCCGCCAATGTTCCGGGGTTTGCAGGTTGGAGTCCCAAAACGGCCAGGTCCGACATTGGCGCGGCCGGCCCTCGTAGACCGTGCATTGGCGGGTTTGATTATCGAAGAATACGCAGTCGCCGTTCTCGTATTCGATCAGGCTCCTTCGCGCGCCCACCGACCGAACGAACTTCGCTTCAAACTCGGGCAAGGAAACGCCTGTCAGCGCGGCCAACTTTTCGATCTCTTCCTGGTTGACCCAGACATTACCAGGAGCGCCCGTGCAGCAATTGCCGCACTGCGTGCACTGGAAGCGAAGGCCATCCTTGTACCAGGGCTCTGTCATCGCGGGAGTGCCCGCCGCGGCGGGCAAATCGAACGTCAGTTTTGCGGAGCCACGTCGGGAACTCGCACTAAATGCCACTCGCGGCAAGTTCGTCAATTGCGGCCACCGCCAGGTCGACGTCCTCGCACGTATTGAACGGCCCTAGACTGATTCGAACGGTTCCGCCGAAATCGAAGGTACCGAGCTTGCGGTGCATTTGCGGCGCGCAGTGCAAACCAGGCCGCACTTGGATGCGATGCGCCCCTTCGAGCGCCGCAGCCACTTCCTGCGGATCATAGCCGCCGATGGTGAAGCTGACTAGCCCCACGCGCTGTGCGGCAATTGCTGGTCCGTAGGTGCGCACCTTCGGGATCGCGTGCAACCCGTCCAGCAATTTCGCGGTCAGCGTCAAATCGTGCGCCCGCGCGGCGGCAGTCGTCTTCGTGAACCAATACGCTGCGGCCGCGCCGAGGCCAACGAGGCCAGGCACGTTCAGACTTCCCGATTCGTACTTATACGGCAGCTCATCGGGCTGATGATCGTCGTCGCTGCGCGTGCCCGTGCCCCCCTGCCGGATCGGTGACAGCTCGGCAGGAATGCCTTGCCGCAGGTAGAGCATGCCCGTCCCCAGCGGCGCGAGGATTCCTTTGTGCCCCGACGCGGCGACCAGATCGACATTCCAGGCGTCGAGTTCAAGCGGCAGGTGGCCGATGCTCTGGGCGGCATCGACCAGAAGTTTTGCGCCCTGCCGGTGCGTCAAGTCGCGGATTACATCGATGGGTTGAATCGCGCCTGTGACGTTCGACGCATGTGAAATAGCAACCAGCCGTGTCTTTTTTTGCAGCGCGCGATGAATCGCGTCGGGATCGGTGACGCCAAACGAATCACATTCCACGCGAGTTACGGTAATTCGCCGGGCGTCTTGCAAACTTCTAAGTGGCCGGAGCGTGGAATTATGTTCGCTCGTGGAAGTCACCACATGGTCGCCGTCTCGCAGCAGGCCATGCAGAGCCAGGTTGAGGGCGTCGGTGCCGTTCAGTGTGAAAATCAGCCGTTCGGGTTCACGCACTCCCAGCAGGCGTGCCAGGTCGCGGCGCGCAATCTCCACTTGCCGGGTTGCTTCAGCCGCCTCGGCATAGCCGCTTCGACCCGCCGGGGCGCCGTTATTGCGGAGGTACTGATCGACGGCTTCATAGACGGCGTCAGGTTTGGGCCAGCTCGTGGCGGCGTTATCAAGATAGATGCGTCGCATTCGTCAGGTTTCCATTCTGGTAACCATTTACGGGCAATGCGAGGGGGACAGGCACATTTTCCCAGGAACCACGTTGGACAACCTCCTGACAGAACGATGTGCCTCTCGCGAATTCGCCGGGAAAATGAGTCAGTCCCCGGCCCGTGAACGGTTACAGCGACCCTATCCGCCAATCTGGTACATCGCGCGCTCGGGCTTGATAAACTCGCTCGTGTCGATTCCGTGCCCCGCCTTCTTGGCCCCAATGCAGTCCCGCACCAGAGCCACGAGTTCCTCGTCGGTGCCATCCGAACGCAGAATGGCCCGAGCGTCCCACTCAACCGTCGAGAACAGGCAGTTCCGCACCTTGCCCTCGGCCGTCAGTCGAAGGCGATTGCAATGGTGGCAGAAAGGTTGCGTGACGGGGCTGATGAAGCCAATGCTGCCAATGCCATCGGTGAACCGAAAGTCGCTCGCAGGTTGACTCGGGTCTTCCACCGGCAGCGGCTCGAGGGGGCAGATTGCCGCCTCAAGCATCTCGCGGATCTCGGCGCCGCTGAGGACTTGCTCGTGCTGCCATTGGCCGTCCGCGTCGAGCGGCATGAATTCGATGAAACGCATCTCCATGCCATGCTTCCGGGCAAACCTACCGAGCGGGACGACGTCGGCCTCGGTGAGTCCGCGAATGGCGACAGCATTCAGACGAATCTTCTCGAAACCTGCGAGCTGCGCTGCGAAAATTCCTGCCAGCACTCGATCCAGCCCTTCGCGGCGGGAAATTGTCTTAAATGTTTCGGGGTCCAAACTGTCGAGGCTGATATTGACGCGACGGAGCCCTGCGGCTTTCAGGGCATGGGCCTGCTTTTCCATCAGCATTCCGTTGGTGGTCAGAGCAATGTCCGCGATTCCAGGCACGTCGGCCAGCATGGCAACCAGTTTGTGCAAGTCGTGCCGCACCAGTGGCTCTCCACCTGTCAGCCGAACCTTGTTGATTCCCTGCCCTGCCAGCACGCGCACCATGCGCGCGATCTCCTCAAACGAAAGGATCTCTCGCCGTGGGATAAAACGCAGATTCTCGGCCGGCATGCAATAGAAACAACGGATGTTGCAGCGGTCGGTGACGCTGACTCGCAGATTCGTGTGAACGCGGCCAAAGGTGTCGATGAGCATGGGATTTGAGTGCGTCGGGCCTTGCGGGCGCCACGAGCGCGGCTAATTGTTCAGACCTGGGTGGACCCATTCGCCGGTTCCATCTTCCCAATTTTCCTTTTTCCAGATCGGCACCTCTTGCTTGAGCGTATCGATCAACCATCCACCAGCCTCGAACGCCGCCTGCCGGTGCGGCGAACTCACCGCGATGGCCACGCTGGCCGCGCCGATTTCCAAGCGGCCTAACCGGTGCACGATCGTGCATTCCACGATGGGCCATCGCTTGCGGGCGATGGTTTCCAGCTCCTGCATTTTGCACCGTGCCATTTCGGGATAACATTCGTAATCAAGCCAGCGCGTGCGGCGATCGCCGGTCTGTTCGCGGGTCGTTCCCAAAAACAGAACAACCGCGCCGGCCATTGGTGAGGCAACGCTGGCGATCGCGCGCTGGGCATCAAGAGGATTCGTCGTCAACTCCACCATGGGGAATGCACCATTGGGAATGTGCCGTGGCCTGCTACGCATGCGGACGAAGACAGGAAGGCGGGAGATCACCGTGGATGCCGCCTTCACGCCTAGGGTCCTCGACTGGGAAGTGCCGCAACCTTATATCTTATCCGCCGCTCACCGGCGGGATACAGGCAATTTCGGCCCCCTCGGGAATTAGCGTTGGGTCGGTTGCATAAGCGGAATTTACGGCAAACAGCAGGTGGGGCATGATCGCGGCCAGTGCGGGATACTGATTGGCGAGCGCCTTCCGCAAGTCACCGATCGACACACCCACGTCCAGGCGGACTTCGATTTCGTCGGCTGCCGCCAATTGAGCGACCAGTGCAAATAGTTTGACACGTACGGTCATGACACAAACAGCTCCTCGCTGCGTGCGGTCAAGAACTCGGCGACCTCCGGCATCAGTCCGTAGGAAAGCGCCAAGAGTTTGATCGGATGAAGTGTGGGCTTGGCCGCTGCTTGTTCCATTTGAATCTTGCAGGCGCTGCACTCGGTGACCCCCGCGTTAATGTTGGGATCGCGGAGTGCTCGCGTCAGGCCGCGGCCGGCGCGCAGGCTGGCGCGAAAGTTTTTGCGCTGTAATCCAAAGGTGCCGGCCATGCCCGAGCAGCCGGCGTCGATCTCGTGGACAACCAGTCCCGGTATCAACCGCAGCAGGTTCTCGCTTGGCGTTCCGATCTCAAGTGCCCGCAAGTGGCAGGGCTGATGATATCCGAGCCTGGCATTGACTGGTTTCAGATCGAGCCGCAGTCTCCCGGCGCGATGCAATTGCCAAAGAAATGCGCAGGCCTCGACCGCGTGCTGAGCAACAAGCCCCGCGTCGTCGTCAGGCACGAGCAGGGAGTACTCGTGCTTCAAGCACATCGCCGCGGAGGGCTCGGTGGTCACGATCACGTAACCCTGCCTCACGGCATCTGCCAGCAACGCGACATTGTGCGTTGCGACTTCCTTCGCCTTTGCCAAGGCGCCGAGCGCGATCATCGGCATTCCGCTGGAAAGCTGATCGGGATGCACGAACACCGCAATGCCGTTGTGTTCCAGCACTTCCACCAGCGCAAGCGCCAGTTGCGGGTCGTGATAGTTTGCAAATGTGTCGACAAAGTAAAGCACCTTGCCACCGGCTCGGCGAGTCGTCCGCGTGAGCTTCCGCCGGGCCGCGATTCGCAAGAAGCTTCGCGGGGAAAATCGCGGCAGCTTGCGGGCCTGCGAGATACCCAGCAACTTTTCCAGGAACCAGCGAACGGGCCGATTGCCAATCGCCCAATTGCCAACCGGATTAAGAAACTGGCCGAGCCAACTGATGGTGTCGACGCGCGTCATCGCCCAGTCCTTCAGGTTGAGACCATTGTTCTGCACAAACGCCCCCTTGCCTTCCATCATCAGCCGGGGAATATCAACCCCGGCGGGACATTCTTTGCGGCACATGTGGCAGTGAACACACAGATCGGCAATGCCTTTGAATTCGTCATCGGCAAGCGTCGACGGGTTGAGATCACCCGACAAGATCGCCCGCATCAGATTGGCTTTCGCGCGGGGGGAAGATTCTTCGGCGGGGGCATAGCGAAAAATCGGGCACATGCGCTCGTCCGACGATTGAGAACGACACGCGCCGCAGCCATTGCAATCGCCTGCGCTTGCCGCCAAGGGCTCGCGCGACCAGGTCAGTCGCAGCTCCGTCAGCGGATTCAACTTGCCAGCGGAGGTCGGCGGCGGCCCTGCGCTGACTGGCAATTCGGCCGCCGCCGAACTCGTTTCCGCCGGGTCGTTGCCACTCGCCCCCCCGAGTGGCGAAGCGACCTGCGCGACAGCGGGTAACCCCGGTCGCAGGCAGCTTGTCAGCAAATCGGGCGCGTCCTCGATCACTTTGCCTGGATTCAAGATTCCGGACGGGTCAAAGATTCGTTTAACCTCGCCGAACACGTCCGTTAACGGCCCGTACTGCAAGCGAATAAACTGCGTGCGGCTGAAGCCATCGCCGTGCTCGCCGCTGATCGTGCCCCCGAACTCGAGTACCTCGTGGTAGAGATCGGTCGCCAAGGGCGTCATCCGGGCGAGATCGCCGGGATTATTGGGGTCGAGAAATGGTCGCAGGTGAAGTTGTCCCTGGCCCGCGTGACCGTACAGCGAAGCGGTCACCTGATGTTGTTTGAGCACGTTTTGCAATCGCGGCAGAAATTCCGGGAACTCGTGCGGCGGGACGGCAAAGTCTTCCACAAACGGCAAGGGTCGGGTCGTCGCCTTGAAGCGGTGCAACGTGGGGGTCGCGCCGTGGGAAAGCCGCCAATACAATTCCGTTTCTTCTCGGTCCTGCGCTATCAGGCCGGCGATTGCCAGACGTTTGCGGCGGCGCAGCCGATCGACGATGTGATTCAATTGATCGCGGACTTCGGCGGGCGTTTCGCCTTCATACTCCACCAGCAGCGCAGCTTCGATCTCCGCCGGGATGATCAGGTCGAAGGGCACGGCGGCCTCACGCGCCAGGCTCAAATGCCGACGATCCATCAGATCGCATGCGCTGGGGTTCGTCGGCAGCACCTCCATCACGGCCCGCGCGGCGCTCTCCAGTCGGTCGAACAGCAGGAGCGTTACGCCACAGTGCTTGGGTAATGGCTGCACCGCGACGGTCAATTGCGTGATCAGTGCCAGCGTCCCCGCCGAACCTGCCACGACACGGGCCACATCCACGGTTTCGCCGTTGAGTACGTCAGCCAACTGATAGCCGCAGCGATTGACGACCGACTTGGGTTGATGCTCGCGGATTATGGCAGCGTTGCCTGTCAGGCAGTCAACCAACTGAGACACAACCTGGTCGCAGCGGGTCGGCTCGCCTGTAAGGTCATCCGTCGGCGATTCGCGGGCGGCGTCCCAGCGCGTGCCGTCGGCCAACACAATCTGCAGCCGCTCGACGTGCCGCCGAGCCGAGCCATGCTTCAGCCAATGGCTGCCGCCGGAGTCGACGCTTACCACGCCCCCCATCGTCGTGACCTGCGTCATTGCCGGGTCGGGACCAAACTGCAATCCATGCGGCCGCAGAAACTGATTCAACTGAGCATGCACCATGCCTGGCTGAATGCTCACGGTCGAACCGTCGAACTCCAGCACGCGCCGCATGTAGCGCGAGAAATCGACGACGATGCCTTTGCCGAGCGATTCCCCGGCCAATCCCGTACCAGCCCCGCGCGCATGAAGCGGAAGCTTGTTTTCCGCGGCGTATCGCACCGTCGACACGACATCTTCCGTGCCCCGCGGCCGGACAACCATCAGCGGACGAATCTGGTAAATGCTTGCGTCGCTGGCGTAGAGTTGCAGGTACACATCGTCGGCCAGGACATCCCCCTTGACCAACCCACGCAAGTCGTCACGAATGCGTTCGCGGTTTAGATCCATGAGTAAATAACGAATGACCAAAGCCTGAATGACAAATGAACACCTAATAACGAACAGGACAAGACCCGTTCGTCATTGGTCATTGGTCATTAGTGTGTTCGTCATTCGTTATTAGTGATTCGTGATTTTGTCCGTCGGGAATCGAACAATGGGCTACCGCCAAATCATCCCTTCCCAGCCATCCTCGCCAACTGCTGCCGGTGTCGTTCGTGCGTTTCAAGGCTGAAGGCCCCGTGCCGCTGCAGGCCGGCAACCAGCCGATATTGCGCCCCGCAGCGATAACACATCAGGGCGTCGGGTACCAGCGCATAGAGCAGCACGTCGAAGAGTGCCGTGGCCATCAGAATCCCAAACGTCCAGATCGGAAGCGAGTACGCCCAGGCAATCGAACTGCCCACGAACCCAGCCACCACAATCCCCACCCCCAGCCGCTGCGGAAAGTCTTTCCGCACAAACAAATCGCGGCTCGGACAAACCAGGCAACGATTCAAGTGGCCGCCTTCCAAGGCGCCGGCCGGCGGAGAAATGACCTGTTGGCAATGCGGACAGCAATTCGTCCCATCATGCGTCGCAACCTCAAACCTTATGTCGGCGTCGCACTTGGGACAGATGCAG
>SXGT01081160.1_pt1 | contig 19994 bp, 17 predicted proteins | sample 3176221 | NCBI WGS metagenome assembly SXGT01 (sample SAMN11356862, study PRJNA531348) | freshwater metagenome | isolation source: freshwater sample F1-120 | place: China: Fuxian Lake, Yuxi | collected 2017-12-25
CCTGCCTCGGTCAATGCCGTCGCATCGGCAATGGCAAACGGCACATCGAGGATTCGGGCGAGCGTCTGAGCAAGCAGCGTCTTACCGCAGCCTGTTGGCCCAAGCATGAGGATGTTCGATTTGCCGAGTTCGACGTCCCCGTCGGACTCTTTGACCATGCGGACACGCTTGTAGTGGTTGTACACGGCTACTGCCAGCATCCGCTTCGACTCTTCTTGCCCGATCACATAGTCGTTGAGGACACCGTAAATGTCTTGCGGCGCGGGGAGCGTTCGCCCCTCCAGCGACGTCGGAGCCTTCAGCTCCTCTTCGATGATCTCGGTGCAAAGATCGATGCACTCATCGCAGATGTAGACGCCCGGACCGGCGATCAGTTTCCGTACTTGTCGCTGCGTTTTACCGCAGAACGAGCACAGCAGCTGCTCGCCGGTGTCGGACGCCCGGCTCACTAGCGGTGCTCGATCACCTGGTCGATGATGCCGTAACTCTTCGCCTCGAGCGGGCTCATAAAATTGTCGCGCTCGGTGTCCTGCTTGACCTTCTCGACCGGCTGGCCGGTGTGCTGCGACAGTAGGCGGTCGAGGTTTTGGCGCATGTCGATGATCTCTCGTGCGTGAATCTCGATATCCGTTGCCTGACCCTGGAAGCCAGCAGAGACCTGATGAATCAGGATCTTGCTGTTCGGCAGCGACATGCGCTTGCCCTTTGCTCCGCCAGCCAGGATGAACGCGCCCATCGACATGGCAATGCCGACGCAAATTGTCTGCACGTCGGGCTTGATGAATTGCATGGTGTCGTAGATCGCCATGCCGGCGTAGACGGACCCGCCCGGCGAGTTGATGTAGAGCGAGATGTCCTTGTCCGGATCTTCGGACTCGAGATGGATCAACTGCGCCACGATCAAGTTGGCGATTTGATCATCAACCGGCGTACCGAGGAAGATGATGCGCTCGCTGAGGAGGCGCGAGTAGATGTCGAAGGCGCGTTCGCCGCGCGACGTCTGCTCAACGACCATGGGGACCAGTGGGCTCACGATGTGACCTTTCGGTACGGGTGTCTAGTTTTCCTGCTCGGAGGATGTGGATTCGTCATCCGACGTCCCCTCCTCCGCTTTCGCCGGCTCCGCTACCTGCGGCTCACGGGCATTGGCTCGCGCCTCTGCCTGCTCCGGCGAAATTTCCTTGGCAGCAGCAACCGCATGGTCCAGCGCGTCCCGCAGTTGGAGGTCCCTGCGGACGTCCTCACGCATCGCGTTGTCATTCATGATTCGGTCCACAACTTCCTCGGCTTCGTTCTCTTCGTTCGCCTGCTCGGTGATGAACGCGCGCAGCTTGTCATCATCGATGACGATCTTCTGCTGGTCGGCGTAGGCATCGAGAGCCAACTCTTCGCGAACCTCTCGCTCGGCCTCAGGCATCAACTCCATCGCAAGACTATTGAGGTCGCGACCCATCATCTGCATGTACTGCTCGAGTTGAATCCCCTGCTGACCAAGCGAGCGGGCCATCGTCTGCAGGCGATCATCAATGCGTCGACCAACCATCGGCGGCGGGATCTCGACAATAGCCTGAGCGCCCAGATCCTGTAGCACGTTGCGACGGAACTGGCCGTCAGCCTCACGCAGCGCCGTCTCCTCGCGCGCCGTCTTGATGTCGTCACGCAGCTCGGCCAGAGTGTCGAAACCGGCCATCTCCTTCGCGAACGTGTCATCGAGATCGGGCAGCACGCGAGCGCGGACTTCCTTGGCAGTGATCGTAAAGACTGCCTCGCGGCCAGCGAGCTTCTTCGGCTTCTGCTCCGCGGGCAGCGTCATCGTGACCTCGCGCGACTCGCCGGTGCGCATGCCGATGATGGCGTAGTCCAACTGGTCGAGCAGTCGTCCCGCTCCGGCCTCAACCAACAGATCCGTTGCCTGAGCGTCTTTGATCAGGTTTCCGTCGACCGCTCCGCTCATGTCGACGAGCACCTGGTGTCCTGTCTCAACGGCAGCGTCGATTGGCTGAAAGGTGGCTCCAGCCGTGCGAATGCGCTCGATCTCGCCGTCGATCACTTCGTCGGTCGCCTCGACCGTCGGGCGTACAGCCTGCAATTCGAGCTTGGCTGGCAGCTCGGCCTTTGGTGGCACCGAGACAATGCCGGTGAAACTGAACGTCTCGCCGGGAACCGGCATCTTCGGCCAGTTGATCTCGGGCTGATCGATGCCATCGATGGCCGCGGCGCTGCAGGCGCGCCTCCACCAACCGTTGATGTGCGAGCGCAGAGCTTCCTCCGCCAGCGCTTCTTCGCCGACGCGCTGACGCACGACGGCGATTGGGGTCTTGCCCGGTCGGAAGCCCGGGACGCGAACATCCTTAGCCATGTCGGCAAGAGCGTGTTCGAACGCGTGATCGACGTCATGTACGTCGATTTCTACGTTGACTTTGACCTTGTTGTCTTCGAGGTGCTCTACGGCAGTTTCCATGCGTGTTTTTCTCCGACGAATCAACCCTGTGCGGGGACGGGCATCCTAAAGGATCAGCGCGAGCGTCCGACCCGATCGACCGACTTAGCCGAACGACATGCGGGCGAGAGGACTTGAACCTCCACGGGGTTTCCCCCACCAGGACCTAAACCTGGCGCGTCTGCCATTTCGCCACGCCCGCGTCCGGGCAACCGTACCGGACGGGACGCAGTCGCGGGGAGCAACCCACGTACCCCCACTACTCGGCGTCGGGCACGACCTCGCCACCGTAGGTACCAAAACGTCCCCAGATGCGCTCCGCATCGTCGAGTCGGCGACCGATGCTGGCTGGGTTGCGTTCGAGCAGCGTGGCTGCCAACAACTCGACGAGAAAGATGCCGGTCACGGCCGTGGGGAATGGTGCCGGCGAATCGTCGGCACAGATCAGGGTCTCGGTTGCGAATTTCGCGGCAGGCGCGGCGGTCGAGTCAGTCACGAGGACGACGGGGGCTCCGGCTTCATGGAAGAACGATGCTACCTCTGTCGTCACCTTGGCATAGCGACGGAACGTGAAAGCCAGCAGGCGATCCTCGGGCCCGACACCGATCAGCCGGTCAGCTAGGGCCGATTCGCCCGCCTCGACGCGCACCACATTCGGAAGCATCGGGTTCAAGAGAAAATACGCGTACTCCGCAACCGCGGCACTCGCACGCTGCCCAAAAACGTGGATCCACCCCTCACCGGACTCGAGCAGGGCTGCGGCGACGTCGAGGCTGGCCGGCGGTGTGTTCTTGGAAACCGTTCGCAGATCGCGCTCGACGGCCTCCAGCCAGCGGTCAACGAGCGTGCCCGACCCAATAACCTCTGGTCCGCGGTCGCTGCCAAGACGATCGCGGATACCCGCCTGCAGTGCCTCTTGGAGACCACCAAAACCGCCATACCCGAGCCGGGCCCCAAAGCGTACGACCGCAGCTTTCGAAACTCCGGCCGAGATAGCGAGCGTATCGGCAGAACCAAAGGCTACGCCCGTGGTGTCGCGCAGAACCGCCTCCGCGACTCGCTGGTCGTTCGGCGAGAGCTCCTCAAGACGTTCGCGAATGCGATCTAGTGGATCGTTGCCCTGCTCGGTCACGCCGCGACCGTACCAGACGTCGCCGCGTCCCCGCAGTCCGGCGGGTACGGTTCAGCCATGGAGCGCATCTTTTCGGGCATTCAACCTACGGGCGATAAGCACATCGGCAACTACCTCGGCGCGATCCGGCACTGGGTTGCTGGGCAGGCCGATCATGACTGCCTCTACAGCATCGTAGACCTGCACTCGATCACCGTTCCCGTCGAGCCTGCTGTGCTGCGCGACGCAACGCTCTCGTTGGCGACCTTGTTGTTTGCCGCCGGTCTTGATCCGGAAAAGTCGACGCTATTTGCTCAGAGCCACGTGTCCGAGCACATGGAACTGGCGTGGTATTTGAACTGCACCGCGACGATGGGCGAACTTCGCCGCATGACGCAGTTCAAAGACAAGTCGGACGGGCAGGAGTCCGTCTCCGTTGGTCTGTTCGATTATCCGGTGTTGCAGGCAGCTGACGTCCTGCTGTATCAGGCCGGCTTGGTCCCCGTGGGCGAGGATCAACGGCAGCACCTCGAACTGATGCGTGACGTCGCGATCCGCTTCAACGGACGCTACGGCGATACCTTTGTTGTTCCACAGGCTCAGATCCCGCCAACGGGTGCACGGATCGTCGACCTGCAAGAGCCAACCAAGAAGATGTCGACCACCGGTGGCACGGAGCAGGGCACGTTGCTTTTGCTCGACTCCCCCGATCAGCTACGCACGAAGGTGATGTCGGCGGTCACCGACTCCGATGGCGTCGTGCGCGCGGACCTCGAGAACAAGCCCGGGATTACAGGCCTGCTCTCGATGCTGTCCGCGATCGAGGACGTGCCAATCTCCAGCCTTGAGGAGCGCTACGACGGAAAGGGCTATGGTGACTTCAAAAAGGATGTCGCCGAGGCAGTCGTCGAACTCCTCGAGCCGCTGCAGGCACGCCACGCCGAGCTGGCGTCAGATCCCGGCGAGGTAGTCCGCCTCCTCAAGATCGGCGCCGACCACGCACGCGCCTTGGCCGTCCCCACGGTCGAACTGGCGCGCGAGCGAATCGGCTTCGCGCCGCGCGGCTAGCTGAAGCGTTCGCGCGAGCGCCGCGCCAAGCGCGTCATCGTGCCAGGCGCAACCGCCTGTGCCACTCCGGCCACGCGCCACCATTCAGGGTGAAACGATTCGGAACGCCGACGCTCAAGCGCACGCACGATCGTATCGGCGCAACGATCGTCGGTAATCACTGCATGCCGTAGCCAGCGATGATCCCGCAGACGATCGTGCGGGAATCCTGCGGTGGCTACTGGACCAGGGTTGGCGGTCAAGACGTGCACCCCGACAGCGGCAGCCTCCACGTGCAGGCCACGCGACCACGCAATCGCAGCATGTTTGGCGGCTGCATAGTGGGGCGCCGAGCCCGTCGCCACGGTACCCGCAACGCTGACGACGTTGACGATGGACCCACGCGCTGCGACGAGACCAGGCCAAGCCGCTGCCGTGACGCGCACCATCGCGAGATAGAGCAGGTCAATCGCACGCGCGGCCTCGTCTCGGTCATGATCGAGCAGCCGTGTACGGAACGGTCCGCCTGCGTTGTTGATCAACAAACGAATACGAGTCGACTCGGACAGCCGAGCCGCCAGCACGGAGACACCCGCCTCCGTCGCGAGATCTGCCACCAACGTTTCGCATTGGAGTTCGCGGCGCGCAGCGGCCAGTCGCTCCGCACCGCGCGCGACCAGCAGCAGCTCACCGTCGGGACGCTTGAGGCGACGCGCGAGTGCCAAGCCGATTCCAGCCGAGCCCCCCGTTACTACTGTCAGGTCGTGGTCGCGCATTGCTGTTGGAGCGTACCCCGCCGCACGGTACACTCGGGGCGTGCTTAACGTTCCAGAACCACCGCGCCGCGTCGAAATGACGATCACGACACGCACGCTCGTCCGCGTGTTACTGACGGCTTCTGCCTTTCTGCTGCTGATCTACGTCTTCTGGCAGGTGCGTGCGATAGGCGAGTTGGTGCTGATTGCCGCCTTCTTGGCGCTCGCACTGAATCCGTTGGTGACCCTGCTGGAGCGTAAGATTGGCAATCGCCGCGGCGTAGCCTCCGTGATCGTCGTTCTCGGCGTCATCATCGTGCTGCTGGCGTTCCTCAGTGCGCTCCTAACGCCTCTCTATGAGGAGACGCGATCGTTTGCCACACGCGCGCCTGGACTGCTCGATGAGCTGCGCCGCTGGGGGCCGTTTCGCGAGATCGACGCACGCTACGACGTGATTGAGCGACTCAGCGACGGAGCCTCGGAGTACTCCAACAAGTTGCCCGAACAGGCTGGCAGTTTACTGGGGGTCGCGACAGCCGTCGTGACCGGGTTTGGCAAAAGCCTCACGGTGCTGTTTATGACGCTCTTTCTCCTGCTCGAGATTCCGCGTTTTTTACGCACAATCAGCGAGCTACTGCGACCGGGCCATGCCGAACGTTCGCTGGAAATGTTTGAGCAGGTCAACGGGACGATCGCGCGGTGGACGGCCGGAGTGCTCTTTATTGCCACAATCGCCGGCACCCTGACGGGCGTCACGGCCTGGGTCTTGGGTGTTCCCTTCGCGCTGGCACTCGGACTGCTCGTTGGATTGCTTGACATCATTCCGCTGGTCGGCGCCACGATTGGCTCGATCGTGGCCGTGTTGGTCGCACTGACAACGTCGCTGACAGCTGGCATCATCATGCTGGTGGTGGCGGTGGTCTATCAGTTCGTCGAAAACCACATCATCCAGCCCATCGTGATGCGCAAGAGCATCGATGTCTCGCCGTTTATCGTCGTCGTCAGCGTGCTTGTCGGCGCATCGTTACTCGGCGTGATCGGTGCGTTGTTGGCGATTCCCGTCGCCGGTTCCGTGCAAGTCGTGATGCGGCGCGTGCTCGATGTGCGGCGCCAGCGGATAGCCGCTGAACGACAGCTGATGTTGGATCTTGACGGCGGTCAGGATGATTCGACGGGCACGACGTCATGAGTAAGCGACTTCAGGTGCAGATCGTCTCGGACTTTCTCTGCCCGTTTTGCAAGATTGCGTGCGAGCGCGCAGCGTGGCTCGAGAGCGAGTTTGATGCAGAGATCGAATGGCTTCCGTGGGATCTTCATCCGGAGTATCCAGCCGAAGGCATTCCCCGCTCCGAACTGGTGGCTAAATACGGTGCCGAGCATTTTGCCAACGTCGCACAGATGTTTGAAGACTGTGGGTTCGCCTATGCCCCGCATCCCGAGCGGGTGCCGAACACGCACCTAGCCTTGGAGCTCGGCGAGCTTGCTCGCGCAGGTGGTCTTCACTCGGAGTACCACAGCGCCGTCATGGTTGGCATGTGGGAGCAAGAGCTCGACGTGGCCGATCCAGCCGTGATCAGTGCCATTGCCGTTGGTGTCGGTCTTGATCCCGAGGCCGTTGCCGAGGCGATCGAGTCGAGGAGCTTTCGCGCACATGTCCTCGAGTGCACTGAGGAGGCCCACGCCGCGGGCATTACGGGAGTTCCGGCCTTCATCTTTGCGGAGCGCTATTTGTTGATGGGTGCACAGCCGCATGTCGCGTTCGAGAAGATGATTGCCCAAGCGCGAGCGGACGAAGCAGAGGCTGCCGCTACCGGCTAGAAATCGAACATATGTTCGATTAGACTAGGAGGATGCTGCTTGCCCTCCTTCTGCCACGCCTCTCACTTAGCGTTGCACTAACAACACACCCACAGCTGTCTGGCGTGCCCGTGGCAGTTGGACCCCCGCCCTTTGGTGAGCTGCGGATTGGTCTGCCGTCGGCGATCGCTGAGGCCAGTGGCGTCCGCAGTGGCATGCGCCTATCCACAGCATTGACGCTCTGCCCAGGCCTCGTGCTCGTGCCTCCCGATCCAGTTGGAGTGCAGTTGCGTGCAGCTCGCCTGATCCGCGACATCGCTGCACTGGGCCTCCCTGTCGAGGAGATTGGTAGTGGCCGTGCTCTGGTTGATGCCGAGCCTGGTCTGCGCCTCTATGGCGGCCCCCAACGGCTCCTCCAACGCCTGCACGAAGTGGCTCCTGACGAGGCACTGCAGATTGGTGCAGCACCTTCGCGTTTTGCCGCCCTAATGGCAGCAAGACTTGCCCGCCGGCGGCCACGAATACTTGGGCGCGACGACGTGCAGGAGACAATCGCACCGCTACCCGTTGCGCTGCTTCACGAGGATGGCGACACACCAGCAGAGATCTGTGAAGCGCTGAGCCTGGTTGGCATCGACCGACTTGGCGGGCTGGCGTCGCTCAAACGTCTAGCGGTCCGTGATCGCTTTGGCCCGGATGGCGTTCGTGCCTGGCAGATGGCTCGAGGCGAAGATGGTGGCGTTATCACTCCACGCGAGCCCCCACCACTGCTCCGCGCCGAGCTCGTGCCGGGTGAGCCTATTGCGACTGACCATGCGCTGGAACAGGCAGTCGAACTGCTGCTCAAGCGCCTGCTTAATGACCCTGCGCGGGGTGCGGCAGAGCCGCGCCTGCTGCGACTCCAGGCACGCCTGATCACCGGCGAGTCTTGGCTCTGCGAAGCACCATTGCGTGAGCCGTGTGGTGATCAGCAACGGCTGTTGTTGGCGCTCCTGCCCAAGGCTCAGCGACTACCAGCCCCCGCCGAGCGGATTGCAATCAGTTTTGCCGAACTTGCCCCTGGTGCACACCAGCTGGCGTTGCTCGACCCAGCCGGCATGGAACGCGAGCAACGCCTGACTGGTGCGGCAGCGCAGGTTCGCTCGGCCCTTGGCACTGCCGCTCTACTGCGCGTCGTCACGCTCGATCCGACCAGCCGTCTACCCGAACGGCGCTATGGGCTGGCTGCTCGATGAGTGGTCTGCTCCGGGGACTCGCTTCGCAGGCACCACAACGCTGTCGCGTGACACTCGACGAGCACCAGTATCCGAGCAGCGTGGACGGGCGCGTGGTGCTTTCACTGCGCGAGGAGTGGCGCGTGGAAGAGGGTTGGTGGAGCACGCCCTACCGACGACGCTACCTCTCCGTGGTACTCGCCGATGGGCAACTGCAGACAATCTTCGAGGATCGACGCAACCCGGGCCAATGGTGGCGACATGGGCGCTAGTCCGTCGTACGTAGAGCTGCACTGTCATTCGGCGTACTCCTTTCTCGACGGGGTTGCTCAACCCGACGAGCTGGTCGATCGCGCCTCGGCACTTGGCTACTCCGCACTCGCCTTGACGGACCACGACAACCTCTGTGCGGCGTTGCCACTCGCCCATGCGGCACAGGCCGCAGGACTGCAGGCAATTACCGGCTGCGAGCTGACCGTTGAGGACGCAGGCCAGGCGTTTCATCTCGTACTCCTTGCCGAGAGCAGGGCCGGCTACACCAACCTCTGCCGGCTGATTACTGCCGCTCACGCAGGCACCCGACGGGAAGATGGCACCGTTGAGCACAGCCCGAGCGTCGAACTACAGCGCGTGTTGGAACATGCCGAGGGTCTCACCTGTCTAACTGGCTGTCCCCGTCAGGGAGCCCTAGTCGGCATTGACGACCCGACTGCACGCCGCCGCCGAGACGCGTTGCTCGAGGCCTTCTCCGTGCGACTTGCGATCGAATTGCAGCGTCCCTTTCAACAAGGTGCAGAACCAGAGCTACGCCGCCTCAGCCGACTCGCTCGCGAGCGCCAAATCCCCGTCGTTGCGACGAATAATGTGCACCTGCATCTCCGTCAACGCGGCCCCCTCCAAGACGTACTGGTGGCAATTCGCCATCACCTCACACTCGACGCCTGCACGAGCGCGTTGCGAGGCAATCGCGAGCACGTCCTCAAGTCGCCGGCCGAGATGGCGCGACTCTTTGACGAGCTACCCGAGGCAATTGCCGAAACGAGCCGAATTGCCGAGCGCTGTCGCTTTGATCTGACAGAGAACCTCGGCTATCAACCACCAGCGCGCCCTGGCAACGCCGATCACGAGCTGGCAGGCTTCTGCAGAGCCCAGCTCGACAGCCGCTACCCACGTTCCTCGCCTTGGCGTCAGCAGGCAGAAGAGCGGTTGGAGACCGAGCTCGCCCTGATTCAACGCCACCAGCTGGCCGGTTTCTTCCTTCTCCACCACGAGATTTTGGAAGTCGCACGCGACGTAGCGCTGGAACTGCGGGGGAGCGATGCCGCGCGCAACGTTTTGCCCCCTGGCCGTGGGCGCGGGTCGAGCGTTGGCTCAATCGTCTGCTACCTGACGGGTCTCTCTCATATCGATCCCGTTGCTGGACGGCTCTCACTCGGTCGTTTTCTCAATGAGGAGCTCGCCTCGACACCCGACATTGATCTGGACTTTCCACGTGACATCCGTGCCGAGCTGATTCGTCGGATTCATCTGCGCTTCGGGCCACAGCAGGCGGCTTTGGTGGGTGCCTTCTCGACCTATCGGGCGCGCGGTGCGATCCGCGAAATTGGCAAGGCGCTGGCATTGCCGACAGGCGACATTGCTCGACTTGCTGCGGCCTCGGACGGCTGGCGCGCAGAGTCGGTTGGCGAAGAGCTACGCCGCGTACCAGGACTGCGCGAACGGGCCGACGACCCACGTCTTCGACTCCTGGTCACGCTCTGTCGCCAGGTCAGTGGACTGCCGCGCCATCTCTCGCAACACCCGGGCGGCATGATTGTCTCGGACCGGCCACTCAGTGAACTGGTGCCACTGCAGCCGGCGGCAATGGCAGGACGCACGATCTGCCAGTGGGACAAGGATGCCTGTGCCGATGCTGGCTTCCTCAAGATCGACCTGCTTGGACTCGGCATGCTCAGCGCAGTCGAACGCTGTGTTGGCGAGATTCACCGCAGCACAGGCGAGACCGTCGATCTCTCACGTGTTCCTCTCGACGATGCCGAGGTCTATGCCGAAATCCAAGCCGCAGATACGGTCGGTGTCTTTCAAATCGAATCTCGGGCACAGATGCAGACGCTCTTGCGCGTGCAGCCAACTTGCCTTGACGACGTGGTCGTTGAGGTCGCACTCGTTCGGCCAGGACCGATCCAAGGTGGTGCTGTCAACCCCTACATTCAACGACGGTTGGCACGCCGGGCCGATCCCACAGTGCCGATTCCCTACGAGCACCCATTGCTTGAGGAGGCGCTGCACGAGACGCTTGGCGTGATCATCTTCCAAGACCAAGTACTGACCGTCGCGCAGGCACTCGCGGGCTTTACGCCAGGCCAGGCAGAGGCCTTGCGACGCGCAATGAGTCGGCGCCGCAGCCGCGTCGCGATCGAAGCCCAATGGCTGGCCTTTGCGGAGGGCGCAGCCGAGAGAGACGTGCCAGAGCACGTTGCGCAGCGCGTCTTTCAGCAGATCATCGCCTTCTCGGCCTTTGGCTTTCCCAAATCGCACGCCGCCGCTTTTGCCCTGCTGGCCTACCAGAGCGCCTGGTTGAGACGACACCATCCCGCCGCTTTTCTCTGTGCGCTCCTGATGGAGCAGCCAATGGGGTTCTACCCACCCGCCACGCTGATTCGCGATGCCGAACACCGTGCCGTGGCGGTGCTGCCTGTCGATAGTGAGCATTCCATGGTTGAGGCCAGTTGCGAGAGTCCGTCTGCAGTTCGCTTGGGTTTTCGACAGGTGATTGGCTTTGGTGCCAACGATGCTCAACAGGTCGTGACGGAGCGCGCTGCTCGCGGCCCCTTTCGCTCGGTGAGGGACCTCGCCAACCGCCTCGACCTACCGACTGCACAATTGCAGCGACTGATTGCTGCAGGAGCCTGTGATCGACTCGGCCCTCGCCGACAACTGCTCTGGGAACTTGGTCTGGCAACACGACCGCAGACCAACCCTGCCGGGCGACAGTTGGCCTTCGATTTGCAACTCGGCGAGGTTCCAGCGACGTTACCCGTGCCGAATGCGTGGGAACTCTTGGTTGCCGACTACGCCACGACCGGTGTCTCCGTACGCGAGCACCCAATTGCCCAACTTCGACCAGCCCTTCGTGACGTTGTGAGCAGCCGGCAGCTTGCCGAGTTTCCCCATGGGACGCCAATCACAATCCCGGGACTCGCCGTCGCTCGACAGCGCCCTGGCAGCGCGAAGGGCATCGTCTTTCTCCTGCTCGAAGACGAGTACGGGCTTTTCAACCTGGTGATCATGCCCGACCTCTACGAGCAGCATCGCTTGCTCGTACGCAGCGAGCCATTGTTGCTGGTAGAGGGCACACTCGAGCAGCAGGAACGGCAACTCAACATTCGCGCCACCCATCTCAGTCCGCTTGTTACGCCCGACCGAAGTACACTCCCTCAGCAGCCTCCCGACGCTGCCACGCTGCGGGCTGTGGTTCCAACACCGCAGCACTTTGCTCAAGGGCGGCGGCGCGCGTAGCGCTACGACGAGTGGTAGAGGATCACGGGCATGCCCATTTCCGTGAATGCGTAGACCGCAGCCGCGTCGCCAGCTGGGATCCTCACACAGCCATGGGAGGCCGCGTATTCGGGAACATCGGGAAACTCGTGCATGGCGAATCCCTCGAAGAAGTAGGAGGCGTAGGGCAGCCAAGCCTTAAACGGCTTCGACCAGCTCATGCGCTCCTTCCGTGTCACGGTAAAGGAACCAGCCGGCGTGTTCCCCGTGATGCCGCTACTGATGTGAATCAGACGCGTCACGACTCCACTGCCGTGCACGAGCATCATCACTTGCCGATCGAGGTCGACCTCAACGTGTGCAGCACCGTCAACATGACGCGCCTGTGGACGCTCCGCCCGCATCAGCGAGGCAACGGTCAACGCCGTAGCCACGCCATTTCGCTCGAGCCGCGAATACCCCTGGAACCCCACGACCGCCTGCCAGGTCGCAGCGTCGAAGGACCCAGTGACGAACCGCGGCGCGAGGTAGCTCAGCCGAGCGAGGTCCTCCTGCATCGCTCGTACCCCCGGACCACGGTCACCGACCGTAAAGCCACCGGGGAAGTCGGCACGGGGATTGCGTCCCGCTTGGGCCCGGAACCCAATCGCGAAGTAGCCGGAAGCCGCGACGCGACCCCAGGTCGTCAACTTCTTGCGCCCCGTCGACATCGCGTCGCGCGTAGGTGTATCCCATCCGGAAACGATCGCGCCATCGCCACCATCAATCACCGTCCATCCCGTCACCCAATCGAGCAACCCCTTCGACCAACGCAGGGAATTCGTCGTCGTGCGCGTCGTGGGCTTAAGACGCGCGGTGGTGGCGGGAACCATCGTTTTCACGGTGGTTGTGTTCTGCACGCGTGCGACATCGTCAAAAAGCACGGGCACCACCTTCGTCGCTGCCTCGAGCGAGGTCGTCAGCGCGTTTGCATCTGACTGTTTGAACTTGAACTGTCCGTCGCTCGGCGGATGGACGCCGTAGACGAGATTTGTGTCGCCGAGGGCCGTGGTCCAGTTGAGAGCAACCGAGCGCGAACTGTCCGGCAGGTTAACCACGATCGGCGTGCGTACACCGGCACGACGCAAGGCCTTGATGTTCAGGGTCTGCGTCCAAATCCAAGCCTCCGTGTCGCCGCAGACTGTGGTTGCGGAGAACGTGCCGCAATTCGGATCGACGGCGGGCAAATACCAGACCTTGTCATTTCGGGGAAACCAGCCAGCAAGCGTCGACAGCCACGGCGACTGATCTTGCGTAGTCAGCGGAACATTGGCGAGCAGCAGGATCAGGCCCCGCGCGTGCGCGTAGCGCTGCACCTTCTGCAGCGCAACACGATGGGCATCGTCATTCGCTGCGCTCGACACATCGACACGGACGACATTGGCTCCGAGCATCGCAATCCGCCTGAACGCCCTGGGTGCTGTGCTGACGTCTGGGGCGCGCAGTTCGGATCCCGCTTCGCTCGGGACAAACAACCTTCCGCCCCACGTAACTCCCCGGACCTTCAGCTCGTGCGTGTTCGCGTCAACAATCCGGTTACCGGATACACGCGCGGGCCGTGCGTCAGCCACCGCGACGGCAACCATCGTCGCGACGAGCACGAGCACCATGGAAGTGGTCGTCTTACGAAGAACAACGAAGGCCAACACACGAGAAATGTTCGTTTCGTGCCTGCTGTCTCCTCCCCGAAGGTATCCTGTGCGGGTGTTCCGTCTCTCCCTTGCTCTAGCTGCGCTCGCCGCAGTCGGTCTGATGGCACCGCTTAGCGCGAGCGGTGCCTCCCTCGGCGTCGCGGCGGACGCGAGTCTGACGGGTGGCTCCACGGTGGGCAACGCCTCTGCTGCAACGGCGCTTCACCTGACGTGGGCGCGCGTCGATGTTTCGTGGGCCTCAGTTGCTCCCTCGCAGCCCAAGGGCGCACGAATCCCGACGAGCAGTGGCTACGTTTGGACAAGCGTCGACACTCAGTTGGCTGCTGCCGCGTCGCTTGGCTCGGGCACGCAGGTGCTGCTCTCCGTCAGTGGCACCCCCGACTGGGCTCGGGCCGACCGTGGTGCTGGCGGCTCGGTCGGAGACCCGGCCTGGATGCCTAGGCGCGCCTCGTGGCAAAACTTTGTTGCTGCGCTCGTCACCCGCTACAACGGGAGGTTTGCGGCGATCGAGATCTGGCCGCAGCCAAACCTACAGCGCTCGCTCCGACCCCAGCGCCTCGCCGGTCGCCTTGTAGGCGCTGGTCTGTTCAAGATTCTGACGAAGTTGGCGACTGTTGAGATTCGCAAGGTCTCGGCCACGGCTCCGATCGTCTCCGGAGGCTTGGCGCGGACCGATCCTGCCAGCACGACCGACACGCCCCCGGTCACCTTTCTCCGCTCGATGTCCCGCACCCGGATGCTCTTCGACGTGGTCGGGATGCGACTGGTGCCGCCAACGGGTAGTGAAGGGCCGAGTGATCCGACGAACCTCTCGATCACCGACTCGGCCGGCATCGTGGCGGCCATTGACAGCTACTGGCCAGGCTCGCTGAAGAGCGTCTGGTTGACAGGCTACGGCGTCCCCTCCGGCCCGGCAACGAATGGTCTCAGCAGCGCAACCCAGAGCGTGGGAATCAGCAGTTTTCTCACCGCAACGGCCAACCCGCGCGTTGGGCTCGCAATTTGGAATAGTCTCGCCAATACCGCCGCAGCACCATATGAGGGTATTCTGCTCGCGCCGACCGCCAATCCGTTCGTTGCTCCGGCAGCCGGGTTGGATCCAGCCTGGGACACGTGGACCACCATCCTCCCTGTCCCAGTCCCTGCGCCAGAGCCTACTCCGCCCACGCCCCCGGTCTGACCGCTACCTGCGCTCGAGTGCAAGGTGCAGTGCGTGCTCGTGAAGCACAAACCCGAACGGTTCAGCCAAGGCGAATACACCCGGATCCGCGATGTTGCGCACGAGAATCACGGCGAGACACTCACGTTGGCGCGCAGTATCAATTGCCCGCGCCCGTCGGGATGAACATACAACTCAAGGATGCGCAGCACGCGGCCTTGATCGGCACTGGTTGCTCGCTGCCAGGCGACATAGCCGTTGACAGTGCGGTTTGTGGTACCCACACGGACATCGCCAGCACTGATACGCGGCAACACCCGCTTGCCCCAACCGGCCCGATCGACGAAGCACGTGTCCCCAGCCTCGGCTCGATAGCGCAACCAGAGTTGTCCCAGCGTGGCGAGGTCGGCTCCTGCCGCGGGTCGAATCAAGCGCCTGCGTACTCAACCAACGAATGCACGGGCAGCGCGCCGAGCCGCTCGCGCCCGGCCAGACCACAGAGCTCTGCGACGAAACAGGCGCCAACGGGAACAGCCGAGGCTTGCAGCGCCAACGCAACACTGGCTACCGCTGTGCCGCCGGTCGCCAAGAGATCGTCGTGGATCAATACGCGCATCCCCGGCTCGATTGCCGTGTGTGCGAGTTCGAGTGCGTTCTGACCGTACTCGAGTGCATAGGACTCGGTCCACGCCTTGCCAGGGAGTTTGCCTGGTTTACGCGCCGGCGCGAAGCTACACCCCAATGCGTGTGCCAGCGTCGGGCCGAAGAGAAAGCCCCGAGCTTCGGCGCCCAAAATCACGTCGGGCTGCAAGGGAGCCGCAAAGGCAACAAACCGGTCGATGATGTCGGTGACAACTGCCGCATCCGCGAGCAGGGGCAGCAGGTCGCGGAAGAGAATTCCCGGGCTCGGAAAGTCGGGGATCTCGCCGATGCGTTGCTGGAGATCGATCACACCACCACCGTAGCGATCATCGCGTGGCGGCGACTCAGGTCGTGACTTCAGGTCTTGACGTCGCGCACGAGCAGACGCTCGGTCAGCTCAGCACTCAGCGCAGCGAGCTGCGCCAACTCGTCAAGGCCCTGCTCGCGACGCTCGGCATTGCGTGACCGAAGCGCTGGCGCAAGCACCTGATCAAGCAACCCGGCAACCCGCTGGACGCCTGTATACAGCTGGCGCACGTGTCGAGGACCAAGGCCGAACTCCGCCATCCGAAGGCAGATCTTGACGATCTCGACTTCGCTCTCTCCGTAGAGCCCATCCTCATCCGACGTGACGATGCCGTAGGACTGCAGCTCTGCAAAGGCGACATCGTCGAGGCCGGTCTCACGCAGCAGCTCCGAGCGATCAATACGACGAGCATCGACTGCGACCTCGGAACGCATCGAACGACGCGCTTTCCGTTCTCGACTTCGCGCTACCGTGCCGCTTCCTTCGATCTCCTGGCGAATCACCTTGAGCGGCAAAAACTCGTCGCGCTGGAGCTGCAGAATCGTGCGGAGGAGCTCAATGTCCTCGCGTCGATAGAGGCGATAGCCACCCTGCGTACGCAGAGGGTTGAGCAACTTCTGCTCTTCGAGATACCGAATCTTCGAGATCGAGACGTCGTTGAACTCGGGCTTGAGTTCTTTACAGACCGCGCCAATCGTCAATGGTTTCTCTTCGCTACGCGTCGCCATTGCAGTCTACTCCAGGTACGTCAGTTTGAATTTGCCGATTTGCACTTCGTCACCGTCGCGCAGGCGAACTCGCTCTATGCGCCGATGGTTGACGTAGGTTCCGTTGAGGCTGGCAAGATCGACCAAGTAGTGTCCGTCAGCCTCTGCCTCAATCGCAGCATGACGGCGGGAGACGGTCACGTCATCGAGCAGAATCGACGCCTCGCCCGCGCGACCGATTGTCTCGCGTGGCTGACGCAGTGGAATGTGCTCCCCGGCCCGGCCGCCCGTGCGAATCACGACGGCTGGGACCTGGTGCCCCGGTGCAGCAGGGACCTCCTGCGTGTCGGTATCACCCGTATAGGTAGCCGTCTCGTCGGGTGCATCAGGATCGAGCAACGTGCCGCACTTCGCGCAGTAGTGCGCAGTTGCTGCATTCCGATATCCGCATTCCTGACAAAACATGTCCGGGGAGCATACACCGAAAACGCTCGAAGGGTACAGCGTTAGTTGAGGGTTACTTCATAGCCGTATTTGCGGGATGTTCCAGGCTCCGTTCCTTCCCGGGCTGGCGGATCACGCTGCGCGCATACACCGCTCCAGCGATCAGCAACAGCGACACACCCGTCCACAACACAATGCTCGCTGTCACGGAGCCAGGAGGCGCCACAATCGCCAACAGCAGCCCCATCATCATCACCAGCGTGCCGGCCTTCCCAACCACGTTGACGCGCATGCCGTGGTTGCGCCCGGGACCAACAGCGAGGGAGCCGAGCAGCAGGACATCGCGGAGCACGACAATCAGCACCAGGGCGAGGGGCACCCTGCCCCCGTGCCAAAGCAGAATCGCTGCGACGTCGATCAGGAGGCGGTCCGCGATCGGATCCAGCACGCGCCCGTAACGACTCTGAGCGTGCAGCCTGCGCGAGAGCTCCCCATCGAGAAAATCAGTCAGCGCCGCCAAGGCAAAAACAGCAGCCGCCAGCGGCGCCGGTGCACCATCCGCTGAAAGCAGCAGCGCCGCAAACAGTGGGACCGCAGCGAGCCGTACAGTGGTCAGTGCGTTTGGCACTTGCCGAACCACGGACGCGGGGAGCCGGGAGCCTTCCACGCGCACAGTCTTTCACGCGTTGCACCTGGAAGCGATGCACTCTAGGAAGCGAGGGTGACGCGAACAACCACAGCACAACCGTCAGTTTCGAAAGCGGCGCCCTCGACCACACTCGTGCTCGTGAGTGCCGTGCAGAGCGTCTCGTTTGCGATCTCGTCACCGAAGCGCGCCAACACTCGTTCGGCCCGCGCGTTGGGTGCAATCTCGACGGTGATCCGGTCGGCAACTTCGAATCCGGCTGACTTCCGTTCACCTTGAATGAAGTGGATCAACTCGCGCGCCAAACCCTCATCCTCGAGCTCTTCGTCGAGGTCCGTATCGACGGCGACAGCAAGTCCACCTTCGTCCGCGACAGCGAAGCCCTCACGCGGGCGCGTTCGAAACTCGACCTCGTCGTCAGTCAGGGTGTAGCCACCGACCTCCACGCCAGCCTCGCTACGCGTGTAGTCGCCGTCCTTGAGCAACCGCTGAACACGCGGGATGTCCTTGCCGAGCTTGGGTCCAAGCGTGCGGAAGTTGGGAATGATCTCAATCTCCAGCAACTCGTCAACTGCATCAGCAACCCGAACGCTCTTGACGTTCAGCTCAAGTCCGATCTCGGCACTGAGACGCTCAACGGCCGCGCGGGCTGCAGGATCGGGAGTGGCGATGACCGCCTCTCGCAGAGGCTGGCGCAGCTTCCGGTTGCCCTGAGCACGCGCAGCTCGGCCGAGCGAAATCGCCGTCTGTGCTAACCCCATCGATAGCAGCGCAGCCGAATCCGGCGTGTTGGCCGTCGGCCAACTGCTCAGATGGACAGAGTCTGGGGCTCCCTCGGCCCGCCCACGCACGAGGTTTTGCCAAATCTCATCCGCCATGAATGGCATTGCAGGCGCAACCAGACGACAGATTTGCGCCAGGCAGTACCAGAGCGTGCGGAACGCCGCGTCCTTGTCCGCGTCGCTCTCCGATCGCCAAAAACGGGCCCGCGAACCGCGGATGTACCACGCCGAAAGGTCGTCAACGAGCGACTCGACTGCCCGCGCGTAGGTCGGAGTCCAATAGGCGTCGAGCGCCTCGTCGCAGGCGACAATCGTCTCGTCCACGCGAGCCACGATCCACGTATCGAGTGCGGTCGTCGCCGGTGGGCGCGTCTCGAGATCCGACCAGGTCGGAGTAAAGTCGTCGATCTCTGCGTACCGGATCAAGAACGAGTAGCTGTTCCATAGCGTCAAGAGGCGCCGGCGAACCTCATTCGCAGGCCCGTAACCGAAGCTCATGTTTTGGGAAGGCGTCTGCAGCGCGTACGACCAGCGCATCACGTCGGCACCCATCTCCTCGACGGCGTCATCGAACCAGATCGCGTTACCCCACGACTTGTGCATCGCACGGCCGGTCTCGTCGTGCAGCTTCTCGTAGCCCAGGACGGACTTGTACGGAGCCTTGCCGACCAAGACGACGCTCATAAACAGCTGCGAGTAGAACCAGAGACGGATCTGCTCGCGCATCTCAGAGATCCAGTCGGCCGGGAACCACTTCTCCCAGTAGGCGTGATCCGGCAGATCGGCGCGTGTCAAACCAACACCAGCACCCTCTGCATATCCCTCGGGCGTGGTGGTGTCGCGACCCCAGCCGAGAGTCGAGAACGGCACGATGCCGGCGTCGAGCCAACAGTCGCCGACCTCGGTGATGCGCTCGGCGATCTCGCCGCTATCAGTGCGGATGCGAATGTCGTCAATCCATGGGCGGTGGAGCTCCTGCAGGTCGTCGATCGGATCGACCGCTCGCTCACGCAACTCCTCAACCGAGCCGATCACCGTGATCTCGCCCGACGGCGCGCAATAAAACGGCAGCGGCAGGCCCCAGTAGCGCTTGCGGGAGATACACCAGTCCCCCATGTTACGCAGCCAGTCTTCCATGCGCTTGCCGTACTGCTCTGGCACCCAGTTGACCGTCGCCGCCGCCTCAATCATCGGCTGCCGCACCTTGTCGGCTGCGATAAACCATTCCTCGACGACTCGGAAGATCAGATCGGTGCCGCAGCGCCAGCAGACAGGGAAGCGATGGTCGATCGAGCCCGATCGAACGAGTACGCCGTTTTTCTCGAGGTGTGCGGTGATTGGCTCGGCGGCGTCGGCGGTGGCCATGCCAGCCAGCCAGCCGTACTCCTCCGTAAAGTGGCCTGCTTCGTCAACCGGTACGAGCGTTGGGATCTCCTCGCGCTTACTGAGCTCGAAGTCCTCGGCACCACAGCCAGGAGCAATGTGGACGACGCCGGTGCCTTCGTTGTCAAAGACCATGTCCCAAGCAACGACCCGATGAGCAACCTCAACTTGGGCCGCCAACTCGTCGAACGGTCCGACATACGCCTTGCCCACCAGCTCGGCACCGAGCGCAGTGCGAGCGACGTCAGCATCTTCTCCAAACAGGTCCTCAACGCGAGTCGACATCACCCAGTCGACACCGAGCGAGGTGCGCACGGCGGAGTACTCAGCAGTTGGATCGACAGCAGCCGCAACATTCGCCGGCAGCGTCC
>SXGT01857769.1_pt1 | contig 19985 bp, 19 predicted proteins | sample 3176221 | NCBI WGS metagenome assembly SXGT01 (sample SAMN11356862, study PRJNA531348) | freshwater metagenome | isolation source: freshwater sample F1-120 | place: China: Fuxian Lake, Yuxi | collected 2017-12-25
CCGAAATCCCGCTCGTGCAACCAGCGCGCCAGATGCGCCAATGCGATCTTGGATGCGTCGGTCTGGCGAGCGAACATCGATTCGCCATAAAACACACGGCCGATGGCGATGCCATACAAACCGCCGACCAGCGTTTCTTCGGTCTCGTCGCCGTCGCTCTTGCCACCAACCCAGGTTTCAATCGAATGCGCATGGCCCGCCTCATGCAACGCGGTGTAAGCCGCGATCATCGTGTCGCTGATCCAGGTGCCCGCCGCGCCATCGCGTGGCGCGGCGCATTCCCGCATCACCCGAGTGAACGCCGTGTCCACTCGCACCGTGTAATCGGCGCGCGCGAGACGTTTCTTGAGCGAACGCGACAGCTTGAATTCGGCCGGGAACATCACCATGCGCGGGTCCGGCGACCACCACAGAATCGGCTCGTCCGGGTTGTTCCAGGGAAAAATGCCGCGCCGGTACGCCGCCAGCAAGCGCGGCAGCGACAGATCGCCGCCGGCCGCGAGCAAGCCGTTGTATTCCCGCAAGGCCCTGTGCAACGGCGGAAAAGGTTGATTGCCGTGCAGCCAGGGAATCACGTCGGTATCACGTCCGAATCAGGCGCGCAGTTTCTCGGCCAGTGCGCGCAATGCCTGGCCCCGATGGCTGATCCCGTTCTTGACCTCCATGCTCAACTCGGCGCCGGTCTGGCTGAATTCGGGCAGCAGGAAATACGGATCGTATCCAAACCCGCCATCACCACGGGGTGTGTCGATGATCTCGCCATGCCAGGAACCCTCGGCAATGATCGGCTGCGGATCGTCGGCATAACGCACATAAACCATGACGCAGTAATAGTGCGCGCGCCGGTTGGTTTCACCTTGCAGCGCCGCGATCAGTTTCTGGTTGTTGCGCTCATCGGATTTCGGATCGCCGGCATAGCGCGCCGAATAAACCCCCGGCGCACCGTTCAAGGCATCGACGCAGATGCCCGAATCGTCGGCCAGAGCCGGCAGGCCGGTATGCGCAGCGGCATGGCGTGCCTTGGCGATGCAGTTTTCCACAAAAGTGACATGCGGCTCCGGGCACTCCGGCACACCAAACGCGCTTTGCGGCATGGCTTCGATGTCGAGCGGTTCCAGGATGCGGGCAATCTCGCGCAACTTGCCGGCGTTATTGGAGGCGATCACAACTTTATTCATCTCGGGACTCCAGCGCGACGCGCTGCGCCGTCATCAATTCGCGAATACCCTTTTCGGCCAGATCAAGCAGCGCATTCAGTTCGGCGCGCGAAAATGCCGCCCCCTCGGCGGTGCCCTGCACTTCGATCAAGCTACCGGGTTTGCCTTCCCCGCCCAGCATCACCACGTTCATGTCGGTGTCGCAGGCGACATCCTCGGCATAATCCAGATCGAGCACCGGCGCGCCTTGCCAGATGCCGACCGAGATCGCGGCCACCTGGTCATGCATGATGTTCTCCGGCAGCCTGCCCTGCGCCACCAGCCAGAAAATCGCGTCCTGCACCGCGACCCAGGCGCCGGTAATGCTGGCCGTCCGCGTTCCGCCATCGGCCTGCAGTACGTCGCAATCGACATGAATCGTGCGTTCACCAAGTCTGCCCAGATCAACCGCCGCACGCAGGCTGCGTCCGATCAGTCGCTGGATTTCCTGCGTGCGGCCACCGACCTTGCCCGCAGTGGACTCGCGCTGCGTCCGCGTGGATGTGGCCCGCGGCAACATGCCGTATTCGGCTGTCACCCAACCCTTGCCAGTGCCCCGCATGAACGGCGGTACGCGGTCTTCGATCGACGCGGTGCAGATCACACGAGTCTGACCCACCTCAATCAGGACAGATCCTTCGGCATGCACCAGCACGTTGGGGGTAATGGTTGTGGGGCGCAACGCATCAGCGGCGCGCCCATTCAGTCGTGTCATGAAGCTCCTATCCAAATTGGTCATCAGGGCGTGCGTTGCACCCAGCGTGTCCCGCGCCGCAGCGGGTGCCGCAGGTCGAGGTGTCCCACCAGCGTATCAACTTCGTGGCCGTCCACCAGAATCTGCACGGCCGTGACCCCGGGCAGGTTCACTGTCACAGCATTCACGATCGCGTACACCGTCAGCAGCTCGTGCAGGGATCCTCCCGGGTGGCCGGTCACAACGTCGCGACTGAGGTCGACGTAGGCCTCGCCGCGACTGGTGAGGAACAACGCGCGTAATGTCACGCCAGGTGGAATCGCCGACGCGTGTCCCTGCGGGGCGGCGGCCAGTTGGCGTTCGACGATGCGGCGAGCCTGATCGGCGGGCGATGCGGCGTAGAGGACGTCCTGATCGACTGCGATGAGGCCATCGCCGCCTGGCGCCACGTAGAACAGCGAGGCCGAGATTCGTCGCGCATCGCCGGGCGCCCCGTCGGCGGCGGTGGCTGTGGCCGCCGCACCGTCACGCGTGCGCCTGTCCATCAGCCAGCCGGGCCGCCACAGCGTTACCAGCCAGACGCCAAGCGCGGCACCCGCGACCGCCAGCCCAAGGTAGCCCCAAAGCCGCCGGGTGAGCGTCAACGGTCGCCTCCGCCCGTCGCAGGCCAGCCGCCGCGCAATTCGCTGATGATGCTGACCAGAACCTCGGCGACCGCGCCCTGAAACACGCTGCTCGCCAGCAGTTCCGCGTCGAGCGGATTTGTGAGAAAGCCCATCTCCACCAGAATGGCGGGCATGTTGGCGCCCACCAGAACGCGCAGCGGCGCCTGATAAAACGGCACTGCCTGCGGGGGCAAGCCCGCATCGCCAAGCCGCGCGGCCAGCATGCCGCCCAACTGCGATGATCGATCCGCCTGCGGGATCTGCGCCAGCAGCCAGGGTACCGCACCGATCACCCGCATCCCGCCGCCCACCACAGGCACCGACGCATCGGAGTCTGTCCCCCCGAGCTGGGTGCCGCCACTCGACGCATACTCGGCCGGGTCAAGCGATTGCACCTGCCATCCACGCATCGCCGGTATGGGCGAGCCGTTGGCATGGAGGCTGATGAAAAGGTCGGCCTTGTTGTTATTCGCGAGTTCGGCGCGGCGATCGATCGCGACGTCGGTATCCGAGTCGCGGGTCAGGATGACGCGCAGGCCAAACCGCGACTCCAGCATGCCCTTGAGCCGCTGGGCTACGGCAAGCGTGACCTGCTTTTCCTCAAGGCCCGATGCGCTGCGGCTGCCGGCGTCGGCTCCGCCATGGCCAGGGTCAATCACCACCGTGCGCATTGTACCGGGGCGATCAATCGACGGGGCGGAAACCACCGGATCCGGTCGCACCTGTGCCACTGGGGAGGCCCCGAGCAGATCGAGCGTGATGTGTCCTAAATCCTGGGCGTCGGCCTGTCGCACGTTGGTTACGGTCGAGCCGAGTTCCACATACAGTGCCGGCCCATCGGCGCGCACAGTGGCCAGCCACTCCGCCGGCACCTGCACTAACGGCGTCAGATCGAGCGCGTCGGCCTGAAACCGGACCGTGACGAGATTTCCGTCGCGAGTGACCCGTGAGGTGGCGCCTGGCTCAACGGTGATGACGAGCCGACCGCCGCTGGCGGTGCGCTCGAACTGCAGCACAACCCTGGGGACGACCGCGGTGCCCACCACGACAAGGCGGGATCCTCGCCGGATGTCGATCCGCCGGTCGAGCAAGTGGTCCAGCACCCGCAGAAAATCAATCGGCACGATCCAGGCTGCGCCGTCTTTGGTGACTGGCGCCGACAGCGAGACCAGGCGCCCGCCCGCCGAGACGGTCGCCTGCCCTTCCGTCAGCGCCACTCGCTGCGCGCCGACCGCCAGCACCACCCCGCCGGTGCGCGCATCTTCGCGCATCGCGATATTGAAGAAGCGGGCCAGCGTGTCGAGTGCGACGAAGTCGGTGCCGCCCGACCCGCGCACCACCGGCAGAGTGCGCGTGCCGTCGGAACCGATCACCCGGTAGGGCGACGGCGCCTGGGCAGACGCGCTCGCCAGCATGAGACTGGACAGGATGATGACGATGGCCGTGCGGCGGAAGCGCAAGTGTTCATGATAACAAGCAGGCCGCCACCGCTCTGGCCATAATCGGTGTGGAAGTGCGGCCTGATGCCACCGTGCCGACGGCGTGTCTGGACCCCAGCCAAATTGATCAGGTGGTGACGGATCTTGTCTCCAACGTCCGCGATGCGATGCCCCACGGTGGAACGCTTCGCGTAGGCACGGCCACGGTGCAGGGGCCGATCGAGGGGACGAGTGTGCCGGTCGGCCAGTTTGTCGCCCTGTCGGTGGCCGACACCGGCACCGGTATTCCCCCCGAGATTCGGGCACAGGTCTTCGAACCCTTCTTCACGACGCAGCCGAAAGGACAAGGTAGCGGCCTGGGGCTGTCCACGGCGTTCGGCATCGTCACCTAGTTCCAGGGGTGCCTGGAACTGTCTTTGCGGGTTGGACGTGGCACCGAGTTCACCTGTTACTTTCCCACCGTCGGGGCCCTCCTCGAGGACGAGCCCGCCGGGGCCCCGACGTTGCCGTCGGCGGACGGCCACGAAGTGGTGCTTGTTGTGGAGGACGAGCCGGCCGTGTGCGATGTGGCGCGCGCGACGCTGGAGCGTCAGGGCTACCGCGTGTTGACCGCTGCCAATGGCATCGAAGGGATGGCGGCGGCCGTAGCCGCCGCTGACGAACTCGACACCGTCGTCCCCGATATCGTGATGCCCGAGATGAGTGGATGGGAGATGGCCGGGCGCCTGCGCGAGGTGCAGCCCGAGCTCAAGATTCTCTTCACCTCCGATTAAAATGAAGGGACGGCCAGCGCCGACGACTGAGTGGTGCAAGGTGTGCATTTCCTCACGAAGCCGCACCTCCCAGCGCACCTAACGCTGCGAGTCCGGCAGATGCTGGATTCACACTGATTCCCGACTGATTTCTCCCACTGTTTTGGTGCCAGCTGCGCCTCGAATTGCTCGTGATGCTCGGCCGGTTCCCGAGGTGATAGCAGGCAGCAGTCCGTCGGTCCGTCGGTCGATGGGTTCTCGGTGGCGCTTCGCGCGACTATGCGACACTGGGCGACGTCATGAAAACCGCCACTGTCTTCGTCCTCCTGCTGGCCGCGTCAGGCCAGCAAGCTCCTAACGTTGGCCGCCCCGCAGCCGCACCTGGCAGCGCGGCGGGCGCGAAGGTGGAACAACGCGCGCAGGGCGAAGGGCCCGCGCCTGAGCTTGTGGCCAGTTTTGATGGCCTCGGTGTCGGATTCGACGGGCCACACGGCACATCAACCGGCCGGAATCCTTCCGACAACAGCCTCGCAGTCGGTCCCGACCATATTGTGCAGGTCGTGAATTCGAAGTTCGCCATCTTTACGAAAAAGGGCGCGAAGTTCGACAGCACGGGTCGGATCCTGTACGGCGCGGTCAATACGAATACGTTATTTGCCGGATTTGGTGGAACCTGTGACGCCCGCAATAACGGTGATGCGGTGGTCCGGTATGACCAGCTTGCCAATCGGTGGTTGTTCGTCATGCCGATCTTTCGCCGCGCGGCCGAGCGCCCCGATCAGCCCGAGGTGCCGAAGCCGGGCGGGCCGGCGCTTGTCAGCGTGCCCGGTGTGGCTGGGCAGCCGGGCCGAGCGGCGAAGCTTGTCACGCCACCGCCTGCAGTCGCGCCGCCGGCGACCGCTCAGACACCGCCTGCTGAAGCCGCTCGCGGCGCCGGCGCATCGGCTGCACCGCAACCGACTGGGCCGTATTCGATCTGCTATGCGATCAGCACCACCGACGATCCCACAGGTGAGTACTACCGCTACGAGTTCCTTCGCCCGCTGTTCCCCGACTATCCCCGACCTGCGGTGTGGACCGACGGTTACTACGTGCCGACCAGCACCGGCGATGACGTGATCGAGAAGCATGCGTGCGTGGTGGAACGCGCGAAGATGCTCAAGGGCGAGCCGGCCACGGAACAGTGCCTGATCATCGGTGACGTCAACTTCCTGAATAACGCGGATCTCGACGGCTCGCGCCTACCGCCGTCGGGCTCACCCAACATGATGCTGGCCACGGGTGGGTCGCAACTCAAGGCCGACGTGGATGACGACGGCGTGTATGTGTGGAACTTCACGGTGAATTGGGGAGACCCTTCGAAGACAAGGCTGTCACCGGTCCAGAAGATTCCTGTGGCGCCGTACACCTACCTGTGCGGTGGGCAACTCACCAGTTGCGTGCCGCAGCCGGGAAGCGACCGCCGACTCGATGCACAAGGCGACAAGCTGATGGCGCGTGTGGTGTATCGGCGGGTCACGCAGGGCAGGAGTTCGTATGAGTCCGTGGTCGCAGTCCACTCGGTAGATACGGAAGCCGCGGGTGGCGGTGTGCGCTGGTATGAGTTTCGCGTGAATCCCGATCGGTCGCTGCGCCTGCACCAGCAGGGCACCTATGCGCCTAGTGGGAACTATCGCTGGATGGCGAGCCCCGCGATCGACAAGGTGGGCAACATCGGAATTGGGTACTCCTTCGGCGGCGCGGCGGTGTTCGTCGGGCAGCGATTTGCGGCGCGGCGGGCCACCGATCCGCTCGGCCAGTTGGTGCTTCGTGAAGTGACACTGGTTGAGGGCCAGGCTGCGCAGACCAATACGCTGCGATGGGAAGACTATTCGCAAACGGCGGTGGATCCGGTGGACGACTGCACCATTTGGTACGTGGGCGACTACTTCAAGACTGGCGCGGCAAACTACTCCACGCGGATTGGCGGGTTCAAACTGCCCGGGTGTTAGGCAGGCGCACAGGTGATGCGCGGGAATTGGGGGCCTGGCTTGCGGCGGGCCAGCGAGAGTGGAGGAAGTCCCAGAATGAGGCCTCAGGTGTCGTGATCATTGAGGCACGCATCGATCAGGATGGTCACGTGGCGGACGCCCGCGTGATTCGCCGTGTCGCCCTGCTCGATCAGGCCGCACTCGACGCGGTCCTGCAGTGGGAATTCACGCCGACGTAGCGGAGGGGCAAGCCGGTGTCCGTCATCATGACGGTGACGGTGAATTTCACGTGGAAGTAGAAACTCGGCCTTGAGGAACAGGCCGAGGCTGCGATCTCAGCGGCGCTTGATCTGCACGCGCCGAAACATCACCGGGTCGTTGTGGCCGGCGAAGCCGAAGAACCCAGACGTACGCGTGACGCCGGGATGTGCGCGGCTTCCCATGTAGGTGGCGGGGTCCACCTTCGAGAGGTCGGTGGTGAGGATGACGGTGCCGTTCAGTTCGACGCGAATCGTCGAACCAGTCACTGACACATCCTGTACGTTCCATTCACCGATCGGGCGCTGATAGCCGCGTGCGGCCGCCACCATGCCGTAGGCGGACCCGTGCGCCTGACGCGCGTCGATAGGCCCGCGGACTTTTTCGTAGTTGTCGTCAAGTACCTGCAGTTCGGTCATCCCGACATACGCGGTGTCGCCTTCGCCGGGATACCTGATGGCCAGGCCATTGTTGCCACCAGCCGGCAATTTGAACTCAAGGCGTGCCTGAAAATCTGTGAGCGGCTGATTCCAGTAGATCGTACCGCCCTTGTCCGGCTTGCACACGATTGCGCCATCCTTGATGTCGTAGTTGTCGAGTGGGCCTGCCCAGCCATCAAACGTGCGCCCGTTGAAGATGTCCGTGAAGCCGTCGCCGTCCTTGGATCGCAGCAGATCGTTGGCTTCCGGTGTGGCGATCTCGCGGATGAAGATGTTCCGCCAGCGGATTTCGCCGCCGTGTGTCTGCAACTGGATGGGGCCGCGCGCCGGCACCGGAGTGGCGCGGTCGTAGTAGTTCTCCATGATGGCGTGGTCGACAACGAGGGTGCCGTTGAGCCACACGCTGACGCGCGCGCCGACCATGACGATGCGTAGGGAATTCCACTGGCCAAACGGCTTGTCGGCCAGCACTAGCGGGTCTTTGCCTGGCGCGCCGGCGCGATTGTTCCACAGCCCGCCGGAGCCTTTGTCTGCGCGCAGATTAAACTTGGCCTCTTCGGTGTAGTCCCAGATCTGCACTTGCGGCACGCCGCGCAGATAGATGCCCGAGTCGGCCTTTGGCACGGTCTTGTAGTCTACGAGCAACTCGAAGTCGCCGTAGTCTCGCTCGGTGGTCGCGTAGGCGCCCTGGCCATCGTTCACCAGTTCCGGCCCCTGCGCGGTCCAGTGCGCCCGCATGGTGGCGTTCCACTTGGCGATCTGGGCGGCGCGCTCGGTCTCACTCATGGCCAGCAACTTGCGATGGTCGAAGGTATCGCCGCCCCTCCAGCCGGTCAGATCCTTGCCGTTGTACAACGCCGCGAACCCAGGGGGCGCCTGCGGTGAAGAGAGGGAAGGAGGCAGACCGCCCGCGAACGCCATCATGCAGGACACCACCGCCGCTCCGCGGCCAAGAAACGCACCACTCATGGGGCGATGATACCCCTACCCGTGTGCCGCAAGCTGTCCGCAGCCGGCGGCGATGTCGATGCCGCGGCGCTGACGGATGGTACTCGGCAGTCCGTACTCCGCGAGGACCGCCTGGAAGGCTTTCGCAGCGCGGTGGTGCGTCGGCAACCCGTCGTAGCCCTCGGTTGGATTGAGTGGGATCAAGTTCACATGCGCCCGCTGCGACGAGAGCAGCCGGCCCAGGGCATGCGCGGCGTCTGGGCCATCGTTGGTGCCTGCAATCAGCGTCCACTCATAGAAGATGTGCCGATCCATCGTGTCGCAGTAGTACCGACAGGCCTCCATGAGTACGTCGAGCGGCCAGGCCTTCGCCACCGGGATCATCGTCGCGCGTTCGTCCTGGGTGGCCGCATGAAGTGAGACCGCCAGGCTCACCGGCTCGCGGTCGTCGGCGAGGCGGATGATGCCTGGAACAACACCCACGGTGCTCAATGTCATGCGCGATGGGCTGAGCGCCAGCCCTGCCGTGTCACACAGGATATGCGTGGCGGCGATGGTGGCGTCGTAGTTGTGCAGCGGCTCGCCCATACCCATCAACACAACGTTGCGCAGTCGCTCGCCGGTGCCGGCGAGCACGCGTGAGATATGCATGGCCTGGCCGACGATTTCGGCGGTCGTCAGGTGGCGATCGAACCCCATCTGGCCGGTGGCGCAAAAGACACAGCCCATCGCGCAGCCGACCTGGGTGCTGATGCACGCCGTTGCGCGACTGGCGTATCGCATCAGCACGGTTTCCACTTGCCGTCCGTCGTCCAGTGTCAGCAGGTACTTGCGCGTAAAGCTGTCGCTGGATATGGTGTCACGCGCGACCGGGAGCCACGTGGTGCTGGTGTGCGTTGCGAGTGTTGCGGCGAGTCCAGCCGGCAGCCGTTCAAGTGACGCGAAGTCATCACGGCCATGCGCGTGCAGGTGTCGCCAGACGCGCTGCCCATGTATGGGCTTGAAGCCCCACCCGGCTACGGCGTCCATCAGGGCAGTGCGCGATACGCCGAGCAACTCGGTCACGTCAGCCGATCACGTTCTGATGCCGCGCAGCCGCACTTCGTCGGCTACGAGAAGTTCCAGCGGCGTGTGGTCCTCGACGCTGATCGTCGCCACGGCAAGTCGCACGCGGCCCTGGGTGGTGTCGATTTCCTCCAGAATGCGGGTGAACAGCCGGTCCTTAATTGCCCGCCGTTGTTTACAGTCCACGATGTAACGCAGGGCCAGTTCCATCCACCGCTCGTGGACCTGCAGAAGCACGACCGGCTTCACGGGGAGTTGTTCGATCAAGAGCTTCCGGACTACGTCGTGCCACACGCCTTCGGCGTCACGGCCGTATTCGCCCACCACTTCTTCGGCCACGCGGTCCATCAACTCACACGCCAGGCGATAGTCGGTGCCGTGCTTGATTGGCACCACGGTCTCGTCTCAGAGAGCGGGAAACTCAGATGACAGTTGTACACCGGCACCTTGGAGACGAAACTGTTGGCCGCGTGGACGATGCGGTCGTTGTGGCGATCGCCACCGATCCAATCGCCGCACTCCATCATCGTGATAGGCAGAATTCTGACATCGACCACGTCGCCTGTCACACCGCCAAAATCAATCCGATCGTCGGGTCTGAAGTAGCCGCCCCAAGAGACTGCGAGCCAACCGGCCACGCTGACAAAGACCGCCTGGAAAACGAAAGCGATGCCCACGCCGGCCACGCCAAACGCGGCGGTGAATCCGTCGAGCCGGTTGCTGAAGACCATGCCGACAACGAATAGAGCGATGGCATACGACGCGATGTCCGTGCCCTTGTTCGCGCGGTACCGCACCGCAGGATCCTGAGTTCGCTTGGTCAGGGCGCGCTGCGCCAGGCTGACCGCCGCACGGATGGTGACCAGGCCAATGGTCAGGAGCACCAGCTGGCCGACGATGGGGTCAAACAGCAGACGGGTGATGGCCTCGTCCATCGTCTGAGAATAGTCGAAATGGAGCTCCACGCGCAGCGCCCTAGTATTTCGCTCTAGCCCCCGCGTGCTGACGTCAACGTGTACCAGCCAGTGCCTGCGAGGCCAATGGCACCGCCTAGCAGGAATGTCACGTCGGGCCCGACCATCGACCACAACACACCTGCCACAAGCGGCGCGGGGCAGAACGCGAACGATCGTAGGCCCCAGTACAGGCCCACGGCCCTTGCGCGAATGGGTGCGGGAAACCCGGTCGAGATCAACGCCTTGCGCGCGGGCTCGCCAAGTTCACGCAATCCATTAATCACAAACGCCACGACGAGTCCGGCCGTGATGGGCAGGCCGAAGTACCTACACACCTTCGGCAGCATCACCAGGGCGATTGGGAAGATCGAGAAGAGGAAGAATGTCGTTCCGATGAACGGCCGAGGCGATGCCGATCGATCCACCCACTTGGCCATCGGCACATACGTTGCCAGCGCCGTGACGCCCATGAGGGCCAGCAGCCAGCCGGCGGTGGCAGCCGCGGCGGGATCCGTCCATCCCCACTCGCGCGTAAGCAGGGACACTACGTACAGCACCGCAAAGTCGCGCGCGAACCAGTCACCCCATCGAATGAAGATTTCAGCCGTCAGCAACTGCTTCAATTCCGGCGGCATCGTCTGAAGGATGGTCTTGAGAGGTACATCCTCGGGCGCGGCCTTAGGGCGCAGGTGGGAGGTGAGGGCCAGCTGCAGGCCGACGGCGAGTCCCACCAGGCTAATCGCGATCGTCAGGTTGAGCCAATAACCGGCTAGGCCAAACGCCACGCCCGCGATCGCCGGGCCGACAATTTTCGGCAGGCGTTTCTGGATGCTCTGCAGCGCAAATGCAATCGTCCGCCGCTCCTTGCGCACGTGACTGCCGATGACGTCGAACGTGGCCGGCACCGAGAGCGGCTCCCAGTTCGTCATGAGCAGCGCACCGGCCACAAGCGGCCAGGGCCCAGACCCGAACAGCATCAGCAGGAAGCCTCCGGTCATCGGGAGCGCCGACACGGTCAGCGCGATCCGCGGCCCTAGATGGTGCGCGATTGTGCCACCGGCGATGTAGCCGAACCCTTCCGCCAGGTTCTTCGCGAACCCAATGATGCCGATGAATGTGGCGGCGCTGAAGGCGGAGCCAGCCAGCGCCACTTGATCGCGCAGATGCAGCGAGAGGAATGAGGACCAGATCTCCTCACTCAGGCCGAGGCAGCCAATGACAACGAGGATGGCTGCAGAGGCGCGGTTGAAACCGAACCAGTCTGCCGCGCGATCCGTCAGTCGAGCCAAGCTTGGAAGAGCCTACGCCAAGACGCACCGGCGCCGATAGTGATCTGCAGCGGCACTGGGACGAGGAGGCGTTGCACCACATCGTGCGCGATCACTACCAGACATTTCGCGCCCAGGCGATCCGCCGCAAGATCTCCGAGGAGGAGAGGCGGGTCATTCAGGAAAATAATTTCACGAAAATGTATTCGCCGTCTTGACCAGCAGTCAAAGCGAAGCTTTTCTTAATGCCCTGCTGTACACCCCCAGTGCCATAGTCAGGAGATTGCATGACAAGTTCGTTCGTTGAAACGAATAGGAGTTATTTGTATAAACGTTGCTCTTCGTACCGTGTCAGATGCCTTGGCCGCCGTCTTATGCGCGTTGGCCCTCGGGGTCGGCGTTCTGGCCCAGGCCCCGACGGAGATAGCGGGCACCTGGAAGTCCGACTTGGCGAAGTCGACGTTCAGCCCGGGTCCCGCTCCCAAGAGCATGTCGATTGCCGCCGTCTCCGGAAACCTCGCCAGCACCCCGTCGATGCAATGTCGGGGGACAGTCCCCTACTACGGCCTATCAGCGACAAACGTGTAGCTGGAGGCCAGCAGCACGCCGCCCACGAGCGCAGCTCTACGGCCGGAGACTACCCAGAGCCCCCACATCGACGCGATGATTGCTACGAGGCTAGAGGCGGCCCTCCTGCCGCGCCACCTCATCGCCGCCTCCACACTTCATAGAGAGGCGTCTCATGTTCGAGCGAGTAACCTGACGTCAACCACGTCTCGAGGCCGGCGTGCCCATGGAAGAACGCCGCCGAGTTCGGCTCTCCCCTGCCGTTGGGCCTTCCCCAGTCCTGCTTTTGGAGCGTAACGATCGAAGGACGCTCCCTGGCGAGGTCTGCCAGCAGACCCGCCGAGCCGTAGCCAGGTATGTCCGAGGCAAACTCCATCACGATCGGACGACTCCAGTGAAATCGTGACGCACTCCGGCGTTGGCCCTTGAGCATTACGCCTGGTGAATAGCCGAACACGTAGATCGTCTCATCGGGCTGGGTCGTTGTCCTGACCTCGTCTGAGAGGTTCTCGACCTCGAGGGGCACAAACTTGTCCAGTTCGCGCCCGCCAAAACGAGTCAGATAGGTCTGCCGATCGGTTCGGCCAGTCAGAACGCTCCACTCGGCCGTTGTGTTCTCGACCAGCTTCGGGATGTGTCCCCATTCGCCCTGCCGCAGGCTCATGGCTCCGAGCACGGCCAATGCCACACCTGAAACCAGGGGTCGAGTCCGCCACTGAGTGAACAACGGCGCGAGCCCGACCGCAGCCATCATTGCGAGGGCCGGCGCTGCCTGCACGAAGTACTGCGGGGAATCGCGCGCGCCAATGATCAGGATCGCCAGACAGGCGGCGGCCACCCAGCTCAGGATCACCAGCGTGCAGAGGGCGGCCGCGTTCCGCGGCGCCAGCAGCCATCGCCAGGCCGCGCCGAGGGCACCGAGGCCACCGAGCATCCAGAGGGCGTCGTTGGCCGCGCGTTCGATTGGGAAACTGAACAGGTATTGCAGGGGGCTCACCCTCTCAAAGGTCTCGCCCGAATAGGCGAGATTGTAGGTGACGGTGGCCAGGTAGAGATCGGGGATGGCGCCGGCGGCAGCCATCGCGAGGATTGGCACAGCAACGGTCAGTGCGCCCACGCCGGCCACTTGGGCGATCTCCCGCAGACCTGCACGCCACGAAGGCTGGCCGTCACGCGGCCAGACCAGAATTGCGACGGCCACCGGCAGCGCGTAGGGTGCGGCCGTGTATTTGAGCCAGAAGGCGGCTCCGAGCAACACACCGATCCCAATCAGGTGCCTGCCCGTTCGACGTTCCGCGGCCGCCAGCGCGATTGCCAGCGTGACGGCCAATGCGATGAATGTCTCGCACTGCGCCCGCACATACACGCCACTCAGGCGGTACACCATGGATGGATTTGCAAAAAAGAGAAAGGCGGCCGCGGCACCCAAGCCGATGCTGTCGGTAAATCGCCTTCGGCCAATTGCCACCAACAGCCACGCGACCAGGCCGGCCACGGCCATATCCGCAATGGGCACGACTGAATCATGCGGCCACACCGACCACAGCAGCGCATAGACGACGTGAATGCCCGGAGGTTTCTGGTCCCATGCGGCTGCGTACGGCGCATGCCCTGCGATGAGCTGCTGCCCGGCGTACGCATACAAACTCTGGTCGGCGGCCATCGGTTGCGCGATCGACGGGACGCGCAGCAGCCACAACACCACCAGCACGGCGATGGAGAGTGATCGGACGGTCATGCGTAGCAACCCAACCATATGAATTATAGTGCTGGGGTGTCTACTCTCCGTGCGCCCGACCTGACGATGGTCGTGCCCACCTACAACGAAAAAGATCGACTCGCGGAACTGGTGGCCGCGGTGTTTGCCGCATCCGAGGCGTATGGTCTGACGCTTGAACTAGTCGTCGTTGATGATAACTCACCGGACGGCACCGGACAACTGGCGGATAGACTTGCGGCTCAGTATCCCATCCGCGTGATCCATCGCTCAGGAAAGCTGGGACTGGGCACGGCGGTCGTGGCCGGGTTTGAAGTCGCGTCCGCCGAGGCGGTGGGCGTCATGGATGCGGACTTCAGCCATCCGCCGTCGCTGGTGCCGGTATTGTTTGCGGCATTTCGTACAATCGGCGCCGATGTCGCGGTAGCCAGCCGCTACGTGCCGGGCGGTTCCACTCCGGACTGGCCCCTCAGACGGCGGCTCCTTTCCCGCACCGCGTGTTTGCTCGCCCGGGGCCTTTCTCCAGTTCGTGATGCGGCGTCGGGATTCTTCATCATCAAGCGAGCGATCGCCAAAGGCACCACGATCAAAGCGGGTGGATTCAAGATTTGCCTTGAACTCATTGTCCGGGGCGACGTCGGAAGCCTTGTCGAACTGCCATACCGCTTCAATGATCGTGAACTGGGCCAGAGCAAGATGAGCATGCGTGAGGCCGCGGGATACCTCGTGCAACTTCGGGATCTGTACCTCGAACGACTTTTCGGCTCGCGCCGGCCGGCGCACCGGTATCGGCAACTGTCTTCCGTGGACGTGGCGGCACTGATGCGGTCGTGACCGCGCCTACCGAAGCCAACCAATCCACGCGTCGCCCGCGACACCGATCGCGGCAGCCACAACCACGGCGCCTGCAACCCGCGCCAGTCCTCCGTGGCGCCACGCCGTCACCGCGCCAAGGGCGGCCCAAGTCACCATCGCCGGATAGGTGGCGAGCGTCACGCGCGTGATGAACTCCAGCGCGTAGCGGTAGAACGCCTTTTCCACCGGTGCCAGCGCCACGCTCGCGGTGAACACGATGAAGGTGATACCGAGCGCCGCGATCGCCAGCCCCAGACGATCCCGCCACCCGCGTCGCAACCATACGATGACACCGGGCACCGCGAGCAGCACCATCGGCCAGCCCACCGCCATGGCGCTGAACCGCCCCGCATCGACCATCCGTGTCGCCATCGAGATCGGCGCAGAGGTCGGTGTGGCGGCTTGAGTCGCCCGCACTGCGGCGGCGGACCGGAACGCGTCACCAAAATGCCCGTAGTACAGAAGGACTGCCAGAACGGCCGCCACAAGAAGGGCACTGGCGATCATCCAGGCTTCGGACCGCAGGTGTGGGCGTCCCACGAACCGGTACAGGAGGCAGAGCACTCCGAGAATCGTCGCGAGCAGCGTGAATGTGCTGATGTGGCACAGCAGTCCGAAGGCGATGAGCAGGGTCAGGCCTGCCCACTGATTCCATCGGCCCCGAGAGAGCGGCCACAACGTTGCCGCCGCGAGGGCCGCCAGCGCGACGGACTGCCCGAACGCGTTGGTCATGTTCGCATTTCCGACGATCTCGAACGTCCGCGGCACCAATGAATAGAGCACGGTGGCTGCGGCCGCCACCGTCCGGTCGCCCCACCCGCGCGAAATCAGTCGGTAGAGCAGCAGGCCTCCAGCCACCTCCGCGACAGTGACAACGATGCGGAGCAAGGACACCAGGTCCGAAGTGAAAACCGTCCAGGGCGCGGCGAAGACGTAGAGCCCAATGGCGTAGGGAAATGTCACGCCGTTCGGCATCGGTTGCGTGAAGTAGTAGCGGCCTTCGAGCACCCATTCCAGCCGATGGGCGTGAAACACCGCATCGATTATGAGTTTCGACGGGTGCAGCAGCGCCATCAGCTTCAGGTAGAGGACGACGAAAGTGACAAACAGGGCGACGCGACCCGCCACCCCAACCGGCCGACCGAGTCTCGTTCGCAGTAGCCATACGGCGCCGCAGATCAGGGCCAGCGCGACCGCGAGCCATTCCATTGGCACGGCGAACGCAGGGAACGAACCGAGGTCGCGCGTAAGAGGAATCGCCTGCAGGCCGGCCACCGCGGCCACGCCAGCAGCGAATACGATCGGCGGGGCGCCCATCACGAGCAGCACGCCGCCAAACGCGCCGGCGGCGATGGCGGCCGCGCGAATGGCGGGCCCGGGAGGCAGGGGCTGGAACCCCGGGTCAGGCGCGCAGCTCCAGCGGTCGACATAAACCCCAAGCTCGCGTTTGTCGCCGCCACCCGGGACAAACGTCCCGGTGGTGAGCGTCATCACGGCGCCGTGACCGATTCGTGGCGGCAGGGGCACGTTGATGTCGATGAAATCGTTGCTCGTGCCGTGCCGGGCGGTCACGATGCCGTCCACCGTGAACGTCACCTCCGGCAGGGAGCCCGCATCCGCCCGCCCTCCGCGCAGGCGCACGATGCACGCCCAGGCACCGCGCCGGTCCAGACCCGGTAGCCGCATCGTTGCTTGCCGGCCCGACCAGGCGAACGTGTCCCGTCCTGCTCTCTCGCTCTCGTAAAAACCGCTCACCAGGCCGGGCATGGCGCGGTCCATTTCGAGCGTGAACCCGGGGCGCGCGGCATACCCGCCCACGACGGCCGCCGCGCCTGCGAGCGCCGCGACACTGAGTGAAACCAGGAGGCGAAACACAGCTTATTGAGCCAGCGGCAAAGGCTTACGACAGGCGACGTGATACCCGCTCGTCATGATGCCGCGCTCGGGCCTAAGCCGCTGGGAGTCACCATATTCGCGCGAGATCAAACGGGACCATGGTCGCAGGATCTGGGCAAGCACCAGCCAGATCGCGCGCGCTGGACTCCAGCCCAGCGTTTCGGCCTGCATGCCGAGGCGCTGCACCAGGACGGCGAGGGTTCCCACGGATGTCGTTTCCTCTCGAACATCCAGTGCGTCGAACCGCCGCAACAGGTGACGCAGGCCGTATTTCGTGAACCGGAAGTAGTCATGCGGCGCGTCGTGAATCGGAAACAGGAATCGAGTAGTGAGCACCAGTCTGCCGCCTGGCGCGAGCACACGGAACATCTCATCAATTGCGGATTGCGGGTCGGGAATGTGCTCGAGCACTTCAGTACACAGGATCACCTCAAACGACCCGTCGCAAAAGGCTAGACGCTGCGCATCGGTGACCACGTGAATGCCTGGACGCGGCGTGAGATCGATCGCGACCCGATTGGGGAAGCACACGGCATACGGGCCGGTCTGCGCGCCGATGTCCAGCGTCCGCGCCGTGCTCGCGTGCTCCTGCACAAAACGATCGAGGGTGACCCTCGTGATTTTGGCGAAGAGTGCGCGGCGCAGCCTGCGGAACACAGCCATGGTTCAGATGGGTGATTCTATCGTGTCGCCTCGCCGGGCGGCGTTCGCCCGCCGCCAATTCTGGGCCATACTCGCCGGAGTGCAGGATTCCCGACTTTGGCGCCCGAGTGTTCGTCGAACTTGTGGGACCATGAGAGGCTCAATTCTTGACCGGGGGTGAAGTGAAACGAATCTGGATCGCCTTCGCCGTGGCCGCCCTGGGGCTGGGGTTCGTGCCCGTATCGACTGCGCCGCCCGAGCAGGGCCGGGTGCCACCTGCTATGGACACGCAGGAAGCCACGGCGCTGACGCAGGGCTGGGCGCTGCTCGCGCAGGGTCTGCTCGATGATGCCGTGGCTGCTTCGGACGCAACGCTTCGCCGCTATCCGAAGAACCAGGCCGCCCTGGCACTCGTGGTCGAAGTCACGGTCGCACGCTTCGGTGCCCGCGCCGCATTGGATCGATATGAGGCCTGGCTAGGGACCCGAACGCTGGACGATGCCTACGTGCTGCGTCGCGTAGCACGTGCGTTCCTGTGGGACGCGGCGCGCGACCCAGAAGGCGTCGGACGTTATGAGGCTCTCAAGGCTCTCCTCGCCGACGGAGATGCGGACGCGACGGCCGAATTGGCGTCCGGCATGGACCGGGGGATTCTCAATGATGTTCAGATCATGGCGACGCTCGGCAGCGGACCGGCGGTGCAGCGCCTGGTCGATCGGATGAATCAGAATCAACCCTTGACGATCGGGATGATCGCCGCAATGGGCGACAGCGGGCAGGCCTTGGCGGTGGAGCCACTCGTGTCTTTCTTGAAGGACCCCCGGCCGTCGTTTCGTACAGCCGCCGCTCAGGGGTTGGGCAGAATGCAGGCCCGCCAGGGGCTGGGCCCGCTTCGCGGTTTACTCCAGGACCTGCTTCCCGAGGTGCGTCTGCAGGCCGCAGCGGCTTTGTGGCTGATGGATGACGGGGCAGGCCTGGAGGTCCTGCGCCAGTTTGAGGATTCCGAGTTCCCTGCGGTCCGGCTTGCGGCCCTGGAGGCCACCAAGACGAAACGGGACGGTGGCTGGACTTTGCGAGCAAAAGCGTTGTTGCTGGCCGATGACGCGATGGTGCGGGTGCAAGCGGCCACTCTGTTGGCGCCGCACGATCCCGATTCCGCCCGTCAAGCCCTGGACGCCCTGGCCGGCCATGAGAATCCCGCCATCAGAGAGGCCGCAGAGAAGGCGGCAGCTGACTCGGTCACCGGCGACCTGCGGATATTGAGGGGCCTGCTGCGCAGTGGGAACCCGGCCGTCCGTGTCGCGTCGGCCACTCGGGTACTGGACCACGCCCGGTAGGCCCGCCGGCCCGCGCTCGGTGCCGTGGTACAGTTTACCGGGTCTAAATACATTTGATGCGGTGCCGATACTACAGAGCGGAGCTGGCCGATAGCCGATGAGATTCATGCATACACCCGCTTGCCACCTACGTAGGTCCACAGGGGCCGCCCTCGTGCTTCTGGCGATCCTATTGCTTGCCGCCCCTGCGAGCGCCCAAATCTCCCGCGTGGGCAGCAGTCTCTCGTTGGGAGGCGCGAGCGTCACGCGCGGCACGGATACCGGGTTTGACCCCGTCAATAATGTCTACATCGCCGTGGGGTCCACTAATTCAGGCTCAATCCGAGTCGTCTTCACCAATACGGCGGCCGGTGTCCTGAAGAACTACCTGATTCTCGTGGGAACCGATCCGCCGTACGGGCAGTTTCCGCGCGTGGAGTACGCGGCGCAGGCGAACAACGGAGTTGGCGGGCAGGGCGCGTTCCTGGTGACCTATCACTCGTCTGGCAGGGTATACGCCCAGATCGTGTCGTATGCCGGAGGGGCCGTCACCCAGCCTGTGTCCATCAACGACACACGGTCCTGGGAGGAGGCCGGCGCGTCGATTGCCTATTCCCCGGTAAGCCAGCAGTTCCTGGTGGCCTGGCAGACGGCCGCGTTTGGCGTGCAGGCGCGGTTCATTAATGCCGCGGGCGCGCCGACGGGCAACGTGATGATCTTCGCCAACGATGGTACCGGACGCGACCCGAGCGTGGCTTGGAATAACGTGACCAACGAGTTTGGCTTGGGCTTTTCCGGCTTCAGCGGTTCCGGCGCATTCGTGAGGTTCCGGACCGTTACGCAAGCCGGGGTGCTTGGAGCGATCAATACCTTCGGTTATTCATCGGCCACCTTCAACACCGATATGGCCGTGAACCCGGGCACGGGCGACTACGTGTTTGTTTGGGCGCAGCCGGCCGGCACCGGGTCGAGTTTTGCGCAATTCAGTTCCCTTGGCGCGTTGCTCTCGACTGGAGCGATTTCCAACGTCATCGGCGGCACCGACAGCCTGAGCGTGGCCTACAGTCCCGTCAGCGGGACCTTTCTCACGGTGGGCCAGCATTCGACGGCTGTAGAGGTGTACGGACGGGAACTGGTCGGATCGGGTGCGCCGACAGGCTCGGTCCTGGTCCTGACCAATGGCGGGACCCTGGGTTCGTTTTATCCGCGAGTCGTATCGCGCCTCAGTGCCGTCGCAGAGTGGCTGATTTCGTACGGTCGGAACTTCGTGGAAATGGCCGGCCAGGTGGTCGCAACCGCCTCGACCGGCCCAACACCGACGCCGACGCCGACGCCGACGCC
>SXGT01896449.1_pt1 | contig 19984 bp, 18 predicted proteins | sample 3176221 | NCBI WGS metagenome assembly SXGT01 (sample SAMN11356862, study PRJNA531348) | freshwater metagenome | isolation source: freshwater sample F1-120 | place: China: Fuxian Lake, Yuxi | collected 2017-12-25
CTGGCGGCTCCTGCGCGACCGCAAGATGCTCGGCCTGAAGTTCCGCCGGCAGCAAGTGCTCTGCGGCTACGTGGTGGACTTCTACTGCGCCGCGCTCAGGCTCGTCGTCGAGATCGACGGCGCCGTCCACGACGACGCGGAACGGGCCGAACGGGATGCGAGGCGCACGACGATCCTCGCGCGCCGTGGCCTCCGCGTCGTTCGCCTCGAAAACGCACGACTGAACCGGGAGACCCTGCGAGAGGCGATTCTCCCGTTCACATGCCCCCTCTCCCTTCAGGGAGAGGGGGACGGGGGGTGAGGTCTGCGCGGGCCCACCGCCTCCACGGAACCTCTTCGCGCGCGAAGCGCGACGGGTGGGGGCACTCTCGCTCCAACGAATGCCTTATCCGAACGGCATTGCGACTAGGGATCACCCAGCCCCTCGTACCGCCCGTCGCCGCCCGCCGCCGGGATCGAGAGGATCCGCTCCAGCGACCAGTCGTCGTTCGCCCCCTTCATCACGTCCATGAGCACGTTCCGAGCGCGATCCCGCGGCGCGCCCTCGAGGGCCGCCTCGATGTCACGGTGGCGTGCCGAGAGCGACCGGAGCGCGGCCTCGCGCGCGACCTGGCGCTCGGTCCAGCGCGTGGGTGCGTCGGCGCGGAGGGCCGCCTCGCTGTCGAGGAGCAGCGCCGCGGCGCCCTGACGCACGCGGGCGTCCTCGTGCCCGAGGAGCGGGAGGAGGGACGGCGCCGACTCCGCGTGGCGCGCCTGTGCGAACATGTGGAGCAGCGGGCGGTACTCGCCCGCGCGGATGCGCGACACGTTCACGCGGGCGCTCACGAGGTGCGTGGGCGTGAGGGAGAACAGGACGAACGCCGCCACGAGCGCGTCGAGCTGGCGACGGAGGAGCCACGAGAACGAGCGCCGCCGGGCGAGCTTCACCACGACGAACCCGAGGCCCACGCACACGAGCGTGGTGCCGAACACGCCCATGAGGCGGAGATCCGAGAGGCCGCTCCGGGCGACGTGCATCGCGATGCGGCGGTACGCGCCGAGCGCGAGGACGAAGCTCTGCCCCACCCAGACGTAGCCGAGGATCCTCGCGAGGCGCGCCCTCGGATCGAACGCGAGCTCCCTCCGGAAGAGCACGCCGAGCGTCGCGGTCACGAGCGCGAGCGCGAGCGAGAGCCAGAACGCGCCGGCGTGGGCGTACTTCTGCGTGTCCGTGCCGGGAGGAGGAGAACCGGCCCAGAGGTACGCGGCGTCCAGGAGGTTGACGCCGAGGAACACCACGTTGAGGAGCACGAGCGCGTTCCTTGCGATCGCGAGCGAGACGCCCGAAGCCTCGCCCGCCAGCTCCATGTCGAACGCGTGCCGCACGAGCCGCGTCGCCGGGCGGAAGAGGACCGTCAGCCCCACGCCGAGCACGCCCCAGAGCCCCACGCGGAGCGGGCTCGGGAGCGAGACGAAGGACGACACCGCCCCCCACGCGCACGTGAGCCAACCCTCGACGACCGGGTTCGCCATCGCGAACACGCCGACGAACACGGCGCCGAGCGCGAGCGGCACGGCCACGGGAAGGACGTGCTGGCGCCCGAGCCGCGTGTGTCGCACGAGGCGCGCGATCCCTCCGTAGAACGCCGCCACGCGGTTCGCGACGATCATGGGCGAGGCCAGGGTCGCGCGGACGATCTCGGGGACGTACACCGATCGCTGCCGGACGTGGAGCGCGACGACCGCGGTGAGGAACAGCCCGAGCACGACCGAGCCCGGTGTCGGCGAGTAGATGCACTTTGCACATACCATGGCGAGGAGCGCCGCCGCTCCCAGGAGGCGCGCCGACAGGCGCAGGCGCCTTGCCGACACCGCGAGGCTCACGGGGAGCGAGAGGAACAGGAACCCGAGCCCGAAGCCGCCCGTGCCGTCCCAGAGGGCGACGTCGCACGCGGCGATCGCCGCCGCCCACAGGGCGAGCGCGCGGACGGGCGCGGGGCGGGGGGCGACGCGCACGATCCGGGCGGGCGGCGCGACGGGCTCGGGCCGGTAGGGGTATCCGTACGCGGAGACGAGGGTGTCTGGAAACGCGTGGTGAGCTTGCGGGACGTGGCCCGGGGTCATCTCGGATTGCATCCCCGTTGGACGCGCGGCGCGCCTCCTCTGTTTCCCCGCTCGATGCCCTCCCGCGACCGCTCACGCGGCGCGCGGGGCCGGTCCCGTCACACCTCGATGATCTTCGGCTCGAGCACGTGCCCGTAGTCGGCGGGCCCGGTGTGCACGACGAGGTTGTCGCGGATCTGCGCGACGCCCTGGTAGTGCGTGTGCCCGCAGTAGGTGGAGATGCGCTTGTCGGGGTGCGCGACGGCGCAGCGCTCGATCGCGTCCCCCACCGTGAGAGAGCTGAAGTGGGGCAGCCAGTCGTCGTCGGAGATCCGGTCCTGGTACCAGCAGGCGTCCCGCCACGGCGGCACGTGCGTCGCCACGATGACGTGGTCGTGCGCCTCGAACGCGCGCGTGATGTGCTCCTCGAGGAACATCGCCGACTCGGTCGCCAGCGCGAGCATGCGGGCCTGGCGGTCGCCCTTGTCGGTGGTGACGAGGTCCGCGATCTGGAGGTAGTCGTTGAGGAAGATCTCCGACCGCTCCCAGTCGCCCGCGCGTCCGTCGGCCCACCCGTCGTGCCCGACCAGCGCGGTGCGACTGCCGAGGTTCACGATCCCCGCCTCCGGGAGCCAGCGGACGTTGCGAGACTCGCGGGTGAGCCGTCGGGCGACGTCCCGGACCCCGTTCACCAATCCCCGGTAGAAATCATGGTTGCCGAGCACGAAGAAGACCGGGAAGAAGAACGGGCGACTCACGCGGAGCAGGTGCTCCTCGACCTCCGGCGCCTCCGAGATGTCACCCGTGAGGAGCACCGCGTCGCACGCGGCCCGCTCGATCGACGCGCAGAACGCATCCAGCCCCGCCTCGTCGAGGAAATTGAGGTGAACGTCCGTGAGCCAGCCGAGCCGCATCCCCGCGTTCAGTGTCGCGCAACCTTTGCAAGGATACAATCATCTTGCCGACTTTCTTCGGCTTTCCCGCCGCCGCCGCGACCTCGGGCGCCAAGCTTTCTCGGCGCACGATGTTAAGCTCCACACCATGTACCGCACGCTCGTGACGCACGGCCCGCTCGTGGGCGTCCCCTCCGGTCCGTACGCAGGGGGCGAGCGCGTCGTGGACTTCCACCGTCTCCCTCCGGCCAGCCAGACGCGGCTCCTCGCGGCGATGGCGGGCCGCGGGCCCGTCCACCCCATCCTGAAGACGGACGTGAGGGCGACCCTCCGCGCGTTCCGACCCGGGGTGTACCTGTTCCCGATCGACCTCGTCGACGCGCGCGATCCCTGGCACATGCGCGTGCTGCCCCTGGGATCCGTGAGGAGCGTGGGGATCTCGCGTGACGGGTCGAAGGTCTCGCTCGTGCTCGCGTTCGCGAACGGCTCCGAGCGATCGTTCCCGGTCGAGGGCGAGGCTGCGGCCGAGGAGGTGTGGAAGCTCCTCGAGCGCGCCCAGCGCCGGCTCGAGGAGCTCACGTACGGGGGCGACCTCGCCGCCGCGGTGAGCCTCGATCCCTTCTACGAGGTCCGGGCAGACGGCGCCTGGGACGCCGTCACGCCGGGCGCCCGACCGTCCTTCGGCGTCAGAAACCGGTCGTTCCTGTACGCGGGCGCGATATTCGCTTTGTTGCTACCCGCCGCCATCGGCTTCCGCTGTCCGCGGGTCGAGTCGGGACGTCGTGCCGAGGCCGCGGGAGTCCCCTTCGGCGCCCCGCGGGATCCCCAGCCCACGGCCGTCGCCGTCGTCCGTTACGGCCCCGCGACGCCCGAGGAGATCGACGGTGCGCTGGCCCGCTTCCGCGCGCGCGCGGCGTCTCCGGCGGTGGCCGATCGCGTGGAGGCGTTCGTGCGGGCGGGGGCCGCCGACCAGCGGCCTCTCCAGGTCGCCTTCACGACCACGTTCGACCGCTCGATCGAGGACGCCGGGCTATCCCTGCCCCTCGCCCGCCACGAGGCCACCGATCGCGAGGACGCGGTGACCCGGGTCTTCGCGGCCGTGTTCTCGGAGGCCGTTCCGTCCAGGGTGCTGCCGATCCTTCCCGCTCGGGGGGGGCGATTGCCCGGCGAGCCATGGCTGTCGGTCGTGGCGCACCACCGCTGGCGTGCGGGCGCGAACGGGCAGGCGCCGACGGGACCCGTCGCGGCGCTCGAGAGCGTGTTCGACGCCTCGTTCGATCCCGCCGACGGCAAGCCGCCCATCGTGTTCCGCCTCACGATGCCGCCCGCCGACACGCCCGACGCGCGGGTGCGGGACAAGAGCCTGTTCCCGAAGCCGCGACGCCCCGATCCGGCGGAGGCGCTCCTCGAAGCGATGTTCTCCCGCGCGTACGACCGCCTCTACGACGAGCTGTACGGGATGTTCTTCACGGGCGATCCGCGCGTGCCCCTCTCGGCGCGCGCCGAGCTGGACGACGTCGCGCGATCCTTCGGGATGCCGCCGTCCCGCCAGGCGCCGTAGCGCGCGCCTGCCAGCACCTCGTGTGCTAGAAATCAAAGGGATGGCACGCGATCGGGTCCTCCGCGCGATGAGCGACGACGGCTCTTTTCGTGTCATCGCCGCGCAGACGACCGAGACGGTGCGTGGCGCGAGCACGGCGCAGCGGGCGTCCGGGGCGATCGCATGCGCCTTCGGCGAGCTGCTCACGGGCGCCGTGCTCGTCCGCGAGAGCATGGCGCCCGACCTCCGGGTCCAGGTCATCCTTCAGGGTGACGATCCCCGCGCGCGCATGGTCGCCGACGCGCACCCCGGCGGGACGACGCGCGGCCTCGTGCAGATCCCCGTCGCCGACGCGGCGGGGGGGATGCGTATCGGGGAGCGCGGCCTCCTGCAGATCGCCCGCACGCTCCACAACGGATCGATCCACCAGGGTGTCGTGTCGGTGCCGGAGGCGGGGACGATCTCGAGCGCGTTCATGTCGTACATGCAGAGCTCCGAGCAGATCGTGACGATGATCGCGGTCGGCTGCCAGATGGATGGCGACGACGTGCTCGCGGCAGGCGGCTACCTCGTACAGCTCCTGCCCGAGCTCGAGGAGGAGCTGCTCATGGTGATGACGGAGCGCCTCCGCGACTTCGAGTCGATGGCGCCCCTCTTCGCGCGGAACGCGGCCTCACCCGAGGAGCTCCTCGCGGAGACGCTCTACGGGATGCCGCACACGGTGGTCGGCACGAGCGAGCTCGCGTTCGGTTGCACGTGTAGCCCCGCCCGCCTCGCCGCGAGCCTGGCCACGCTCTCGAAGGCGGACATCAAGGCGATGCTCGAGGAGGGCCGCATGCTCGACATCGAGTGTGACTTCTGCCGCACGCGGTACGAGTACTCGCCAGAGCAGCTCAGGGGGCTGCTGCAGCCGAACTGACGGCGGGGACACCGTTCCTCGCCCGCGAGCGCTTTGTGTGCGATGTTTCGCACATGGAATCGAGCGTCGAGCGGGAGAGTGCCGGTGCGCAGCCTGCACGCCCGCAATACCTGTTCGAGGACGACACCCACGCGCAGCTCCGCGCGTCCGTCCGGCGCTTCGCGGAGCGACACATCAGGCCCCACGCGAGCGAGTGGGAGGAGGCCGGCGAGTTCCCCCGCGACCTCTACGTCGAGGCCGCGAAGGCGGAGATGATCGGCATCGCCTACCCCGCCGAGGACGGCGGCGGCGGCGGATCGTTCGGTCATGCGCTCGTCGCAGGCGAGGAGCTCGTGCTCGCGGGGCACTCCGTCGGCACGTGCGTGAGCCTCAACAGCCACGGCATCGCGCTCCCGCCCATCTTCCGCCTCGGGACGACGGAGCAACGCCAGAGGTTCTGCCAGCCCGTCCTGCGCGGCGAGAAGATCGCGGCGCTCGCGATCACGGAGCCCTCCGGCGGAAGCGACGTCGCCCGCCTCCGCACGACGGCGCGCCGCGACGGGGACAGCTACGTCGTGAACGGCGCCAAGACCTTCATCACGTCCGGCCATCGCGGCGACATCTTCACGACGGCCGTGCGCACGGGCACCGAGGGCTACGGCGGGATCTCTCTCCTGGTCATCGAGCGCGGCACGCCGGGGTTCACGATCGGCAAGAAGCTGAAGAAGATGGGCTGGTGGGCGTCCGACACGGCCGAGCTGTCGTTCGAGGACTGCCGCGTGCCTCGCGAGAACCTCCTCGGCGAGGAGAACCAGGGGTTCTACGCCATCCTGGCGAACTTCGCGTCGGAGCGGCTCTTCCTGGCCGGCCAGTGCGTCACCATCGCGCAGCTCGCGTACCAGGAGAGCGTGCGGTACGCGCGGGATCGCGCCGTCTTCGGCAAGTCGCTCATGGCGCACCAGGTCACGCGCCACAAGCTCGCGGACATGGCCTCCCGCATCGCCGCGGCGCGCGCCATCACGGCGGAGGCCGTGATCCGCACCATGCGCGACGAGCAGGTCCCCGGTCTGTGCGCGATGGCGAAGAACACGGCGACGGACATGGTGGCCCACGTCTGCGACCAGGCCGTCCAGCTCCACGGCGGCAACGGCTACATGCGCGAGTACCTCGTCGAGCGGCTGTACCGCGACGCGCGCCTGTACGCGATCGGCGGTGGTACCCGCGAGATCATGAACGAGATCATCTCCAAGACCGAGGGCTACTGATCCCTTATCCTCGCGCCGTGCCCCACACTCCCGATCTCACCGTCGTGCCGCAGGGCGTGAAGGACGTCTGCGCCGCCCTGCGCGCGCGCGGGAAGCGCGCCTGGATCGTGGGCGGCTGCGTCCGCGACCTGCTCCTGGGCCAGACGCCGGCGGACTGGGACGTGTGCACGGACGCGCAGCCTGGGGAGATCCTCCGGACGTTCCGCCGCGCGATCCCGACCGGCATCGACCACGGCACGGTCACCGTCGTGCACGGCGGACACCACTACGAGGTGACGACCCTGCGCGGCGAGACGACGTACACGGACGGGCGCCGTCCCGACGCGGTGTACTTCACGGAGGATCTCGACCACGATCTCGCTCGGCGTGACTTCACCGTGAACGCCATCGCGCTCGATCCCGTGTCGGGCGACGTGATCGATCCCTTTGGCGGCCGCGACGACCTCGCGGCGAAGATGCTGCGCGCCGTCGGCGATCCCCACGCGCGCTTCCAGGAGGACGGCCTGCGGGTGCTCCGCGCGGCGCGCTTCACCTCGACGCTCGAGTTCGAGCTCCACCCGGCGACGCGCGAGGCGATCGGTCCGACGCTCGAGACCTTTCGCAAGGTGTCGGCCGAGCGCGTGCGGGACGAGTGGCTGAAGACGATGAAGGCGCGCCGCCCCTCGCGCGCGTTCGACGTGATGCGCGAGACGGGGATCCTGGCGATCACCTGCCCCGAGCTGTTGCTCGGCGTCGGGATGGCACAGAACAAGTGGCACGCCCACGACGTGTGGCGCCACGCGATGGAGTGCATGGACGCATGCGCCGGCGATCCCATCCTCCGCATCGCCGCGCTCTTCCACGACGTGGGCAAGCCCGCGACGCGCGCCTTCAGCGACAAGACGAGCGACTGGACCTTCTACGACCACGAGCGCGTCGGCGCCGAGCTCGTCGATCCGATCTGCGATCGCATGCGCTTCTCGAACGACGAGCGCGGCCGCATCACGCACCTCGTGCGGCACCACCTCTTCCACTACCAGCCAGACTGGAGCGACGCCGCGGTCCGCCGGTGGATCCAGCGCGTGGGCAAGGAGCGGATCCTCGACCTGTACGCGCTGAACGAGGCCGACGTCCGTGCGAAGGGCCGGGACTGCTCGGAGGATCTGGCGAACCTCCGCGCGCTGAGGGAGCACGTGACCCGGGTGCTCGAGCGAGGCGCCGCGCAGAGCACGCGCGATCTCGCGATCGGCGGCCACGATCTGATGAAGGAGCTCGGCCTCGGACCGGGGCGCCTGCTCGGGGAGATCCTGCGTGAGCTGTTCGAGGAGGTCACCGAGAACCCCGACCTCAACACGCGGGACGCGCTCCTCGAGAAGGCGCGCGTCATCGTGGAGAAGAAGGCCGAGCAGCCGTGATAGGGTCGGCGGTCGTGCGCCGCCTCTCGCCCCTCGCCCCGACGCTCACCCTGCTCACCCTGCTCGTCGCCGCGCCCGCGCGTGCGCAGGTCACGCCGCTTGCCCCGAGGACGATCGCGGTCGGGGACTTCCAGCTCGAGCCGCTCGCGGAGATGCGGGCGCGCGTCCAGTACCGGCGGGAGCCCGAGGACCTCGGCGGGTGGCAGGAGGCCCATGGCGCCCTCCATGTCCAGGAATATGTGCGTAACGCATGGATTGCCGACAGCCGCGCGCGCCTCGGCCTCGGCGCCGAGCGCGGGCCGGTGCGGCTGCAGATCACGCTGCAGGACGCGCGCGTGTTCGGCTCCCGCCGGGACGCCTCGACGACCGCGTACGAGGCGTGGATCGAGGCCCGTACGTCCGCCGCGCGCCCTTCGTTCCTCCGGCTCGGGAGGCAGGCCGTGCGCTGGGGCGAGGGGCGCCTGCTCGGCGCGGCCGACTGGTCCCCTCGGGGTCGCTCGCTGGACGCCATCCGGGGCCGCCTGCGCGTCGGAAAGGTCGGCGCCGAGCTCCTCGGTGCGGTCCTCGACGCGCCGAGCCCGGCTGGCCCCGCGTACGGCGCGGCCGCGGGACCTCCGTCGTCGGGAACGGAGCTCGCCGGCGCGCGGCTCGAGGCGGAGATCGATCCGTGGATCCACCTCGAGCTGTACGCGCTCGCGCGTGTCGCGCGATCCGGCGATCTGTCGTACCGGTCCACCTTCGCCAACGCGCGCGCGGCGGGCGAGCTGTACACGGGCGCGTTGCGGCTGTCCGGCGAGGGGCGCGGGCTGTCGTACGGTGTGGAGGGCGCGTACCAGATGGGCTCCGCCTCACGGCTCGCCGGTCCCGTGGGGCTGACCGCCGGCGCGGCCGACGTCGCGGCGTGGGCGGCGTACGCGCACGTGTCGCGTCGCTTCGACGAGATCGCGCTCTCCCCCACGCTCCGGCTCGGCGGGGCGTACGCGACCGGCGAGGACGGCGGCTCCACCTACCGGGCGTTCGATCCGATCCTGCCGGATCCGTTCGTGGCCCACGGCATGATGGACCTCTTCGCGTGGTCCAACGTCGTCGAGGCGAACGCGCGCCTCGCGGTCGCGCCGTTCACGGACGCCGAGCTCGCGGTGGACTACCGGTACCTTCGGCTCGCGGAGAGCGCCGGCGAGTGGCTCGGTGGATACCTCACGCCGATGGGCCGCCTTGCCGGCGCGCTCCCGCCGGCGCCCGCGTCCTCCGAGACCGAGCTCGGCCACGAGATCGACGCGAGCTTCCGCTGGGAGCCCTGGCCCGTGGTCGACGTGCTCCTCGCCTACTCGATCTTCGCGCGCGGCCCGGCGGCCCGGGCCGCTCTCGCGACGTCGCTGCGCGGATCCTTCGACGCGAGCGGCGCGGTGACGACCGAGCCGCTCTCGCACCAGGGCCTCCTGTCCGTGCGCGCCCGCCTGTTCTAGTCCGTTCTAGTCCCAATGCCGTTCGGTTAGGCGCGATCCAGCGCAAGGACCCTCAGGTGCGGTGGGGGGCAACGCGACGCGGGGCCGCCCGATAGGGTGAGGTCTGCGCGGGCTCGCCCCACCGCCTCCACGGAACCTCTTCGCCTCCCCCATCGCGCGCGTAGCGCGCGATCGGGGGGAGGCCGGCGCGCGCAGCGCGACGGGTGGGGGCACCGTCGCTCCAACGAATGCCTTTTCCGAACGGCATTGGTTCTAGTCCCGTCGAGCGCGCCTTTTTTGCCCGTTTTTTGTCGAGGAATCATGAGGTTGGCGCGCGGCGTTTCGGCTTGCGGCGACCGCCCATTCCTGGAACCCTGGCGGCAACCATGGATCCCCGGCCCTCCGACGTCGACCTCCTCCGCCGCATCGGCGAGGGCGATCTCGCGTCCGTTGGCGCGCTCTACGACCGGTACGCCGCCACCCTCCTCCCGCTCGCGCTGCGGATCCTCCGCGATCGCACCGACGCCGAGGACGTGGTGCACGACGCCTTCGTCGCGGTCGCCGATCGCGCGGGCCAGTACACGCCGGATCGGGGGTCGGTGATCGCCTGGCTCGTCACGCTCGTGCGCAACCTCAGCATCGACCGCACGCGCCGCCGCGATCGTCGCGGCGCGATCGACCGGGAGATCGTCACGAACGAGCCCTCGCCCCCCGCCCCCGGCCCGGAGGCTCTCACCGCAGACGCCCAGGAACGGGCAAAGATCACGCGCGCCCTGCGCTCGCTCCCGGACATCCAGCGGCGCACCCTCGAGATCGCGTTCTACGAGGGGCTCTCGTACCCCGAGATCGCCGCCCGCGAGGGCGTGCCCCTCGGCACGATCAAGTCGCGCGCGGCCCGCGCGCTCATGGCCCTCCGCGAGGCGCTCGCGAAGGAGGGCGTCGTGCCCGAAGAGCTCGCGCGTCCCCCACACGTTTGACGCCAAACCGGAAGGTACCAAGGAACCCATGCCGATCTCGAAGACCGAGGGCACCATCTCCCGCAAGTCCCTCGGACCGAAGCTCCACCACACCATGACGGTCCCGGAAGGCGCTCCCCGCGCCGCCCTCGGCTTGATCCACGGCTACGCCGATCACGGCGCCAGGTACGCGCACGTCACCGACCACCTCGCGCAGAAGGGGATCGCGTGCGTCACGATCGACCTCCGCGGGCACGGCCGATCGGAAGGCCCGCGCGGGTTCTGCGAGCTGTTCGACGAGTTCCTTGACGACGCGAGCGAGCTCCTCCGCCTGGTCGAGGAGAGGTTCCCCGACGCGAAGCGGATGCTCTTCGGCCACAGCTTCGGCGGGCTGGTCTCGGCGGAGTCCGTGCTGAAACGGCCGGGAGGCTGGTCGGCGCTGCTCCTCTCCGCGCCGTTCTTCGCGCTGGAGATGCAGGTGCCCGGCGTGAAGGTGGCGGCCGCAAAGGTCGCGTCGTCGGTCTACCCGAAGCTCGCGCTCCCGAGCGGGCTCTCCGGCAAGGACGTCACCCACGACGAGGCGCGTGCGAAGGCCTACGACGAGGATCCGCTCGTGTTCAAGAGCGCCACGGCGCGCTGGTTCACCGAGACGCGGCTTGCCCAGGCGCACGCGCTCGAGAACGCGCACAAGGTCGAGCTTCCGCTCTACATGACCTTCGGCGAGGCCGACAAGATCGCCAGCTTCGCCGCCGGCAAGCGCTTCTTCGACCGCACCGGCTCCAAGGACAAGACCTGGGATCCAAAGAAGGGGCTCTTCCACGAGGTGCTCAACGAGCCCTCGTGGAAGGAGGTCGCGGACAAGATGGCGGAGTTCGTGCTGGCGCACGCCTGAGGCGCCGCAACTGCGCGTGAGCGGCTGTGCGGGAGCCGAGGGGCCTCGCGGCCCCGTCGCTCTAGTTCGCCTTGCAGTACGCGAGCTGCCGCGCGTTCGTGGTGAACGGCGTGCACGTGTAGCCGGTGGGGCAGCCCTCCATGGTGCTGCACAGCTTCACCGAGCCGGCCGTCTGCGACGGCATGCAGCGGGTTCCGAAGACGAAAGACCCCTTGAGGTTCGGGCAGCCGAGGACGTCGGGGACGAAGCCAACGGGCTTGCCGCCGTCCGGGTTCGGCACGACGAAGCAGTCGTTGCCCGTGGGGCAGTGCGACTTGTCCGAGCAGTGCCACGCGATGCCGTTGTAGCCGGCGCCCGCCTCGATGGCCGACTGCTTGAAGGTGCACGTGCGGTTGACCTCGCAGAACGACGGCGGGCTCGGCGGTGCGCCCTGGTAGTAGCAGCACGCCTCGGCCGCGGCGCAGTTGGTGCTGAGGATGCCGCCGTCGGCCGCGAGCTGGAACGGGCAGTACGGACCGGCGCCTGGATCCCGGATCGGGAACGGGGGATCGCAAACTTTCCCGCTGTCGAGCCCCGCGCCGGCGTCGCCCGCCGCTCCGTCGGCCCCGACGATGACGCCCGTGTCCGCCTTTCCGGAGTCGACCGCGGTCGGCGTCACCGGCGTCGAGGTGGTGTCCGACGAGCACGCGATGAAGCCGAGCACGCCCGCGCCCGCGACGAACAGACCCCCGGTGACCCACGCCGCCCTCTTGATGTTCACGCGCATTTCAAGCTCCCTCGCTGGTGATAGCCAACCGTACGGCCTCGGGCCGGCGGCCCGCGAAGCAGCCTTGTTGTAGCACGATCTGGGGGATCGGCCCGCAACAGAAATCCCGCGCCCTCGGATCAGACCGTCTCGTCGACCGACTCGAGCGTGATCGTCCCCTCCCGCGCCACCGACATCGAGCACGCCAGGCGGTGCGTGGCGGCCGACATGCCGATCGAGTCGAGGACGTCCAGCTCCTCGTCCGAGGGCTCGGTCAGGAGGTCGCCGCCGTCGTGCACGCGCACGCAGCACGTGGAGCAGCTCGTGCTGCGGCAGGAGAACGGTACCGGTGCGTGGCTCGCGTCGCAGACGTCGATCACGCGCTCACCGGGCGCGACGGCGACCTCGAGGGGTGGCCTCCGGTTGGAAAGGAAGACGATCTTCGTCACGCGCCCCCGCTACCCGGTTTTCGCTTCACGAGCAAGATCGCGTGCTCGCGCCGGGGCGCGCGCGCGAACATCCGCTGCGTGGGTAGGTGGAAGTGGGGCCGCACCTGCGACGCGGTCGCGAGCACGTGCAGCTCGGGGTTCCGGCGCGCGGCCTCCCGGACGGCGGCGTCGGCGCGCAGCACGAGCGTCTGTGTCGCCGAGTCCGCGACGAGCAGGACGATGTGGGAGCCGCGCTTCGTCACGCGGACGACGCTCTGGAGCACCTCGCCGAGCTCGCGCTGCTGGAGGTCGTCCGCTGCCTGCGCGTCGAGCCTGGCGTAGCGCCGGCGCGCCCCCCACTCCGCGCGCTCGAACGGCCCCGGCTCGAGCCCGAGCCAACGCATCCGCAGCGCGTGGTGGTCGACGTAGTCGTAGGTCCCCGAGTACGGCGGCGACGCCACGACGGCGTCGACCGACCGGCTGGCGAGGTGCGCGAGCGCCCGGGCGTCCGCGGTCGCGACGTCCACGGCAGGCCGTGGCGACGCGAGGCCCTCGGCGAAGGCGGCGAGGCGGCGCACGTACTCCTCCGCCTTCCTCGTGAACAGCTCCGCCGCGAAGCCTGCGCGCGTGCGGCGTGTCTCCGAGAGGCGGCTTCCCGTGTCCCCGCGCTGCCGGCTGAGCTTGACCACGATGGCCGAGAGCACGAGCAAGAGATCGGTGCGAAGGGGCAGGTCGCGCATGCGCTCCGGCGTGTCGAGCGCCGCGCGGATCGAGTCGAGCTCGAGCAGCACGTGCGGCTCGAAGAGCGCCACGTCCTCGTCGCCGTACCGCCGCGTCGCGCCCGCCCGCGATCGCCGGCGCCGATCGGCGAAGGCTCGCACCGCGGCCGATGCTTCGACGATCCGGGCGAGGTCCTCGGGAAGGCGGGGCCTCGTCTTGGCCGCCGAGAGCGACACCGCGATGGGGTTCACGTCGCTCCCGCACGCGTTCCGGCCGAGGAGCATCGACTCCACGAGCACCGTCCCCGATCCGCAGAACGGATCGAGCACCACGTCCCCCGCGCCCGACAGCTCGCCGATGAGTCGCGCGGCCGTGACCGGGTGCATCCTCGCGGCGTACGAATGGAACCCGTGGACGTGCGCGCGCTCAGGCTCCTCTTCGTCCTCGCCCGCCGGCGCGACCTCGAGCGCGGCCGCGAGCTTCCGGCCAAGCGCGTCGTCCCCGCGGACGTCGACCCCTCCACCGACGTGGGTCAGGGCGCGCCGCTTCCCCATCTCCGGAGGTGACGTCGGCATGCTCGGCTCGCTCTACCACGGGACCTACACCTCCACACCGTGCCCCGGATGGGTCTCGGGCGAATCACCTCAGGGCGTCGGCCGCGGGTGTTCCAGGAGCTTCTTCATTCCGGCCAAGCCAAGATATTCCGCTGTGGCTAGCATGCGTGCTTGCATGGAAGACATGCTCCGCCTGCCCTCCTTCCTCGCGTGCTCGATTCTCGGGGCCTCGATGGTGGCCCTCGCGGGCTGTGACAGCTCGGCTCCCGACGACCCCGCCGAAACCGGTGCGCCCGCTCCGGACGCGGGCCCGGTGCAGGCGACGGACGCGAGCGCGCTCCCCGATGGGCGCGTCGAGCCACCGCAGACGACCGACGAGACCGACACGGGCTGCGGCGGGCTCGCGCACCCTGCTTGCGCCGACGGGAAGAAGTGCAAGGTCGCCAGGGACTGCACGAGCCTGGTGTGCAGCGCAGGCATCTGCGCCGCCCCGTCCTTCAGCGACGGCGTCAAGAACGGCACCGAGACGGACACCGACTGCGGCGGCTCCCCCGCGGCTCCGCGGTGCGCCGAGGGCAAGGCGTGCGGCACGGGCACCGACTGCGACAGCCTCGTGTGCAGCGGCGGCAAGTGCGCGGCGCCGTCCTTCACCGACGGCGTGAAGAACGGCACCGAGACCGATGTCGACTGCGGTGGCTCTCCCGCCGCGCCCCGCTGCGTCGACGGGAAGAAGTGCGGCGCCGGTTCGGACTGCACGAGCCTCGTCTGCAAGACCAGCGAGTGCCAGGCCCCGACGCCGACCGACGACGTGAAGAACGGCGACGAGACCGACATCGACTGCGGCGGCCCAGGGAACCCGAAGTGCGCCGTCGACAAGTCCTGCCTCGTCCACGGCGACTGCGCGAGCGACGGCTGCGGCGACGACGACAAGTGCGCGTCCGCGAGGAGCTGCACCCAGCTCCACGGCGGCCGCACGTGCGGCGCGGGCGAGGTCGGGGAGATGGGCGCGACACACGAGGACTGCTGCAAGACGATAACCGTGCCCGCGCCGACGCCGTTCGAGCTCGACAAGTACTCCATCACCGCGGGTCGGATGCGCCAGTTCGTCGAGCGCACCGGGGGGAACATCCGCGCGTGGGTGACCGCGTACCCGCCGCCCGGCTGGAACCCGGCGTGGAACGCGTCGGTGCCCGTGCGCATGGGCAACGCGGGCGACACGGCGTCCTTCGACACGGTCGTGAGCGAGCTCGGCCCCACGCTCCACGGCGCCGTCGCCGGAGCGAACATGGGCTGCTACGTCGACGGCATCGGCGCGCGATCGTTCTGGCTGCCGAAGGCCGTCAACGAGGCGATGGGCGACCACCAGTACTACACGCAGGCGGAGCTCGACGCCAAGATGCTCAACTGCGTCACGTTCTGGATGCTGAAGGCGTTCTGCGCGTGGGACGGCGGAGATCTCCCGAGCTTCGCCGACCTTGACCTCGCGTGGAACGGCGTGGGCGCGACGCGCACCTACCCGTGGGGCAACACGCCTGCGGCGAGCGGCTGCGACAACGCGTACCCGTTCCCGAACCCCGCGTGCCCGAAGGTGCCCGCCGGCGGCGAGTTCCGCGCGAACTACAACTACAACTACTGGTTCCCCGCGTTACGCAAGGGCCTCAACGTGGGCGGCGACCTCAGCGACTACACGCAGCACCTGGCCGCGCCGGGCCGCTTCGCCACGGGAGCTGGACCGTACGGCCACATGGACCTCGCGGGCGGGGTGTTCAACATGACGAACCAGGTCCCCGCCCCCAACGCGCTCTGGTTCCGCAACGGGTCGTGGCAGGGGCACGCGATTCCCTACGGATCCGGCGTCAGCGTGTCTGCCAACAACAAGTACTGGGCGATGGGGGGCCGCTGCAAGCGGTAGCGTCCGACGGGCCGCAAGCCGGGCGGCGAGCGCGACGGAGCCTCTCGGCCTCCTCGCGACCTGGCTACGGCTTCACGATCTGCGTCCCCGCCGGGGGCGTGAACTTGAAGTGCTCCGGCGGAATGACGTCGTTCACGCGCGGGCTCACGAAGACGAACTTGTTACGGTTGCCCTGTCCGTCGAGCACCATCACCTGCCGCACCTGCGACGTCGCCGCGTCGATGTAGAAGAGCACCTTCTGGTACGCGGGCGTCGCGACCTTCGGCGTGCCGACGAGGACCTGGCCGCCGGGGAAGGCGAGCTTCTCGCCCGGGAAGAGCTCGAACGTGAAGGTGTCGGCGAGCTTGCCGGTGCCGGTCAGGAAGGACAGCGCCGCCGGGAACTGCGACTTGTCGACCGCCTGCTCGTACATCTGCTTGTTGGCAGCCTCGTAGATCTTGATGGTCGCGCCGTCGGAGACGACCTTGTTGTCGCGCGGATCGTCGTAGTGCCAGTGCATCTTGCCGGGCTTCTGGATGGTGACCTTGCCCTTGGAGTGCTTCTTCTGGTTGTACGCCTTGACCCAGAACTCCTGCGTGAAGTCGCTCGTGAAGGTCTGCGTCTTGTCGTAGAAGGCCTGGACCTTGGTGACCACCGCGGCGGTGTCGGCCGCGCCGGCGGCCGTGGGTGCAGGCGCCTGCGGTGCGTCGGCGAGGGCGACGTGCGCAGACGTCATGGCGAGCAGGGGGAGCGCGAGGGCGACGAGGAGGGCGAACGGGGCGCGACGCATGGGGCCTTTCTAGTACCGGATGGACGGGGGGTCCACCTCGAGAAACCAACGGCGCGGGGGGTTCTTCCTTACGCCGGCTCCCGTTGGACGGGTCACGGGTGGCGACGACGTAGTGGTTTGTAAGGAGCTGGAATCCTTGGATGTTTTGCGACAGACGCGCGAGCGAGGGCGAGGGACGGGCTGATGGAGAGGTGCGTGAGCGCCACCGCGAGGGCGTCCGCGGCGTCGGCCCCGGGGGCGTGATCGAGGCGAAGGATCGCCCGGACCATCGCGGCGATCTGGGCCTTTCCCGCCGCGCCCCGACCCGCGACGGTCTTCTTGACGCGGGCGGGCGGGTACTCGAAGATCTGGAGGCCACGCCGCGCGCACACGAGAAGCGCGACGCCGCGCGCGTGGCCGAGCTTCGCCGCCGCGGTCGCGTCCCGCGAGAAGAAGATGCTCTCGCAGCTCGACACGTCGGGCTGGTGCAGCTCGAGCACGGACTGGAGCTCGCGCTCGATCACCACCAGGCGGTCCGCGAGCGCGAGGTGCGGGCCGGGCGAGATGGTCCCGTGCGCCACGTGCGTCACGCGCGTACCGGCGCCGCGGACGATCCCCCACCCCATGTGGAGCGTCCCCGGATCGATGCCGAGGACGAGCACTAGGGCTCCGCGAGCCGCGCCATGTCCTCGTCGGAGATGTCGAAGTCCGAGTACACGTTCTGCACGTCGTCGTGATCGTCGAGCGCCTCGGCGAGGTTGAGGGCGACCTCGGCGTCGCGACCGGAGATGAGCTTCTTGTTCTTCGGCACGTAGGCGAGGTTGCCCTTGGCGGCGATCTGCGCCTTCTCGAGCGCGTCGAGGACGGCGGACAGGATGTCCGCGGGGGTCGAGACGCTCCAGTCCTCGCCCGCGGCCTCGTAGTCCTCGGCGCCGGCGCCCACCGCGATCTCCATGAGCTGGTCCTCGGTGGCCGCCGACCTGGCGATGACCACGACGCCCTTGCGGTCGAAGGCCCATCCCGCCGTGGCCGCGCCGCCGAGGTTGCCGTTGTTCTTCTCGAAGATCTTGCGGATCTCCGCCACGGTGCGGTTGCGGTTGTCCGTCATGCCCTCGACGAGGTAGAGCGTGCCTGCGGGGCCGGTGCCCTCGTACAGGACCTCCTCGTAGCTCGCGCCCTCGATCTCGCCCGTGCCTCGCTGGACGGCGCGTTTGATCGTGTCGGCGGGCATCGCGTTGGCCTTCGCCTCCCCGACGGCCTTGCGCAGGCGCGGGTTGCCGCCGAGGTCACCGCCACCCATGCGGGCGGCCACGGTCAGCTCCTTGATGAGCTTGGTGAAGAGCTTGCCGCGCTTGGCGTCGAGCGCGCCCTTCTTGTGCTTGATCGTCGCCCACTTGGAATGCCCGCTCATCGTCTTCTCCCCGCGGACGCGGCCGCGCGCAGGAGGCCCTCTTAGCCCATGATTTCAGGCATGTGCAAGTCAGCCGTTCGCGACGATCTCGCCCGTCGTGGCGTCGATGCCGGCCTGGATACGGTCGATCGGCAGGTCGTTCGGGTCGTAGCCGAACGGATCCTCGATCTCGACGCCGATCTCGTCGATGCCGAAGAGGGAGTAGGCGAGCACGCCGCACGTGAGCGGTGTCCACCACCGCATGGCCTCGACCATGGCGAACGGGATCGTCGTGCAGAAGAGCAGGACGAAGGCCTTGATGTGCTGCGCATACGCGAACGGGATGGGCGTGCGGACGATGCGCTCGCAGGCCCCGTGCGCGTCCATGAGGGCCGTCAGGTTCTGATCGAGCAGCATCACCTGCGCGTCCGTGAGCTTCCCGGCAGCGCGCAGGGCCTGAACCTCGCGCGTCGCCTTCGCGAGCGCGACGGGGGCGCGGGCGCGCGCGGTATTCGCGAGCCACGCCTGGTCCTCCGTCGCGACGAGATCCCCGAGGGGGGCGAGGTCGGTCTCGTCGCGGAGGCCCTGCATGCCGAGCGCGAAGTAGAGGACGACGTAGCGGCGAGCGGCCAGCACGTGGGCGCGGGTCGCGTCGTCCGGCTCCTGGATGAAGCCGGCGAGTTGGCGCGCGAAGTCACGCGTGCGGTTGACCATCGAGCCGAGGAGCTTCCGCCCCTCCCAGAACCGATCGAAGGACGCATTCGTGCGGAAGACGAGGAGCAGGCCGAGGGCGACGCCGATGATCGTGTGGGCGATCACGGGGACCTTGAACGCCTGGTTGTGGTAGAGCCAGGCGGCGACGACGCCGATCGCGGCGACCATCAGCGTGCGGGAGACGAGCCGCGGCGCGATGGTGCCCTGGAGGCGAAACGCGACCTTGTGCCAGGCCTTCGGATCGTAGTCGATCATCGGCGCCGCCACGTAGCACAGGAACCGCAGGGCGTGGTAGGAGCCGCGGAGATGGACCCGCGGGAGGAGCTCGCCGAGATCACGCGAATGGTCCGCGCCTACGTCGAGTGGCAGGTGGAGTGTGGCGCTCACGGGACCCCGCGGGATCCGTCGCGGCGGATCGCTCGCGGCGACGCCGCAGGCCCTGTGGCCGACGCGCAGCCGGCGGACGCGACCGCCGCCGCGACCGCGCCAGTCGCGCTACCCGAGGCGGGGCCGACGACGCTCGCCGCGAGCCTCGCGGGCGCGCCCTCCACGATGCCCTTCGGCTCGACGCCCACGCCGATCACGCTCGTGTCCGCTTCCGACGCCGTGTCCACGCTGAGCCAGCCGAACAAGAAGCCGGCACCCGTGTCAACCCCTCCCGCAGCGCCGCTCCCGCCCGAGGCGCGTGCGCGCGAGCTCGTCGTCCTCGCCGAGAAGGTCGCCGGGTGCATGCAGTGCGGCCTCGGGAGCACGCGGCGGAAGACCGTGTTCGCGCGGGGCAACCCGCTCGCGGAGCTGTGCTTCGTCGGCGAGGGGCCGGGCGCCGAGGAGGACGCGTCCGGCCTTCCGTTCGTCGGGAAGGCCGGCCAGCTCCTCGACAGGATGATCGTCGCGATGGGCCTCGATCCCGAGCGAGACGTGTATGTCTGCAACGTCGTGAAGTGCCGCCCCCCGAGCAACCGGCGGCCCGAGCCAGGGGAGGTCGCGGCGTGCATGCCCTACCTCCACGCCCAGCTCGCGCTCGTGCGGCCGAAGTGCATCGTCGCGCTCGGCAACACGGCGGTGGCTGGCCTGCTGGGGACGCGCCTGGGGATCACGCGGATCCGCGGGACCTGGAAGCTCTACAAGGGCGACGTGATGGTGATGCCGACGTATCACCCGTCGCACCTCTTGAGGGACGACGGGGCGCAGCACAAGAAGGAGGTCTGGGAGGATCTCCAGAAGGTGATGAAGCACATGGGGCTGTCGCCGCCGCCACGCTTCTGAGCTGAAGTTCCGCCGGCAGCAAGTGCTCTGCGGCTACGTGGTGGACTTCTACTGCGCCGCGCTCAGGCTCGTCGTCGAGATCGACGGCGCCGTCCACGACGACGCGGAGCGGGCCGAACGGGATGCGAGGCGCACGACGATC
>SXGT01312618.1_pt1 | contig 19983 bp, 12 predicted proteins | sample 3176221 | NCBI WGS metagenome assembly SXGT01 (sample SAMN11356862, study PRJNA531348) | freshwater metagenome | isolation source: freshwater sample F1-120 | place: China: Fuxian Lake, Yuxi | collected 2017-12-25
CCCCCGGTGACGATCATGTCCTTGACGCGATCGACGAGGAACAGGTAGCCGTTGCTGTCGAGGTAGCCGGCGTCGCCGGTGTGGTACCAGCCGCCGCGGAACGCCTCGGCCGTCGCCTCGGGCTTGTTCCAGTACTCGCGCATGTAGTTCCCGGCGCGGGCACAGACCTCGCCCGATTCGCCGGTCGGGAGCAGGTTGCCGTCGGGGTCCTGGATCGAGACGACCACCCCGAACAACGGCTTGCCGGCGGATCGGAGTAGGTCGTCGCCGCGGCGGTGCTCCTCGGGCCCGAGCGCCGTCAGCACCGCGGCCGATTCGGTCATGCCGTAGCCCTGGTACATGTCGACCTCCGGGAGGTCGGCGAGCACTCGAGCGAGCACCGCCTGGGGCATCGGCGACGCGCCGTACGTGAGCGTCGTGAGCGATGCCAGCCGTTCGGGCGAGTACGCCGGGTGCATCATGAGCAGGCCGATCATGGTGGGCACCATCACCGTCATCGTGACCTGGTGCTCCTCGATCGCATCGAGCACCCGGGCCGGGTCGAACGACGGCACGAACGTCGAGGTGCCGCCGGTCGCGGGGATCCCGAGGATGCCGCCCATCGATGCCGCGTGGAACATGGGCGTCTGGTGCAGATACACGAACGAGTCGTCGAAGCTCCACATCAACGAGACGTGGTAGAGGTTGAGCATCTCGGCGCGCTGGTCGAGCAGCACGCCCTTGGGCAACCCGGTCGTACCGCCCGTGTACATGAGGACGACCGCGTCGTCTTCTTCGGGCTCGTCGGGGACGGTGGGCGATCCGGCGGCGACGAGGTCGTCGAAGGCGATCGCGCCGGGGAGGTCGCCATCGCCGATGAGGACGACGTGCTCGAGTCCGGCCTCGGCGCGGACCTGATCGATGAGCGGGGCGAAGAACCCGTCGACGAAGCAGACCTTGGAGCCCGAGTCCTGGAGGATGTATACGAGTTCCTTCTGCGCGAGCCGCAGGTTGAGCGGATTGATGACCCCGCCACCGAGGAACGCCGCGTGCCACAACTCGAGGTACGGCAGGCTGTTGAGTGCCATGACCGCGAAACGGTCGTCGCGCGCGACACCGAGTTCGGAGGCGAGCGCGTTCGCGAGGCGACTGCATCGTTCGACGTGCTGTGCGTACGTCGACGACCGCGGCCCGTCGACGAACCCGACCTTGTCGGGGTGGCGGTCGGCGGCCGGCAGGAGTTGGCGGTGGTAGATGAGCTCCTTCATGGCGGCGCAGGCTATCGGTGCCCGGGACGATCGCGCACGAGCTCGACTGTGACCCCCGACATCAGCGGCATGCCCGTACGCGGATCGACATCGGCTCGCCGACTCGTGAGCGCGCCAGGGTTGCAGCGGGGATCGCCGTGGGCCATCGACACGACGCCGGGGAGGAGCGACGGATCGTGGCGGACGATCGCGTCGACCTCGCCGTGCGCACTGCGAATCAGCGCGCGGTCGCCGTCGTCGATCCCGCGGGCGAGCGCCTCGTTCGGGTGGATGAGCACCGGCGGTGGGGCGCCGGCAGGATCGCGGGGGTCGTTCACCGAGTTGTTCGCGTGCATCCGCCGGCGTGGGACCATCACGAGGGTCGGCCAGGCGTCGCCGCGGCCGCCGAGCGAGCGGAGACCGTCGAGCAGGACCGAGTCGGCGATCCGCCATGGCGCACCGTCGAGCAGCGCGGCACGGACCCAACCGACCTCATCGCCATGGGAGAGACCGTGCGGTCCTGCCGCGACGACCGAGTCGAAGTCGATCGCGCCGCGCGCGGCGACCTGTCGGAGGACGTCGTTCGCGTCGAGATGGTCGGGGTCGCCGCCGAAGAGTTCGATCGCGTCGACGAGGTGCGCGAGGCGGGCGAACACCCACCACGCGGGGCGTCGGTCGCCGCCGAGCGCGACGACCGCCGGCGTGTACGCCGTTCCCGCGGCGAGCGCTACGGGCTCGTGGAGCGGGATATCGGGTCGTTCGAGTTGGGCCGCCACCGGCAAGACGTGCGTCGCGAGATCGCTGAGCGGCCCGGCGACGACATCGGCGACCGCGAGCACGTCGAGGCTTGCCAGTGCAGCCGCGGTCCGGTCGGGTTCGGGGAACGCCGCGAGCGGGTTCGCTCCGACCACGATGAGCGCACGGAGGTTGCCGGCCTCGATCTCGTCGACGAGCGACACGCACGGGTGCTGGCCGAACCGGAGCGGCAACTCGGGGCGGCTCGCCGGTCCCGGCCGCGGCGTCGGTGCGCGACGCGATCGACGGAGCACGAACGAACACCCGCGGTGGAAGCGCATCCCGTCGGCGGTGTCGAGCGAACCGGTGAGCGCGAGCAACGCCCAGCGCAACAGTTCGGCCTCGAGACCGTACCGGCCCATCGTGACGCCTGTGCCGCACCAGAGTGCCATCCGGCCGTTCGCAACCCGCACCGCGGCAGCGAGTTCCGCGAGATCGCCGGGCGCCACTCCGGTGGCGAGGGTCGCGACCGCGGGCGTCGCCCACGCGACTGCCGCGGCGAGCCGTTCGCGGTCGCCGGCCGCTGTCGACGCCGCCGCCTCGGCGGTGAGGGGGCCCGCGAGCACCTCGCGCACGAGCCAGGCGAGCAGCGTCGCATCCGAACCTGGGCGCGTCGCGAGGTGGCGGTCGGCGACCGCCGCGGTCTCGGTGCGGCGCGGATCGACGACCCAGGCCGCTCCGCCGCGCTCGCGGACCGAGCGCAGGCGCACGATCGGATCCGACATCGCCGTGCCGTAGCCGTGCGACACGACCGGGTTCGACCCGATGATCACCAGGAGTTGGGTGCGTTCGAAGTCGCACACCGGATTTGCCTGCGGGTGACCGGCGACGATCTCGGCGGCGAGGAGCACGGGCGCGTTGTCGATCGTCGCCGGCGTGTAGAGCCGCGTGGAGCCCATCGTCGCGAGCCATCCGGACGCGGCGGTCCAGCCCGCGGCGTCGTACGCCAGCCCCGTCCCGAGGTACGCGCCGATCGCCTCGGCGCCATGCTGCGCTCGAATCGCCGTGCACGCGTCGGCGAGGTCGCCGAGCGTCGCTCGCCACGTATCCGCGACCCCGCGCGACCGGGGCTGATCGAGCCGATCGGGATGATGGTGGAGCAGCGGGAGCGCGCGGCCCTTGGGGCACGTGTAGCCCCGCGAGATCGGATGGTCGGGATCGCCACGAACCTCGATCACCCGCTCGCCCGCGGCGCGCACGACACTGCCGCACGACGCGGCGCAGATCCGGCAGTACGAAGCGACTGTTCGGTGCGCCTCGGGGCGGTCGGGATCGTTCAGCGGACACCGCCGTCGACGTTGAGCAGCGCGCCGGTCGTGAAGCTGCTCGCATCGCTTGCGAGGTAGAGCGCGGCACCGACGATCTCGTGGGGCTCGCCGCCGCGCTGCAGCGCGATGCCCGACCTGGCGGCCCGGTCGAACTGGTCCATGTCCCAGGCTTTGGAGATGTCGGTCAGGAACGGGCCGGGGACGATGCAGTTCACGCGCACGTTCGGCCCGAAGGTTCGGGCGAGCCCGTAGGTCAGGTTGTTCACCCCGGCCTTGGCGGCGCCGTAGACGAGCTCGGTCGGACTCGGCCGCTGGCTCGCCGTCGACGACACGTTGATGATGCTCCCACCGCGCCCGGCCGCCATCTGCGTGCCGACCACCGCCGACAGCCGGAACGGTCCCTTCAGGTTGACCCCCATCACCTTGTCGAAGAGCTCCTCGCTCACCGCGTCGACGCTCGGGTAGAGCGGCGACATCCCGGCGTTGTTCACGAGGATGTCGACGGTCCCGAACTCGGCGTAGGCGGCCGCGGCGAGCCGGTCGGCGTCGTCCCAGCTCGCCGCGTGATACGCGAACGGGAGCGCGCGCCGACCGCGTGAGCGGACCTCCTCGGCGACGATCTCGCAGTTGTCGAGCTTTCGGCTCGCGATCACGACGTGCGCCCCGTGGTCGGCGAACGCGAGCACCATCTCGCGCCCGAGCCCGCGGCTGCCGCCGGTGACGATCGCGATCCGGTCGGTGAGGTCGAACCCGGCGTCGGTCATGCCCCAGGATCGCCGTTGCGGCCCCGAGCGCGCAATCGCCGGTGTGCGTCGCTGGATATGGTCATTGGCCCATCGACTTCCCAGTGACCGAGGTGCGCGACCATGCCCGTCGTCGGACAGCGAGATCCCGAACTCATTCGCAGCGTGCTCGAACGCTGGCTCGCCGCCCGCCTCGGCGTCGACCGTGTCGAGGTCACCGACCTGGTGGTGCCCCAGGCGAGTGGATTCTCCAACGAGACGTTCCTGCTGAACGCACGATGGGGCGATGCGCCCGATGCCGTGCCGATGGTGCTGCGCAGCCAGCCGCAGACCCATGCGCTGTTCCCCGAGATCGACCTCATCGAACAGCAGTACCTGTCGATGAAGCTGCTCGCCGAGCACTCCGACGTTCCGGTCGCGCGCGTGCTGTGGGCCGAAGCCGACCCCGAGGTGCTCGGCCAGCCGTTCTTCGTCATGGAGCGCCTCGACGGCCAGGTCCCCGGCGACAACCCGCCGTACACCGTCGAAGGTTTCGTCGTCGACATGACCCCCGAGGCGCGCCGCGAGTGGCACGAACACGCCGTCGACGCGATGACCCGAGTCGGTCGCGTCGACTGGCGCGCCGCGGGGTTCGGGCACCTCGACAAGCGCCACCACGGCGCGCTCGGCCCCGAACAGCGACAGGGATACTTCCGCCACTTCCTCGAATGGGCGACCGCGGGCGAACGCCACCCGGTCGCGCACCCCGCGTTCGAGCGGCTCGTAGCAACCTGGCCCGACGACGGCGCCCACGTCGACCTCTGTTGGGGCGACGCCCGCCCGGGCAACCAGATGTTCCGCGGCACCGAGGTCGTCGGTGTCTTCGACTGGGAGATGGTGTCGCTCGGCAACTGCGAGTCGGATCTCGGTTGGTGGCTCTTCCTCCAGCGCTACAGCACCGACGGCGTCGGGGCGCCGATGCTCCCCGGGATGCTCGACCCGGCGGAGACGATCGCGGTGTGGGAGTCACGTCTCGGACGACCGGCGTCGCACGTCGAGTTCTACGAGCAGCTCGCCGGGTTCCACTTCACGCTCGTGATGATCCGGCTCGCCGAGATGATGGAGTTCCCCGACATGGCCGTGCACAACCCGGTGGCCGAGATCACCTGTCGGTTGCTCGGACTGCCCGTTCCCTGAACCTCAGCGGGCCCTGAACCTCAGTGGGCCCTGAACCTCAGTGGGCCCTGAACCTCAGCGCGCGCCACGCACGAGGCGCCCGGGTCGAGCGCCGGTGTCGACGCCGTCGCGGCGCGTGATCTCGCCGCTCACGATCGTCGCCACGTAGCCGCGGGCGTGCTGCAAGAGGCGACGCCCACCGGCAGGGAGGTCGTCGACCGCGCGGGGCCGCTCGAGGTCGACGCGGTCGAGGTCGATCACGTTGAGATCGGCCTTCTGGCCGACCGCGATCGTGCCGCGGTCGCCGAGGCCGTACAGGTCGGCACCGTCACGGCTGAGCATCTTGACCGCGGCCTCGAGCTCGATGCGCGGGCCGCGCGTTCGGTCGCGAACCCAATGGGCGAGCATGTAGGTGGGCATCGAGGCATCACAGATGAGCGCGCAGTGCGCGCCGCCGTCGCCGAGCCCGAGCACGGTGGCCGGATGCTCCATCATCGCTCGCAGCGCCTCGTGGTCGCCGTCGCAGTAGTTGAAGAACGGGAGCATCAACAGGTTCTGGGCGTCGTCCTCGAGCAACAGGTCGTAGAGGAACTCGAGCGGCTCGCGGCCGGCCGCGGCCGCGAGCGCGGCCACGCTGCGGTCGGGGGTCGGCTCGTAGTCGACGTCGTCGAGTGGGTAGAGCGATGCGAGCTGTCCCTGGACGAGGAATGCGAGCCCCTCGTAGTGGTTCCCGCTGTCGGCGGTGTCGGATTCGGCGAGGATCGCCGCCTTGACCTCGGGCTTGCGGAGCTCCGCGGCCAGCTCGCCGAGGCCGGGGTGTCGGGCGGCGAGCGCCGCGAACGTCGGTCGCTTCATGAACGCGTGGTAACTCGGGAAGCCGATGAGCATCCCGAAGGGTCGGTTCGCGACCTGCACGACGATGTCGGCACCGTCGGCGTTGGCCTGTTCGGTGCGCGCGAGCTGTTCGCGCCACAGCTCGGGGGCACTCGGGAACTGGAGTAGCAGGTAGGTGATCTTCTGTCCGAACTCGATCGAGACGCGCCGCATCCAGTCGAGTTCCTTCAGCAATCCTTCGGGGTCCTCGCCGGCGGCACCCAGTTCGGCGATTTCGAAGCGTGAAGGTGTCGAGGCGCGGCTCATCTCGGCCACGATGCCGAAGAGTTCGTCTTCGGACGCGAACGTGCCCGGCACGGGAATGCCGTCGCGTGTCGTGTGCCCGAGCGTGCGGGACGTGGAGAAGCCGAGCGCCCCTGCCTCGATCGCTTCGCGGGTGATGCGACCCATCGCCGCGATGTCGTCGGCCGTGGCCGCCTCGTTGTTCGCGCCGCGGTCGCCCATGACGTACACGCGCACCGCGCTGTGTGCGATCTGGGTCGCGACGTCGACCGACCAGCGATGCCCCTCGAGCGTGTCGAGGTACTCGGGGAAGCTCTCCCAACCCCAGGTGATGCCCTCGGTGAGCGCGCTCCCGGGGATGTCTTCGACGCCCTCCATCAGGGCGATGAGTTGCGCGTGACCGTCGGGGCGGACCGGTGCGAAGCCGACACCGCAGTTGCCGGTGACGATCGTCGTGACGCCGTGACCCGACGACGGCTCGAGCAGGGGGTCCCAGGTGACCTGACCGTCGTAGTGCGTGTGATGGTCGACGAAACCGGGGGTCACGATCATTCCCGTCGCGTCGATCTCCGTCGTTGCGGTCGCGCCGGCCGTCGCTCCCGGGCCGAGGTCTCCGACGGCGACGATGACGCCGTCGCGCACGGCGACATCGCCGACGAATCGGGGTGCACCCGTGCCGTCGACGATGGTCCCGTTGCGGACGATCAGGTCCGGCGCTGCCGGAGGGTGCTCTGCGGACTGCGACATGGGGCGCTCCAGGAGTCGTCGGTGCGCCCAGGGTATCGACTGCGTCGTCAGCTGGTCATGCCGCCGAGACCGACGAGGCCGCGGGCGAGCTCGATCTCGCCCATGTGACGCAGGCCGTGCTGATAGAGCCAGCACTCGGTGGCGTCGAGCACGGTGATGCCGTCGGGGCCGGCGACCCGTGCGCTGTAGGTCGACGCGACCTGGGGCGGGAACGGACGCGGGACGAGCACCTTCGTGAAGAGCGCGGGGTCGAGTTCGTCGAGCCACGCTTCGGTGCGGTCGAACACCGCGCGTTGGTACGCCTTGAACGCTTCGAAGTCGCCGATGCGCTGGTGAACCATCTCGTCGACCGTGCGGTGTTTGCCGTGGTCGTCGATCGCCATCTCGACGCGGGTCTGCCAGTCGTCGTTCCACACCGGCGCGATGCCGGTGATCATCATGAAGCAGGCGTCTTCCATGTTGGTGTAGTGGAACAGCGAGAACGCGATCGGGAGCACGCCCTCGCGCTCGAAGTGGTTCACGTGCTCGAGGCCCATCGTGTCGACGGCCTGGTAGTAGAGCCCGTGCATCGTGCGCATCCGACGCTGGAGGGAGTCGAGCAGGAGGTCGGCCACGGTCGTTCCTTTCAGGCCCAGCCGCCGGCGTACGCGACGAACTGGCCGGTGGTGAAGCCGCTCGTCCCGTCGAGGAACGGCATGCAGAACGACGCGAACTCCTCCACGGTCCCGAGGCGACGCATGGGGACCTGGCGTTCGACCTTGGCGCGCACCTCGGGGTCGGTCGCACCCGACGCCCGGAGGAACTCGGGGAAGTCCATGAAGTTCGTGCCGACCGCGTTCACCTGGACGCCGGTCGCTGCGACCTCGCCGGCGACGTTCTTGGCGAGCATGGTCGCTCCGGCCCGCGCCGCGGAGTAGAGGGGCGCGCCGGGGGTCGGTCGTGCGCCGGCCGCACTCGTGATGAGCAGGACCTGCCCGCCGCCGCGTTCGACCATCTCCGGGACGACGGCGCGCAGGAAGTGATACGGCGCCTCGAGGCAGCCGCGCACCGCGGCATGGAGGTCGTCGACGGTCGACTCCACGAAGCGCCCGGTGATGACGCGGCCCGAGAAGGCGGCGGCGGCATCGATCCGGCCGAACCGTTCGCGAGCGGCGGCGACGAGGCGCGTTGCCGAATCGGGATCCGCGAGGTCGCGCACACCGGCGACGACCTCGACCTGTGCGCCGAGGTCGGACAACTCTGCGGCGAGACCCGCCTCGGGATCGCCGAGCACGAGGTCGTGGCCCCGCCGGGCGAGCTCGCGGGCGAGCGACGGCCCGACGTAGAACCCTGCGTCGCCGATGAGCGCGACGCGGCGAGCGACGTTGGGTGTCATGCCGTCACCGTAGGATATGACACTTTGAATGTCAATACATTCGCGGCGCTGGTTCGGGACCCGGGGTGACCTTCGGGCCTGGCGCGGCAGGCCGGCGGCGGTCCAACCTGTGCCCATGGCTGTGATCGAACTCCGCGACGTGGCGCGCCGCTACCGGGTCGGCGACAACGTCGTGACGGCGCTCGACGAGGTGAACCTCGACGTCGAGGCCGGCGAGTTCGTCGTCGTGCTCGGGCCGTCGGGGTGCGGCAAGACGACGCTCCTGAACCTGATGGGCGCGCTCGACGTCGCCACGACGGGACGGGTGACGATCGGCGGGGTCGGGCTCGGTGAGGCATCCCGCGCGGAGCTGGCGCGGTTCCGACGGCACAACGTCAGCTTCGTGTTCCAGACCTTCAACCTGTTCCCGGCCCTGACCGCGGCCGAGAACGTGCAGTTCGCGATCGACCTCGCCGGGCGCGGGGCGACCGCTGCGGCCGGTGAGGTGCTCACCCGGGTCGGGCTCGGCGAACGCCTCGATCACTTCCCGCATCAACTGTCGGGCGGCGAGCACCAACGCGTCGCGATCGCACGCGGCCTCGCGAGCGGCAACCCCGTCCTGCTCGCCGACGAACCGACCGGCGAACTCGACTTCCACACCGGGGTGCAGATCCTCGCGCTGTTGCACGAGCAGACCCACGCCGGGGTGACGACCGTCGTCGTGACCCACAATCGGGAGATCGCGCGGGCCGCCGATCGCGTCGTCGAGTTGAGCTCCGGACGTGTCGTGAACGACGGCCCACCGTCGGGCGGCCGCATCGCCATCGAAGACCTGCGCTGGTAACGGGCTCGGATGACGACTTCTGCCGGTAGCCCTCCTCCCGGGAGCCCGCGTCCTGCTGTGTCGAACAAGCGGCGCCGGCGCGCGCCGATGTGGCTGCGTTGGTCGTATCGCGACCTCCGCGCTCGTTGGCTCCAGGTGGCAGCGATCGCGCTCGTCATCGGCATCGGCTCGGGAACGTTCTCGGGGCTGTCGAGCGTCTCGCGTTGGCGAATCGCGAGCTACGACGCGAGCTACGACGCGCTCGACATGTACGACCTGCGGATCTCGGTTGCCGCGGGTGAGGGTCTCGACGCCGAAGCGCTCGAGCGCGCCGTCCGCTCGATCCCTGACGTCGAGGCGATCGAGGCGCTCGAAGCCCGGCTGGTTGTCCCGACGCAGGTCGACGCGTCGAGCGCCGGTCAGACCGTGCTCGTGCGTGGCCGCCTCGTCGGGATCGGCGTCGACGCGGGCGGTCCGGAAGTGTCGCGCCTCGACGCGACCGCGGGGCGTGCGCTGCGCCCCGGCGACGCCGGCGATCCCGTCCTCGCGCTCGACGAGCACTTCGCGCAGGAGTACGAACTCCCACCCACGGGCACGGTCCGGCTGGCGGGCGGGGTCGAAGCCGAGTACGTCGGTCACGTGCTCCAGCCCGAGTACTTCATCGTCCTCGGCGAGCGCGGCGACCTCTTCGCCGCCCGCCAGTTCGCCGTCATGTTCGCGCCCCTCGACTGGTTGCAGCGGTATTCGGATCGGCCCGGCGAGGCGAACGAGGTCGTGCTGACACTTCGGGATCTCGACGACTCGGAGGCGCGGCTCGACGCCCTCGTCGCGCAGATCGACGACGCGCTCGCGGCCGCGTTCCCCGATTCCGGGTTCGAGATCGAGCGTCAGGCCGACGACCGCGCTCTGCGCCTGCTCTACGACGACGTCGAGGGAGATCAGCAGTTCTACGACATCTTCGCGACGCTGATCCTGCTCGGCGCAGCGTTCGCGGCGTTCAACCTGACGGTTCGCATCGTGGAGTCGCAGCGGCGCGAGATCGGGATCGCGATGGCGCTGGGACAACCACCTGCCCACATCGCCCGCCGACCGCTCCTGGTCGGTGCCGAAGTCGCGCTACTCGGGGTCGGCTTCGGCGTGGTCGTCGGCCTGGTGCTCAACGAGGCGATGCGATCGCTGCTCCAGGGGTACTTCCCGCTCCCGGTGTGGCAGACCGCGTTCCAGGGTGGGATCTATGTCCGCGGCGCGATCCTCGGCTTCGCGATCCCGATGGTCGCGACCGTGTTCCCGGTGTGGCGCGCCGTGCGCGTCGCTCCGATCGATGCGATCCGCACCTCGCACCGCACCGCGAGCAGCGGGCTCGCGCCGCTCGTGCGGCGGCTTCCGATCCCCGGCTCGAGCGCGACGCAGATGCCGATCCGCAACGTCGTCCGCACGCCGCGCCGCACGTTGCTCACCGCCCTCGGCATCGGGGCCGCACTCACGGTGCTCGTGAGCCTCGTCGGGATGATCGATTCGATGATCGCGACGATCGACCGAGCCGATGCCGAGATCTTCTCCGACTCGCCCGATCGCATCACGGTGGGCCTCGACTCCTTCGCGCTCGCCGAGTCGGCGACGGTGCAGGGTGTGATGTCGTCGCCGTTGTTCGCGACCGCCGAAGCCGAGCTCCGGATCGGCGGGTGGATCACCGCTCCCGGCTCCGACGAGGAGGTCGAGACCTTTCTCTCGTTCGTGGATTTCGACAGTGAGATCTGGCGACCGACGACCATCGACGGCAGCTTGCGCCGCGATGTCGCCGGTCTCGTCATCGCCGAGAAGGCAGCGGCCGATCTCGGTGTGGTCGCGGGCGATACCGTCACGTTGCGCCACCCGTTGCGTGAAGGCCTGAGCTATCGGTTCGTCGAGACCGAACTTCCGGTCCTCGCGGTGCATCCGAACCCGTACCGCTTCATCGCGTTCGCCGATCTCACGCACGCCGACCTCGCGAACCTCGCCGGCATCGTCAACACGGTGAGCGCCGCGCCGGCCGCCGGGGTCACCGACGCGCAGATCCAGAGGTCGTTCTTCGGCGAGGAGGGGATCGCGTCGGTCGAAGGCGTCGCGGCGTCGGCCGAGTCGATACGCGAGCGCATCGACGAAGCCGTCGGCGTGTTCCGAGTGATCGAGGGCGCGATCCTGCTGCTCGCGTTGCTGATCGCGTACAACACGTCGAGCATCAGCGTCGACGAACGCCGGCGGGAGCACGCCACCATGCTCGCGTTCGGGCTGCCGCTGCGGACCGTCGTGAGGATGGCGACCGTGGAGAGCGTGCTCGTGGGAGCGCTGGGAACGGCGCTCGGCATCGGATTCGGGCGGCTGCTCCTCGGCTGGCTGATCGAGCACCTCATCCCGCAGACCCTGCCCGAGATCGCGATCGAGACGATGCTGGCGACCTCCACGGTGGTGACGGCGGCTGCGCTCGGCCTCATTGCCGTCGCGTTGGCACCGTTGCTGAACATCCGTCGCCTCCGCCGCATGGATGTGCCGTCGACGCTGCGCGTCGTGGAGTGATCGACCGTGGGAGTGGTGGAGCGATGAGCGACCGGCCGAACATCGTGCTGATCATGGCCGACCAGCATCGGGCCGACGTGCTCGGGTGTGCCGGCGATCTCACGGTGGCGACGCCCCACCTCGACGCCTTGGCCGTCGAAGGTGTGCGGTTCTCGCGCGTGAGTTGCCAGGGACCGCTCTGCATGCCCGCCCGCGCCTCGTTCCTCACCGAGCGGTACGTGCGCGATCACGGCGTCTACACGAACTGGGCGGAAGTGCCGAGCGATCACCCGACGTACCTCCACGCGATGCAGGCTGCCGGGTATCACACCACGATGCTGGGCAAGGCCCACCTCACGCGCGACGACGATCTCCAGGTCGCGCACGTCGACGACCTCGCGCCGCACCTGCACGCGCGTGGCTTCACCGAGGTGATCGAGACCGGCGACAAGTTCACCACGGGGATCGCGAGCCGTTACACCGATCATCTCCGCGATCGCGGCCTGCTCGCTCGCTACGAACGACACATCGCCGACCGCAGCTATCACGGCGAAGGCGAGCGCGGGACGAACGCGACCAAACGGGTCCCGATGTGGGACGCCACGCCGACGCCTCTCCCGTTGTCGGACTACATCGACACGTGGCACGGCGATGCGGCGGTCCGCTGGATCGAGACGCGTACGAGCGCGCAACCCTTCTTGCTCTTCGTCGGTTTCCCGGGTCCGCACGACCCGTGGGACGCGCCGGCCGAAGCCGTGGAACGTCACGGACCGGTCCACCCGACCCCGCCGCGTTCGACGGTTCGGCCCTCGCTCGATCATCTCGGCGCGTACGGCAGGCTCGTACGGGGAATGCTGCAGATGTCCGACACCGACACGATGACCGACGAAGCGATTGCCGGCATGCGCCGCGCCTACTTCGCGAACGTGAGCGTCATCGACGACGCGGTCGGCCGCATCGTCGCGGCTCTCGGTGACCGCGGGATCCTCGACGACACGTGGGTCGTGTACACGAGCGATCACGGCGAGATGGCCGGCGACCACGGCCTGATGTCGAAGTGCCTGTTGTACGAACCCGCGGTGCGCGTGCCGCTGATCGTTCGGCCCCCGGGGGGTTGCGCGCCGCGCGTCGTCGATGATCTCATCGAACACCTCGACGTGCCGGCGACCATTCGAGCGGTGGCCGGTGCGCCCGGCCCGCCCGACAGCGCCGGGCGATCGCTGCTCGGCTATTTCGCCGGCGACGATCCCGAACCGCGGCGCGTCGCGATCAGCGAGAACTGGGGCTTCGCGTCGTTCGAGACCGACGACCACCGCCTCGTGATCGACGAGGACGCCCGAACGCCCTGCCAACTCTTCGACCACGCCGTCGATCCCGCCGAGGACGACAACCTCGTCGGCGAACCCGGATCCGCAGCCCTGCTCGAACACCTGATGGACACGTGGGCGCGACCGTTCCTCACGATTCCGCCGCAGCGTCCGCACCCGTCGCCGTTCGCCTGAACCCGCCACGTGCGGCCCGACTCCCGAGCCGTCTACGGTGGCGGAGCCAGCCACGAACGAACGAACCCGAGGTCGACCGGTGAACGTCGCGCCGCATGCATCATTGCTGCCGGATCCGTTGCCGCGTCCGGCGACGCTGACGATCATCTCGGTCGACGATCATCTGATCGAGCCTGCGCATCTCTTCGAGGGTCGCCTCCCGAGCGCGTTCCAGGGCCGCGCGCCACGCGTCGTGACGTTCGACGACGGCCGCGAAGCCTGGGAGTTCGAAGGCAACCTCTATCCCCAGGTCGGCCTCAACGCGGTCGTCGGGCGTCCGAAGGCCGACTGGAGCATGGAACCCGCGCGCTTCGACGAGATGCGGCGCGGCTGCTGGGACATCCACGAGCGCGTCCGCGACATGGACCTCGACGGGGTTCATGCGAGTCTCTGCTTCCCGTCGCTCATCGCGGGCTTCGCGGGGACCGTCTTCTCGCGCGGCTCCGATGCCGATCTCGGGCTCGCGTGCGTGCGTGCCTGGAACGACTGGCACCTCGAGGAGTGGGCCGGGCCCTATCCGGACCGCATCATCCCGCTGCAGATTCCGTGGCTGTGCGACCCCGAGGTCGCCGCTGCCGACGTCCGGCGCAATGCAATCCGCGGGTTCAAGGCGGTGTCGTTCCCCGAGAATCCGGTCGACCTGCGGCTGCCGTCGATGCACGAGACGCATTGGGATCCATTCCTCCGCGCGTGTGAGGAGACCGGGACGGTCGTGTGCCTCCACAACGGTTCGTCGTCGTGGACGGCGGCGCGCTCGCCGGGTGCGCCGCTCGGTCTCTACACGAGCCTGTTCCCGGTGAACGCGCTCGTCAGCGCGGCCGACTGGTTGTGGGCGCGAATCCCGACACGGTTCCCCGGCCTCAAGATCGCGTTCTCCGAAGGCGGGATCTCGTGGGTGCCGATGTTGATCGATCGGGTGAGTTATGTGCTCGATCACTCCGCGGTCGGGTCGCACGGCTGGGACGATCCGCACCTGTCACCGATCGACGCGCTGCGCCGCAACTTCTGGTTCTGCACGATCGACCTCGGCTCGACCATCGCGCTGCGCCACCACATCGGGATCGACCGCATCTGCCTCGAGAGCGACTATCCGCACGCCGACTCGACCTGGCCCGACACGCAGGCGAACGCGCAGGCGGGGCTCGCCGGCCTGCCGGCCGACGAGGTGCGCCGGATCACCTGGCAGAACGCGTCGGAGTTGTTCTCGCATCCGGTCCCCGCGGCGAGGCAGCGGCCGTGAGCGCCGAGCTCGTGATCCGCGGTGGCACCGTTGTCGACGGCACCGCCGGTCCGGCGCGACGTGCCGACGTCGTGGTCCGAGACGGCCGGATCGTCGCGATCGGCGAGGTCGGTGCCGCGACCGCGAACGATGCTGCCGCGATCGATGCTGCCACGATCGATGCGACAGGCTGCGTCGTCGCGCCGGGCTTCGTCGACCTCCACACCCACTACGACGCACAGCTGCTGTGGGACCCGACCGCGAGTCCGTCGCCGATGCACGGCGTCACGACCGTCTTCGGCGGGAACTGCGGGTTCGGGCTCGCGCCGGTCGATCCCGCGCACGTCGACTACTTGTCGCGGCTGATGGCGCGCGTCGAAGGCATCCCCTTGGTCGCGCTCCAGACCGGCGTGGCGTGGGACTGGCGCTCCTTCGGCGACTACCTGGGTCGTCTGGAGGCAGGCGGCGTGGCGGTGAACGCGGGGTTCCTCGTCGGACACTCGGTGCTGCGGCGGCTCGTGATGGGCGAGCGTGCCGTGACGGAACCGGCATCCGACGACGATCTCGCGGCCATGGAACTGCTGTTGCACGCTGCGCTGGCCGACGGTGCGCTCGGGTTCTCGACCTCGCAGGCTCCGACCCACAACGACGGCGACGGTGTTCCCGTGCCGTCGCGCGCCGCGACGCGTGAAGAGCTGCTCCGGCTCGCGGCCTGCGTGCGGTCGCACCCGGGAACACAGCTCGAACTCATCATCCCGGGCTGCCTCAACGGGTTCACCGACGACGAGGTCGACCTCCTGACCGAACTGTCGCTCGCGGCCCGTCGTCCGCTCAACTGGAACGTGCTCGGTGTCTCGGCGAGCGGCAACCATCGGCACCAACTCGATGCGTCGACGCGCGCTGCCGCGCGCGGTGCGCGCGTCGTCGCGCTCACGCTGCCGCAAGGCATGAAGATCCGCCTGTCGTTCCTCACCGGATTCGTGCTCGACGGCCTGCCCGGATGGCGCGAGACGTTCGCGCTGCCCGTCGACGAACGGCTCCGCGCGCTCTCGGACCCCGAGGTGCGGGCGCGCCTCGACGCCGGCGCCCATTCACCGGAGGCCGGGGTCCTCGCCGGGTTGGCGAACTGGTCGCGGCTCGAGGTGGTGGAGGCCTTCACGCCCGAGACGCGCGTGTGGGAGGGCTGTTCGGTCGGCGAGATCGCGCGCCGGTCCGGCAAGGAGCCGTTCGACGCGCTGTGCGACCTCGTCGTCGCCGACGGGTTGCGCACCGGTCTCCGGCCCGGCTTCGGTGGGCCCGAACCGGCTGCCGTGTGGGCCGAGCGCGCGGCAGTGTGGAGCGACCCGCGCGCGGTCGTCGGCGGCTCCGATTCCGGCGCCCACCTCGACATGATGTCGGGCGCGGCCTACTCGACCTTCCTCGTCGGCGACGCCGTGCGCGATGGGCACGTCGCGCTCGAGGAAGCCGTCCACCTGCTCACCGATGTCCCGGCGCGCTTGTACGGCCTGCGCGAACGCGGCCGCGTCGCGGAGGGTTGGTACGCCGACTTGGTCGTGTTCGATCCCGAGACCGTCGGTCCCGACGGCGAACGGACCTTCGACGACCTCCCGGGCGGCGCGAGTCGCATCGTCGCCGAATCGCGCGGGATTCGCCACGTGCTCGTGAACGGCACGCCGATCGTGCGCGACGGCGACTACACCGCGGCGACACCCGGAACCGTGCTCCGCTCCGGCCGCGACACCGACACCGTCGAACCCTGAAGCCCGCTCACCGGTACGCGGCGGCCTGGATCTCGGAGAGCTCGGCGTATTGGCCGCGGCGAGCCATCAGGTCGTCGTGGCTCCCGACCTCGACGACCCGCGCGCCGTCGAGGACGACGATGAGGTCGGCCATGCGGACCGTCGAGAAGCGATGCGAGACGAGGATCGTGATGCGACCGTTCGTCTCGTCGGGGTCGCGCGACGCCTGGGCATACCGTTCGAAGAGCGCATGCTCGGTCTCGGCATCGAGCGCCGCGGTCGGTTCGTCGAGCACGAGCACGAGCGGGTCGGTGCGCATGAACCCGCGCGCGAGTGCGAGCTTCTGCCACTGGCCGAAGCTGACCTCGACGCCCGCCTCCCAGGTCGGACCGAGTTGGGTGTCGAGCCCGAGGGCGAGCCGGTCGACGACGTCGTTCGCGCCGGCTCGATCGACCGCCGACTCGACGGCGGGTCGGTCGTCCATCCGAGGCTCGTCGCCGAGGCCCACGGTGGATTGCGCTCGCAGCTCGAACCGGTAGAAGTCCTGGAACGCGCCGGCGAGGCGTTCGCGCCACTGTTCGCTCGGAATCCGCGCGATGTCGATGCCGTCGGCGAGGATCCGGCCGGTGTCGGGGCTGTACAGACGGCACAACAGCTTGACGAGCGTGCTCTTGCCGGCACCGTTTTCCCCGACGACCGCGACGACCGCGCCGGCGGGGAGCTCCAGGTTGACGTCGTCGAGCACGAGTCGATCGGTGCCCGGATACGAGAACGAGACCTGCTCGAATCGGATGCCGTCATCGAGGCGGGCGGGAGCGACGGCGTCGGCCCCGGCCGCGAGACCGGCCGCGTAGTCCTCGAGCCACGTGAGCCGACGGGAGGAGTCGAGCCAGATCCCGCGCAGGAAGCCGAGTTCGCCGACCGCGGCGCCGACGTACTGACTCAACCGCCCACCTGCGGTCAGCACCAGGATGATCGCTCCCGCTTCGCGGTCGAGACCGTCGGCGACGAAGACGATCGCCCCGACGTACGCGAGGCCGAAGATCGCCCAGGCGAACGCATTCCACACCGCGCTGACCCACCGCTCGCGCTCGACGGGCCGGTACCAATGTTCCCAGGCGATGCGACGTTCCGCGACCAACCTCGCACCGTTGCCCGTCACCCGGATCTCCTTGCCCGGAGGAGCGGTCGTCCCGACGACGAAGAGGTGCCGCGCGAGACGATTGTGCGCTGCTACGCGTTCTTCGGTCGCGCGTTCGACGCCCGGACGCCACGTCGCCATGACAACGGTCGGGGCCGCGAATGCCACCAGCAGGACCAGCCACGGCGAGATCGCCGCGAGCAACGCGATCGTGACCGCGAGTCGGATGAGCCACCCGACGGTCGAGAACAGCGACATGAACAGGTGGTCGAGTGCGAACACCTGGTCGCGCAGCACCGACAGGCGGTCCAGGTAGTCGGGTCGCTCGTGATGCTCGATGGTCGAGACCGTCGCCTGGAGGCGCGCGACGTGCGACTCGAGGGCCACGGCCACGCGGTCGCGGAAGCGACGCTGGAGGCGGTCGAAGACGACACGCAAGAACCAGGTGGCGGTCGCGCTCACCGCGAGTCCGACGGCCGCGAAGCGGATCAGGTCGCGGTCGCCGTCGATGATCGCTCCGGTGATCAACGCGAGCCAGAGTGCGATCAGCGCGTCGGGGACCGCCGTGAACACCGTCATCCCGAACGCGAGCAGCAACAGTCGCGGTTCGGCGCGGTACCCGAGGCGCACGGTGCGCCAGAGCGACGACAACGACGGCGGCAATCCGTGGTCAGAGCTGCTCATGGATCACCTCCTCGCCGTGCTCGTCGACCTCGACGAAGCGACTCGCCTGCAACTCGAACATCGTGCGGTAGCGACCTCGCCGATCCATCAGTTCGTCGTGTGTCCCCGACTCGACGACTCGGCCGTGCTCCAGCACGCAAATGCGGTCGGCGAGGCGCACGGTCGAGAAGCGGTGGGAGATCAGGATGGTCGTACAGCCCCGCGTCGCGGTCAGGAGCCGTTCGAAGATCTCCGACTCGCCCCGAACATCGAGTTGTGCGGTCGGCTCGTCGAGGAGCACGAACTGCGCACCGAGGCGAACCGCGCACAGCGCGCGTGCGAGCGCGACGCGCTGCCACTGGCCGCCCGAAAGGTCGATCCCACCCGGGTACCCCTTGGCCAGGACGGTGTCGAGCGACGCGAGGCCGTCGGCGCCGGCGTCGCGCAGGGCGGCCACGATCACCGCGTCCGGTGCGCCCGTCGGGGCGACGTTGTCGCGCAGGGTCTGTTCGTACCGCACGAAGTCCTGGAACACGGCAGTCACCCGCGCGCGCCAACTCCCGACATCGAGGTCGCGCAGATCGGTTCCATCGATCTCGATCGCTCCGGACTGCGGGTCGTAGAGACGACACAGCAGTTTCGCGAGGGTCGTCTTGCCGGCACCGTTCTGCCCGACGATCGCCAGCGACGTCCCCGCCGGGACGACGAGGTCGAACGCTTCGAGCACCGGTCGACCCGACGTCTCGTACGCGAAGGTCACGTCGCGGAAGCGGACCTCGCCGCCCGACGACGTCACGGTTGCCTCGATCGGTTCGCTCGAGCGCGCGCGATCGGCGCCGGTCCCGAGTGCGCCGGCTTCGGCCATCGCCGCCTCGAGCCGCAGGACGGCCGCAACGGGCGCGGCCGCCCCGTCGAGCGCCCAACTCCAGCCGCCGAAGGCGATCGAACTGGTTCCGACGGCCGTCGTCATGAACACGACGGTTGCCGCGAGGTCGATCCGCCCGTCGATCGCGGCGCTCGCGATCGACCAGAACACGACGAGGTTCGCGGCGAGCACGATCGCGAGGGCGCCGAGCACCGACCGTTCGCGGAGGCGGGTCGCCCGCCACTGGATCTCGAACAAGGTCCGGCGACTGTCCGCGAAGCGATCGATCACCCAGTCGGCGAGGCCGAACAGGCGCACCTCCTTGGCGGCGGGTGCGTCGACCGCGAGCCGGTACGCGTACTCGGCGTGCCGTTGCGCGTTGCGGACGTCATCGGTGTTGCGGTCGCGCCACACTGCGCTCTCGCGCAGCATCCAATGCGTGCAGAGCCACGCGCCGACGAGCGTCGGAGGAACCCACCACGAGTAGCCGAAGAGCACGAGCCCCGAAGCGAGTCCCGCGAAGAGCTGCACGAGTCCGCTGCCGATGAAATCCATCGAGATGTCGAGCGGGGGTCCGGTGATGCCGAGATCGAAGTCGCGCGCCATCGTCAGGTCGTTCGCGAGTTCGGGACGTTCGAGGTGTCCCATGCCTGGAGGAGTCGTGGTCGCCGCGATCAGCCGGTCGTACAACCACGCGGCCAGCCGACTTCCGAGGTTCGAGCTCACGGCCTGGTGGAGTGGCGTGAGCACCTGGAAGACCACGAACACGATGCCGACGGCGGCCAGCGGTCGGCCCAACGCGTCGCCGCGTTGGACGGCCGCGACGAGCCGACCGCCCGCGATGGCGAGCAACGCGGGCAGCAGACCCCGCAACGCGAGCAGCAGCCACCATGCCGTGGCGTAGCCGGGTGCAGCAGCGAAGTGCGCCCCGAAGAACTGGGCTTCTTGTCGTTGTCGGAGGCGGTTCACCGGCTCCGACTCTTGCACACCGGGTCGCTGGTCGCGCTCGTTGCGCTCAGAGCAGGCGGGCGAGCGCCGTGATGCCGACGGCGACGA
>SXGT01579976.1_pt1 | contig 19976 bp, 14 predicted proteins | sample 3176221 | NCBI WGS metagenome assembly SXGT01 (sample SAMN11356862, study PRJNA531348) | freshwater metagenome | isolation source: freshwater sample F1-120 | place: China: Fuxian Lake, Yuxi | collected 2017-12-25
ACGCCCGCGCCGCCGAGACCGCGGCGGCGGCCGCGGCCCTGAGCAAGGAGGCCAAGATCGCGGCGGCGCCGGTGCGGGCCGAGGCGCTGGCGGCCACCGGGAGGACGGCCGAGGCCATCGCCGTCGTCCGCGAGGTCGCCGACGAGCCGACGGCGCACCGCGCCCGGGTCGTGCTCGGCGAGCTCTTGATCCGCACCGGCAAGCGAGCCGAAGCCGTCGCCGTCCTGAACCGGCTGTTCGAGGCCTACCAGGACGACGTCATCAAGGAGACCGACGCCGAGGGCCTGGCCCTGGTGGCGCGGGCCGCGCACCTGATGCGCAAGCCCAAGAACGCCAACAAGCTCTTCGACGAGGCCGAGGCGGCCGGCGCGCGCGCCGAGACGCTCTTGTGGCGGGCCGACCTGCACCTCGAGAAGCACGATCCAGGTACGGCCGGCGAGCTGGTGAAGGCCGCCGAGAAGCTGGCGCCGGGTGATGCCCGGGTGGTGCTGGCGCGGGCCCGGGTCGGGCTGGCGCAGACCATGAACTTCGACGCCGCCGACCAGGACGCGGCGGCGGCGCTGCGCGTCGATCCCGGCCTGGCCGGCGCCCACGCCGTCGCCGCCGGGCTGGCCCTGCGCGACCTGGATCTGGTCGCCGCCGACAGCGCGGTGGCGCGCGGGCTCGCGGTCAACCCCGACGACCTCGAGCTGCTGTCGTTGAAGGCGGCGGTGCGATTCCTCGCCGACGATCGCGCCGGTTACGACGCGCTGAAGCAGCGCGTCCTGGCCCTCGATCCCGAGTACTCGACGTTCTTCGTCATCGTCGGCGAGTACGCCGAGTGGGAGCACCGCTATGACGACCTGATCGTGATGATGCGCGAGGCGATCAAGATCGACGCCAAGGACCCGGTCGCGCGGGCGGCGCTGGGCATCAACCTGCTGCGCGCCGGCGACGAGCGCGCCGGCGTGGCCGCGCTGCGCGAGTCCTTCGCGCTCGACCCGTACCACGTCCTTGCCTACAACACCCTCGACCTGTACGAACACGTCATCCCGGCCGAGTACGTCTCGGTGCCGGGCAAGCGCTTCACGATGCGCTACCACAAGGACGAGCGGGCCGTGCTCGAGCGCTACGTGCCGCGGTTGCTCGACGAGGCCTGGACCTCGATGGCGCGGCGCTACCGCTTCGCGCCGAAGACGCCGGTGGGGATCGAGCTGTACGCCGACAGCGTGCACTTCAGCGTCCGCACCAGCGGCCTGCCCAACGTCGGCATCCAGGGCGTGTGTTTCGGCCGCACCCTGGCGGCGCTGTCGCCGAACGGGGGCGCGTTCAACTGGGGCAACGTGGTGTGGCACGAGCTGGCCCACGTCTTCGCCATCCAGATGTCGAGGAACCACGTGCCGCGCTGGTTCACGGAGGGCCTGGCCGAGTACGAGGGATCGATCGCTCGCCCCGAGTGGCAACGCGAGGAGGATCTCGGCGCGTATCGGGCGCTGCGCGCCGGACGCATCCCGTCCATCGAGAACCTCAACCGGGCCTTCACCCACGCCGACGACGTCGAGGACGTCGTGGTCGCGTACTACACGGCCGGTCAGCTGGTGCAGTTCATGGTCGGCGAGTTCGGGTTCGACAAGGTGGTGTCGATGCTGCCGCGGTGGGGCAAGGGTGAGCGCACCCCCGAGGTCATCCGCGGCGCGCTGGGCGTGAGCCCGGCCGAGGTCGACAAGCGATTCCGGGCCTGGCTCGAGCTGCGCCTGGCTCGCTACGCCGCCGGCGCGGCCGACGAGTACGCCGCGCGCATGAAACAAGGCGACGCGGCCGAGGCCAAGCGCGACCTCGCCGGGATGAAGGCGGCGTACGCGGCGGCCAGCCGCGCCGATCCGTCGCAGGCCGAGCCGTTGCAGGCCCTCTACGACCTCGCCCACCGCCAGCGCGACGATCCCGGCGCGCTCGACGCCCTGCGCGCGCTGTCGCTGCTCGATCAACACGATCGCCGGGTGTGGGGGGCGTTGCTCGACGGCCTGGTCGCCAGCGCCCAGTGGGCCGAGGCCCGACGCGTGGGCGCCTCGGCGATGTTCGTCGATCCTGGCAATCCGGCGGTCCACCGCGCGTACGCCGAGGCGTTGATGAACAGCGGCGACGTCGCCGGCGCGGCCTTCGAGCTGGAGAGCGCGACCTTGACCCTGCCGCGCAGTGACGGCGACCCGCTGTACGCGGCGGCGATGTACGACCAGCTCGCCGCCGTCTACGACAAGCTGAAGAAGAAGGCGCAGGCCAAGAAGGCCCGCCGCATGGCGATCACGCTGCGCGGGGGCAGCGCGCCCTGATCACGGCGTCGTCTGCTCGAGCTGACCGATCGAGCGGGTCATGAGATGAGCTCCATGGCGACGACGGTCTCGTTCGTCGACGTCGCCGGCATCGAAGCCGGTGACCACGCTCGGGTGGGTGAGCCGGGCCAGGCCTGGGCCTCGCGGTGGAGCCGCGCGGGGTGGGGTGCGGTCATGCGATCGCTGCGCACGTCCTTGAGGGCGACCCTGCGATCGAGCCCGGGATCGGAGGCGGCGTAGACCACGCTCATGCCGCCGCGGCCGAGCTCGTCCTGCACCACGTAGCGGCCGAACAACGTGCCGGTGCCGCGCGGTGCGATCACCGGACGATCACCGGCCCCCGCCTGGGTGGCGGTGGTGGCGGTGGCTTCGTCTTCCTCGGAGAGCTCGGTCGATGGCGGGCGCTGCATGTACGATCGCAGCCGGCGGATCTCCAAGATCGCCGTGGCCTCGCGCGAACCGTCCAGCGCCGAATGCGAGGCCCCGTCCGGGATCAGACCGACGTCAGCCGCATCACTGCGCCTGCAAGCACAGCTCGATCCGATTGACAGCCAGCGATCCGGACGAAGGTCCGGCCTTGATCCGGATGAGCACGCCGTCGTCGCCAGGCGAGATCTCGGTGGTCATGTTGGCCGTGTACCAGGCGTAGGGCGCCACGTTCGAGACCAGGTTGGTCGGCGAGGCGCCGATGCCCTCGAAGGTCTGCCAGTTGAAGCTGCCGCTGGCGGTGGTGTTGTAGCTGCGGCCGTAGATCGAGAGCCGGGCCGCGCTGATCTGCGCGATGCCGACCGTGGTCAGCTCGAGGTCGACGAAGCTGCTGGCGTTGAGCAGGAGGCCGCCCTGGGCCAGCGCGGTGTCGACGTACTGGGGCGTGAAGCCGATCTGGTAGCCGTAGGCGCCAGCGCGATCGCGCGATCGATCGGGGAGCCCGTTGACCTCGTAGACCGGGTACGCGGTGCCGCCGCCGTTGGCCCAGCGGATGCGGTAGCCCGTGGCGCCGGGCGCGCCGGAGAGGCAGGGGCCGCCGGTGATGACGCCGGTCGGGGCGTCGGTGAGCGGGGCGTCGGTGAGCGGGGCGTCGGTGAGCGGGGCGTCGGTGAGCGGGGCGTCGGTGACCACCGCGTCGGTGACTGCCGCGTCGGTGAGCGGGGCATCGGTCAGCGCCGCGTCGTCGGAGGTGGCATCGTCGGTGACCGCCGCGTCGTCAGAGGTGGCATCGTCGGTGACCGCCGCGTCGTCGGAGGTGGCATCGTCGGTGACCGCCGCGTCGGTCGTCGCGGCATCGGTCGCCGCTGCATCGCCTTGCCCGTCGTCGTCGTCATCGCCGGCGGCGCCACCGCCGCACGCGGCGAGCGCGATCAGGGCCAGCAGGCGGATGGTCCGCATGGCTGAGGTTCTAACCCGAGAGTTGGCCTGGATCGATCCCGGATCGCGTCCGGGGTCAGCAGCCCAGCCACTCGAGGACCAGATCGTCGACGACGAAGCGGGTGAGGAACGCGAGGTTGGTCCGCCCCCGCATGCGCAGCACCATGGCCTGGCCGGCGTGGGGGGCGGGCGAGTTCCACGTGAACGACTGCCAGAAGCAGATCGGCGCGACGCCCGAGTTGGTGACCGTGAACAGGGTTTCGAGCACGGCGCCACCCGGCGTCTCCAGCGTGGCGGTGAACGAGTCGGCGTCGGTGATCGGGTCCTCGGTGACGAAGCACTGGTAGCCGCGCACGCGCACGGCGGTGGCGCTGGCCGGCACGGTGATGTTCTGGACCAGGACGTCGTTGGCGTTGTTGCTGGCCCCGAACAGCGCGGCGTAGGTGCCGGCGTGAGGCGAGAACGGCATGGCCGCCGCGTCGCGGATGATCGTGCTGGTCTGGGTCCACGGCGCCACACCCGACTCGAAAGCACCGTTGCCGAGGATGTCGTGCCAGGTCGGCGTGCACATGGCGTCGATCGCGGCGTCGGCCGCGGCGTCGGCCGCGGCGTCGGTCGGCCTGGCGTCGGTCGGCCTGGCGTCGATGGCGGCGGCGTCGATGGCGGCGGCGTCGATGGCGGCGGCGTCGACACCGGGCCCGTCGTCGCCGCCGGCGTCTTCGCCGTCGGCGGCATCGGTTTCATCGCCGCCGTCGGGGCTGGCCTGATCGCGAGCGCTCGCACACGCTGCCAGGGAGGTCAACATCAGCCGGAACAGCGCGCGTTGCATCGCCCGGATGTTCGGCGCATCGCCCCCGCGTGCGGCCGGACATCGTCTGTCACCCGGCCGTCACCCGGCCGGGGCGCGAGGGCCCGGGTCGCGCATACTCGGGGCGTGCCGATCTCGACGTCGATCGATCGCGCGCGGATCACCACCTCGCTGGGACGCTGGCTCGGCCCGTGGACGCCGGAGCACCAGGTCCCGGTGGTGGAGACCGAGACCGTGACCGTCGACGGGCGCTTCCCGGCCCGCTTCTACCACCCGGCCGGCGCCGTGCGCGGCGCCCTGGCCGTCGCGCCCGGCCTGCACCACGACGGCCCCGACGACGCGCGGATGGATCGCTTCTGCCGCATCCTGGCCGCGGCGGGGATCCTGACCCTGGCCCCGTTCCTGCCCGACTTCGTCGCCCTGCGGGTCACGCCGGCGGCGATCGCCGACTTCGCAAGCACCTACGAGGTGCTCGCCGCGCGGAGGCCGCGGCCGCCGGGAGTGTTCTCGATCTCGTTCGGCTCGATGCTGGCGTTGCGTCTGGCCGCCGCGCGCGACGTCGGCGGCGTGGTGGTGTTCGGCGGCTATGCCGACTGGGACGCCACCATCCGCTTCACCGTCAGTGGTGAGCTCGACGGCCGGACCTGGGTCCAGCGCGACTGGCGCAACCTGCCGGTCGTGTTCATGAACCTGCTCGACGATATCGACGAGCTCGGCGACGCACCCGACGAGCGCGAGGCCGTGGTCGCGGCCTGGCGCCGCTACGTGGTCGCCACCTGGGGCAAGAACGCGATGCGCGAGGACGCGGCGTGGCAGGCCGCGGCCCAGGCTCACGCGCCGGCGCTGCCGGCGGCCCGGGCCTTCTACCTGCGCGGTTGCGGACTCACGCCGGGTGCGCGCGAGACCATCGACGCCGCGCTCGCGCGCCGCGGCAAGATCGACTTCCTCGACGTGCGACCCCACCTCGCGTCGATCCGGGCACCGGTGTGGCTGGTCCACGGCCTCGCCGACGACGTCATTCCCTGGACCCAGGCCGAGTCGCTGGCCCGCGCCTTCCCGGTTCGATCGCGGCCGCCGGTCTACTTGACCGGCCTGTACGGCCACAGTCAGCTCGAAGGCGCGCGCGGCGCCGCCGCTGCGGCCCGCGAGCTGTCGTCGATGCTCCGCATCGTGGCGGCGATCGCCCGCGCCGCGCGGTAATCTGCGCCGCCGTGCTGCTGTTCAAGAAAGCGTTCCACGCCGGGCTCGAGAGCGGCGCCATCACGCTCACCTTCCGCCGCTGGCAGAAGCCGCACGTGAAGCCGGGCGGTCGCTATCGCTGCCATCCCATCGGCGTGCTCGAGGTCGATGCCATCGAGCTCGTCACCGTGGCTCGCATCAGCGAGGACGACGCCGGTCGCGCCGGGTTCGCGAACCGCGCCGAGCTGATCGCCTATCTCGCCGAGCTCGGGCCGATCGCGCCGTCCACCGAGGTCTACCGGGTCGACCTCCACCACGGCGGCGACGGCGATCGGGTCGAGGCCGCGCTCGATGACGCGCTCGGGCCCGCCGACCTCGCGACCATCAAGAAGAAGCTGGCCGCGATGGACAGGACGACGCCGTGGACCCGCAAGACCCTGGCCATCATCGACAAGCACCCGCGCCTGGCCGCGTCGAAGCTCGCCGCCAAGCTCGGCCGCGAGACCCAGCCCTTCAAGATCGACGTGCGCAAGCTCAAGAGGCTCGGCCTCACCCAGAGCTTCGAGGTCGGCTACGAGATCTCGCCGCGCGGCCGGGCCTATCTCGCGGCCGGCAAGAAGCGCTGACTGCGACCGCCTGCGACGCCTGGGACAGCGGCGTGGCCGCTTCCCGCGCGACGCGTGCGGCGCTACGGTCAGGGCCGATGTCGAACTCGCGCAAGAACGATCTCACTCGACGTGACGTCATCCGAGGTGGCCTCGCCGCCTCGGCGCTCGCGCTCGCCCCCGCCGCGTGCGGCCCGTCCAATCAGCCGGGTCCGGTCACGCCGCCGCCCGCACCGGAGCCCATGAAGAAGAAGATCCTCATCCTCGGCGGCACCGGATTCCTCGGGCCCAAGACCATCGAAGCCGCCATCGCCCGCGGTCACACGGTCACCATCTTCAACCGCGGCAAGCGCGAGAAGTTCCTGCCGCTCGAGTTCGAGGTCGAGCACCTCTACGGCAACCGCGATCCCGAGTTGCCCGCGGACGACGAGAAGGGCCCCGATGGCAAGCTCCTGCGTCCCGACGGCACCCCCAGGGGGCTCGAGCAGCTCGTCGGCCGAAGCTGGGACGTGGTCATCGACAACTCGGGCTACTTCCCGCGTCTGGTCGCGGCCTCGGCCCAGCTCCTGGCCAGGACCTGCAAGCAGTACATCTTCATCTCGAGCGTCTCGGCCTACGACGAGCACTCCAACCCGGCCACGGGCGGCGACGAGGACACCAAGCTGGCGACGATCGCCGATCCCACGGTCGAGACCATGGGCGATCAGTTCCAGAACTACGGCGCGCTCAAGGTGCTGTGCGAACAGGCGGCGCAGGCCGCGTTTTCGACCGGCGCCACCATCGTCCGCCCGGGCTACATCGTCGGACCCGGCGATCCCACCGATCGCTTCACCTACTGGCCGGTGCGCGTCGCCCGCGGTGGCGAGGTGCTGGCCCCCGGTGCGCCCGACGATCCGCTGCAGTGGATCGACGTGCGAGATCTGGGCGCGTGGCTGGTGACCCTCGCCGAGCATGGCACCACCGGCGTGTTCAACGCGGTCGGCCCGTCATCGCCGGGCCGCTGGGGCGACGTGCTCGAGACCTGTGTCGAGGCCAGCGCCTCCGGGGCCCGGCTGGAGTGGGTCCCGTCGACGTGGCTCGAGGCCAACGGGATGGGCGGCGAGGATTCGTTCCCGATCTGGATCCCGCCAGTCGACAAGTTCGCCGGCTTCCACCGCTGGAAGAACGAGCGCGCCGAGGCCGCGGGCCTGACGTTCCGGCCCATCGACGACACGGTCAAGGCGATCCTCGCCTGGTACCCGGGCGAGATCGAGCGCCGGGTGCGCGTGACCAAGGAGCTGGTCGCGGCGGCCGAGGCCAAGGGCGCGCCGCCACCCCAAGGCCCGGATCCCGCGGCGCTGCGGGCAGGGCCCAAGGCCCTTCGCGAGCAGGAACTGCTCGCGAAGTGGCATGCGAGCAAGAAGTAGCGTCGCCGCCGTCTGATCCCCGAGCGAGCACCGCTACCAGGACGCGATCACGGCGAAGCCGCCCTCACCGGCGGCTTCCCCCGTTGCGTCACCGGGCGTCCCGGCCAGGTCCATCATCGTGCGCTGGGCGAAGAGCTGGAGCAGGCGCCAGCTCGGGTGCTCGAACAGCGGGTGGCCGCGGAACTCGAGGCGGGCCCGCCGTCCGGTCACCGTGACCTCGCAGGTGCCGCGTTCGAACACCTTGCCGAAGCTGCGCGGTGCCAGCTTGAACACCCGACCGGCGCCCATGGTCCGCACCAGCGCCAGCTCGACCCGGCCCAGGCTGGCGCGGGTGTCCTCGACCAGGAGCGGGTAGAGGGCGCGCAGGTCACCACCGAGCAGCTCGTCGACGATGGCCTCGGTGATCACCACCTGGGCGTGGGCCGGCACCCAGTCCGTTGCGGTCAGCACGGTTGGGAGCGCGTCCAGCGGCGGCGCGAGCCGGCCGCGCACCCGTTCGACGGCCCCGGCGCCGAAGCGGCGCGCAACGTTGGTTCCCCAGGGACCGAGCAAGTCCCCTCGACAACGGCCGGGGATGGTCGCGATCCGCGCCGCGTCCCAGCGCGGCACAGACGCCAGATCCTCGACGGTCAGCCGCACGCCGCGCAGCCTACCGCTGGCCCGACCAGCCTGCAGCCCGCCGCGACATCAGCGCGACATCAAGACAGGTGTCGCGAGGAATCGCCTGAACGGATCCAAGAGGGGTTCGTGTAGGGTGGGCAGCGAGTCGGGGCTGCGTCGTCACAATTCGAGAGGTTGATTCATGACCCAGACACTCCCATTCTGGCCCCGGCCCGGCACCATCGACCTCCAGCTCCATGATCGGCCGCACGCAGCCGCCGACACCGAGTGGTGGTACGTCAACACGCACGTCCGGACCGCGGACGGTCGGGCCTTGTCGCTGTTCGCGGCCTTCTTCCGCATCATCGACACTCGAGACGAGGCCACCGGCGCGATCGCCTACGCTCACTCGCTGACCTGGGCGCTGAGCGACGCCGACGGCCGCCGCTACATCGGTGAGTCTCGGGTCGACGGCCGCGCGCCCGAGCTCGGCCTCGAACGGCTGAAGAACGGCCGCGGCACCAAGGACGAGCGCCTCAACCGGGCCATGCGCGAGATCCTCGAGCGCGGCGAGGTGCCCACCCCCGATCGCGTCTTCGACGGCCCGGTCCAGGTCGCCACGGATCGCCTGAGCCTCGACTACGGCGGCGCCCACTTCGAGCGCCGTCCCGACGGCAGCTACCACCTGCGCTTGTTCACCGAGCGGGAGGGCGCCGGCTGCGATCTGATCTTCCACCCCGAGAAGCAGCCGATCCGCCACGGCGACGAGGGCGTCGTGCGCGGCGCCGGCGGCGAGCAGATGTTCTACTACTTCGTGCCGCGGTGCCGGGTCGAGGGCAGCGTCACCGTCGATGGCGAGGCCGCGCCGGTCACCGGTCAGGGCTGGTACGACCACGAGTTCGGCGGCTACGTCGCGCCCAGCGAGGCGCCGCTGGGCGAGGGCGCCGGCATCCGCGACCTGGCCTGGAACTGGGCCGCGGTCCAGCTCGAGGACGGCACCGACCTCAGCGCCTACGAGATCATCGATACCACGACGAAGACCACGGTCGGCAAGTGGCTCATCGCCATCGACGCCGACGGCACCCGCCGCTCGATCACCGACTTCTCGCTCGAGCCGGGCGCGACGTGGACCAGCGGCCGCACCTTCCACGCCTACCCGGTGGCCTGGCGCCTGCGCGCGCCCTCGATCGGGCTCGACGTCGCCATCGACGCGGTCTTCCCCGATCAGGAGCTGATCACCGTCATCTCCAAGCCGGCCTTCTGGGAAGGCCGTTGCCGCACCCGCGGCACGTTGCGCGGCCGCCCGGTCGAGGGCCCGGCCTACGTCGAGCGCAGCGGCTTCGAGCACATCGAGACCCTCGACGACTTCTTCTCGGCGGTCGGCAAGCAGGTGCGCAAGTCGGTGCAGGAGGTGCTGCCGCTCCAGCCCGAGCACGACGAGCTGCGCGACCTGATCGCCAGCGAGGAGCTCGAGCACTACATGGAGGGCGTCGACGCGCCGTCCATGGCGGCCGGCCTGATCGCCCCCATTCGCGAGATCGTCGATCGCGGCGGCAAGTCGTGGCGCTCGTACGCGGCGCTGGCCTGCTGCGACGTGGTCGGCGGTGACTCACGCAAGTACATGCAGTGGCTGGCCATGCCCGAACTGCTCCACGTCGGTTCGCTGATCATCGACGACGTCCAGGATCAGTCGACGGTGCGGCGAGGCGGCCCCACCGTCCACGTCACCCACGGCGAGCCGGTGGCCATCAACGCCGGCACCGCGGCCTACTTCCTGACCCAGCACCTGATGTTCTCCGACGACATGGCTCCGGAGACCAAGCTGCGCCTCTACGATCTCTACTTCGCGGCGATGCGCGCCGGCCACGCCGGCCAGGCCATCGACCTCGGCGGCATGGCCGCACTCATGCCGGCGGCGGTGGCGACCGGTGACGCCCGCACCCTCGAGGGCCGCATCCTCGCTTGCCACCGCCTCAAGACCGCGGCGCCGGCCGGATGCTTGGCCCGCATGGGCGCGGTGGTCGGGGGCGGCAGCACCGAGCAGGTAGCCGCGGTCGGCCGCTTCTTCGAGGACGTCGGGCTGGCCTTCCAGATCATCGACGACGTGCTCAACCTGCGCGGCTTCAAGGGTGACCTCAAGCAGCGCGGCGAGGACATCCGCAACGGCACGGTCACCCTGCCGGTGGCGATCGCGATGAGCCGCCTGCCGCTCGAACAGCGGCAGTGGCTGTGGACCACGCTGCAGTCGAAGCCGCAGGACGAGGTCACCGTCGCCGCCGCGGTCGAGCTGCTCGAGACCTGTGGCGCCATCACCGCCTGCGCCGATCGCGCCCGTGCGCTTGTCGAGGAGGGTTGGCAGCGAGCCGAGCCGCTGCTCGAGCCGTCGCTGACCCGGATCATGCTGCGCGCCTTCGGCTGGTACGTGCTCGAGAGACACTACTGATGCGATGCGCGTGAGCCTGGAGGTTCAGCGAGGTCGGTCGTCGCGCGAAGTGCCCTAGATCGGCGAAGATCGGCGAAGCTGTCGTGGTGGAACGTCTGGTTCGTTGGCTCGGGGCCCGCCGCGCCCCGCTGGTGGTCGCGCTGCTCGGCCTGGCGCTGGCGTCGCCGGCGCTGACCGCCGACTTCGCCGCCGACGATCATCTCCATCGCGTGATCTCGCGCGACGACACGAGCATCGACGGCATGCCATCGCGGCCGCTCGATCTGTTCGTCTTTGCCGACGGCAACCCCGACCACGCTCGCCGGTTGCGCGACGAAGGCGTGTATCCGTGGTGGACCGATCTCGAGATCAAGCTGGCGTTCTTGCGCCCGGTGACGTCGGCGACCCACGCCGCCGATCACGCGTTGTGGCCCGACAACGCCACCGCCATGCTGGTCCACAACCTGGTCTGGCTCGTGCTCGCGCTGGGCGTGGTCTGGCTGTTCTATCGCCGCTTCGCCGAAGGGCGCTGGATCGCCGTGCTCGCGCTGGGGCTGTACGCCATCGACGACGCCCGAGGTCCGGTGGTTGGCTGGATCGCCAACCGCAACGCGCTGGTCTGTCTCGTGCTGGCGGTGCCGGTCCTGCTCGCCCACGATCGTTGGCGCCGAGACGGCTGGGCCCGTGGCCGCTGGGTCGGTCCGCCGTTGCTCGCCGTCGCGCTCCTCGCCGGTGAGGCCGCGCTGGCCATCGTCGCTTACCTGGCGGCGCACGCGTTGTGGCTCGATCGTGGACCGGTGCGCGATCGGGTGCTGGCGCTGGCGCCGTACGCCGCGGTGGTGATCGTCTGGCGCGTCGTCTACGAGCTGCTCGGCTACGGCGTCACCGGCTCCGGCATCTACCTCGATCCCGGCGCCGACCCGGCGGCGTTTGCGGCGGCGGCGGCGGTGCGCGTACCGCTCTTGCTCCTCGGCCAGCTCGGGCTGCCGTGGTCGGATCTGGCCTCGCTCTATCCGCTCATGGGCGCGGGCGTGATGACGACCATGGTCGCCATCGCCGTGGCCGTCCTGGTCGCGATCGCGCTGGCCTGCGCCCGGCTCCTGCGCGTCGATCCGGTCAGCCGCTTCTTCGCCACTGGCATGGTGCTGGCGGCCATCCCGGTGGCGAGCACGTTCCCGGCCGATCGCCTGCTCGGCTTCGTCGGCCTCGGCGCCATGGGCCTGGTCGCCCAGCTCCTCGCCGCCGCCATGCGCCGGCGGGACCTGCTCGGCGTCGCCTGGCCGCGCCGGGCAGCCGCCATGGTGATCGTCACCGCCATGGTGCTCACCCATGTGGCCATGGCCCCGGTGTTCCTGGTGATGCGCTCGCGCTCGATGGTGACGATCAACTTCTTCCTCGATCGCGCCGACGCCGGAGTTCCGTCCGGTCCGAACATCTCCGACAAGACCGTGATCATCGCCGCCGCACCCAACGACGCCTTCGCCAGCTACATCCTGGTCATGCGCGCCGCCCGCCGTCAGGTGCGGCCAGCGCACCTCTACTGGCTGGCCAACGGCTCCTCGCCGGTGACCATCGAGCGCGCCGGCGACCGGGTGCTGCGGGTGACGCCCGAGGGCGGGTTCTTGCGCTACGAGATCGATCGCATGCTGCGCACGCCGGCGCGGCGCTTCACGCCTGGCGAGACCATCGCGCTCACCGGGCTGATCATCGAGATCGAGTCGGTCACCGCCGACGGCCGTCCGCGCTCGGTCCTCGCCCGCTTCGATCGCCCGCTCGACGATCCCAGCCTGGTGTGGCGGCGCTGGCACAAGGCGACCTACGTGCCGTACGTGCCGCCGGCGATGGGCGCGTCAGAGACGCTGCCGGCCGCCGATCTGCTGAAGATGCTCGAAGAGAAGGAGTGAACAGGAAACCGGAAGCCGGAAGCCGGAAGCAGCGACGGTCAGATCGCCTGGGTGAGGACGTAGACGGCCATGCCCAGGATGGCGAGCGAACCCGGGGTCCACATGGTGGCGCGCACGTCGTGGAGCTGGGCCGTCAGGTATGCGGCGGCGTGGAGCAGGCGGGTGACGACGTAGCCGTAGAGGACGACCTGGGCCACCCACAGGGGTGGGCCGGCGAGCACGAACAGGAAGGCGACCGCCAGGAACGGCGGGATGTTCTCGCAGTCGTTGAGGTGCATGCGGCGGCTGCGCTCGACGTACTCGTTGGGCGCGAGTTGTCCCTCGCTCGGCTCGGGGTTGAGCGGCGAGCGTTTGGCGTCCTCGGGGCTGCGGAATCCGCCCTTGGCCTTGGTCATCCGCCAGACCGTCAGCCAGGCCTGGCCCGCCATCTTGATGATCATGATGGTGGCGGCGATGGCGAAGGTGCGGAACAGCGGGTCTTCGAAGGTCAAGGCGGTCATGAGGTCCTCCGGTGGTCGGCAGCGGCGCGATAGGTGCGGCACAGCTCGTCGACGAGATCGTCGTCGCTGTGGAGCAGCGGATCGTTCATGCGATCGACGACCGCGCGCATGGTCAGGAAACCCATCGCGGCCAGGTGGGCGGTGAAGGCCAGCCGGCGCGGTTCCTGCTTGTCGCGGCGGGGCGCCCGGTGGTCGGCGGCGAGCTTCTTCTCGGTCTCGCCGTAGAGCAGGTCGTTGATCGGCCGCAGGCGTTCCAGCATCGCCGGCGAGTGCTTCCAGTCCAGCGCCGCGCCGACCTGCATGGTCATGAGGCGGAACGCATCGAGCCGAGGCAGGAAGTACGCCGTGTAGGCCCGGATCAGTGCCTCGAGGGCGCTGGCTCCGTCGGGCGCGGCGGCGCACGCCCGGTTCACCGCCTCGGCCGAGGCGATCAGATCGTCCAGGACCACGTCGAAGAGCAGCGCGTCCTTGGATGGGAAGTAGTGATAGAGCGCCTGCTTGCTCATCCCCAGCTCGGCGGCGACCAGCTCGAGCGTGAGCTTGAGGGCGCCGCTCCGGGCCAGGACGGAGCGGGTGACGTCGATGATCTCCTGCCGCGAACCGGCGAGCCTTCGCTCGCGCAGTCTCGCTCCGGGCCGGGTCTTGGTCACGTTCGTACTCTGGTCGCTCTTGCTTGACGACGTCAAGCAAAAACGTGCCGCGGCAAATGACGACGGGATCCGCGGCCTTCCCGGCTAGGATGACGCGTCGTGACCGGCTTCCACCGTTACCAGCTGCGCACCACCGATCCTGCCGCGGCGCGCGCGTTCTACGCGGCGGTGGTCGGCGCCGCCGTTGCGGAGCAGCTCTCGATCGTCACCTTGCCGGCCGAGGCCGCGGCCCGCGGCGCGCCGGCGCACTGGCTTGGTATGGTCGGTGTCGACGACATCGAGCGCGTGGCCGCCGCGTTCGTCGGGCGCGGCGCCACCCGCCTGGGACCGACGCGACCGCTGCCGGGCGGCGGTGAGCTCGCCATCGTCCGCGATCCAGAGGGCGCCGTGCTCGGACTCGCGACGTCGACCGCCCCCGCGCCGGCCCGCGACCAGCGCGTGCACTGGCACCAGCTCCACACCACCGACCTCGCCGCCGCGACCACGAGCTACACCGCGCTGTTCGGCTGGCACCTGACCGGGCGCATCGACCTGGGAGCCGCCGGCAGCCACCAGCACTTCGCCTGGGAGGCCGGCGGCGCCGACGTCGGCTCGATGGCGGAGACCGCGCGCCGTCCCGGTGTGCACCCCCACTGGTTGTTCCACCTCGGCGTCGCTGACCTCGACCTCGCGCTGACCGCGGCGCGAGTCGCCGGCGCCACGGTGCTCGGTCCCTTCGACCTGCCAGGCGGCGCGCGGGTTGCCGTTCTCGACGATCCCCAGGGCGCGGCGATCGGGCTGTGCGTGCCCCGCAGGTCATCATGAGCCAGGAGCCCGCTCGAGTCTTGCTCTTCGGCGCCGGCTCGATGCTGGGCTGGTCGATCTGGCAGGCCCGGCCGCTCGACGTCACCGGGTTCTGCAACGCCGCGACCCGGCGCCTGCCCGACGGCATCACCCGGGCCCTCGATCTCGACGACGAGGACGCGGTGCGGTCGCTGTTCGCCCACCTCCGGCCCGACCTGATCATCAACTGCGCCGGCGTCTGCGATGTCGAGACCTGCGAGACCTCGCCCGACTTCGCATGGTCGGTGAACGTCGAGGGCACCCGGGTGCTGCTCGAGCACACGCCGCCCGGCACCCGCATCGTCCACTGCTCGAGTGACCACGTCTTCGGCGGCGATCACGGCCCTTACCGCGAGGACTCGCCGACCGCGCCGATCAGCGTGTACGGCCGCACCCGCGTCGCCGCCGAGACGCTGGTGCTGGCGCGTCCAGGCACGGTCGTGGTGCGCGCCGGCCTGTGGATCGGCCCGTCCGCCACCGGCCGCATCGGTCACCTCGACTGGTTGCGCCATCGCCACCGCCGCGGGCTGCCCATGACCGTGGTCGCCGACGAGCACCGCTCGGCGGTGTGGGCCGAGGACGCGGCGCGACGGGTCTGGCAGATCGCGCGCTCCGACGTCACCGGCATCCGCCACGTGACCGCCACGCGGGCCGTCTCGCGGCCCGAGCTCGCCGCCTACCTGGTCGACCGCTTCGACATCGGCGCCCGCTTCGCGCTGGAGTCCCGGGCCCAGCGCCGGACGCCTCACCTCGGCAACGTCGAGCTGGCCACCTGTCACCGCGACGAGCTCGCCACACCGCTGCCGTCGGTGATCCCGCGCTGACGCGGCCCGGCGTCCGGCTCAGTCGTTTGAGCGTCGTGTCGGCGAGCGCGTGCCTGAGGTGCGGCCGCACGATGCCCGGGTACTCCGCGTTGCCGTTGTACGGCTTCACCCCGATGGTGGCGTCGCTGAGCTCGACCATCTTGATGGGGCACATCTCGCTGGCGTTGGTTGCCTTCGCCGACCGCGAGCGACCTTCTTCGGCGGCGCCGGCGCCTTGGGGGCCGCCGCCGGCCTGGACCGCGCGGGCGCGGGCGCGGAGCTCGGGTCCGCCTGCGCCGGCTGGCCTGCACCGCCGCTATCGTTGGCCGCCGCCCCGCCGCCTGCGCCGGAGAACACGTCGCTCACCGCGCTGGCGGCGCCGCTCACCGCGTCGGACGCGGCGTCGACGAGGTCGTCGAAGCCCCAGCGCTGCACCGTGCCCGGTGTCGTCGAGCTCACCTTGGCCGGTGCCCCGTGCACCATGGCGTCGGCGGCGTGATCGGCTTCGTGCTCGGCGGCATCACTGGCCCCGCCGATCGCCAGCTTGGCCTGCACGCCGCTGCCACCGCCGCCGCCCTGCTGCACGGTGTGGGCGACCTCGTGAGCGAGCAGGTGCATCCCGAACGCAGCCGCCGTGCCACCTGAATGGCAGCCGTGTCGCCGACTTGCCGGCTCGGCGACGGCGCGACACTCCCGGTGGTCCGCGACACATGTCTCGCGATGGCGGTCGATCCGCATCGGCTCGGGGAGTAGGATGCGCGGCCAGGGGGATTCATGACGCTCGGCCTCAGGCTCACACGACGGCACGGAATGTGGAGCTCGTGGGTAGGTGAGAGGTCAGGGCCTCCGTCACGGCGTGGCCTTGCGCCCGCCATCGTCTTCTCGTTCACCATCGCGATCCTCGCCGGCCTCGTCGGTTGCAGCCCGCAGGCTCCGGGGTTCGCCGACGCCGACGAGGGCGATGACGAACTGATCGACGCTCCGCTTGCGGTCGATGCTGACCTCGATCGCGACGACGACGGCATCGAGGACACCGCCGACAACTGCGCCGACGACGCCAACCCCAACCAGGAGAACGCCGACGCCGACTCTCAGGGCGACATCTGCGACCCCGACGACGACAACGACACCATCCTGGACACCGACGACAACTGTCCTCTGGTCGCCAACACCGACCAGCTCGACACCAACGGCGACGGCACCGGCAACGCCTGCACCGACGACGCCGACGGCGACGGCGACCTCGACGCCGTCGACAACTGTCCGCTGGTCGCGAACGCCGACCAGCTCGACACCGACAACGACCTCATGGGCAATGCCTGTGACACGGACGACGACGGAGACACCGTCCTCGACACCGTCGACAACTGCCCGATCGACGCCAACACCCCCCAGGACAACCACGACACCGACCCCCTCGGCGACGCCTGCGACGACGACGACGACGGCGACGGCGACCTCGACGTTGCCGACAACTGTCCGATCGTCGCCAATCCGGACCAGGCCAACAGCGACACCGATACGCTCGGCGACGTCTGTGACCCCGACGACGACGGCGACACGGTCCTCGACGGTGCCGACAACTGCCCGCTGGACAGCAACCCGAGCCAGGCCGACTCCGACGGCGACGGTGACGGCACCGCCGTGGCCGGCACCTACGTCCTGCGCCCGGTGCCTGCCACCGTCGCGATCGCCGGCGACGACGCGGTCTCGCCTCCGATCGCGATCGGCTTCCCGTTCGAGTTCTACGGCCAGACCTACACCTCGATCAACGTCTCGACCAACGGCTTCATCACCGTGGGCGACACCAGCAACGGTTGCTGCGCCGGCGGACCGATCCCCTCGGCCACCGCTCCCAACGGCGTGATCGCGCTCTACTGGATCGACCTCAACCAGAGCAGCGGAGGCAGCATCACCTGGGGCCTGCAAGGCACCGCGCCCAACCGTGAGCTGGTGGTGAGCTGGAACGCCGTGCCGCACTTCAGCGGTGGCCTGCCGGTCACCGGCCAGATCGTCCTGCACGAGACCACGAGCCTCATCGAGCTGGTGTGCGCGACGTGCACCACCAACGGCGGGATCCACACCCAGGGCGCGGAGAGCGCCGACGGCCTGTCGGGCGTCGGTCTCGCCGGTCGCATCGCGACGTCGTTCAGCGCCACTAACGACGCGGTCATCATCGACACCCACATCGATCCCGACGGTTTCGGCGATGCCTGTGATGTCTGCCCTGGCGTCTACGATCCGCTCCAGGCCGACGGCGACGGCGACGGCGCCGGCAACCTGTGCGACGTCTGCCTGACGGTGTCCGATCCGCTCCAGACCGACGGAGATACCGATGGCCGCGGCGACGCCTGCGACAACTGTCCGGCGATCGCGAACCCGGGCCAGGCCGACTTCAACAACGACAACCAGGGCGACGTCTGCGACGACACCGACAGCGACACCGTGTTCGACGCCACCGACAACTGTCGGCTCGTGTCCAACACCGCCCAGACCAACGGCGACGGCGACACCATCGGCGACGTCTGCGACAACTGCCCGGCCGTGACCAACCAGAACCAGGCCGACGGCGACGGCGACATGATCGGCGACGCCTGCGAAGACAGCGACGGCGACGGCGTGCTCGACGTCGTCGACAACTGCCCGGCCATCGCCAACACCAACCAGGCCGACGGCGACGGCGACAGCATCGGCGACGTCTGCGATCCCGATCTCGATAACGACACCATCCTCAACGCGGTCGACAACTGCCCGCTCGTCGCCAACACCAACCAGGCCAACTTCAACCTCGACGGCGAGGGCGACGTCTGCGACGACACTGACAGCGACACCGTGTTCGACGACGCCGACAACTGCCGCCTGGTGTCCAACCTCGACCAGGCCGACAGTGACGGCATCACCGGCGCCGGCGACGGTCACGGCAACGCCTGCGACAACTGTCCCTTCATCTCCAACCCGACCCAGGCCGACGGCAACAACAACGGCATCGGCGACGCCTGCGACGGCAACGCCTGCGCCACCCCGGTGGCCGATGGCTGCGGCCCGGTCGAGCTTTGCGGCAACGGCGTCGACGACAACTGCGACAGCGCGACCGACGAGAACTGTGCCTGTACGCCCGGCTCGGTGCAGGCCTGCTTCCGCGGTCAGCCCGGGCGCCGCAACGTGGGCGCCTGCACCGACGGCAGCCAGGTCTGCAACGTCGCCGGCACCTCGTGGGGGGCGTGCGTCGACGGCGTCTCTCCCAGCGCCGAGGTCGAGGACAACCTCGACAACGACTGCGATAGCTGCGTCGACGACGGCGCCACCGGCACGGTCGGGCTCGCGTGCCCGGCCCCCGGCTCGATGCCGGGCGGTAATCCTTTCGACAACTACGTCATCGACGGCACTCAGTTCTTCAGCGGCACGGTCACGACCTGGCGCTGGGAAGTGGTCGGTGGTCCCTGCGATCGCCTGTTCGCGACCACGACCAACCCGCTGCGGCAGACCTTCACGCTCACCGGCCAGGGCACCTCGAGCCTGACCCTGCGGCCGCAGCTCTCCGGCGACTATACCGTCCGGGTCTTCATCACCTTGCCCAGCGGCGAGGTCCTGACCTGCACGTTCATCATCAAGATCTCGTCACCGGGCCTGCGCGTCGAGACGTGCTCGGATCGTTCGGGCGCCACCGACATCGACCTGCACATGCATCGGCCCGGCACCACCACCGACTGGTTCAACGCGACCGACGATTGCTACTACTCGAACTGCAAGTCCGGGTCGGCCACGCCGCCCAACTGGAGCTTCCCCAACAGCCCGCTGTCGGAGTGCGTGGGCGGCCCCGAGGGCGCCGGCTGGCAGACGCTGGGTTACTGCCGCAACCCGCGCCTGGACATCGACAGCATCAGCAACAACGGCGTGCCCGAGAACATCAACGTCGACAACCCGGCCAATGCCCAGACCTTCCGGGTGATGACGCACTACTACAGCGGCACCGGCGTGGTGCGCCCGATGGTCAACGTCTACTGCGCCGGCGTCCTCCGCGGCAGCTACGGTGGCCCGACCAACGAGTTGACCAACTTCGACACCTCGGGCTCCACGACGGGCGACATCTGGCGGGTTGTCGACGCCACGGTTTCGGTCAACGGCAGCGGTGTCACCACCGGCTGCACCCTCACCCCGCTCCATCCGCCGGCGCAGTCCACCGGCTACTGGGTGACCAACGACCGGACCTATTGAGTCGCGGTCGCTCTCCGGACGGTCACCTCGCCGGCGGGTTGAACTCGAAGCGGTGGAAGGCGCGGGACAACTTGCCCCGCGCGCTCGGCTTGAACGTGAGCGCGCGGATCACGGCCTCGACGCAGCCGACCACGCCGGGGTCGGTGATCTGCTCGTCCTGAGCGCTTTGTGACGCATCGACGACCTTGCCGTCGGGGTCGATCTCGAAGTTGATGATGAGCCGGCCCTGGATGCTCGGATCGCGCTCCCAGCCCGCCTCGTAGCAGGCGCGCGCCGCGGGCCGGTGATCCTCGATGACGCCGGAGATGTCCTCCATGCAGCGGCCGGGCTCGCAGTCGCCGGAGCCGCCTCCGCTCCCGCCCGGCTCGGCGGGGGCCGCCTGCTTCGAGGA
>SXGT01476877.1_pt1 | contig 19975 bp, 17 predicted proteins | sample 3176221 | NCBI WGS metagenome assembly SXGT01 (sample SAMN11356862, study PRJNA531348) | freshwater metagenome | isolation source: freshwater sample F1-120 | place: China: Fuxian Lake, Yuxi | collected 2017-12-25
CAGTAACGTCGCCTCGTGAACGCTGGCTCCGGTCGCGAACCCTTCGGCGAGCCAGCTTCCTGATCCTGGCGGCCTACTACCTGCTCAGGAATGTCCGCCAGACGCTGATTCTCACCGAGGACGCGCCCTTTGGCCTCAGCGGTGCACAACTGGCGGCCTACGCAGCCGGAGGCCAGGCGCTGCTGCTGTTCCTCGTCGTGCCGTTGTACGGCTGGCTGGCGACCCGGATCGCGCGCATTCCGCTGATCACGACCACCACGCTCTTCTTCGGGGTCAACCTCGTCATCTTCTCCTTCGTGGGCCAGGCCGGCGCTCGCGAGGGCGGAGTGTTCTACATCTGGCTTGGCGTCTTCAACGTCTTCGTCGTCGCCCAGTTCTGGTCGTTCGCCAACGACCTGTACAGCGAGGAGCAGGGGAAACGGCTGTTTCCGCTCATCGGCGTGGGCGCCTCGGCAGGCGCGGTGCTCGGCGCGCTGGCCATCCGACCGCTCGTCACCCAGCTGCAGTTCACGCCGTACACCCTCATGCTCCTGGCGGGCGCGGTCCTGACCTGTGCGCTGGGGATCACGGTCGTCGTCAATCGCCGCGCGGTGGCCCGGACCGGGCAGGCGGAACGTGTGAGCGAAGAGGTCCTTGGACCCGAGGGCGGGTTCGAGCTGGTGCTCAGGGATCGCTATCTGACATGGATCGCCGTCCTCATCATCCTGCTCAACGTCGTCAACACCACCGGTGGGTTCCTGCTCAACACCCTCGTCGAAACTCGTGGCGCGGAATTCACCGACCAGTCGGGACAACAGCGGTTCGTCTCGCTGTTCCTGGCCGGGTTCGACAGCCTCGTGTCGATCCTGGGGCTCGTGCTGCAGCTCTTCGTCACGTCGCGGGCGTTCAAGTACCTGGGCATTCGCGGGTCGCTGTTCATCCTCCCGATGCTCGCGTTCTTCAACTACGCCGTCATCGCCACCATTCCCATTCTGATTGTCATCGGGATCGGCAAGGCGCTGGAGAACAGCAAGGACTACTCGATTCAGAACACGATCCGCCACGCGCTGTTCCTGCCGACGTCGCGGGAAGCGAGGTACAAGGCCAAAGCCGCCATCGACACGTTCTGCGCCCGGGTCGGCGATGTGCTGCAGGCGCTGCTCGTCTTCGTCGGCACGACCATCGGGCTCACCGTGGCCGGGTTCGCCTGGGTCAACGTCGTGCTGACGGGCGTCTGGATCATGGTGGCGCGCCAGATCGCGACGGAACACCGGCGAAAGACCGGGTGAGGATCAGTGTAGGGCCCGGCAGCACCACGTTCTGGAAGATCTTCAGTTCCCGCCCCAACCGCTGCGTAGATCGAGTCGAGGGTCACACCAGCGGCATCTCCGGGCTGTCTTCGGACCGCGCCGGCTCGAACGCGGGGCGCGGGGCGTCGCTGCGGACCTGCTCCAGCCAGTACACCCCGTCGTAGGGCGCGCTGTTGCCTCGCGTGCCGAAGAAGTCGACATCGCCGTCGCCGTCCGCGTCATGCGCGATGAACTTGTCGTACATCCCGCGTTTCCGACGCGAGACGTCATGGCGGGTCCACGGGCCGGTGCCGTCGCCGCCCGGGTGTTCGAACCAGCCGATGCGTCCCAGCGGGTCGTCGACCGTGACGTCCCCGTCGTCCTCCCGGGTGCCTCCGCTGTAGCTGCCGGCCATGACGTCCAGGTCGCCGTCGCCGTCGATGTCGGCCATCTCCAGCCCCGTCATGCTGTCGGGCGCGAAGGTGCCTATACGGTGGGCGTTCCAGGCGTCGTCGACGAGCGCGGGCTGTTCGAGCCAGGCCAGGCCGCCGTTGGCGGCGCCGATGATGTCCAGCCGGCCGTCGCCGTTCAGGTCGGCGTAATCCAGATTGAATCCGGCCGCGCTGGCGCCGTTGATGCCGATGGCGTGCTCCCGGAACTCGAGATGACCCGGCCGGCTCAGGTTCTCGAAGAACACCAGCCGGTTCTCGCCCCGGGTGCCGACCACGATGTCCAGGTCGCCGTCCCCGTCCAGATCGACCGGCTCGGCGTTCTGCGGCACGCTGTAGCGTCCGAGCTGGGTCTCGCTCCAGCTCTCACCCTGCAGCGGGTCGCCGCGCACCTGGTAGATGACGACGGGGGTCGACCGAGCGAAGTCCGCCGGTCCCAGCCGTTGGGCACCTTTGTTCGCGGCGGTGACCTCAGGCCGGCCGTCGCCGTCGAGGTCGGCCGCGAAGACGCGGATATACGAACCCTGCCCCTTGGTCATCGGCAGGATGAGCCGCGGCCAGCGCGCAGTGCGGGCGGTGGCGCCCGGGTTCTGGAGATAGATCAGGTGCGCCAGCTCGGCGGCCACCATCACGTCGAGGTGCCCGTCGCGGTTGACGTCGGCGATGGCCGCGTCTTCGGCGGCCGACGCGTCGGCCCCCTCGGCCAGGGTGACGTTGGTCCAGACGTCGGGGTCCGCCGATCCGAACGCGATCCGGACGTGCCCGTCGGTGCCGACGTCGAAGTCGGGGTCCGGCTCGGCGGAGTCGTACTCGCTGTCCGACTCGTGGACCGAGACGATGTCCTCGAACCCGTCGCCGTCGAGGTCGGCCATTACCAGGCCGTCGCTGCCGCTCAGGTTGAACCCGGCGGTCGCCGGCTCGTCGATGATGTGCTCGCGCCAGCTGATGTAGCGGCCGTCTTCGGCCCTGGCACGCGTGGGCGTGTCGCCGACCGTGGGCTGGGCCGCAACCGCAGGTGGCAGGGCCAGGAAAAGGCCGACGCAGGCGATCAGCATGTGTCTGGTCATGGTGTTGGTACCAGCCGCTTCAGCTCCTCCAGCCAGGTCTCGACCACCACCGCGCCGGCCACTGTCACTGCTGCCCCGAGTCGTCCTCCATCAGGTAGTCCCAGTGCCGGCCAGCCTGGGTGATGATGGGCGCCAGGTCCTCCGGCAGCAGATAGCCCCCGTCGGCGAGCGCCACCGCCGCCTCCGACACCCGGCCCAGATACTCGGCCCGGCTCGCGTAGCGCTCCTCGATCGATCGCCGTGGGTCGCCGCGCTCGGCGCGCTCGGCCGGTGTGCGGGGGAAGGGGATGTAGGACCCCTGCATGCTCGACAGCACGTCGACAGGGCCCGCCCCGGCGTGGAAGTTGTTCCAGCCGGTGTAGGTCGCCAGCGGCACCGCCACCTCAGGCATCATCAGCCCGGCGGTCTCGTTGCCGTCCTGGTCCACCTGCGGCACCAGGATCGGGAAGGCCGACAGCACCTCGGGCGGCTCGACGGTCACGATGCCGCGGGAGCGGAACTCAGGTCCGTAGACGACGCGGTAGGCCAGATGCGGGGTGCCGGGCCGACTGACGCCGGGGACCGCGGGGAAGCGCAGGCGGTCGGGCGGGACCAGGTCGCCGTCGGCGATGCGCGGGTAGACGCTGGGCGGCGGCGGCGTGCCGTCGGCCACCCACCGGGTCATGCCCAGCAGCAGGCCCCGGAGGAACCAGGAGTAGTCGTTCGGGTTGCTGAGCTGCTGACCGCTGGTCTGCCGCGGCGGGAACGCGCCAGGTCCGTGCTGTCCCCCGGCGAAGGTGTAGACCCGTACGCTGTCGGGCAACGGGCTGTCGGCGGCGCCGTCGATGGTCGTGTGCACGAGCGAGGCCGCCCGCCCCCAGTACTCGTAGGACGAGTTGGTGTGGAACACCTTGGGCAGATGCGCCGGTCTGATCGCCGAGAGCAGCCCGTCGCGCATGTCGGTCTCGGGGTCGGTCTGCTCGACGTCGCTGAACGGGAAGACGTCGCTGGGGTAGAGCTTGTTCAGGAACGGGTGGCCGGCGCGCGACGGCTGCGCGAAGCGGTGGTTGAAGCTGCCGCGGCCGGCGCCGGCCACATGCGCCATCACCCCGTCGAACGCCCGGCGGTCCGCCTCGTCGCCGTTGAAGCCGTGATAGAGGAAGGTGCGCAGGAAGCGGCCGCTCTGCGAGACGCCCCAGGCGATGGCGTGGTCGATCGCGCCGGCCGGGATACCGATCTCGGGCGCCCCACCGTGCTTGAGGCGCGACACGGCGTCACGCACCGCCGCCAGACCGAGGCCGACCAGCGGCGGGTCGGCGGCGACGTAGACGACGTCGTAGATCTTGCCGGGCTGGAACCCGCCGTCCAGGGCGACCATGGTCGTGTCGTCGACGAGCGCGCCCGAGTCGTCACGCCGGGCGAAGCGCCAGGTGGCGCGCGGCACGACGCGGCGCTCTCCCTCGACCGTGTCACGGACGGTCATCACGGTGGCCGGGTCGTCGGGGTCGGTCGCCGCGTAGGCCTGGTGGCCCCGGTCGGCCAGCGACCGGTCCGCGGCGGGCTCGGTCACGATGATCTCGCTTCGCGTCAGCCCGGTGATACGGCGACCGTCGGCGCCGACGGCCACCGGTGCGTAGACGCGCACCAGCCCGTCACGCTGCGGGACGTCGAACTGCCAGCCGAGCCAGAGCAGCGTGAAGCCCTGCTCGAGCAGGAACCCGTCGCCCATCTCCTCGGCGGTCGCCGGGGCCAGGCTGCCCCGGGCGTTGTTGTAGTAGTCGAGCATCCCCTTGCCGCCGCGGTTCGAGGCCTCGTAGAGGAGGGTGCCGTTGCCGCGGGTCACGTCGGCCGGTTTGATCAGGTAGAAGTCGGCCTGGAACTCGACCTTGCCGTCGGGGTTGCGCGGCGCGCGGTCGATGTCCGCAACGACCCGGTTGGCCGGGTTGCGCGGGTCGACCGCGAAGTGGATCGTGCCGGCGATCCGCTCGAAGCCACCGGCGAGGCCGTAGGGGCGCCCGTCGGCCACCGGGCCACGCGAGGTGACCTCGATCCGCACCACCTCGGCCGACGCCGAGGACGCGAGCGCGAGCGACAGCAGCACCGTGATCACGGAACGAGTCATCGGTCTTCCTCCCCCAGGGAATCGAACATGCGTTGGCCCGATTATAGTCGTGGGCGGCCCTGCGGCGCGGCGGTGCCGTTCTCCGCTCGGCGTCGGGCCGACGTGCAAGATGCGGGCGTTCTGTTCATTGGGGGGCCTAATGCGGACTACATCCCCAACCGCGGCAGGTATACTCGTCTCGTTCTCCAGATCAGTCATGAGTCTCAACGTCGGCGCCCGTCTGGGCCCCTACGAGATCGAAGCGCCCCTCGGCGCCGGGGGGATGGGCGAGGTGTACAAAGCCAGGGATACCCGCCTCCACCGGTCAGTCGCCATCAAGGTGGTTCGGGTGGACAAGGGGGACGGCCCCGAAGATCATCGACGGCTCGAGCGCGAAGCGCGCGCGGCGGCGGCGCTCAAACATCGGCACATCTGCACCATCCACGACGTGGGCGTCCACGATGGACAGCCCTTCATCGTCATGGAGTATCTCGAGGGCGGCTCGCTCAGCCAGCATCTCGACCGGGACGGCATCGGGTTGAGCCTCGACGCCCTGCTTCGCTACGCCACCCAGATTGCCGACGCGTTGGCGCACGCGCACGCCAGAGGCGTCATTCACCGGGATCTCAAGGCGTCCAACGTCGTGTTCGACGCGGGTGGCGAACCGAAGGTGCTCGATTTCGGTCTCGCGAAGCGCGTCTCGGACACCGAACGCACGGCTACGACCGCGACCGATGGCGTCACCCGGACGACAGGCGAGCTGATCGCCGGGACCATTCCGTACATGGCACCCGAGGTGCTCCGAGGCTACCCTGCGGACGAACGCAGCGATATCTGGTCGCTCGGGGTGCTGGTGTGGCGCATGGCGTCGGGCCGCCTGCCGTTCACCGGCGCAACGGACTCTGAGACCATCGCGGCGATCCTGCGGGACCCCCCGCTCCCGCTCCCCTCGTCGCTGCCCCGAGGCCTCCAGGCCGTGGTCGCTCGCTGTCTCGCCAAGGAGCGCACGCAACGCTACGAGCGAGCCAGTGAAGTGCGCGCGGCACTCGAAACGATCAGCGCGGACGCCCATGAGGGACCGGGCGCGACCGAAGTCCGGGAGATCCGGCGGCTGGGCCCGTTCACCAACCCGACCCCCGCCGCACCCGATGCGAGCGGTCCCCTCTCGAGTCGGCAGGACGAGCGCAACAGGGATTCCGAGTCGCTTCAGAAGATTGCCAGCCGGTTGGACGTCGTCGCCGGCGTCGCCCGACTGGCGATTGGTGGTGCGGTGGCCATGCTCGTGCTGGGCGTCCTGGGGTTCGTCACCGGTATGACCTTCAACCTGGCGCTGCGGATCCCCTCGATCCCATCGGTCGCCGACTCGCTCATTCTCGGTGGCCGCGCCATGATTCCGGTAGCGTTCTGGATGCTGCTCGACGGTGCCGCCGTGGCAGTGGTGCTGGGCGCATTCAGACTTGTGGCACCCTTGGTCAAGTCCTGGTCCTTCGGCACGGGTCACAGACGCCAGAGCGAAGGGCTGACGGCGCGCATCACACGGCGCGTGACCACGGCCGACGCAACCCTGCGGGCGTCGACGTTCGGGCTTGCCGCCGTGGCGTCGGTCGCCGTCCTGGCCTGGTTCTCCTGGCCGCTCTTCTCGGCAATCGGGCAGATGGTGGAGCAGCCGCCCGGTACGATGACCGATACGGCCATTCTCGGCACGGCTAACGAGACCTACCACACCGTCTGTTCCTGGGGCGGCGCCACGGTGGCTCTCGGCGTCGGCGCGGGCTGGGTGGCAGTCTTCCGCCCGCTCCAGCCATCGGCCGACAACCGCGGGGTCATCCGGTTGTTCAAGATCGTGAGCGCGGCCGCCGTGGCCTGCGCGCTGCTGCTGCAGGTTGCCCCATGGTCGCTGGTCTGGGTGAACGACAGCGAGCCGGTGACCTACAACGGCCGCGCGGCATTTCTGGTATCCGACCAGACCGACCGGCTTGTCCTGTGGGTCGTCCAGCGTCCGGGCGGGATGGCGCTCACGGTGTCCGCCGACGACCCAGGGGTGGTCCGGCAGCAGACCGTCGCTCGGCAGAACATCTTTGATGACGCGCCGTAAGGGGGTATCCTGTCGGCAACCCGGAAGGAGGAGGGGCCCATGCGACTCCGATTCGCGAGTGTGGCGTTGGCGGCGGCCTGTGTCCTCGGTTCTGCGCAGGAGAGTGAGGCGTTCATTCGTTGGATCCATCAATTGAGTGGTCCCGGTCCCTTCGGGGGCGTCACCCTCAAGCTGGACTGCGACCCCGGGGGACCGTGCCTCTGGCTGGTCAAGTCGCCGGACGTCCGGGAAAAGCCGCTGCGGATACTGTTCGAGCCGAGCTTCGTCTGGGGCGACAACACCGTGGCACCTGGCACGGCGAAACTGCTGAGTTTTGAACCGGGGATCGAGTACTGGTTCTTTGGCGACAATGAGTACGTCCATCTGGGACTGGGTGGAGCCGTCGCCTACTATCGGACCTTCGCCTCGGGCGACGGCCCCAATCGGAACAAGGTAGGCGCCTCGGCGCGGGTGTCGTTGTGGCTGCCCGACATCGCGGACGGTTGGCATCCGGAGGTGAGCCTGTACGGGGCCGCCCTCAACACGGCATTCTCGTCGGAGGAATTTGGCGGTCCGCCCGGAACCCAGTTCGAGCGCACGCTGTGGGGCGTCCTCGTCGGATTCCGCAATCGGTTCTAGTCGTCTCGCTTTCCGACAGCTGCACCTCGTCAGTCAAGGTTCGCGAGAACGACGACCAGCCCGCGTCCCCCTTGGGGCATCAAAGCGTCGGTCGAGCTAGTTCTTCTGACCTCGACCTCACCATCATGGGGACGCCATCGCACCGGGATGATCTTGCGCTCCTCGCCGCCCTCGTCGGTGCTGCGGCTGCGGGTCCGCCGGGTGTGTTACGCTCCACCGTGAACGCGTGACCGCCACGCTGACGACCCCAATCCGTGGGATCATGAGGACTGAAGGGAGACATCTCATGCATCTTCGATCTTTGTCGTCCGCCGCCGCGACCCTCGCCGTCGTGCTGATGCCGCTCGGCGCCGCCGGGCAACAGGCCGTACCCCGCACCGCGTGGGGCGCCCCCGACCTGCAGGGCGTCTGGGACTTCCGCAGCCTCACCCCGATGGAGCGACCCTCGACCCTCGGTGTGCAGGAGGTCTTCTCTGAAGAACAAGCGGCGGCGTTCTCGGCCGACGCGATCCGGCGCCGGAGCCGCGACACCCCCACCTCCGAACGGGCCGCCAGGGTGGCTCAGGGCGACATCGTTCCCTACAACGACTTCTGGTTCGACGAAGGCACGTCCGTGACAACCCCCCGGACGTCCCTCATCGTCGATCCCGCGGACGGCAGCATCCCCCCGTTGACACCCGAGGCCGAGCGCGCGCAGGCGGCGCGCCGTGAGGCGCGGCAGGGTGTGGGCCCCGACGAGCCGCCGATCGGTGGCTGGGTCGAAGACCTAGGTGATGGGGTGCGGTGCACACGGGGCTTCAACGCGGGGCCGCCGATGCAGCCCAGCGCCTACAACAACAATGTGCAGCTCTTCCAGTCGCCGGGCTACGTGGTGATCCTCAACGAGATGATTCACGACGCGCGCGTCGTCCCGCTGGACGGGCGCCCGCAGCCAGCGGAGGCGATTCGGCTCTGGGCCGGCAGTTCGCGCGGTCGCTGGGACGGCGACACGCTGGTGGTGGAGACGACGAACCTGCGGAGTGGCGCGTTCCGGGGCGCTACGGACACGCTGCGGGTCGTCGAGCGCTTCACCCGCGCCGACGCCGGCACGCTCACCTACGCGGTGACGGTGGACGACCCGGCAACCTGGACGCGGCCGTGGGTTTTCACGGTGCCAATGGCGAGGAACGACGCCGAGGTGTTCGAGTACGCATGCCACGAAGGCAACTACGGCCTGTACAACATCCTGGCTGCCGCCGGCCTCCGGGACGCGGCGCCGGGGTCCCGGTAGCCGCGAGCCGGCACACGCGGCCTCGGTGACCTCGTGCAAGGCCCCGGCCCGACGCAGACCGGCAGTATGAACAACGCCGCCAGACGGCACGCCCCGCCCGGGACATACGGCCGGATCTGAGACGCGACACCAACGCTCAACGTCGCGCTTTCTCCGCCAGCACGGCGTCGCGCGCCGCGGCGTTGCTTTCGGTCAGTCCACCGTTCGCCCCGCCGAAGTTGAGGATGCGGTAGCCCTCCGCCATCCGCTGGGCCGCGTTGGTCGCGCTGACCGTGCCGCCACACGCGATGGCCCGGATCTGGCAGACACGCATGACCTCCGTGAGTGCAGCGACCACGTCGGGGTCGCTGGGGCTCTCCGCGCCATACGACGAGCTGAGATCGCTCCCCGCGCCGAGATAGAAGCCGCCGACCCCAGGCACCTGGGCGATCGCGTCGGCATTCTCCACCCCCAGCCGTGTTTCGATCATCGGCCAGAACAGCAGATCTCCGCGCGGATTGAGGGGCCAGAGGTCCGCCCGTTGTCGACACTCGGCGCCGTCGACGCCCCAGAAACCGCAGAGGAGCGTGCCGCGCACCCCCGGCGGAGTGGGAATCGTCGATGACCGGAGCTGCCGCGGCCGCATCGTGCGGACGATGTTCTCGGCCTGCTCGGGTGTCTCGATATTGTTGACGAGGATCCCCATGAGCCCGAGGTCGAGCGCATGCTTGACCATCCACTGCGTCTGCTCGAAGCCGTAGGGCGGAAAGCGGGCGAACACCGCCGGGTGCGCCTGCAGGGTCCCTCGCGCGACGGCGCCCGCCCGGTCGGCGCCGGCCAGGAAGGCCACGAACTGCTCGAGCTGCTCGAAACGCAGCGGATTGTGCTCCATGTCGACATACACGTAGTCGATCGTCGGGTCGTCCGCCAGGGCGCGGGCGTTCTGAAGGGACAGATCGGCGGTACTGACGCCGAACACGTGCTCCCCCTGCGTCAGTTTCTCGACAACCGGGTTCAAGTGGAGATAGGGCCCCTGGGCCGACGGCGCCGCGGCCAGGATGGTCGCCGCGGTGAGGGCGGCAGCACAAGGCAGCCCCGCTGGGTGCCGATGCGATGGGTGACGCACGGAAGACCTCCTCGTCATCTTTCCAGACGCTTTCGCATGAACACGCACGCCAACTCCCGCCCGGACCGCAGGCGGTGCTCTCCCCGACGGACCTCAGAGAAGCCGTTGGATCTGTAGAACTCGACCGCCGCCAGTGAGGCTGCCACGTGGATCGTACGTGCTCCGGCGGCGATGGCTTCTGCCTCGGCCGACCGGAACACCGCGGAGCCGACCCCGCGCCGCGCGGCGGCACCGCGAACGTACACGGCGGTCCGGTGCTGGGTCCCGTCAACCCGATGCGAGGCAAAACCTAGCACCCCAGGCATGTCAGCACCGGTCCCGACCGCGATGTGAAACACCTCACCTCGTTGCATGGCCCTCACGTAGACATCGTCTGTGAGTGTGTCGCACCAGTCGTCGACGATCTCAGCCGTGTAGAACCTGGCGCCGATGGAACGGATCGAGTCGACGTGTGCCGCCGCAAGATGTTCGGCGTCAGTCCAATTCGCCCGGCGAGTCTCGAACCATGCAGTCTCCATCGAGGCGCTTCGCGTCACAACCACGCACTTTGTACTACAAAGTGCGTCAGACTACGTGGTGGCGCCGACGGTCTTGCCGTGCCGGAGCGCAGGACACGAGATCTGGATTCACAGAAGGCGGCAGTGACACAGTGGCTGAGACGCATCCGGGGCGCAATCGGGATCGGCCTGACCCTGTGACCGGCGTCATCTTCTCCGGGATCCTAGTGGCTATCGAGCGCCGTCGCAGCTTTGATCGCGTGTCCGGAGGTCCCTTCAGGGCCAAGGGCGCCGCGCGCCGACACGCGTCATCCGCGCCGGAGGGCACCTATAATCGGCTAGTGACTCCGATCGCGCCGCGCCTCGCCGACGTGCTGTCCGCCCACCCGGACGTGGCGGCTGCCTACGTGTTCGGCTCGGTCGCTGGCGGGACCGCGCGGCCAGAGAGCGACGTCGACATCGCGGTCCTGTTCACGACGCCTCCCCCGCACACCCTGGACAGTGCCAGGTTTGCGTTGGCTGGCGAGCTCGAGGCCGCCCTCGGTGCGCCCGTGGATCTCGTCGTGTTGAACGACGCGCCGGTCGATCTCAGCATCCGGGTCCTGCGGCATGGCCGCCTGGTCGTCGACCGCAATCCGTCGGCGCGAATCGGCTTTGAAGTGCGGACCCGCAACGAGGCGTTCGACCTGGATTCGGTGCTGGCGCGCTATCGGTCAGCCCAGGTGCCGCGGCCGTGACTGATGCGGCCCTGGCCGCCAAGAAGCTGGCCCAGATCGAGTCCTGCGTGTCCGACCTCAGGCGTCTCGCACGAGTCGAGGCCATGGCCAGCGATCTCCGCGAGCAGCGCTTCGTCGAACACACCCTGCAGATCGCGATCCAAGCCGCGCTCGACGTGGCCTCGCACATTGTGTCCGATCGCCGCCTCGGCGAACCGCGCACGAACCGTGAACTGTTCGACTTGCTGGAACGCGACGGCTGGATCGACGCCTCGCTGGCGGCGACGCTGAGGAACATGGTGGGCTTCCGCAACGTGTTGGTACACGGCTACGACGATGTCGACCTGGCGGTGGTGCGTGACGTCCTGGAGCATCACCTGGGCGACCTCGATGCGTTCGTCGCCGCGGTTCGGCGGAGCCTGTAGCTCAGAGAAGGCTCGACCTCGGTTTCAGGGGTCGGCATTGGTGAAGGAGCAGCTCCATGGGTAAATCCGTGTCGACACTGGTCGGGCGTGTCGCCGTCCTCGTGCTAGCCGCCGGCTGCGTGGTGGCGGGTGCCCAGGACCCGCAGCAGGGCGCGACAGACTGGCCGGCCACCAACTACTTGCAGACTGCCAACCGCTACAGTCCTCTGACACAGATCACGGCTGAGAACGTCACCACGCTCGAGCGGGTCTGGAGCGTTCATCTCAAGCCAGATGATTTCGAGGGTGGCCTCCGCGAAGCCCAGGCGATACCGCTCGTGATTGGCACCACGATGTATCTCGCGTCGCCCTACGGCGCCGTGATTGCGCTGGACGCGACCACCGGCGAGGAGCAGTGGCGGTTCGATCTGCCTGACGGTACCGTGCCCTCGAAGCGCGGTATTGCCTACTGGCCGGGTGAGGGCAACATTCCACCGTCACTCCTGTTCGGGGGCAGCCGCGGTGAGCTCTACTCCATCAAGGCGTCCGACGGCACGTCCAACATCGGCTTCGGAGAGAACGGCGTCGTCGATCTTAAGACGCCCGAGGTCATGCGGGGCTTCACGGATGCGACCTACCTCCTGCTGTCCTCCCCGAGCATCTACAAGAATCTTGTGATTACGGGCGCGGGTACGGGAGAAGGGCGCAACTTCCCCAAGGGCACGGGGCCGGCCGGTGACACGCGTGCCTGGGACGCGCGGACCGGGGACCTGGTGTGGACGTTCAAGACCGTGCCGGGGCCGGACGAGTTCGGCTATGACTCATGGGCCGGCGACACGGCACGGGGCCGCTCGGGCGTCAATGTCTGGGGGTACATGTCGCTCGACACCGAGCGCGGCATTCTCTATATGCCGATCGGCGCGCCGAATGACGACCGTGTCGGCGTCGATCGTCCCGGCGACAACCTGTTCTCCTCCTCCATCGTCGCGGTGGATGCGAACAATGGCGAGTATCTCTGGCACTTTCAGCTGGTGCATCACGACATCTGGGACTACGACGCGCAGTCGGCGCCACTGGTCGTTGACCTGGTCCGTGGCGGGGAAACGGTGCCCGCGTTACTCGTGGTGAACAAGACCGGTCTGCTGTTCACGCTCAACCGGGTGACCGGGGAGCCGATCTTCGAGGTCGAAGAGCGTCCGGTGCCGCCCAGTACCGTCCCTGGCGAGCAGGCCTCACCGACGCAGCCGTTTCCGGTCAAGCCGGAGCCGCTGGCGCAGAACACCATTTCCCGCGACAACCTCTATAAAGGGGAGCCCGCACACCAGGCGTATTGCGAGCGGATGGTGGACGACAACAACTTCAAGCTGGGCGGGCCCTACATGCCGATTACGCCCAACCAGTACAGCATCTCCCCCCCTGGCTCGGCGGGCGGCATCAACTTCTGGGGTCCGGCCTACGACCCCGATCTGCGGCTGTTCATCTCCAACACGACCAACATGTTTCAACCGATGCGCCTGGTTCAGCGGCCCGACGGTTCGTGGGAAAATACGGGGCCGCTTGCCGGTCTACGTCGCTTCGGTGATCCGGACCGGCGTTTGCTGTGCGGACCGACGCCCTGGGGCGAACTGGTCGCGGTCAACATGGACACGGGCGACATCGCGTATCGCAAGACGCTTGGCGTGTCGGACATGTTGCCTGAAGGGCTGCAGGACACTGGCCGCCCCAGCTCGGGCGGCGTCATCCTGACCGCCAGTGGCCTCACCTTCGTTGGCGGTACCGACGATTTCAGATTCCGCGCGTTTGCCACCGCCACCGGTGAACAACTCTGGGAGGTTCGCCTGCCGTCATCCGTGGAAACGACGCCTATCACCTACCTGGGCGCCGATGGGCGCCAGTTCGTCACCGTCGTGAGCACAGGCGGCGGGCTGACCGGCTCGCAGATCACCAACGACGAAATCATCGCCTTCGCCTTGCCGATGAATTAGTCGTGGAGCGCCCGGTCGTCAGCTCTTAGCTGGGTCGCCGGGCATCCTACTGCAGGAGTCGGCAGGGGCCCATCAACCCAATCTCAAGTGCGTCAGAGTGGCAGGCCGAATACCCGCTCATAAAGATAGAGCAGGGCAATCGCCACCGGAAGCAGCGTCAGGGTAAACGGGATGTTGCCCCGTCCGAGCGCCCAGTTGCTGGTCCCGTAACGGCTCGACAGCACGAGGTTGATGCCCGACATCGGATTGACCGCACAGCCGAAACCCCAACTCATGGCAAAGACGACCGCGGCGAAGCTGGGGTCGTGCGTAATCCCCTGGAGCAGGGGCACCATGACACTCAGCAGGACGATCGGATGGATGCAGGCGAGCGATGTCGCGATGCAACCGACCAGCAGGAGGCTGCCCGTCCAGGCATCGAAGCGGGTGAAGGGCACCCAGTTGCCCGCCGACGCGAACACGGCCACGAGTCCGGCACCGAGCACGCCGGCTCCGAGGAAGAGCGCCAATTCGCCACCCATCTGGGGCAACTGCACCTGCACGAACTCGCGCAGACTCCGCTGGAGCCCGCGCCTCCCGCCACGCCACGCCAGCGCGGTGACGGCTACGAGAGGCGCCAGCACGGTAATGAGCGTCAGCACGGTGTAGGCGGTGGTGGTGGCGTAGGCGGTCAAGACCGCGGAGCCGAGGATCACCGGCAGCCACAGGCTCTCGAAGTGCACCGGATAGCCCCTGAAGTTCTCGATGTCTGGGACCCTGCCGCTCCGTCCGTACCAGACCAGCAGCGCCAGGCCCGAGAGTGCCACCGGGCCACCGAAGAGCAGCAGCATCAACGGACTGGACCCCGGCGTCTCGGCAAGCGCCAGGCCGACCCCGCCGATGAACGGCGAGTAGAACGCCACCGCCGTGAACGACCGGCTCAGGAGCTGCGCCTGGTTGAGCCGCAGCGGTTCTTCCCGCGACAGCCGGTCCGCCATGAGGACCACGGCCGAGATGTTGATCACCGCTCCGAACAGGTGCACGCCGAACAGGCTGCGCAGGTAGGTGCCGAACCCGCGGGGTAACTCCGGCTCATCGTCGCTCACCGGGCTCACCGGGCTCACCGGCTGGTTCAGCAGCCTGAGCAGCGTGATCGAGGCAAGCATCGACAGAATCGGCTGGTTTTGGCCCAGGGTCTGGCCGATGTCGGGCGGCACGCCGCGGACCAGCGCCCACCAGAGCATGAGGGCACCGGCCGCCACGAACACCAGGGTTTGCACACGCTGGGGCCGCCCGAGTTCTTTCCACAGCAGGGCCAGGGAGCCCCACGCCAGCAGCGGGGCGGCGACGGCTGGCACCGCCGGCAGGAACGTGCCAGCGACGCTCACCAACACCATGGTGACGAGACACAACCCGGCCACGGGGCGTACAGGGACGGCAGGCAGGCCGACGCCCACAGTCGAGTTGCCGGGCATTGCAGGCTCGTCCCGGACCGTCAGTGGACTCGACGTGCGGCGCCGTGTGACATCGGTGCTCGATTTGCCGAACGCCGCGCGGGCGAACTCGCCACTGAAGGTTCAGTCACATCTCTCCCGCGCGGGTGTTCTGGCTACCGGCCCACGGCGTCCAGGTGCCGCTCGTTCCGGAGCGCATGCTCCATGGCGTAGTTCCCCTCGTGACAGGCGAACTCGTAGATGGCGCCGGTGCCCGGCGCGGGGCGCATGAACATGCGCGCCGTCCACGGCCGGGTCCAGGTCGACGGGTCGTTCAGGGTGTATTCGTATTGCAGCATCTCGGGGCCTACGCGCGTGAAGCGCTCGGTGATGTGCACGTCAGTCGTCGAACCGCTGGCTCCCCGGGTGAAGTTGGTGGTCTCCACCACCAGCGTGTCACCTTCCCAGCGACCGCGAGAGCTCCCCAGAGCGCTCGGCGGACCCGGCTGGGACGCCGCGTCGCCGATCGGAATCAAACGGGTATCGTGGTGCATCTCGATCTGAATTCCCACGTGGGTGGCGCTCTGAAAGATCTGATAGTTGGAGTTGTAGCCACGCCCACTCAGCAATGCGCCGCCGCCCTGGCAACGAATCGCTGGGTCGACAGCCGCGATTTCCTGGCCCAGTGTCAGGCGACCATCCGGGCCGGGCTGCCCTCGCGTCGCCCGTTGCCGCTCGGCGCGAGCGTCAGCTTCAGCCGTGCGGGCGGGTAACCGTCCGTTCGGTGGGTCGGTGACCAGCGAGGTTCGATTGTCGAACCAGCGGTCGATCATCCAAAACTGGTTGTAGCTCCGGGTCGACGCCCGTTCCTGGCGCTCCGTATCCGTCTCTTTGAGTGGGTCCAATGACGCCAGCGCCTGCAGGAACGGCGTGTCACCGAAGACCGCGTCTCCCCCGGTGCGGTCGTACTCCACCGTATAGGCCAGCATTGCCGAGACCTCTTCGTCGGTCAGCGTCGCGCGGTCGCCGAGCGCCTCGGGACGCTCGAAGGGCGTCGCCGAATCGTTGGCCCAGATGCCCTGCAGGTCCGGATGTCCGTCCGCCGTTCGCGTCGCCGTCCAGCCCTCTGACGTCTGTCCACTCGTGAAGGCGGGAGCTGCCGCCAGAGCCATGCCCACGATTGCCGCCGCTACGATGTTCCGCTTCATGTCATCTCCCTTTCGCCCGCGGTATTGCCCGCGTCCCATACGGTGCCTGGCGCCAAGCCGGTCTCGCGTCCGGCCGTGGCGACTCTCGCGGCGCTGCTGCCTGTGGTCATGCTCACTCGTGCCGACGATCATAGCGCGACCAGGCACGCCTCGCGCATCGAGCGAGGCGCCACGCCTCGAATACGCCGGTGACGGCCGTGTGATGTCGCAGGCTCTTTACGGCTGGCGCCGACCGGTGGCGCTAGCTTGGGCGGATCCAGTACATGCACCCAGGACCGTCCCCTGACCCCATGGCCATCTCCAGGGCCACTGCCAGCGTCTCGAGATTCACCACGGCGACCTTGTCATGCGCGCGGAGTGCGAGATAGGCGAACCGGCCTTCCGGGCCGACGAGTATCGCCCCATCGCCGGTGTCGCTGTCTCCCAGGCTGACCCGCTCGATGACCTCTCGGGATCGAGCGTCCACGACCACCAGCTCGGCCGCGTCACCGTCGATGATGAGCATCCGGCCATCCGGCGTGAACTTGAGCCGATTCGCGTCCCTCATGCCCAGGCCCAGGTCTGGACCACCTCGCGGGTGCGCACGTCAATGACCGACACACCTCCATCGCCTCGGGTCGCCGTCCAGATCTCGCGACCGTCCGGCGAGAGATCGATCCCCTCGGGGGTCTCTCCCGGCACCGGAATGTCGACCGTGCGGGCCGTAGCCGGCCCGGCCTCGACGTTGTCGACGATGGTGACGGTGTTGGACCGGGTGTTGGGCATGAACATGGTGTTGCGGTCGAGCACCAGCAGGTGGGTGCCGTCTTCGCCGATCCCCATGGTCCGGTCGATCGCGTCCGCCGCGGGGTCATACCGGCCGATCGACTTGTAGCCCTCAATCGTGAAATACACCTTGCCCTCGTGATAGAGGAGGTCTGGCGCGTCCTCAGTCGGGCAGGGCGAACACGAACAAGTTGCTCGCGTCGCTGGTGCTTGCCACGACATATTGCCGTCCGTCAACCGCATAGGTGATCGGAAAGCCGCGGACCGGCGAGCCGAGATTGATCTCCCAGAGCACGTCGCCCGTCGCCTGGTCAAAGGCGCGGAAACGTCCGTCCGCGTCGCCACCGAACAGCAGTCCGCCGCCGGTGGCCACCACGGCCTCGGTCCCCGCGGACTGCTCGTACAGCCAGGTGGCCTCGCCCGTTTCAGCCGAGATGGCCCAGATGCTGCCACGGTCGACCTTGCCTGGCGCCAGCTGGAAGCGCGCCGCGAGTTGGTAAAGCGCGAGGCCCTCGGTGGCGGTCGACAGGACCCGAGCGCACGTGTTCTGCATCGGGACATACATGGTGTTGGTGACGGGACTGTAGGCGCTGGCTGGCCAGTTCTTGCCGCCGCTCCACGCGGGGCAGGACAGCACCTCTTGCCCCATCCGCGTGAAGACGACTTCGGAGTTGGTGGTGACCGCGCCGGTGGCGCCATCGATGTCCGAGATGACGTTCTGCGTGATGGTCGGCGTGGCCCACAGAAACTCTCCGGTCTCGCGATCGAGGGTGTACACCACGCCGGTCTTGCCCGGGACCCCCGTGACCACCTTCCGGACCTCGCCAGGCCGCAGTCGGGGATTGATCCACGACACGGCCGTCGGATCCGGAGTCACGGCGGTATCGACCAGCAGACGCTCGTAGGGATGGTCGAGATCCCAGTGGTCGTTGAGGTGCTGGTAGTACCAACGAATCTCGCCGGTATTGCCGTCCAGCGCCAGCGTCGAGTTGTGGTAGAGGTGTGCGTTCTCGACGCCACCGAGCAGGAACTTCGGCGCCGGCGACGTGACTGAGGTGCCGATGTAGACGAGGTCCAGCTCCCGGTCGTAGCTCGGCACCATCCACGACCCGACGTGCAGCCGGTTCTCGTAGGGCACGCCGCCCCAGGTCTCGTCGCCTGGTTCGCCCGGCGCGGGGATCAGGCGCCGCCGCCACCGCTCCTCACCAGTGGCCGCGTCGTGCGCCACGATGGCACACGTTTCCGGTCCCCCGTTCGGGCGGCAGCTGCGCCCCGAGATGACCTTGCCGTTCGCGATGATCGGACCGGCCGTGTGGCGGGTGGGGTTCGTGTCGAAGTCGAAGATCTCCGTCTCCCACGCGAGCCGACCGGTCACCGCGTCGACCGCATACACGTAGCCGTCGTTCCCCGTGTCGATGATGGTGCGGCCATAGATCGCCACGTTGCGGTTCACCGACACCAGGCGGGCGCCTCCGAGCACCTCCGGGGCATCCTCAGGAATCTCGCGTCGGTACTCCCACTTGAGATCGCCGGTTACCGCATCGATCGCCTGCAGGACATCGTTCGGGTTCGGGAAATACAGCGTGCCGTCGTAGGCAATCGGTGTGCCCTCCTGACCGCCCGGTCCGAGGGCGCGAGTCCAGACGAGCCGGAGATCGCCGACATTGTCGCGGTTGACCTGGTCGAGCGGACTGTAGCCCCACCCGTTGGCGGTGCGGCGCCAGCTGAGCCAATCACCAGGCGCCGGGTCATCGAGCATGGTGTCGGTGACGGGAACGAAGTCGTCGTCATTCGACTGGGCCGAGGCGGAACGGAGCCCGACCGGAGACAGCGCAGTAAGCACAACAGGCACTACCAAGGTGACCACACGCACGCGTGCAAATGGTGTGTGACCCGCGAAACGTCGAACTGTCACGTCTATGACCTCCGCATTCCCAGCATCGCATGGTGAACCACGTCAGCAGCATCGATGGCGACACCGCGCACTCCGTCTGCGAATTCTGCGTGATCGCCGAGCGGCAGGGCCGGATCGACACGATTACGGCCGGCTCCTACGAGGACGACCTGCGGCGAGTCGATGGCCAGTGGCTCATTGCCCGTCGCCAGATCCAGATCAAGACGGATCCGGCGATTCTGCAACCTCCTGAGGCGTAGACCGCACTGCTCACGGCGGCTGGGTGGCCCCCGACACGGGCCAGCCTAGCGGGAGGGCTCGGCCAGATACTCCGCGTCGCTGACGGGATCGCCCCACTCGGCCCCACCGCCCTGCACGGCGATCATGACCAACCCTTCGTCGGGCGCGGCTCCGTGCCAGTGCATGACGCCGCCGGCGGTATGCACCGGCTCCCCCGGTACCAGCTCGCGGAGCGGCTCGCCCTGAATCTGAAACCGCCCGCGGCCTTCTTCGGGAAGCAGGAGCTGCCCCCAGCCGTGGCTATGCCAGTGGGACCTGGCTCCCGGGACCAATCGCACCCGCGCTTTCGCGACCTCGTCGCTGTCCACCGCCGTGGGAGGCGGGCCCGTGAAGAAATCCGCCAAACTGTTGCGCTGCGCCGCCGCCGTGCTCCCGAGGCCGGTGCCTATCCAAACGACGACGGCGATGGCAACCGTCGCTAGTGTTATCTCGCGCATCGAATCACCCCACAATCTGCGCCCATTATGTGTCAGATGGGGCTGGCTGAGGTTGGCTGCTCGTCGTCGCCTTCGTCCCATGCGAGCGAGCGCTGGACTGGCGCGCACCTAGCGCGCGAGTACCGCGGTTCGCGGCGGGCGACATTTCGCTTGCAACCCCCACGCGCGGGCTCTAAGGTGAGTGACGATTTGAGAGTGGTTGGTGACTCCAGTTAAGCGTCGATCCACGGGACTGCCAGGGTTCGAACGGGTCGAGGAGTACGACCACATCGCCGTTCGGGGTGCCCGCGAGAACAATCTCAAGGCCATTGATGTCGACTTGCCGAAGAAGCGGCTCGTCGTCATCACGGGGGTGTCCGGCTCGGGCAAGTCGTCCCTGGCGTTCGACACCGTGTTCCGTGAGGG
>SXGT01004350.1_pt1 | contig 19971 bp, 20 predicted proteins | sample 3176221 | NCBI WGS metagenome assembly SXGT01 (sample SAMN11356862, study PRJNA531348) | freshwater metagenome | isolation source: freshwater sample F1-120 | place: China: Fuxian Lake, Yuxi | collected 2017-12-25
CGACGCGCTGCTGCTGCCCACCCGAGAGCTCGCTCGGCACGTGGTCGAGTCGCTCATCGAGCCCCACATCGGCGAGCGCCTGCCGAGCTCGATCGCGCCGCTCACTGCCACTCACCCCGAGAGGCACGAGCGCCGTTTCAACGTTCTGCTGCGCCGTGAGCGTCGGAATGAGGTTGAAGCTCTGAAACACGAAACCGATCGTCGAGGCGCGCACTGACGCCAGCTTCGCGTCTGACCCTGCCGCAATCTCGTGCCCGTCGAGCACGATGCCACCCGAGGTCGGCCGCTCGAGTGCGCCGAGCAACTGCAGCAGGGTCGACTTGCCCCCGCCGGTCGGCCCCTGAATGGCGACCATCTGGCCACGGTCGATCGTGAGTGTCACACGATCGAGCGCCGTCACGGGCCCCCTCGCGGTGCGGAAAGTCTTCGTCACATCGGTGAGTGCATACATGGTGGTCTCCTTCTGAGGGTCATGAACGGGGGTTGCGTCGAGCGCTGAGTGGATGCTGCTGCCGAGCACCACGGAAGCCATCAGCTCACCGTCCGCAAGGCCACAGCCGGGCGCAGCCTGGCCGCGCGCCACCCACCGAAGGCGGCAGCGAGCAGCCCGCCGAGCAGCGCGAGAGCGACGGCGACGAGCACGACGTCGAGCGATACGGGAGCCTGCACGAGCACCTCGGCGGCGGTCGACACGGCCTCGGTTTGCTCACCTGGTGCGCCGGGCATCCCGCCGAACCCTCCCGGACCTTCGAACGCCGTCGAGACGCCTGATTCGGCACTGAGGGTGATGCCGAGGGCGTTGATGACGGAGATGCCCGCGAGGCCGAGCGCGACACCGACCGCGCCCCCGATGATGCCTTGCACGAGCGACTCCCCGGCGACCTGGCCGACGACGCGACCGTTCGACCAGCCGATCGCCTTGAGGGTGCCGAACTCTCGCGTGCGACGACCGACGCCCGAGGTCGTGAAGAGAATCGAGATGAGGAAGGCGGCGCCGAGCACGAGCACCGAGAGCCACGTGCCGAGCGAGCTGACGAGCGTCGAGGCGGTCGAGAGCGAGCCACTGATCGACGAGGCGAGCTCTGCTTGAGTGCTCACCGTCGCCTCCGGCAGGGCATCCTCGAGGGCCGCCTGCACCGCAGCGACGTCGTCAGCGCTCGTCGCCTGCACGGCGATCGTGGTGATGAGTCCCTCGGCGTCGGCGAGCGACTGCGCGGTGTCGAGCGGCAGCAGCACATCTGCGGCGACGTCGGCCGCGCCGTCACCCGCGGCGACGATGCCGACCACCTCGATGTCGCTGCCGCCGAGCTCGATCGAGTCACCGACCGACACCTCGGCGCTCACCGCGTAGGTCTCGCTCAACACCGCGACGAGTTGCCCAGCATCACTCGCGTCGAGCAGGCGCCCGTCGACGACGGTGACGGTGGAGAGGGCACCGAGCTCGCTCTGGGCGGGGTCGATGCCCAACGCCGTGATCGACTCGACACTGAAGGCACTGCCGCCGTCGCCATCGGCGCCACCCGGCGTCGGCGGGGCTTGACCGGGGCCGCCAGCCTCGAGGTCGGCGATGTCGGGAATCTCACCCGAGAACGACGTGCTCTGCAGGCTGAGACTCGCGGTCGCACCCGACACACCCTCGGTGGCGAGCACGGTGTCGAGTGTCGACCCGTCAAGCGTTGACTGACCGCGCGCGACGGTGACGACGCTCTGGGCGATCTCTCGCCCGCCGTCGTCGGTCGCGGTGCCGTCGTCGGCGCCGAACTCGAACATGGGCCCGCCCTGCGCTCCCTCTTCTGGGGCCACGGGAGTCGCTGAAACGGTGATGTCGGTGCCGACGCCGTAGACGCCCTCGAGCACCTGGGCTTGGGCATCCTTCACGCCCGTCGAGAAAGCAGAGACGATCATGACGAGCGCGATCGCGATGGCGGTGCCGATCGCGATGATGGTGGTCTGGCGGCTGCGTTGGCGCAGCTCTCGCCAGAGGTAGGTGCCGAGCACAGTGGTTCCTTCCGGTCGGTGACGGTGGTCACTCGTGACGGTAGGAACGCTCGCTATCGGTGCGGCTGGGGTCGTCTATCGATGAGCTATGGATGCTGCAGTCAGCGTCGCTCGGTAGTCTTGACTCGCACCACCGACCGATCGCACGACCGCAGCCAAGGAGCCGTCATGACCCTCGTCGAGAAGTTCACCGTGGCACTGTTCAGCGTCTTCACCGCGGCCATCGTGCTGCCAGCGCTCGCCTTCGCTGCGATCTCGATCTTCGCGACCGGTTCGATCGACCTCGGTCACTGATCGAGACCCTCCCCGAGGCTGCTGCGTCAGCGTTCAGACGCTGCGCGCGCAGCGGAAGCCCGGGCCTCCGGCTCCGTCGTAGCCCGTGAACTCCGGCAGCGCCCCGCGGCGAAACGAGCCGCGCGCGTACTCGTTCGTGTAGAACCACGAGCCACCGCGCAGCACGCGGCACTGGCCTGACGCCGAGGGTGACGTGTGGGTGCTTCCGGGGTACGGCAGGAGGGCATCCATGACCCATTCCTCGACGTTGCCCGCGAGGTGGCGCACGCCGTCGGCGCTCTCTCCGCCCGGAAACTGCTCGACCGGCACCGTCGTCACGCCCAGGGCCTTGGCGTTGTCCCAGACGACCGCTCGCGCCTCGTCGAAGCGGTCACCCCACGGAAAGCGGCGACCGTCGGCTCCTCGGGATGCTCGTTCCCACTCCTGCTCGGTCGGCAACCGCAACCCGGCCCACTCGGCGTATGCCGTGGCATCGTGCCACGAGACTCGCTCGACCGGATGCTGCGCTCGACGCGGATCGTCATCGAGTTGCGCTGGCGTCGGAAAGTCGGCCGGCAGCTCGCGACCGGTCTCGCGCGCGAAGTGGAGGTACTGCGCCACCGTCACCGGCGAGCGGTCGATCTCGAAGGCCGGCAGTTCGATCGTGCGCTCGGGCGCTTCGAGGTCGAACTCGTCGCTGCCCATGAGAAAGCTGCCGCCGGGAATGCGCACGAACTCGTGCCCGCGCAGCTCAACGGCGCTCACGCGCGCAGCTCCGGTTGCGGAGCGACCGACGACGCGCACCGGAAGCTCGGCCCGCCGAGTCCCCAGAAATGTTCATCGCTGAGGTCTGGCTCTTCAAAGCAGCGGTAGGTGATGCGGGCGTGGGTCTGCGAGAAGATCCAGCTGCCACCGCGCAGCACACGGTAGCCCTGGGTGTAGCCGATGGAGTCGTAGCCGCTGCCGCTGTAGCCGCGGTAGACGTCGTCGACCCACTCTTCGACGAGTCCCACCATTTGCTCGCAGCCGTAGGGCGATGCACCCTGCGGGCGCGCGGTGACGGGCTCGCTGCGCGTACCGGTCACTGCTCCGGTCTCCCACGTGAGGGCACGGTCGGCATCGAAGTGGTCGCCCCACGGGAAGACGTGGCCCTGCGCGCCGCCGGCGGCTTTCTCCCACTCCGCCTCGGTCGGCAGTCGCTTGCCCGCCCATCGCGCGTAGGCCTCGGCGTTGCGCCACGACACCATGACGGGATGATCGCCGTAGCCTTCGGGCGCTGCGCCGTTGATCCAGTAGCTCGGTGCCGGCGTCTGGGTTTCAGCGACGAAGACTGCGTAGTCGTCGTTCGTCACGGGGTACTTGTCCATCCAGAACTGCGGAACGTAGACGCGTCGACGGGGGGCTTCTCGCTCGAAGTCGTCACAGCCCATCCACGAATAGCCCTCGGGCACGTCGACCATCGGGCTCGCGCCCCTCACGGTGATCTCGGTGGTGGCAGTCGGCACAGTGTCGCTCCTTTGCGTTCCTGAGTGTTTCCAGGGTGTGCGCACAGTCTGCGCCGCTCGTTGCACGCCAGCAAGGGACACGGTGTCGTATTTGCGCTGCTCATGTGAGCCTTCACTGGACACGGTGTCGCGCGGCTCGGGAGACTTTCGTCATGCCGTTCACCGTCGACGACCTGCTGGCGCTCCCCGCACTCGCCCCGGCCGAACCTCAGATGCTCGCGGGCGACGGCGATCGCGTGCTGCGGTGGGTGCACACTTCGGAGATCTTCGATATCGCACCCCTCCTCAAGGGCGGAGAGGCGCTGCTGACCTCGGGGCTCGGCCTCGTCGGCGCGCCTCCGAGCAGAGTGCGGGAGTACGCGCGCTCGCTCATCGCCACCGACATCGGCGCACTGCTGTTCGAGGTGGGTCGCACCTTCTCGGCAGTGCCCGTGGAGCTCGTCGACGAGTTGCTCGGCAGCGGCATCGCTCTCGTGCGACTGCACGGAGTCGTGCCCTTCATCGACATCACTGAGGCGGCTCACCGGCACATTCTCGACGCCGAATCGCGCTCGGTCCGCGCCTCCGATGCCGCCACGACTCGACTCATTGACGTGCTGCTCACGGGCGGCGGTGCCGCTGCCGTGCTGCAGGTCGTGGATGAACTCACCGGCGCTCCGGCCGCCTATCTTGACTCGGATGGTCGAGAGCTCGCGGCCTCGGGGCCCGTGCCCTCGCGGGCGCGCGAACTCGATCGTCCCGTGTTGCTCTACGGCGAACTGCGGGGAACCCTGCGTTCGGCGGCCGCCGTGACGGCGGAGCACAGGGTCATCGTTGACCGGGGCGCGGCCGCCCTGGCTCTCGAACTCGCGCGCAGTGGCCCGGTGATGCCGACAAGACGGTACGCGCACGAAGAGTTTCTCGCACTGCTCGAGCATCGCGATGTCTCGCCCGAAGAGCTCTCGACACGAGCGAACGCCTTGGGATTCACTCTCGCGCACGGCGAGTCGATCATCGCGATCTGCGCGAGCCCGGCACCTGGACACGGTCTCGACGATGTCTACGTGCACCTCTCCGACACCACTCCACGCGTGCTCGGGCCGGCCATCATCGGGCGCTCCCCCGGCATGATCGTCGTCATCGCCCGCAGTCATGCGACCGGCGCCGAAGTGCTGCGCGCTCTCGTCGAGCGAGCCACCGCGGCTCCCACGACGCTCTACCGCAGCGTGACAGTGTCGACGCCTGTGCAGCACTGGGAACGACTGCCCTCCGCCGTGCGCGACGCGCGCGATGCCGTCGCCGTCGCGCCACTCGTCGCGTCAGGAGCACGCCCACTGCTCGCAGAAGACACCGCGCTCATTCGACTGCTGCGCGTGCTCGGCGATGGCGGCGTGCTCGAAGAGTTCGTCGACCAGCAGTTGGCGGCGGTCATCGATCACGATGCGCGAAAAGGCTCGCACCTGCTGCGCACCCTGCTCGAGTACTTCCGCCACGGTCACGAGAAATCGGCGACCGCCGACGCCCTCGGCATTCGCCGGCAAACACTGTACGGCCGTCTCGATCGCATCGCAGCGTTGCTCGGCCGAGACGCCCTCGCTGACCCGGCTCGCGCCGTGACGCTGCATGTGGCGACCATCGGGTGGTCGATCATCACGCGCACCCCGCACGCGACGTCGCCGCGAGCTGCGCTCTAGCCTGCTCGACCGCCGGTCGACAGCAGCTCGACATACGCGCGATAGAACCCCTCGGCGTCGACGTCGTCGATGACGGTGGCGTTGGGAGCGTGACGGCTCTCGCGATGATCCATGAGCGAGTAGCCCCGGGTGAGGTCGCCCCTGGTTTCGACCGCGACGAAGCGTCGCGACGATGCCGTGATGAGGTCAGGACGCACCAGCAGCATCGCGGTGAGCGAGTCAGGATGCGTGCTGCCTTCGATGTTGACCCCCTCGTTGAACTCAAGATTTGGCGCGTCGAGGATCGAGAAGAACTCGGCGAGGGGCGTGCCGATCTCGGCGATGCGCGCGAGCTGCTCTCGCGTCCAGAGTGCTCGCTGCAGCGTCAACGTCCAGGTGACGATCGTCGTAGTGAAGCCGGCTTCGAGAACGATCGCCGCGGCCTCCGGGTCGACGTAGAAGTTGTACTCCGCGGCAGCCGTGATGTTGCCGACCGAGTTGTCGCAGCCACCCATGATCCAGAGTGATCGGGTCTTCGCCGCGAACTCGCGATCGAGTGCCACGGCGGTCGCGATGTTGGTCAGCGGACCGATCGCCACGATGTCGATCTCGCCGGGATTCTCGTCAACGATGCGCACGAGGGCATCAGCGGCCCGTTCATCACTCGGCTGCTGTGCCGGCACCGGCCAATCGTGGTTGCCCTTGCCATCACCGTGGGCACTCGCCTCCACCCACTCCCTCATGAGTGGCACCCGCGCGCCGAGGTGCACGGGCACCTCCCCCGCACGACCGGCCGCCTCGATCGTGATGAGCGCGTTCTGCACCTGCTGATCGAACGCGACATTGCCGGCGACGATCGTCACTGCTTCGAGGTGCGCGTTCTCGTGGCACAGGCCGACGAGCATCGCGAAGCTGTCGTCAGCGGCGGTATCGGTGTCGATGATCATGCGGCGGGTCATGGTGAGGTCTCCTTCTGCAGAGCGAGATCGGCGGCGATCGTGCGGCGAGGCTCGCGTACACGCAGGGCGAAGACCCCGCCGAGCGCAGCGAGAGCAGCACACACGGCGAACACGAGGGGTGCACCAACGAGCGGGATGACCGTTCCGACGATGAGCGGACCGATGATGAAGAACGGCGCGAGCAGCGTGAGCGTCGTACCGAGATAGACGCTCGTGCGCCCGGGAGGAGCGAACTCGATCGACATGCTCGGATCGCACACGAACGTCAGTGAGTTCGCCCCACCGAGCAGCGCGCACGCGAGGGCGAAGCCGAGCAGGTCGGTCGCGACCATCGCGGCGAGCATGCCCAGCATGATGAGGCTCGCACCGAGCACCGCGACGACGCGATAGCCGAAGCGGTTGCCGATGAGCGCGAGACAGAAGCCGATGACGGCTTGCGCGAGCACGAACACCGCCGCCATGACTGCGGCGTCGGACGGTCGGAGCGTCTGCGCAAGCCCCGTCACGACGACGAAGCCCACACCGCCGGTCGCGAGTGCCATGAGCGCGCGCGCGAGCAGGTATCGCCGATAGTCGAGGTGCGCCGCGAGCATCCGCGGCACCTCGCGCAGCAGCGATCGAAACGGCGGGCGAGCCTCGACCACCGGGTAGTCGAGTTCGACGAGCTGCGAGACGAAGACGATCGAGAACAGCGACAATCCGAGTGCGGCCCAGAACGCGATCTGGTTGCCCAGTGGAAAGGGGAAAGCCTCGAGCAGTCGTTCTGCCCCGAGCGCGGCGATGAACCCGAGCACGCCGCCCAAGAGCTGCACGAGCCCGAAGACCCACCCTCGAGCGTGGGTGATGGCCTTCGCGATGAAGTCTCCGTACACGGGCCCGAGCAGTCCGACCGTCGTGGAGTAGGCGGCGAACGCGAGGAAGAAGAGCACCACGACGAGTTCGGTCGTGAGCACGCCCGCCAGGGAAGCGGCGATCGCGATGAGCATGATGGCGACGCGTTCAGCGACGACGATCGTGAGGAACAACGGTTTGCGCCGTCGGCGGCCGAGCACGAGATGCGCGCCGACGAGCTGGGGAAGGTAGCGACCCAGTGCGAACACCGCACCGACAAGGCCGACGAGCAACGCACTGCCGGTGAGCGCCTGGACGAACGCGGGAATGATCGTCGCCTCACTGAGCAACGACATGGCGAGTGCGAAGGTGCCTCCTTCGAGCACCATGAGTGTGGTGTTCCGTCGACGGTGACGCTCCATGCCAGCGACGTACTCGGGAGCGGCGCGCCGAAGCTGCTCGACGTCAGCGGCGACGCTCATGGCAGCACTCCGTCGACGCGAACGGACTCATCGAGGCGATGGCGCGGCTCTCGCACCCGCAGGCTCAGTACCGCGCCGAGCGCCGCGAGCACCGATGCCACGATGAAGACCGGTGTGAAGCCGAGCCAGGGTGCGAAGAAACCGGCGAGCAATGGGCCGACGATGAAGAACGGGCCCAGTGCGGTCGAGGTGAGTCCGATGTACACGCTCGTCGAGCCCGGAGGGGCGAGTTCGATCGACATGTTCTGGTCGCCCACGAAGACGAGCGAGTTCGCCCCGCCGAGCAGGGCCATCGCGATGATGCTCGCGCTGAGCGAGTCGCCGAGCGACGCGACGACGAATCCGGCAGACATCATTGCGCCACCGCCGACCATGACAGCGCGCCAGCCGACGGCGTTGCCGAGCGCCCCGAAGGCGAAGCCGAGCACCGCCTGGGCCAAAATGAACGCGGCCGCGAGAAGCGCGGCGTCTGAGGGCGCGAGCGCGCCTTCTTGCAGGCCTGCCACGACGACGAACCCCATACCGCCGGCCGCCACGGCTTGCGGCAGGCGTCCGAGCAGGAAGCGACGGTAGTCACGGTCTTCGCGCACGATGCCGGGAATGCGCGCGAGCGTGGTGCGAAAGGCCGGTCGCGGATCCGGATGCGGCAACGGCTCCTCTTTGAGCAGGCTCACGAGCACGAGGGAGATGACCGAACCGCCGACGGCCGCCCAGAACAACAATTGGTTGCCGACCGGGAAGGGGTTGTCGCGGATGACACCCTCGGCGATCAGTGCTGCACCGAAGCCGAGCAGACCGCCGATGAGTTGCACTGAGCCGAAGAACAGGCCGCGACCGATCGGCACGGCTTTCGCCACGAAGTCGCCGAACACCGGCCCGACGATGCCCGCAAGGGCCGCATACACCGCAAACGAGAGCAGGAACAGCACGGCGACGAGGGAGTCGTCGAGCACTCCGGCGAGCTGCGCGCTCGCCGCGACCGCGAGAATGCCGACCCTCTGGGCGACAACGATCGCCACAAAGAGGGGTTTGCGCCGTTCACGACCGAGCGCAAGGTGCGCGCCGACCAGTTGGGGCGCATATCGGCCGAGCGCATAGAGCGCGCCGACGAGGCCCACGAGCACCGCGCTCCCCGTCAGCCCCTCGACGAACGCCGGAATGATCGTGGTCTCGCTGAGCATCGACAGCACGAGCGCGAACGCCGCGCCATCGAGAATCATGAGCGTCACATTGCGGCGCTGATGACCTCGCATGCGAGCGACATACTCGGGTGCGACCTCGGCGAGCCGCGCGGCGTCGGCCGTCAGGGCCACGACACGCCAGCGCGATCCTGAGCGATGAGCACTCGCAACGACTCGACGGCCGTGCTCAAGAGCTGCACGCGCTGCGGGTCGCGATCTCCTCCCGTCGCGTCGTTGTGCACGTGCATGATGCCGCCCGCGCGCACTCGATGGATCGCACTGATGCAGAAAATGGTGGCAGCTTCCATCTCTGAGCAGATCGCTCCGCCTGCCACCCACGCCTGCCACCGCTCGGCGAGCATGCCCGGCATGGGCATGCGCTCCGGCTCGACCTCGCCGTAGAACGAGTCTTTCGACTGAGTGACACCGCGCTCGGCCGGGGCGCCCGTGCGCCGCGCTGCCTCGCTGAGGGCATCCACCACTTGGGGATCAGCGATGGCCGGAAACTCCATCGGCAAGTAATGGCTTGACGTGCCTTCGTCACGAATCGCCGCGGTGACGATTGCGAGAGTGCCGGAAGGGGTCGTCGGCTGGATGGCGCCCGAGGTGCCGACGCGAATGAAGGTGTCGGCGCCGAGCTTGATGAGCTCTTCGACGGCGATCGCCGACGACGGGCATCCGATGCCCGTCGAGACGACGCTCACCTTCTCTCCGTCGAGCGTTCCTGTGTAGGTCGTGTACTCGCGGTTGGTCGCGACGTGCACGGCATCGTCGAAGTACTCGGCGATCGGAGCGCAGCGACCGGGATCACCCGGCAGCAGCACGTACCGCCCCACATCGCCGGGGCGCAACTGCAGGTGATACTGCAGCTCGGGGTCGAGTCCGCCGCTCACGCTGCAGCCTCGCGGTCGCGCGCGATGAGCTCGCGCATGCCGGCGATCGCCGCGGGCAGTAGGTTGTCGAGCGAACCGCGGGCTTCCTCTTCGGGCGTCATGGGCGACTGATCGTGGTGGCCCATGATCATCATGATGCCGCCAGCCCGAACCTTGATCGTCGCCGCGACGATGTAGAGAGCGGCCGCTTCCATTTCTGAGCAGATCGCACCGCCCGCCATCCACGCGCTCCATCGCTCCTGCAATCGGCTCGCGACAGGCATGCGGCCCGGCTCGTGCTGCCCGTAGAAGGAGTCCTTCGACTGACTGATGCCGACGTGCACGGTCTTGCCGGTCGAGCGAGCACCAATGGCGAGAGCGCGCGTGACATCAAGATCTGCGACGGCGGGAAACTCGACGGGCAAGTAGTGGAGGGTCGTGCCCTCGTCGCGGATCGCGCCGTGGACGACGCCGAGGTCTCCCGGCTCGATGTGCGGCTGCATTGCGCCCGAGGTCCCGACGCGCACGAAGGTGTCGGCACCCACCCGCGCAAGCTCTTCCATCGCGATCGCGGCGGAAGGGCATCCGATACCCGTCGACGTGACCGAGACTCGCTCACCGTCGAGCGTGCCTGTCCAGGTCTCGTACTCGCGGTTGCGGGCGACGAGCACGGGGTCGTCGAAGTACTGCGCGATGGGTTCGCACCGACCCGGATCACCGGGCAGGAAGACGTAGCGCCCCACCTCGCCAGGCGCGACCTGAATGTGGTGTTGACGGTCGTCGTGTTTCGTGACGGCCATGATGAGAGCCTCCTAGCTCTTTCGGAACGACAGGATGAGGGCGAAGGCGATGATGCCCAAGAACACCGAGGCCGACACGACCCAGACAGCTACCGCAGTGGCCGGCTCGACGACGAGCAGCTCGCTGACGCTCCAGCCGCCGCGCATGATCGAGACCGTGCCGAGCAGGGCCGCCGCCGCGATCGCGATCACCGCCAGCACCCAGTCGCTCGCCTTGCCGCGAACCTGGCGGTACGACGTCTTGTGGCCGGCCGAGCCGAAGCCGCGCGACTCGAGCGAGATCGAGAGTTGCTGCACTCGCTCGATGGCCCCCACGAACACGGGCACGAAGCTCGGGAGCACGGCCTGGAAGCCGTTGCCCTTCATGCCTCGAGACTTCTGCGCACTGAGGATGATGCCGACCTCGCGCTGGAACACCGGAATGAGCTGAAGGGTCATCGCCATCATGAAGTTGAGCGTGTACGGCACCTTGAGCTTCGAGAGCGTCGTAAACAGGTCGCTCGGGTGAGTGGTCATCACGACGACAAGCGCCATGAGCAGGCACGCCACGATGCGGCCGAGCAACACGAGTCCGTAATAGAGACCGTCTTCGTAGAGCGTGATCGGGCCGAGCTGCGCGATCTGGGTCCAGGGTTGTTCCACCGCAGGCGCCATGAGTTGTAGGGCGAGCAGCGACGAACCGATCGGCACGATGATGAACGCGGCCTTGAGCAGCGGCTTGACGACGCCGCCGATGATGCCCAGCAGCAAGGCGAGCAGCGCCATGCCGTAGAGCACGATGATGTTCTGCGTCATGAACGCCACCACGACGTACAGCACGACCCAGATCATCTTGGGCAGAGGGTGCACCCGGTGCAGCACCGAGTCGCCCGGAATGAGCGAAACCGGCAGGGCTCCTTGCATCGACATGAGGGTCCTAGCCTTTCGAGCTGAGTCGGGCGCCGAGATCGGCGGCGAGTTCGGCGGGGGTGAGCGCGATGGGGCCGCCCAGGGGCACGACCGTCTGCAACGCGATCTCGGTGATCTGCGGTGCCTGCAGGTTGGTGCGCGCCATGAGGGGCTTGTCGGCGAAGACCTCGCGAGGTGAGGCGTCGGCGATGATCTGCGCGTCTTTCATGACGATGACGCGCTCGACCACATCGGCCAGCAGAGGCATGTCGTGCGAGACGCAGACCACTGTCGTGCCCTGCTCGGCGAGCTTGCGCATGAGGTGGTTGATGATGGAGGTGGTCTGGTGGTCCTGACCCGTCGACGGCTCATCGAGGATGAGGATCGACGGTTCCATCGTCACGATCGACGCGATGCCGACGAGCTTGCGAATCGGGAAGCTCACTCGGTACGGGTGCTCTTCGATGACGTCCTGCAGCCCGAAAAACTCGACGGCGCGGGCCACTCGTTCAGCGAGCTCCTCCCCCTCGATACCGATGTTCGTCGGTCCGAACTCCAGCTCTGCTTGCACGGTGCGGGCGAAGAGCTGGTGGTTGGGGTTCTGGAAGACGTAGCCGATGTGGGCAGACATCTCCTGCACCGTGCGACCAGTGGTCTCGATGCCGTTGACCACGACCGTGCCACTCGACGGCTGCAGCAGACCGTTGAGCAGCTTGGTGAGCGTCGTCTTGCCCGAGCCGTTCTGACCGATGATGCCGAGCAGTTCGCCGTGATCGACCGTCACGCTGACTCCGTTGAGCGCGACGACCTTGCCGTTCGGATACACGTAGCGCGCATCCGACACGACGATCGCGTGCTGCGAAGCGGCACGGGCGTCCGCCGGCGTGGGCAGAGGGGACTTCTTAGCCACGGCGGGCCTCCAAGAGCGTGTTGACGGCATCGACTGCCGATTCGGTGCGGGTGGGCGTCTCGCCCTTCCAGAGTCCTTGGCGTGCGAGCAGTGTCGAGAGCGCGGCGCTCTCGGGAACCCGCAAGTGCAAAGCGGCGAGTTCGTCGACGCGGCTGAAGATGTCGTGCGGTGTGCCGTTGAGCACGACCTTGCCCTCATTGAGCACGATGACTCGGTCGGCATAGCGGGCCATGACCTCGACTTCGTGCTCGATGACGATGACGGTCATGCCCTTCTCTTTGTTGAGCCGGGCAGCCATGTCGAAGACTTCTTGCTTGCCGATGGGGTCGAGGTTTGAGGTCGGTTCGTCCATGATGAGAATCTGAGGGCTCATTGCGAGCACGGCCGCGATCGCCAACCTCTGCTGCTGGCCCCCGGAAAGGCCGAGCGGCGAACGCTCCTCGAAACCCGCGAGACCGACGAGCGCGAGCGTTTCGGGGATGATGCGAATCATGTCTTCGTAGGGAACGCCGGCATTCTCGAGACCGACGGCGATCTCCTCCGCGGCAGACAACTGGCTCATCTGGAACTCGGGGTTGTCGAAGACCATGCCGACGATCTTCGCCATCTCGCGCACGGCGTACTCGCCGACGTCGAGACCGGCGACGGTCACGGTGCCCTCGAGGTCGCCACCGAGCATCGTGGGCACGACGCCGTTGACGCACAGGCCCAGCGTGGTCGTGCCAGCGCCGTTGAGGCCGAGCACGGCGACGTACTCGCCGGGGAGCACGGAGAAGCTGATCGAGTCGAGTGCCGGGGTCTCGGTTCCCGGATAGGTGTAGGTGACGTTGTCGAACGTGATGATGGGGTCGGTCATGGTTCCTCCGTAGAACCCGGGCGCGCGACGCGAGCCGCGCGCCCGGGTGAGTGGGTCGTGACTAGCTGCCAGCCGTGATGGCGAGGAACACGACGACGATGAGCGCACCGACGACGACACCGGCAACGGCCAGGAGTACGCCCTTCAGTGGTGTCGCTTTCACGATGTCGATGTTCTGTGTCAAAGACTTCGGCAAGGCCTCGATGATGGCGAGAGCCACGAATCCAGCGATGATCTTGTCGGCCAGCGAGGTCAAGATGTTCGAGGAGAACACTGAGCCGACGAGGTTCTGACCGACCGCGAGGAAGGTACCCGTGAGGGCGTCAGCACCGTTGCCCGTCGCACCACCGAAGACGAGCACGATGATCGGTGCGGCGACGACGGTGCAGGCGATGGCGACGATGATGTTGAGGATGAAGAACCGCGGAATCGTGCGGCCGAGGCCCCACGAGCGCACGCCGTAGCCCCAGAGCAGCGCGCCCACGACGTTCACGAGCGCGAACGGCAGGCTCACCGGACCGGTGATGAGTGCCGAACCGGTGTTCGTCAGGATGCCGACGAGGGCGCCCCACCACGGTCCGAGCACGATCGCCGAGATGGCCGTGCCGATCATGTCGAGATACACCGGCAGGCGCAGCGCCGAGGCGATGTAGCCGCCGACGATGTTGAGGGCCACGCTGACGGGAATGAGCGTGACGATCAGGGTCGTCGGCAGGTTGTTGCGGTTGAAGCGGCTGCTCTTCTTCGGAGCAGACGCCACGGGAGCGTTGGTCATGATCCATGCCTTTCGAAAGTGGGGTGAACAACTGGACGGCGACTCTGCCGGCCAGCACTCGAGGTGGCCGTGGCGACGTCGTCGTCGTCGGGCCGGGGTGTGCTCTTGTGGAGCATCCCGAATGCGCACGGAGCGAATCGGGAGACTGAGGAGCGCCTCGGAGGCGCGGTGCGAGGTGCGGTCATGCGCTGAAGGCCTCAGAGAGCACGTCAGCGAAGATGTCGGCATCGGCGCGCAGAGCGACCCGAGCGTTGTGGGCGAGCGGAGACCAGCTGCGATCGTCGACCACCATCGCGCCCACGCTGTGGAGTCCGCCGGTCTCGACGGTCACGGCAGCATCGACCCACTCCGTGATGACGTCGGGTCGCACGAGCGCTGCGATGCACAGCGCGTCGTGCACGGGAGCGGCGTCGAGCGTTCCGTGCTCTGACCCCGGGTAGGTGTCGATGCGCTGCCGCACCATGAGTGATGTCGACACCGCACCGGCAGTGCCGATCGCATCGAAGCGGTCGCAGTGCGCCCGGCTGAGCGGAGCATCGTGCGTCGCATCAAGCGGGCAGACGAGCACGTCGCGAATGCCGGCCGAGAAGACGACGGCTGCCGCTTCAGGATCGACCCAGAAGTTGAACTCCGCGGTCGCACTCACGTTGCCCCAGCCACGAGCACCGCCCATGATGACGAGCCGCGGGATGCGCGCCGCCAGTCGCGGTTCGGCGGTGAGCGCAGCGGCCACGTTCGTGAGCGGGCCGACAGCGACGAGCACCGTCTCTGGTCCTTCGTCGCTGAGATAGTGCTCGATGAGCACCTCGACCGCGTTGCGCCCGCTCGCCGTGCTGCGGGGGTCGGGAAAGTCGAGGCGCATCTTCTGGAACTCTTCGCGACCCTCATTGAGCACGTGGCGAGGAATCGGGAAGTCAGGGCGCACGAGCGGGCGTGGCGCTCCGGCGTGCACCGGAATCGACACACCGATGGCGTCGATGACGCGCAAGGTGTTGTCGGTGGTGTTCTCGAGCGGCACGTTGCCGTTCACCGTCGTGATCGCGAGCAGCTCGAGCTCGGGGTGCAACGCTGCGGCCATGATGGCGACGGCGTCATCGGAGCCGGTGTCGCAGTCGAGGATGAGCTTGGTGGTCATGATGCGTTCTCCTTCTGCGAGGCACGCTCGAGCACAGTCGAGACGCTCACCTCATCGCTGTTGATCCAGACGTCTGAGTACTCGACCGGACGGCCGTCGGTGAGGTGCGTGGTCTGCTCGAGGTGCAGCACCGGCGCGCCTCGTTCGATGCGCAAGTGCTCGGCGACGTCGTCGCTGGCGGCTCGCGCCGCGAAACGGCGCCGCGCGTAGCCGATCGGCAGCCCGTACCGGTGCTCAAGCGCATCGAAGAGCGTCTCGTTCTCGAAGTCGACCTCGTGCAAACCGGGCGCCAAGTCTGCCCGCACGAAGTTCTCGAGCAGCGCGATGGGCGCGCCGTCCGCACTGCGCACACGGCGCAGGCACACGACGGGTTCGCCGGCGAGCACGTGCAGCGCCGCACTCACTGCTGGCGCTGGCACCGACACTTCGCTGCGCAGCACGATTGTCGCGACTCGCAGGCCTTGCAGTGCGAAATCTTCGGCGATGCCGCGCAGCTCGCCTTCGCGAGACGGCGCCACGGGCTGCGCGGCGACGAAGGTGCCTCGGCCGGGCGTCTGCGTGAGGAGTCCTTCGTCGATGAGAGTCGCCAGTGCTCGGCGCAGCGTTCCGCGGCTCACGCTCAGTTCGGCGGCGAGTTCGGGCTCAGGGGGCATGCGGTGACCCACCGCCCACACGCCGTCGGCGATGCCGGCGCGAATAGCGTCGGAGATCTGCGTATGCAGCGCCGTCGGGGCTTCGCGGTCGAGCTCGCTCGCGGACGTGCCGCGTTCGAACATGGCCATTCAGTAGCTCCTCGAGTCAGAGCCGCTCGTGCCGCGTACGATGTCGACGCCCGCGCTTGACCCCACGAGCGAGGCGCCCGCATCGAGCAGTGCACGCACGTGCAGGGCCGAAGCAATGCCACCCGAGGCCTTCACCAGAACTCCGTTCGTGGCTCGCTGGGCGAGATATCGAATGCTCGCGGGGTGCGCGATCTCGACGGCGCCGCTGCTCGCGTTCTTGAGGTAGGCGGCCCCGGCCTCGATCGAGAGCTCGACCGCCGCCTCCCGCTCGGCCTCTGTGAGCAACGGAAGCTCGAGCATGACCTTCACCGGCACACCGGCGGCCGAGACGACGCCAGCAATGTCGTCGCGGAAATCGTCGAACCGGCCGCTCTTGAGCCAACCGATCTGCACCCCGATGTCGAGTTGCTGCGCGCCACGACGCACGAGCTCTGCTGCTTCGGTCGCCTTGCCGAGCGGAGTCGTGACACCCACTGTCGGAAAGTCGAGCGCCGAGGCGACGACGACGCCGGTGCCGGCGAGCTCCGTGGCGACCTCTCGCACCCACGAGCCGGGCACCATCGCCGCGCTGAAGCCCCACTCGACGCACTCTCGCGCGTGAGCCAGCATCGTCGCGAGCGTCAGGTCGGCCTTGATGAGCGTGTGCTGGATGTACGGGGCAAGCTCGCGATCGCTCAGAGTGCCGGTCGCCACGACGGTGTCAGTCATGCTGCATCTCCTGTCAGAGCGGCGCGCTCAGCGCGGCGAGGGAGGCCGGGCACGACGCCGACGCGAGTGACGGCAGCGGCCGCTGCCGCGCACGCCGTGCGCACCGCGCCATCGAGATCACCGGTCTCGAGGTACTCGACGGTGAGCACTCCGACGAAGGTGTCACCGGCGCCCGTCGTGTCGACCGCGTCGACGCGGACGCCCTCGATGACGCGCACACCACGGGCGTCGGCGATGACGGCTCCGTGATCACCGCACGTCACGACCACGGTCGCGCGCGTGCGCTCGTGCAGCGCTTCGGCCAGTTGGGTCTCCGAAGCCTCCGGATCATCGAGCAACTGACGCGCCTCGGGCACGTTCGGCACGAGCAGATCGGCGAGGGTCCAGAGCGACTCCTCGACATTGCCTGCCGGTGCCGGGTTCACGATCACGGGCACGGAGGCCGCGCGGGCAATCTGTGCGGCGCGCACGGCTACAGCGTGAGGCACTTCCAACGAGATGACGAGCGCTTGGGCTGACTCGATGATCGTGGCAGCAGCATCCATGTCGGCCGTCGTGAGTTCTTCGAGAGCGCCGGAAGCAATCGCAATGCGGTTTTCGCCGCTCGTCTCGACAAGAATGACGCCCGCCATCGTGGCGCGCTCCCCCGTGCGCACGGCGCTGGCATCGACGCCTTCGCTCGCCCACAGCTCGCGAGCGTCGCGCGCTGCCGCGTCGTCGCCGACCGCGGTGATGAGTGACGGAGTGGCGCCCCAACGCGCCATCGCGATCGCCTGGTTCGAGCCTTTGCCGCCGTGCTCGTGGCTCAATCGCCCTCCGAGCACGGTCTCACCGGCCTCGGGCGACCGCGGCACGAGCATCGTGATGCCGACGCCGTAGCCACCGAGAACCGCGATCTTCATCGATCACCTTGTCTGTAGACAATCATGGACAAACTGGGTTGTGCAGACTGTATTGAGGTCGCCGCGCATCGTGCAAGCCTCTGCTCACGTGAGCAGAAACGTGCTCAGACTCTGCGCCTCTGCGCAGTGCCGCCCGGAGATCGGGGCACGGGATGCCCTCCGAGCGCTCGCCCCCTACGCTGGTGCCGTGCAGATCACTGGAGACGACGCGCTCACGCTGACCGGAGCGTTCATCGTGATCGGTTCTGTCGGATTCCCGATCGTCATCGCGGCGTGCGCGGCAGGACGCATCAGACCGAATCGCTTCATCGGCTTCAGGAGCGAGCAGATACTCACGTCGCTCGACACTTGGCTCGGCGGCCACCAGGCAGCACTGCTGCCGGTCGCGCTCGCCTCGGTCGCCGCGCTCCTGCTCGGCGTCACCGGACTCCTCGTGCCACTCATGGTGGTGCGCGCGATCGCACTCTTCATCGCGGCGGTCGCGCTGTTCGGCGGTGGACTACTCGCGTTGACACGCGCAAATGAGGCCGCCGAAGCCATCATCGACGGTCGAGACCCGCGAGAGAACTGAGGTCTCGCGCCCGTGAGCGTTCTCTTACCCGTCAGCGTTCACGGGCCAGTCAGCGGCTACGCGCGGGGAGACTCGTCGAGACCGTCGTCGTCCTCGTCGTCCTCGAGCTCGTCGAGCTCGGCGCTGACATCGCGCGGCTTGACGTAGGGGTCGGGGTCTCCTGCGTACTGCGCGGTTGCGGCGAGAGAATCGGTGGCCTCGTCGCGCTCGCGCGCTTCACGCAGCAGCGCCTCGATCGAGGCGGCGTTCTCGGGAATGCCGTCGAGAATGAACTCGAGACTCGGCGTCAGACGAGTGTTGAGGTTGCGGCCGACCTCCGTGCGGAGCATACCCGTGGCTGCCTTGAGCGCGGCAGCGGAGCTTTCGCGCTCTTCATCGCTGCCGTAGACGGTGTAGAAGATGCTCGCGTGCTGCAGGTCACCCGTGCCCTGCACGTCGGTGATCGTGACGAAGCCGAGCCGAGGGTCGCGCAGACCCTTCTCGAGCCGCTGAGCGACCACCTCTTTGATGCGGTCAGCCACCTTGCGAACGCGGGGGTTGCCTGCCATGAGTTGCTCCTGCCTGCTGGTGGTGGTGCGAGGGATGCGGCCCGAGGCTCTCACGAGCTGCTCGGGCCGCATCCACGGTGCGCGCAAGGCGCAAGGGCGCGACTTAGGCGCGCACCTTCTCCTTCATTTCGATCGTCTCGATCTCATCGCCGAGCTGGATGTCGTTGAACTTGCCGAGACCGATACCGCACTCGAAGTCGGTCTTGACCTCGGTGACATCGTCTTTGAAGCGACGCAGCGACTCGATCGCCAGGTTGTCGCCGACCACGACACCATCGCGGATCACGCGAGCCTTCGCGTTGCGCGTGATGGTGCCACTGCGCACGATGACACCGGCGATGTTGCCGAACTTCGACGAGCGGAAGATCTCGCGAATCTCGGCGACACCCGACTGCACCTCTTCGAACTCGGGCTTGAGCATGCCCTTGAGCGAGTTCTCGATCTCCTCGAGAGCCGCGTAGATGACCGAGTAGAAGCGAATGTCGACGCCTTCACGCTGCGCACGCTCGCGAGCCTTCGTGTCGGGTCGCACGTTGAAGCCCACGATGATCGCGTTGTCGATCGTCGCGAGGTTCACGTCGCTCTCCGTCACCGCGCCCACGCCGCGGTGGATGATGCGCAGCTGCACGCTGTCGTCCACCTCGATCTTGAGCAGGGCCTCCTCGAGCGCCTCGACGGCACCCGACACGTCACCCTTGATGATGAGGTTGAGCGACTCGACCTTGCCGTCTTCGAGAGCCTTGGTGAAGTCCTCGAGGCTGATGCGCTTACGCGCCTTCGCCAGCGTCGCGTTGCGCTCGGCGGCTTCACGCTTCTCAGCGATCTGACGAGCGGTGCGGTCGTCGTCGGTGACGATGAAGGTGTCGCCAGCGCGCGGAACGCTCGACAGACCCTGCACCTGCACCGGACGCGAGGGGTACGCCTCGTCGACCTTCTCGCCGTTCTCATCGGTCATTGCGCGCACGCGGCCATAGGCCGTACCGGCGACGATCGCGTCGCCGACGCGCAGGGTACCGGCCTGGATGAGCACGGTCGCGACGGAGCCGCGGCCCTTGTCGAGACGCGCTTCGATCGCGGTACCGCGAGCGGCACGAGCCGGGTTCGCGCGCAGATCAAGACCAGCGTCCGCCGTCAAGAGCACAGCATCCAGCAGTTCGGTGATACCCATCTTCTGCAGCGCCGAGACGTCCATGAACATGGTGTCTCCGCCGTACTCTTCGGCGACGAGCCCGAACTCGGTGAGCTGCTGACGCACCTTCGCCGGGTTCGCGCCCTCTTTATCGACCTTGTTGACGGCCACGACGATCGGCACTCCCGCCGCCTGAGCGTGGTTGAGCGCCTCC
>SXGT01771817.1_pt1 | contig 19969 bp, 11 predicted proteins | sample 3176221 | NCBI WGS metagenome assembly SXGT01 (sample SAMN11356862, study PRJNA531348) | freshwater metagenome | isolation source: freshwater sample F1-120 | place: China: Fuxian Lake, Yuxi | collected 2017-12-25
ACTTCAAGACGTTCCTGCGCACCGACAAGCGCTTCTATCCCACGCGGAGCGAAGAACTCGGTGAACGCATGATGGCCGCGATCCGGATCATCGAGCCAAAAATGCTCCAGTTCTTTTCGATGGTACTTGGTGCCCGCGAGCAGCGAGCCCATGTCCAGGCTCCAGATCGTGGCGGTGCGCAGCGCCTCGGGGACGGCGCCCTCGTGGATCTTGAGCGCGAGGCCCTCGATGATGGCCGTCTTGCCGACGCCCGAGTCGCCCACCAGGATGGGGTTGTTCTTCTTGCGGCGTGCGAGCACGTGAATGCAGCGCTCGATCTCCTTCTCGCGACCGACCAGCGGGTCGATGCGGCCCTCGGCGGCCTCCGCGTTGAGGTTCGTCGCAAACTGCTGGAGGAGCTTTCGACCCGTGGCCTGCTTGTCGTTGCCACTGGGGTCGTCGTCGGCGCCGGCTCCCACATGGGGCGGGCCCTCGGTCTCGGGGTCCTCGTCGGGGCGCTCGAAGCCTGGCTGAGACACCTTGGCCTCCGCCGGCTCGCCGATCTTTGAGACGCCGTGGGAGACGAACGCCGTGAGATCGACGCGGAGCACCTCGTGGTCCTCCAAGAAGTGGGGCGCGTAGGAGTCGACCTCCGTGTACATCGCGATGAGCAGGTTGAAGCCCTGCACGAGGTCCATGCGCGAGCCGGCGACGTGATCCAGCGCCCGATGCACGACGCGCTGGAACGCGAGAGACACCTTGAGCCGCACCTCCTGGTCCTCGGGCACCTCGTCGATCTTCTTCAGGTAGCCATCCAGATCCCGCTTCATGCGCTTGACGTCGCCGCCGCAGTGTCGAATGGCGTCCGCGGTCTCCGGATCGTGCAGCAGCGCCCAGAGCAGGTGCTCGAGCGTGCAGACCGAGTGACGGCGCTGAAACGCCTCGTGATGGGCCACCTCGATGGCGACCTGGGCTTCGGGGCTCAGCATGGATGACTCCTTGAGGAAGCGCGCGTCATTCGGGCTCCATCGTGACCTTCAAGGGATGACCGTGCCCGCGCGCGTAGTCGGTGGCGGTGTGCACGAGGGTCTCGGCGACGTCGAACGGATAGACGCCCACGACGCCGTGGCCCAGGTGATGGACGAGCAGCATGATGCGCGTCGCGTCGGTCCGCCCCTTGTTGAAGACCGCGACGAGGACCTCGATGACGAACTCCATCGTGGTGTAGTCGTCGTTGTGGATGATGACCTTGTACAGCGGCGGCCGCTTCGTCTTGGGACGTTCCTTGACGGCGAGGCCACGGCTCTTGCCTGGCGTGCCGCCAGGGGGCGTCGTGGGACCGGAGACTGGGCGATGGGCCGACATGGGCCCGTTAGTTTAGTGCGCCGTGCTGGAAACGGAAGGGGTCGCGGCAATGAAGCGGTCACCGACGGCGAGGCCCTCCCCGTCGGCCGACGTGTTCCGCCTTGCGACACTAGGTGGTGGACCCTATGCCCCACGGCTGGTGGCCTACGACCCGCACCTTCACGACTTGACGGACGGACCGGATCCGCGGTGTGCCGAACCATCGCCTGTGCCGGGCTTGAGCCTGCTGGCGTTCATCGAGTACGCGGAGAACATCCGTTGGTTCTCACGGCTCACGGCAGCGCAGGTCTTGCGTGCAAGCCGGAACGACCTCGTCCGTGCCAGGCAACTCGAGCGCTACGGAGCTCCTCCTCTTGGGCCCTGAGTTCCCGGTCGAGCTTCCAAAGGTCTGCAGAGACTTGCTTGCCCTGGGAGTGCGGTTTGTCGTCGTGGGGCGTCAAGCCGTGCGCCTCTATGGCTCGCCGGCGTTCACTTCGGACTACGACCTGTGGGTACACCCGGAGTCGCGCAGCACAGTGCTCCAATACTTCGAAGTTGAATACGAGGCCGAGATTCACTTGCCACCCAACGGAGCTACGAATCGGGCGAAGATACACTGTGAACTTGACCGTGCAGATCTTACTGTCCTCGCGTCCATCACGAATCAGGAGGGCCTGCGCTTGTCGCTCGATGACGTAATCAGTCGGGCGGTGAATCGCGCGGACGGCCTTGCTCAGGGCTATATCCCAATTCCGTGCCTCGATGACCTCATCGCGGTCAAGAAGTGTCGGCTACCCCATCCCCGGGACGAAGAGGATCTGCGGTACCTGCTGGTCCGCAAGGCACTCGAGACGTCAGGGGAGCTCTGAAGTCTGCGGCGCTCAGCCCGCCGGTGAGCTACGGCGCGATGGGCACAAAGGCCTTCATCGCGGTACGGCACGCGCCGCGGGAGAGGCCGCGGGCGCGCTCTCGAAAGGCCCGGCAGGCCTCGGCCGAGACGGTCTCGCAGAGCCGAGTCTCCAACGTCACGCATGGGCTCGGTCCGCGCGGCGGCTCAATGGCGTCGACGAACCAGCCGAGCAACAGCACCGATGCGGCCGCGAGGGACAGGTTGGTCGTCAGCTCGATGCGGTCATCGCGGACCTGGACCATCGCAAGCGCCAGGGCCCCACCATCGACGACATCGACGGCCCGACGGGGCAGCCCGAGACGGCCGAGCAGCGTGCGCAGTCGGAGGCCGACGAGGGCAGAGGAGCGTTCGGGCCCGGCATCTAGCAGGCGGCGGACGACCGGATCGCGACTGAGGCCGCGGTCGTGCTCGAGCGCGTCCTCCGCCTCGGCGACCACGTGGCAGGTGCCGCCGACGAGGAGGAGCGCATCGCGGACGGTCCAGCAGACGCGCTCGCGTGTATCGAAGGCGCGGCCGCTCGCGGCAACGTCGCTCGCGACGACGACCTCTCGCAGCACATGGAATGGCTCCGTCTCAACGTAGCGGTAGACGACATGGCCATCATCGTCCATTGGGCTCGCGAAGGCGCTCTCGGCGAGATCGAGCGCCAGCGCCTGGACGCGGGCGACGCTCGGCGCGTGGGCCACGAGCAGCCAGGAGCGGCTACCGCCACGCTGGGGCACCGCAGCGAGCAGGACCTCGGTCGCCGCGTTGTCGTAGCGGCGATCGGCCCTGGCTCTGGCCAGGACGCGCTCAGCGAGGGCCGCGACCCGATCGCTCGCCGCGGGATCGAGCAAGCCCACGAGCGCGGCCAGGCCAAAGGGCGCCGTGACCGAAGCACTGGCCACGAGGGCGGCCGAGTCGTCGAGGGAGAGCGCCACGAGGCCATCGATGCCCTTGGGCACCGCGTCCAGCGCACGAAACGTGCGGGTGCCGAGGCGATCGGCGAGCCGCTGAAACGAGGTCGACTCGCGACCGACGAGGGTCGCGCGTCCGAGCTCAAGGCCGCCCGTCAGGGTGCTCGACAGCCCGATGCCGGTCACCGCCGATGAGACCAGCGTCGAGGCCACGGCCCGCGAAGGGTCGAGGCCGCTGACCGCGGTCGTGGGATCCGACCACGCGACGAGCCCCGCCAGCGCGCTCGCGGGAGCGAAGGCGAAGACGTCGTCGGACTTCTCCGCGCCGCGATAGGCGGAGCGAAAGGCCGCCAGGTCATCCAGACTGCGCGCGATGCCCCCCCGTGATGCCCGAAGCGCGTGCCTCAGAGTGACGTCGGAGCCGAATGCGATGGTGAAGTGACCCTCGACCACCGCAACGAAGACGCCGAGCACGTCGCCGCGCCTGAGGAGCCCGATCGGGGTGCCGGACTCGACGCCCGCAGGTTCGACGTAGGGCTCCAGGCGCTTGATGAGCGCGTCACGCGCGGCCGGATCGCGAAAGCGAAGAAAAACAAGAACATCGTACGGAGCGACACCTGCGGCACGACGCTCGGCAGGCACGATGGCCACGTGTGCATCGCTCAAGGCCGCGAGGTACTCGGCGAGAGCCCGCGAGCCGACACCCAGATCGAGCAGGTAGCTCGAGACGAGACGCCGCTCCGTGCGCTGGATACGCTCGCGAATTGGGCGCGAGGTCTCCCAGAGGTCGAGGTCCGTGACGGCCTCCTCGAGCTTGGCGAGATCGCGGATGTGGACATAGAGCGCCGTATCGGCGGGAAGCACCGCCGTGATGGCGTTGCCGACGCGCAGGCGGTCGATGGTGTACATGAGCCCGGCAGCCACGGAGGCGGCAGCGAGGCTCAGCGCGACGAGGACCGCGAGCCGGTCGGGGACGGCGCGGCGCGGCTCCATCAGCGGGTACGGACCTCGAGGCCCCGGACGCCGTCGTCGACGATGCGGCCGCGCGCGGCGAGCAGCCGACCGGCGATCCACACGGCTTCGGGCGGCGGCGGTAGAAGGCGACCGAGCCACGGAGACCACGCGCAGCGGGAGTGCAGCTCCGTCGCTTCGAGGGCTTGTGCCGGGCCAGGCCGCCACAGGACGAGGTCGGCGTCCGCGCCCAGCTGCAGCGCGCCCTTGCCGACGAGCTGAAAGCGCCGCGCGGGACGACCGCTGGTCACCGCGGCGAGACGCGCCCAGCTCAGCCGGCCGGCGAGCACCTCGGCGACGAGGAGGCGCATCGCGGTGTCGAGCCCCGGGATCCCGCTCGGAGCGTGCGGACCGTGCTTGTCGGCAACGAGGTGGGGTGCGTGATCGGTGCCGAGACAGTCGATTCGGCCGGCTGCGAGGGCCTCGCGGAGCCTGGCGGCGTCCTCGGCAGTGCGGAGCGGCGGATTGACCTTGCCGAGGGGACCTAGGGCCTCGAGGTCCAGGTCACTCAGAAACAGGTGATGCGGCGTGACCTCACAGGTGACGAGGCCCGGTCGCTCCGCAGCGCTCGTGGCCAGCAGCTCGAGCTCGCGCGCAAGCGACAGGTGGCAGACGTGCACAGGATGCCCGTGCCGGTGCGCGAGCCCGGTCGCGATTGCCACCGCCGCCAGCGCGGCCTCGGGAGGGCGCCGCAGGCCGTGCCCGCGCACATCCATGACGTCGCCGCGGTCGGCCGCGCGGTCCAGGAGCCGCTGATCCTCGGCGTGGACGCAGAGCAGCGTCTGAGAGTCGGCGAGCCAGCGGTCGAGGCGGCCGGGATCGTCGAAGAGCAGGCTGCCCGTGGAGGCGCCGAGGTAGGCTTTGACGGCCACGGGCGGCTGACCTCGGTCTTCGAGCGCCAGCAGCGTATCGAGGTTATCGGCGGTGGCGCCGAGATACAGGCCAAAGTGAACCCGCGCGGCCGCTTGCGCTAGGCGGCGCTTCTCGAGGAGCCGGAGCGGCGAGGTGGTGGGCGGCTCGGTGTTCGGCATGTCGAGGACGGTCGTGATTCCGCCGGCCCCCGCCGCGCGCGTTCCGGTCGCGAAGTCCTCCTTGGCGGGGTGACCCGGCGAGCGGAGGTGGACATGGACGTCGATGGCTCCGGGCAGCAGAAAGGCACCCTCGGCGACGACCTCGACGCGCGCTGCGCCAGGCACCTGTCCGATGGCGACGATGCGGCCCGCCTCCACGCCGAGGTCACCGACGACCGTCGCGCGTTCATCTCCATCGACCAGCGTGGCACCGCGAATGACGAGGTCGAGCATCGGGGCATCGTGACGTGCCGAGCGACGGGGCGCAACGCGCACCTTGAGCGACGGGGCGCGACGTGGCATGCGTCCGACATGACGCGCCGCTCTCAGCTCCATGTCGCGACTCTGCTCTCCGGCCTGCTCCTGGCCTGCCGCGCCTCGCCGCCGACTCCCAGCGCGCCGCCTCCGCCTCGCGCCGCCGAGCGCGTCGTCGCCGCCGCGCCGGGCCCTGTGGCGGAGCTGGTCGTGCGCGAGCGCATGCGGCTGGTCGCCTCGGATCCAGCGCGCCGCGTTCTCGTGTATGTCGGCGCTTCGTGGTGCGAGCCCTGCAAGCGGTTTCACGACGCGTTCGCCGCCGGTGCGCTCGACTCGAAACTCCCACACGTGACGCTCCTCGAGTTCGACCTCGACCGCGACGAGGCGCGCCTGGAGGCCGCGGGGTATCACTCGGACTTCGTCCCGCACTTCGCCGTCCCCGGGCCCGACGGCCGCGCCAGCGGTCAGGCCGTACGTGGCGCCATCAAGGGCGACGGCGCGGTCGACTTCCTGTTGCCCAAGCTGGAGGCGCTCTTGCGCCCTAGTGGCTAGCCACTTGAGGGAGCCCTTGCCGTAGACGTCGCTAAAGCTGAGACGCGAGCCACTGCCCCAGCTTAGCGAACGACCCACCGAATCCAACGGGATCACACAGGTTGAGTACGAGCCCACGACTGCCGAACTCCGTGACGAAGTCGACGTAACGGCCGCCATAGTCGGCGTGTCCGAGCGGCGAGCTGCACATGTACGTGTTGAAGAGCATCGTGTGCTTTCCGGAAGGGTTTTCCGCACAGACACCGCATTTTGAATCGCGGTAGGCCGCGCGAGCCTGTGCCACATCGAGGCCGGCCGTGACGGCGTCTCCGGGGACAGAGTCACCGATGATCGCAGCCACAAACGTCTTCTTCGTGCTGGACTTGAGAGCGCCCAACGCGTTCGCGAGGTTCTTGACCGAGCGGAGCGGCCCTCCCGGGGTGGTCTCATCGTCGAGGCAAGCACAGGTGCCATACTTCTCCTTCGGAAGTTGGAGCCACGACACCGAGGTGCACGACTCGCCGGTCATGCAGGGACGGGTCGTGCAGTCGTCCTCGTCGGTAACGAAGACCACCGCGAGGTCGGCATCTGGACGAAGAAAGGCCTTCGCCTGCGGGCCATTGGCGCCCGTCGGATCCAGCGCGAGCAACGCCGCGCCGAGGCCCGACTCCAGGTTTGCATTGTTTTGCTGTTGGGCGCCCACAAGGACGTTGCAGCGAAGGTGGGCTGCGGCGGTGCTGTTCGTTACGTACGCCATCCCTCCCAGCGCTGTGAGCCGCTCTGCGGCGGCTAGGCAATCCGCCGTCGGGGGGCGCAGAACGCAGCCATTGTGGTCTGCTGCCGGCTTCAGACACTTGTAAACACACCGGGTGGCGTCGGAGGCGCAGGTCGCAGCCCGCGAGACGGACCCACCCAAAACGGAGTCACCATCACACTCCGCGTCCGTTGTGCAGGCTCGCTTGCAGCGCGAGTTCACGGAGCCGTTGCAGTTGAGCACCTGCTTGTCGCTGGAGGGCCCGTCGCAGCTCCAGCCGCTTCCAAAGGCCGTGGTGCACACGGCGTCGCCGCCGTTCGCCTCAAGGCAAGGAGTCGCGCGTGACTCAGCGCACGCGAACGGGTAGTCGCTAGTGTTGGGCAGCTGAAATTTCCCCGCCTTGTCGGCGCTGAGCACGTCGGTGGTCACGACCGCGATTCGGAAGTCATAGGCGGCGAGCGACGCGACCAGTGTGGCGCTCGCAGACGCGAGTTGAGCCTGCTCCTGACACATGCTTGCGGAGTCATCGATGACCAGAAGCACGTCCAACTTGCGTGCGGGCGCCGCGGTCACCTCGGATTCGATCGGCGTGTCCGCGTTGGCGGCGTCGGGAGACACAGAGCCAGGTTCGGGCGCGCACGTGCCGGCGGAGTCACACGTCCAACCGGCGATACAATCCGCAGAGCTTGCGCAGCGAAACGTGAAGTTGGCGACGATGCCCTTGTGGCACCCGACCAGCAGCAGGGCTCCGATGACTGAGAGCACCAGCCCCGGAACGCCCGCCAAAGTGAGGGCTCGCGTTCGATTCGTGCTGGGTCTCACAACAAGCCTCCGTGGGCGGGGACACTCACAACAAGCCTCGGTGGGCGGGGACATGACGCCCGCAACGGTACGGCCTGGTCTTGGAGCCCGTCAACTTGATGATGAGCGTCACGGAGCCCTAGTTGTTCGGCCGGCGACCGAGTCGAGGCGAGCATTCGAGGCAGGTGATGCTATAAGGAACGCGTGTCGCGTCGTGTACTAGCAGAGTTTGCTGTTGAAGCCGGAATGGCACTTTGCGTGCCGCGTGCCGGAGACCGATAGCCCCATGGTGCTCCTCGCCGACCTGCTCCCGCCGGCCGGGTCCACTCCCGACCTGGACGACCTCCTGACGCGCTTCCTGGACGGCGTCGAGTCGCGCGGCATCACGCTCTATCCGGCGCAGGAGGAGGCCATCCTGGCGTTGCTCTCGGGCGAGCACGTCGTCCTGGCCACGCCCACGGGCTCCGGCAAATCGCTCGTGGCCGAGGCGCTGCACTTCAAGTCGCTCGCGCTGGGCCGACGGTCGGTCTACACGGCACCCGTCAAGGCGCTCGTCAATGAGAAGTTCTTCGCCCTCATCGACGCGTTCGGCGCCGAGCGTGTCGGCCTGCTCACGGGCGACGCCTCCGTCAACCGCGACGCGCCGATCGTGTGCTGCACGGCCGAGATCCTTGCGCGCATGAGCCTGACCGCCGACGGCGCGGGCATCGACGACGTCATCATGGACGAGTTCCACTACTACGGAGACCGCGATCGGGGCACGGCGTGGCAGCTCCCGCTGCTGTCGCTGCGCCAGGCCACGTTCCTGCTCATGAGCGCCACGCTGGGCCCCACAGACAGCATCGCCGCGTCGCTCGAGGCGGTCACGCACCGGCGCGTCGCGACCGTGCGGGGGCTCGAGCGCCCGGTGCCGCTGTACTACGAGTACCGCGAGGACCTGCTCCAGGAGACGGTTCAGGACCTGGTCGCCCAGGACAAAGCACCCATCTACATCGTGAACTTCACGCAGCGGAGTGCCTCGGAGACGGCACAGGCGCTCACGAGCGTGAACGTCACCTCGCGCGAGGAGAAGGCCCGCATCGGAGAGCTGTTGCGCGAGGCCCGCTTCGACACGCCGTTCGGCAAGGAGCTCGGCCGGCTCGTGCGCGTCGGGGTGGGCGTCCACCATGGCGGGCTCTTGCCCAAGTATCGGCGCGTCGTGGAGCGGCTGGCGCAGCGGGGGCTGCTCAAGGTCGTCTCCGGGACCGACACGCTGGGCGTCGGCGTCAACATCCCGATTCGCACGGTGCTGTTCACCGCGCTGTCAAAGTACGACGGCAACAAGACCGGGCTGCTCACCGCGCGCGACTTCCACCAGATCGCCGGTCGCGCCGGACGGACGGGCTTCGACATCGAAGGGCGCGTCGTGGCGCTCGCGCCGGAGCACGTCGTGGAGAACCTGCGCCTCGCACGCAAGGCCCAGGCCGGCCGGAAGGTGCAGAAACGGTCCGCCCCCGAGGGCTTCGTGACCTGGGACCAGAAGACCTTCGACGCGCTGTGCGCTCGCCCGCCCGAGCCGCTCGTCTCTCGCTTCAAGGTGACGTACGGCATGCTGGTCGATCTGCTCTCGACCGGCGATCTCTGGCCGCGGCGTGGCTATGGCCGACTCGTCGAGCTCATCGCCCGGTGTCACGACTCCGACGGCCAGAAGCGCCGGCACCGCCGAACCGCGGCATCGATGGTGCGCGCGCTCATCCGAGCCGGGGTCGTCGAGCGGTGCCATGACCAGGAGGGCGCCTTCCTGGACGTCTCGGAGAGCCTCCAGCACGACTTCTCCCTCCAGCACACCCTGGAGCTGTGGCTCCTGGACGCGGTCGGGACGCTCGAGCCCGCCTCGGAGAGCTACGCGCTCGATCTGCTCACGCTGGTCGAGAGCACGCTGCCCGACCCCGAGATCGTCCTGCGGCGCCAGACGGACGTGCTCAAGCAGCAGCGGATCGGCGAGCTCAAGGCCGCGGGCGTGCCCTACGAGGAGCGGATGACGGAGCTCGAGAAGGTCGAGGCGCCGCGTCCCAACGCCGACGCCATCGCCGGCATGTTCGCGGCGTTCTGCGAGCTGCACCCGTGGGCGCGGGGCGAGGACGTGCGTCCAAAGTCGGTCGCGCGGGACCTCGTCGAGCGCTTGCTGGACTTCAACGGGTACGTGCTCGAGTACGGCCTCGAGCGCTCGGAGGGCACGCTGCTGCGGTACCTCTCGGACGTCTACCGCATCCTGATGCGGACGGTGCCGGAGTCCGCGCTGACCGAGGCGACCGACGACGTGGTCGCGTGGCTGCGCGACGTCGTGCGGACGACGGACGCCAGCCTGCTCGATGAGTGGGAGCGCCTGCGGGACCGCGGCCTGGAGCGCCCCGAGGCCGACGCCGAGGCGCCCATCGCGCCGCCGGAGCCGCACCCAGACGACCCCATCCGGCTCGTGGACGACCCGCGCAAGCTCATGGCGCGCGTGCGCACGGAGCTGCACCGCCTGGTCCATGCGCTGGCGGAGCGACGCTGGGAGGACGCGCTCCGATGCGTCTCGCCGCTGCACGGGCTGCCCGAGTGGACGCCCGAGACGCTCGAGGCCGAGCTGGCCCCGTACTTCGCGGCTCACGAGCACATTGACCTCCGGCCCGTGGCGCGTCTGCCCGACAAGACCGTCTTTCGCCGCACGGGCCCCACGCGCACCGACGCGAGCCAGAAGCTGTGCGATCCGGACCTTGGCGAGGAGCCGGAAGACGCCAACGACGAACCCGCGCCACGCACGCGGCCCGGCGATGGCCTCGATACGGGCTTTCGGGTCAACGTGGTGGTGGAGCTCGACCTCCCGAGTCGCGCGCTCGGCCTGCCGCTCATTGCACTGCGGTCGATATCGGAATGACGCAGGCGACGTCCGCAACTACGGCGCCGCGGCCCACTGCGCGGCGAAGTAGGTCCCAAATGCTGCGACCGCGGTCGCTTCGGTCGTGACGACGCCGCCTTCGTGGTTGTTGTTGAGGCCGTCGTAGCCCCAGTTGTTGGTGCCGACCAGCGCCGTCGTGGCGTCGATGACGACGAGCTTGGCGTGTGTGACCGTGTCCGGTGTGTCGAACTTGACCTCACAGCCGTACGAGCGCAGCCGGGCCGCGGCCTTCTGGTTGAGCTCGGTGAGATCGACGTTGTCTTTGGACGCCTCGAGCAGGATGCGCACGACGACGCCGCGCTTCTCCGCACGCTCGAGCGCGGCAAACAGGTCCGGCACGGGCCCGGTCGGAAACGCGGGGTCGAAGTTCATCCCGTACATGATGATTTCCACGGACTTCTTGGCCGCATCGAGCACGGGCAAGGCCACCGTGGTGTAGCCGCCATCGACCCAGGCGGAGGGACCGCCGGCCTGCGAGAGCACCCGTTGCGTGGGCTTGTGGTTGGACTTCTTCCAGAGCTCGTCGAGGTAGCTCGCGACGAAGGCGACGACCTTGGGGTCACGCACGCGCACGTTGGTCTCGTGGTTGAAGTCGAGGCTCGCGCCCGACAGGTTGGTCGAGCCGATGAGCAGGTCCTTGCGGTCGGCGATCATCACCTTGAGGTGGGTCGTGGTGCTGGTCTTGTCAATCTTGGCCTGCGCACCCGCGGCGGTGAGTGCCGTCACGGCGTCCTGGCTGACGTCCACCGCCTCATCGAGGAACACCCGGACGGTCACGCCACGCTGCACGGCGGCGGTCAGCGCCGAGAAGAGCGACTTGACGGAGCCCGACTGGATGAGCTCGAAGTGAAAGACGTCGATGGAGGTCTTGGCGGTCTGCACCAGCTCGAGCATGACCGTCTTGGCGTCGCGATCGACAACCGCGACGACGCTCGCGACGGGAGCCGCACCCACGTCCGGCGGCGCGGTGACGTCACTCGCGGGAGTCGAGACCTCCGGGATGCTCGGCTCGGCCTCGACGTCCGGCTCCGCGGTCCCTGTGTTCGAGCCGCGGGTGACACACGCGAGCTGAACCGCGGTGATGAGAACGAGCACGGCGAGGGGGCGACGAAGCATCCCGCGCACCATACCGACTTCGCGCCCTCTTTCCAGTCGCACGCAGTCACGCGCGGCCTTGCGCTTGCGGCGGTCGGGCAAGTAGCCTCGCGGGGTGAGAGCCTCCGTCACCGTTGTCACGCTGCTGCTCGTCGTGCCTCTCGGTGGGTGCGAAGCAGACTGTCTGTGTGATGCGCTGGAGGCCGACGCTCAGACTGTCGCGGACACGGAACGCGACACCGCGGTGGAGGTCTCGCCAGAGGTCGAGGTCTCGGGAGCGGAGGCGTCGAGCGACGCGGGTCCGACTGAGCCGCCGCTGCCGGTCGTGGGCCTCGTGGCGGCACCGCCGAACGTGACTGGGACCCTCCACTGCCAGGTGTCGTTCTCGGCGACCGCGGGGGCGACCCCGGAGGTGCGGTGGGAGGTCGCGGGGTACGAGTCGGTGGCGCCGGTCGACGTGGCCGTGGTCGCGCTCCCACGTGAGCCTGCGGGCACGGCAGCGCGGCGCGGCGATGTCATTCGATGCCGCGCCCGCGTCCGCTTGGATGACCGCGAGAGCCCGTGGGTCACCTCAGCAGCGGTGACCATTGAGAACGCGCCGCCCACCGCCACGCCGCCCACGATTGGGCCGGAGGGCGCCACGCGTGGGACGCCGCTGACGTGCACCGGCGCGGTCGGGAGCGACCCCGACGGGGACTCAGTCGCGCTGCTGGCCGCCTTCCGCGTCGACGGCGTCATCGTGGTGCCGCCCGAAGGCGTCGCCCGGGGAGACGCGGTGCGCTGCGAGGTCGTGCCCGACGACGGCTTCGTCGCCGGTCCACCCGTGACCTCCGCCGCCTCACTCGTCATCGGAAACGCGACCCCGTCCATCGGCACGGTCTTGGTCACGCCTCACAGTACGGCCCGAAGCGGCACCTTCACGTGCGCCGTGACGGGCCTCGCCGACCTGGATCCGCAGGATACGCCCACGGCAACGTTCGCGTGGCTCCGCCTGCTGACCGACGGCTCGACGGCTGCGCTCGGCAGCGGCGCGACCCTCTCGGCCGGCGCGCTGCTCCCCAAGGATCGCGTCGTCTGCGTGGCGACGCCGAACGACGGCATCGCCGCCGGCACCCCCGTCGTCTCGGCCGACGCGACGGTAGTGAACCTGCCGCCCACGCTGGCGGGCGTCACGCTGGGACCCGAGGGAGCGACCGTCTCCGACACGCTGACGTGCGCGCCCGGGAGCGTGCAGGACGACGATGGGGACCCGATCACCCTGACGACGCGTTGGACGAAGAACGGGCTCCTCCTCAGCAGCGCCACGACGTCGACATTGTCGGGGGTGTTTACGAGCGGCGACGCGCTCCGGTGCGCCATGACGCCCGCGGACGCGTTCGACACCGGCGTCCTGGTCGAGAGCGCGCCGCTCCAGATCGTGAACGCGCCACCCAAGGTGTCGGAGGTCTCGCTCGCGCCGGCCTCGGGCACCGCATGTACGGTGTTTGCGTGCACGGGGCTCGCGGCCGACGTCGACCTGGCCGACGTCCCAACGCTCACCGCCAGCTGGGCCTTCGTCGCCAACGACGGCGGCACGGTGACGGCCAGCGGACCGAGCTTCAGCGGCGCCGTGGGCGCGGGTCAGCTCACGTGCACGCTGACAGCGACCGACGTTAGTGGCGCGACAGGCCAGGCCTCCGCGCAGATCACGCTCCCCGGGACGCTGCCGGAGGTGCTCTCGGCGACCGTGGTCGAGACGAGCGACGGGTTTGGCTGCGAGGTCACGCTGCCGCCGGAGGTGACCGGGTGTCCGGTGGAGGTCGAGCGCACCTTCCTGGTCGACGGGACGGTTGCGGCAGTTCAACTGCTGCTGCCGACGGCCTTGGCCCCGCCCGGGGTCGTCGTGACCTGCTCGGCGCGGCTGCGGTCGGGCGCGCTCTTGGGGACGCCCACGGCGTCAGCCCCGTTCGTCGTCTTCGATCCGACGGCCTTTCGGGCCACGCTCAGCCTCGACGGCGCTCTCCCGACCTGCCTCGTCGAGGGGCTACCGCCGCTCGCGACGGTCACCTCGACGGTCTATCGCAGCAGCGGGACCGTGTTGCCTGGACCGTGGGCCGTTGCACCCACGGCCTGCGAGCGGTTGGAATGCCAGCACAGCGCTCAGGTCAATGGCGTCTCGATCACTTCCGCCCTGGCCGTCACGCAGCTCCCCATGGGGCCGGCCTGCGTGGACACGACGCCCTGTACGGCCGACACCTGCGCGACGGACGGTGGCTGTCGGCACGTCGCCATCGAAGGGAGCTGCACCGATGGAGACGCGTGTACGCACACCGATTCGTGCGCCCAAGGTGCGTGCCACGGGACCCCGGTCGAGTGCGCCGATCTGAACCCGTGTACGACCGAGGACTGCGATCCGTCGCTGGGCTGCTTGACGCTGCTCGCCAAAGGTCCGTGCGACGCGGACGGCTCGCAGTGCACCGAGAATGACGCCTGCGACGGCGGGCTCTGCGTCAAGGGCACGCCTCGCGTCTGCAATGACCAAAACGCGTGCACTCAAGACGCCTGTGACGCCCTCGCGGGGTGCGTCTCGACGCCCGTCGCGGGCGCGTGCGACGATCACGATGCCTGCACGGCCAACGATCAGTGCGCGAGTGGCCAATGCCACGGCGCGGTCGTCCAGGACGGCACGAGCTGTCCCAACGGGCGCTGCCTGTCAGGCAGCTGCGTCGAGAACGTCCCGCCCTCGGCGCCGACCCTCGTCACGGTCACGCCCGCGCTGCCCCAGAGCGGGGCGACCCTGTCGTGTCAGGCGACCGGCGCGCTCGACCCCGATGGCTGGCCTGGCGCGCTCACGCTCGAGCTCGTGTGGCGGCGCGACGGGGTGGTCGTCGGAATCGGCGCCGTGCTGGACGGAGCGCAGGTGCACAAGGGGACGAGCCTGAGCTGCGAGGCCCGCGCCTCCGACGGGCTCGCCTGGTCGGCGGTCTCATCGGCGACCGTCGCGGTCAAGAACGGCGCGCCGGTCCTGACCACACCGAGCCTGAGCGTGTCCGCCGGGACGGCGACGTGCAGCTTCCAGGCGAGCGATCCCGATCCCAACGACGTCCCGACGGTGGCGGTGCGGTTTCTGCGCAACGGCGTCGAGGTCCAATCGGGGCCGCTGACGAAGCTGCTTGGAGTGCAGGCGTGTGACCGCATCGAGTGCCTCGTCGAGGCGAGCGACGGCGCAGCCAAAGCGCTGGCGTCCGCTGCACCGCTGCAGCTCCCGCTCGGACCCGCGTGCGCGGCTCCCTCGTGCGCCGTCGCGGTTTGCGACCCGTCCGGTGGCTGCGCGATTCAGCCCGTGCCGGCAGCATGTGACGATGGCAGCCCGTGCACCATCGACGGCTGCGACCCGGGCGGGGCGTGTACGCACCTGCACGTGACCGGGCCCTGCGACGCCGACGGGTCGATGTGCACGGCGGGGGACGTCTGCGCGAGCGGCAAGTGCGTCGCAGGACCGTGGCTCTCGTGTGTCGAGAGCGTGGTGTGCGCGTCGGACACGTGCGCTTCAGGCTCGGGCTGCCTGCCCGCCAAGACGGAGCGGCTCGACTTCCCGCTGGAGATCGGCACGAACTACGGCTCGGGCGTGGTCACCCTGCCCGACGGGGGCAAGCTCGAGATCGTCCAGGGGCCTCAGGGCGGCCTGCACCTCAATCTGGCCGTACGCGCAGTGCTGCCGCCCGATGTCGCGAGCACGCCAACCTTCGTGTCGCTCACGGCCGAGACGCACGTCCCGTGTTGCGCGGGGCCGGTCGTCGGCGGCTTTGCCGCGCCGGGCCTCCCGCTCTGGCCCGTCAAGGACGGCTCCGGGGTCGCCACCGGCCAGCACGCCTCGAGCATCTTCCCCGGCGTGTTCAATCAGTCCCTCGCCAGCGCCTACGCGGGCAAAGCGTGCTGTGTGGACGTCACGCTCAAGATCGCCGATCCCGCCGCACCCGGTGGTGCGCCGAAGTACGAGAGCCGCATGCGGCAGGTGTTCACCTGCGTCGATCTCCAGTGAGCCCGTTTCCCGAGAGCCTCTGTCATCGCTGCCAGTGGCTGCGCGTCGTGCGTGGCGCGCGGTCGGTCTTTCTTCAGTGCACGCGCCTTCCGGCACGGTATCCGCCGCAGCCCGTGCGCGACTGCGCGGCGTTCGAGGGCGTGTCCGGCGGGTCGTCTGCCGCGACCGATGCTCTCGACGGTGAGGTGCCGTCACGCTCCGGCGAACACGCTAGCGGAGCGCCGCCGCGTCGATGACGGCGACGCCGTCAGGGCCCTCCCACAGCACCGCCCAGCCCCGCGCCTTGGCCGTCGCGACGGGTCGAATCGCGACCCGCGGCAGTGACGCCGCGCTCTCGGGTGGCTGTCCCGAGACGATCGCGCGGACGAGCGCGTCTTTGGGCGTGCCCCTGACCTCGGGCTCGGACACCGGGATGGGCGTGCGCGCGGCGCGGCGCCAGGTGGCGTAGGCCGTCCAGGGTTCGTTGTTGAGCACGAGCGTCTCCGGCGGCGTGTGCTCGGCGATCCACGCGTAGGCGGCGTGCATCGGTGCGGGGACCGTGGGTCGCGAGAGCGCCTCCCAGGCATCGAGGTGGACGGCGCCGAGGGCTAGTCCGGCGACGACGACGGCGCCATGCGCGGTCGGCGTGAGCGACGCTCCAAAGCGTGGCCATACCCGCTGCAGCGCGGCGTGGAGGCCGAGCCCGGCATAGACCGGAAGGACATAGGCGAGGTCCGTCACAAATCGGGACGGAGTAAATGCGACATGTTCGGAGCCGGTGAGCCACCGGGTCCCATAGCGCCACGCGTGCCCGAAGAGGGCGTAGAGGCCCACCAGCGTGAGCAGGGTCACGAGCACGACGGGATCGGGGCGCCTCGCCGAGCGCGCGACGAGGAGCCCCGCGCCCGCGAAGGCCACGAGGAGCGGGCCGAGCAGCAGGACGATGCGCCAGGGCGTAAAGACCTCCTCGTCATAGCTGAGGACGCGCGTGTCGCCGAGCGACAGGACGCGCAACGCGTAGGGCACGAGCTGTGGCGCGGCCAGGACGCCGGTCGCCACAAGCGCCAGGAGGAGCCAGCGGCTGCGTGGGCGGTCGCGACGCCACAGGACCGCGGCGCAGGCGAGGAACACGAGCCCCATCGTGAGCATCACGTGATGGTGCACGACGACGGCGCCCGCGAACGACACCGCGAAGTGCAGCCACGCGCGGGGCGTGCTCCACCCGCCGACCAGCACGGTGAGGGCCTCGAGCGCGAGGGACATGCCGAGGAGGCTCGGGAGTCCGCCCCAGCGGTAGTAGTCGATACTCCCGTACAGCGTCCAGGCGCCGTAGGCCATCGCGGCGTACAGGCCAACCTGGACCACGCCGGTCGCCCGGCGCGCCAGGACGAAGACCTGCGCCGTCGTCAGCGCTCCGAGCGTGGGAAAGAGCAGCTTGAAGACGACGTGCAGCTCGAGCCCTGTGGCGTCCGAGAGGGCCGCGAGCAGGACGTGGCTGCCGAGGGGGTAGTTGAGCGCGATGTCCTCGAACGGGCGCCAGTCGGTGACGAGCGCGTGCGCGAGCTGTACCTTGCGGGCCAGTAGCAGGTGGAACGACGGGTCCCAGCCGGGGGGGAACGTGTGCCGGGTCGTCGGGAGCCACCGGCTGACGAACACCGCGACGAGCACCGCCCCGAGCAGCGCCGCGGCCGTCCGGTCCACCGAAGCGGGCACTGAGGGGCGTCGCAGCACGGCGAAGGCGACGGCCCCGGCGAGGAGCACGAGCGCGACCGGAGTGAGCCTCATGTCCACCCTGGCCGAGAAGAACGCGACCAAGACCACCGTGGCGAGCCCGAGGACGGCGCCAGAGATGACGCGGTCGAGGCCGTCCTCGGGCGTGTCGCTCCGCCACCGGAGCAGAGCGCCGGGTGCGGTCACGAGCAAGACGGTCAGGAGCCAGAGGACGAGCGTCACGGTGGGCCATCATGACATGGCCGAGCCCGGCGTGGCGACGGGGCGGTCAGACGCGGAAAAACGCGCGCGCTGCCTCGAGTCCGGCGCGCGCCTCGGTCAGCGCGACCGGGTTCAGCTCGGGGAGCGGAGCGCTTGGCGAGGGCGGCTCCGTGAGCGCCGCGAGCGACGCGTCGGCCGCGGCGCGGAGGTTGTCGAGGTCGTAGCCGCCTTCGAGCGCGAAGACGACGCGGCCGCCGCACAGCCGCTCGGCCGAATCGACGAGCGCACGTGCGAGGTCGGCGATGCCGCGCGGCGTCACGCCCATGCCCCCGAGGGGATCCCCGTCCATGAGGTCGAATCCGGCCGAGACCAGGAGCAGCTGCGGCGCGAACTGCTCTAGCACGCGCGGCACGACTGCGGTCCAGAGCGCGACGTATTCCGCGTCGCCGCGACCCGCGCGCATGGGGAAGTTGAGCGTCGTGCCTCGGCCCGCGTCGCGCCCGACCTCGCGAGCCGAGCCCGTACCCGGATAGAACGGGAACTGATGCGACGAGACGAACAGGACCGTGGGATCGGTATAGAACGCATCTTGGGTCCCGTTGCCGTGATGGACGTCGAAGTCGAGGATGGCCACGCGATCGAGCCCCAGCGCTCGCTGGGCGTGCCGGGCAGCGATGGCCACGTTGTTGAAGAGGCAAAAGCCCATCGGAGCCTGCGGGACCGCGTGATGACCGGGCGGGCGCACGAGCGCAAAGGCGTTGCGGGCGCGCCCGGAGACGACGTCCTCGACCGCGGTGACTACGGCTCCCGCCGCGCGGACCGCGGCGTGAAAGCTCTGGGCGCTCGCCACGGTATCGGCGTCGAGGTGCGCGGCCGCTTCCTGGCCCGAGGTCGCCGCGACGGCGCTCAGGTGCGCCTCGGAGTGGACGGCGAGGATGGCGTCCTCGGGAGCGTCACGGGCGACGAGCCGGCGCAGGTTCAGCGCGGCGACGGCGCTGGAGTCGGCCCACTCGAGCAGCGTGGCGAGCCGCTCCGGTCGCTCTGGGTGGTATGGGCCCGTGAGGTGCTCGAGGAACAGGCGATCGGTGACGAGAGCAGTGGGGCGTGGCGACGTTGACATGAGGCACTCCGCGAGCTACGGCCGCGAGCGTAGCGCGGACCGCAGCTTGGATACGCAACAAATCGACGCCGCGCCAGCCCGAGGAGCCCCTATGAAACGTCTCGTCGACATCGCCATCGAGACCTACGCCACAGAGCACAGCACCGGTCCGACGCCCCTGCACCTCGCGCTGCGGGACGAGACGCACGCCAGCACGACACTTCCGCAGATGCAGGTCGGCGCGGTCGAGGGGCGCTTCCTCACGCTGCTGGCGCGCCTCGTACGCCCTCGGCTGGCCGTCGAGGTCGGCACCTTCACGGGGTACTCCGGGCTCCACATCGCCGAGGGTCTCGCGCCTGAGGGCCGGCTGCTGACGTGCGAGCTGGATCCGGGCCACGCCGCGATGGCGCGCCGGTACTTCGACGAGAGCCCGTTCGGTCATCGGATCACGATTCGGCTCGGCCCGGCGGCGGACACGCTCGCCGCGATCGAGGAGCCGATCGACTTTGCGTTCATCGACGCGGACAAGACCGGCTATCTCGCCTACTGGGAGCTGCTGGTGCCGCGGATGCGGGCGGGAGGGCTCATCGTGGTAGACAACGTCCTGTGGAGCGGTCGCGTGCTCGCCCCAGAGTCAGCCGATGACCACGCCATCGTGGCCTTCAATACGCACGTGCACGGCGACGCGCGAGTGGAGCTCGTCATGCTCACGGTGCGCGACGGCATGACGCTGGCCGTCAAACGCTAGACCTCGACGACCTGCGCTGAGATCCGGCCCTCGCGGCGCCACCGATAGAACGTGGACTTGGGGATGCCAAGTGCCTCGTACGTCCGACGACCCGAGCCATGGTGCGCCGCCAGCGTCGACGACACGACCTCATTGACGTGCTCCACGATGGCTCTTGGGCGCGGCACCACGACGGGACGGGCGGCCGACGCGCGTGGACGCAGAGCACGCTCCACGTCGCGCGCCTCGATGAGACGATCGGGCGCGTGATGCGCGGCTCGGCAGAGGACGTTGCGCAGCTCTCGCCCAGTGCCGGGCCAGCGGTGCGCCTCGAGCTCCCCGAGCGCGTCCTCCGAGATGCCCTGCGTGTGCGCGACCGCCTCGAGGAGCCTGTGGGCGATGGGCCGGATGTCCTCCGGTCGGTCGCGCAGCGGTGGGACGCACAGCGCGAGCACGTCGAGGCGGTAGAAGAGGTCCTCGCGGAAGCGGCGCAGGGCCACGAGATCGGGCAGCGACCGGTGCGTTGCGGCGACGACGCGCACGTCGACCTTGCGGCCGCGCGTGGCACCGACCGGACGCACCTCCCACGTCTCCAGGACGCGCAACTGCTTGGCCTGGAGAGCGAGCGGCATCTCACCGATCTCG
>SXGT01585638.1_pt1 | contig 19968 bp, 13 predicted proteins | sample 3176221 | NCBI WGS metagenome assembly SXGT01 (sample SAMN11356862, study PRJNA531348) | freshwater metagenome | isolation source: freshwater sample F1-120 | place: China: Fuxian Lake, Yuxi | collected 2017-12-25
ACCATACTGGCGCAGAGGTCGGCGCCGCGCGGCATGTCGAGGGCCACGACGGCGCCGCGCCCGACCCCAGCGCGGCGCAGGGCGCGCTCGATTGCGACGCTGCGGCGCCACAACGTCGCGCCGTCGACGTCGACCCACGCGACCCCGGCCTGCGTCGCGGCATCGACGCGCACTTCGCGGACGAAGACGCGCCGAGGCTCAGCCACCAAGCGGCGGCGCAGGCGGCTAGAGAGGTCGGTGCTGATGGGCGCGGCCGAGGTCATGGCGCAGCGAGGTGGCGCGCCCTGGCCGGGCCGGACGCGCAGGGAGAAACAGCGAGCCTCGCCGTGCCGTTCGGCGCGTGGGCGGTCGGACGCTACCATCACGACGACGGCGTGGCCAGCACGGATGGTGTCAGCGCGCACTCGGCAAGCAGCGAGTATTGCCTGGGATTTGCGCCAACCCGCCCGCACCCGCTCCCGCCGTCAGCCTTCACCTCGAGCGCCGATTCCGTCATGTTACCGCAGCGCTGGCCGTCCTTCGCCAGCAGCGACGGGGATCGCCTGGCACCTAGTCCCAGGCGGCCAGGCGCTCCGTCGTCATCGGCCATCGCGGTGGGGCGGCACCGAGCAACACCACGGCGGCGCGGGCTGCCGGGCCGACGTCAAGCTCTGCGAGGGCGAGGTCGGCAGGCGGCAAGCTGTCTGGCTGCGGCACAGGCCATAGGCGCGCTGTCGTCGCCGCGAGGTCCACGATCAGCGCCTGCGGGTCACCGGCGAGCCCGACGCCGCGGGCCTTGAGCGCCGCCTCCTTGGCCACCCAGCGGCGATAGAAGGCGTCGAGCCAAGCCGGGGAGCCGGGCGATGGCGGCATGGCGGCGTACTCGATGGGGTCGCAGATCTTCCTCGCCACTTCGTCGAGGTCTGGGGTCGGGCGAACGACCTCGACGTCGACTCCGATGGCGCGGCCCAGGGCGACGCCGCAGACGACGAGCGCGCCGCTGTGAGCCACGTTGACGTCGAGATCGTCGAGCGCGCCGACGCCGTCTCCGATGTCCAGAGCGCCTCCGTCGCTGGCGCCCGTGCCGCCTTGTGCCAGCGCGACGGCGGCGGCGTCGACCCGGGCGAGCCTAGGTTTGGCGCCTGAGCCGGGGACGACCCAGCGCCCGGCCTGCGGTGGGTAGCCGGTGGCCGCGGCCCAGAGCAGTCGCGCTAGGCCGTGCGCCGCGACCGAGCGCGCCCGATCGGCGGGGGCGATGAGGGCGTCGAGGCGCGCCCGCTCCGCCCCCTGAACAAAGGACGCCCACAGCGCCGGCGGGTCGGTCGGCTGCAGGCGCATGACCGCCACCGCCGCGTCGTCGGTCGCGAAAGCGAGCCAAGCCGTCGGCAGGCCTTCAAGCTGTCGCGCCGCCAGCGCCGCCAGCGACAGCGTCGGCCCATTGGGCGCCGAGTTCACCGCGTCCGCCTGACCGCGACCGCCACGCGTCAGTGTGGGCCGCCGACGCTGCCCTGCGCCCCAGATCGTTGGGGTCGTCGGTCGCCTGCCGAGCGGCGCCGGGCGGCGCCGGGCGAATGGTACGCGAGAGTGGTCTGGCGCCTGTGGCAGCCTGATGGGCCTCGCGCTGAGCTTGTCATCGCCGCTGACTCTCCCCGAAGCGCATCGGCCGGCGCAAGGGCGCCCGTGGGCGCCGAATTCGCCGCAGCGAAGCCCATGTCCGCCTGCCCTGATTGCCTCGATCGCATCGGTCAGCTAGTGTCGCGGCCGTTGCGACGTCGGACGAGCGGGCCCCTGCCCCATCGCCACGAGGAGAACCCCATGACCTTGCCACGCCCCATCCCGCACGGCCCCCTCGACGCTGCCAACGGCGCCGAGCCAGCGCCGCGCCCAGCGCCGAGCGGCCGCGTCAGCCTGGAGCGCCTCGACGCCAAGGCGCGCCAGGAGATCGAGGACCGCCGCTTGGAGCTTGAGACGCAGATGCGCGCTGAGCTTGAGCTGCTGGCCCGCGGCGAGCGCGAGGCCCTCGGCCTGCACGACGTCGATCACTTCAGAGACCGTGACCGGGGCGCCTTCAGCAAGCGTGAGCGCTCGACCATCACCATCCTGACGGGTGGCCTGACGATCTCGCACGATCAGCTGATCTCGGCCGGCCTGCGCGGGATCGGCTACCGGGTCAAGCCGCTGGATCCGCCGGACCTAGCGGCGCTGCGCGTCGGCAAAGAGTTCGGCAACCGCGGCCAGTGCAACCCGACCTGGTTCACCGTCGGCAACCTCGTCAAATTCGCTTTGCATCTGCGCGACGTCGAGAAGATCCCGACGGACGTCATTGAGCGCGACTACGTGTTTCTGACCGCCGACGCTTGCGGCCCGTGCCGCTTCGGCTCGTACAAGACCGAGTACCGCAAGGCGCTGGCGGACGCCGGCTTCCCGAATTTCCGGGTCATGGTCTTTCAGCAGAAGGGCGGCCTCAACCAAGAGGGCGGTGGCGACGACGCGGCGCCTGGCCTCGAGATGAACCCCGCGTTCTTCCTCCGCATCCTCCTCGGCATCGTCGTCGGCGACGTCATCAACGCGCTCGGCTACCGGGTCCGCCCCTACGAGATCGAGCCTGGCGCCACAAACCGCGCCATCGCCGAAGCGCGGGCACGCCTAATCGCGACCTTCGAGACCCCCGGCGCGCTCAAGCGGCTGCCGCTCGACATCATCGCCATCCGACGCACGTTCGCCGCCATCGCCGTCGACCGCAGCGTGCTCAAGCCGAGGGTCGCGATCATCGGTGAGTTCTGGGCGATGACGACCGAGGGCGACGGCAACTACAAGATGCCGCAGTTCTTGGAGGCTGAGGGCGCCGAGGTTGAGGTGCAGCTGGTCACGGCGTGGCTGCTCTACAACCTGTGGGAGGTGCGCTGGGACAGCGCCCGACGCCTGCAGCTCGCCGGCGTCGACGGCGGCCGGTGGGGCCTCGACGGCGTCGACGGGCGCCAGCGCGTGCTGGCGATGCGGGCAGCCGACAAGGTGATGCGCGCGGTGTTCCAAACCTTTGCCCACGCCGTCGGGCTTCACGGCTACCACCTGCCCGACATGGACGAGGTCGCCGAGGTCGCTGGCAAGCTCTACCACCTGGAGAGCCGCGGCGGCGAGGGTCACATGGAGGTCGCCAAGCTCATCCTGCACACGGTGCACAAAAAGGCGACGATGACCTTGTCGGTCAAGCCCTTCGGTTGCATGCCGAGCTCGGCTGTGAGCGACGGCGTGCAGGCCAAGGTGCTGTCTGACTACCCCGAGGCGCTCTACCTGCCGATCGAGACCACCGGCGACGGCGAGGTCAACGTCAAGAGCCGCGTCCAGATGGCGCTCGGCCGAGCGCGCGATCTCGCCAAGGCTGAGGTCGAGGCGCTGGCCACCGCCAAGGGCATCAAGAACTGGCAGGAGGCCGTGGGCAAGCGCTGGGGCGCCAAGCATGCGCTCTACTGGCCGCGCCACGGCGTCGCTGGCACCAGCAGCGCGGCCCTTCTCTAGCGGCTTGCGGCGCCGTCCTCTGGCGCAGACGGCGGCTCGGCGCTGGCGCTAAGGCTGGTGGCCGAGGCGGATCGTCAGCTTTGGGTGACGCTTCGCCAGCACCCGCAGCCTGGCCAAGCTCGCCGCGTTCGCCTCGTGATCCTGTGTAAATTCGACTGGCTCGACGCTGTTTTCCCAGCCCCAGCGGGTGTGGCTGGTGTCGCCGACGAGCAGCATGGGCCCGGTCGGCGTCCGCACGACGTAGGCGGTGGAGCCCGGGGTGTGGCCCGGCACGTGCAGCGCAAAGACCATACCGTCGCCGAAGATGTCGAGCACGCCGGCAAACTCGCCGTCTGCGTCGGCGCGGAATTGCCACTCGCCGATGGCGGCATGACCCTCGAGCAGGCCATCGACGCTGCCGGCGAGCGCGAGGTGCACCATGGCCCGATAGTCGGTCTCGCCCGGGCCAGCGTAGATCGCGGTCCCGGCAGGCACGTCGGGCATGCCGGCGATGTGGTCGATGTGCAGGTGCGTCAAGAACACCCCGGCCAGCGGTCCCCGCTGCTGGGCCAGCCAGTCGCCGAGTGGGGCGTGGAAGACCATCTTCTCAAGGTGCAGCTCGCGACGAACCAGCCAGCCGACGCCTGAGGCGGCCGGATCGTCGCGGAAGGCGCGCGGCACGCCGGTGTCGACGACGAAGAGTCCGCGGGTGGGGTGTCTCAACACGTGGAACTAGATGTGCATCCTCTCGTCGCGGTCATGAAGACCCGCCGCCTTCGCCTTGGGATGGTCGAGGTTGAGCAGGCCTGAGAGCGGCACCGGCCAGTCGGCGCTGATCACCGTCTTCACGGTCACCGTGCCAGGCAGGTCGAGCACCGCCGTCATGGCGCGACTCGATCGCGGCACGCCGAGCTCAGCGACCCGCACCGGGTGGCCGGAGTAGGCGCAGGCGCTGACCCAGAGCGCGATGGCGACGTAGAGGTGCGAGGTGACGGCGAGTGGCGTGCGGCCACGACGCGACGGAGAGCCTGCGCCCGACGAAGATTCGGCGCGCGACGAGGGTAGGCCGCGCATGGTGAAGCGGATAGGCATGGTCTCGGAGTCTGGGTTACGCGGCGGCGGCACACAAGGCGCCGCGACGACGCCTCTTCCCATCACCAGGCGGCGCGGGTAGGCTCGCTGGCGCGTGGCGACCTAGGACCCAAGTCTGCGAGCAGCCGATGACTTCGAGCGCCGAGAGGCATTCGCCAGCGCCCACCCCGGAGCGCGTCACCTTTGACGCCCTCTGGCAGCACGCCGACATGGCGCGACGTACCGCTGGCCTGACGCCGGGCCGGACGCTGCGGCCGGGGCTGCGGCTGGGACCCAGCAGCGGGGTTGGCGGCGACAGCCTGTGCGACCGCGGCCTCGACGACGCCGACCTGGACGTGGGCGAGCCAGACGATGACGCCGCGCCGACTCCGCTCGGTGCCGATGCCGACGGCGAGCTCCTCAGCGATGTCAACATGGTGGAGACCCTGACGCCACCGCCCGACGAGCAAGGCCTGCTGGAAGCGCCAGACACCGCGCTGGCGGCCCGTCTGCAGACCCTGCCGCGGCTGCTGCGCGCCGAGACCGGTGACGCGCCGCCTGAGCTGGCCCTCGGCGTCACGCTCGGCGAGGGCGGGATGGGCGTCGTGCGACAGGCGCGTCAGCTGGCGCTCGGCCGCGAGGTGGCCGTCAAGTCGCTGCGGCCAGAGGCGCGCCACCCCGCGGCGATGCGGCGACTCCTGGCCGAGGCCATGGTGGCGGGTCAGCTGGAACACCCGGAGATCTTGCCCATCCACGCCCTTGGTCGCGATGAAGACGGCGCTCCGCTCTTGGTCCTCAAGCGGGTCGATGGCGTGAGCTGGACCGAGGTGGCGCGGACAGCCAATCACCCCTTGCTCGAGGGCCAAGAGCCGATCGTCTGGCACCTGCAGGTGCTGATGCGCGTCTGCCGCGCCGTCCACTTCGCCCACGGCAAGTCGATCTTGCACCGCGACCTGAAGACCGACAACGTCATGATCGGTCGCCACGGTGAGGTCTATGTCCTCGACTGGGGCATCGCGGTTGCGCTCAGCGATGATGGCTCCGGGGCCATCCCGCTGGCGCGCGACGCCGATGAGCTGGTGGGTACGCCCACCGCCATCGCGCCAGAGATGGTACAGGCCAAGGGGGCGCTGCTCTCGCCACGCACCGACGTCTTCCTGCTCGGCGCCATCCTGCATGAGCTGCTGACCGGAGCGCCGCGCCACGCGGGCCGGGAGGTGGCCTCGGTGCTTTTCGCGGCGTTCCTCAGCGCACCCCACGTCTACCCGGCGTCAGTGCCCGCCGAGCTGGCGCAGATCGCCAACCGCGCCTGCGCCCGCGATCCAACCGCGCGATTCGAAGACGCAGACGCCTTGCGCCTCGCCCTGCATGGCTACCTGGAACACCGGGCCTCGACCTTGCTGGTGCAGAGCGCCGAGGCGCGGCTCGCCGACTTCGCCGCGGCGTTGCTGCGCGCCCGGGCGGCCCTGGCTAGCGCCGTCGCCGCGGAGGGAGAGACCGCCCACGCGAGCCGCCGCCGGGTACCCGACGCGACCGAGGCCACCTTGGCGGCGCTACACCGGCCGGAGGTGGCCGCCGTCCGTCTGGAGGCTGAGCGGCTCGCCAGCGCCGCCCGCGCCTCGCTGCAGGAGGCCGGCCGCGCCTGGGCCGACAACCCCGCGGTGCCACGTCTGGAGCGTCGCCTGCGCCTGGCGGAGGCCGGGTGGCAGCTCGACTGCCTCGACGTGGTCGCCGTCGAAGTGGGCCTGCGCGGCCTCGAAGGCGCGGAGGCCACTGGCCTGCTCGATGGCCTGCAGCGCGCCAAGCGGGCACGGCAGATCTGGCAGCAGCGCCAGCAGCGCGAGCGCGACGACGCCGACGCCACGATCGGCGCCCGCACGCGCACCTTCTTCGCCGCGGTCATCGGCGCCTGGTTTAGCGTCACACCGGCCGTGGGCGCAGTCGCCCGCGACTTCTTCGGCTGGCGGCCTACCTTCGGTATGCACTTGGCCGCTGGCTTCGTCTTCTGGGTGCTGGTCGTGGTGGGCGCGGTCTGGGCGCGGCAGACGATGCTGCGTACGCGCCTGAACCGCTCAGTCCTACGCACGGGCGCCGTGTGTGCGCTCGCGGTCACCTTTGAGCGGGTGCTGGCGGCCATGCTCGGCTTGTCGTTTGACGCCATGATCGCGCTCGATCAGTTCACCTTCGGCCTGACGATCGCGCTGATGGCCGCCGGCGCCTGGCCGCGCTTGTGGCTGGCGTCGCTGGTCTACTTCACCGGCGCCTGGGTCTCGTCAGTCATGCCTGAGGTCAGCCTGTGGGCGCTGTCGGCGGCGACCTTGCTGGCGATGACGCTGGTGGCGTTCCAGTGGCGTCCGGCAGACTACGCAGGCAACCGCCTCATTCAGCTGGCGGCGCGTGAGGTGCTGCCCCGCCGCGAAGTCCGAGATCTGCCGCGAGCGCCTTGAGCCCATGCGCCGCATTGCTCCGGCATGACGTGAGGCGTCGCGAACGCAGGCCCGCAGCCGGCGACTGGGCGAGCGCGCAGTAGCCATCATCGCGCTTGCAATGGCACCACCGCGCCTAGATTGAGGCGAGGGGCCACGGCCCCAATCGATGCAGTCAGCGCCGCCGCGGTAGCCGCGAAGTGGCCGGGAGTTCGCCATATTCCAGAGCATCCTCGTCTTGACCGACCTCACCGACACGACGCGCTTCGCGTTCGGCCCGGTGGCGGCGCTGAGCCGGCTCCTGCCCGGTGTGCGCGTCCAGCTCGCCCACGCCGTGGTGGGCACGACCGATCAGTATTTTCTCGACCCGAGCTTGCGGGCCGCGATCGATGGCAAGGCGGTCGCCAAGGTCCAACAAAGGCTCGACGCCCTCGTGGCTGAGCTGCGCGCGCTCGGCGTCGACGCCAGCGGCGCCATCGAGGTCGGGTCGCCGTACAACGTGGTGTTCCAACTCGCTGAGCACTTCGGCGCCGACCTGATCGTGGTGCCGACGCGCCACCAGCACAGCGTCGTCCGCCGCATCTCGCACTCGGTCACAGCCCGCGCCATCCGCGCCCACGCGCTGCCGGTCATGACGGTGAGCCAGCACTTGGGCGCGCGTAGCGGCGACTTCGGGACGTTCCGAACCGTCCTGCACCCGGTCGACTTCGGCGCCGGCCAGGTGGCCGCGACTCGAGCGGCCGAGGATTTCGCCGCCAGCACGGGCGCCACCCTGCGGGCCGTGCACATCCTGCGCCGTTTCGACGTCGACTCGATGCTCGACGATGACGAGGCTGCGCGAGCCGCGGCGTTGGCGGGTCTCGAGTGGGCGCAGACCACCGCCGAGGAGCGCCTGGCAGACGTCGTCTTGCAGATCAAGCGCGTGCGCGCCGCATCGCTCGTCTTGCAGGCGGAGACAGCGGGCGAGGGCATCGTCCAGTACGCCCGCGAGATCGGCGCCGACTGCATCGTCTTGCCGGCGCTCGGCCGCGACAAGGTCCGCACCCAGCTCATGGGCTCGACGGCCGAGTACGTCATCGGCCACGCCCCCTGCCCAGTGCTGTTCCATGACGGCGCGCTCGACAGGTGAGCGGGCGTGCGGCCGCGCGACCTGACCTGGGCCCGCGGGCTGTGACCGACGGCGGCGGCGCCGGGAGCGGACCCGGCCAAGGCGCCTGCCCTGCCCTGCGCGGCGAACCAGACAATGGCGGTCCATCGAGCGCGCCATCGGCTGGCCGGACAGTCGCCGATGGAACCTGGTCGACACGCGCCTCACCTGGCCGCGTAGGCGCTGGCGAGAGCTGCGCGTCACCTTAGCCGGTGCAGATGCCATGGCATGCGCCAGCAACTCGGGCTGGCCGCTCGCTCAGCCGGGGTGTACCCTCGGCGGGCGCCTACTCGGCGAATGCGGCGCGCTAGAGGCGCTCCCTGCTTGGCAACGTGGGCGCCGAATCGGACGGGGCGCTGGTTCGGGTGAGCCGGAAGGTGACACCACTCCGGCTTGGGGACGCCGAGCCCCGAAACAGACCGCGAGAGGCGCGGCCAGAAATCGCCTGTCGCGTCTCTAGGTCTCGTCCGGCCCCTCCGCATGAGGCCACGGGCGAGGCCCACCACCTGCAACCATCGGGGTGACGCCGTGATGACGAGCTCCGCCGACGCCGCCTTCGACCTCGTGATCGCGGGCGCGCTGCTCTTCGACGGCGATGGAGACGAGGGGCGCCTGGCAGACGTCGGGGTGCGCGCCGGCAAAGTGGCCGCCATCACCGACAGTGGGGGCCTGGGCGCTGCCGTCGCCGAGGCCCGGCTCGAGGGCGCTGGCCTGTGGCTGACCCCTGGGTTCATCGACCTCCACACCCACTACGACGCCGAGGTCGAGGCGGCGCCGGCGCTGCTGGAGTCGCTGCGCCACGGCGTGACGACGGTGATGCTCGGCTCGTGCTCGATCTCGGCAGCGGTCGGCGAACCTGAGGATATCGCCGACATCTTCTGCCGCGTGGAGGGCATCCCGCGCAGCCTCCTGCTGCCGTTGCTGCAGGCGCGCAAGGACTGGCAGACCTTTCCGGGGTACCTCGACCACCTGGCGACGCTGCCGCTCGGGCCGAATGTCGCCGCCTACGTCGGCCACTCCAACCTGCGGATGGCGGCCATGGGCTTTGCGCGCTCGCTGCAGGCCGGGGTGGGCCCGACGGCCGCCGAGTCCGCGACCATGACTGGCTGGCTGGAGGAGGCCTTAGACGCCGGATACGTCGGCCTCTCGGCCCAGACGCTGCCCTGGGACAAGCTCGACGGCAGCCGTGAGCGGAGCAAGCCGCTTCCCGCCACCTTCGCCAGCTGGCGCGAGCGGCGGGCGTTGGCGCAGATCTTGCGCCGGCGCGGCCGGGTTTTTCAGGGCGTCCCCGACCTGGTCACCAAGTTCAATGTCTTGCTCTTCCTCTGGGAGAGCGTAGGCCTCTGGCGGCCGCGCCTGCGCACGACCGTCATCTCCTGGATGGACCTCGTCGGCGACCGGACGGTCGATCCGCTCATTCGGACGCTGCTCTTTGTGTTCCGCCGCCTGCTGGGGGCCGAATTCCGCTTTCAGGCCCTGCCCAACCCCTTCGAGGTGCGCGCCGACGGCATGGATCTGGTGATCTTCGAAGAGTTCGCTGCCGGCGCCGAGGCGCTTCATCTCGCCGACCTCGGCCAGCGCGCCGACCTGCTGCGCGATGAGGGCTTCCGCCAGCGCTTCCTGCAGCAGTGGCAGGCGCTGTTCTCGCCGCGCGTCTACCACCGCGACCTGCGGCGCACCGAGATCTTGTCCTGTCCGGACACCGCGCTGGTTGGGCGCTCCTTCGCCGAGGTCGCGGCGGCGCGCAGCACCTCGCCGGCGCTGGCCTTCCTCGACCTCTGCGCCGAGCATGGCGCGTCGCTGCGCTGGCACTCGGTCGTCGCCAACGATCGCCCCGACGTTTTGGCGGCGCTGGTCGCCCATCCAGGGGTGCTGATCGGCTTCTCTGACGCCGGCGCCCACCTGCGCAACATGGCGTTCTACGACTTTCCCCTGCGGCTGCTAAGGCTCTGCATGCGACAGCGGCAGGCGGGCAAGCCGGCGCTCGGTGTGGGCCGCGCCATCCAGCGCGTGACCAGTGAGATCGCGGACTTCTACCGCATCGACGCCGGCAGGGTGCGCGTCGGCTGCCGCGCCGACCTCGTGTTGCTCGACCCGCAGGCCCTCAGCGAAGGCGAGAGCCAGATCGAAGAGGTGGCGATGCCGGCGTTTGGCGGGCTGCGGCGCATGGTCAACCGCGAGCCGGGCGTGGTGCAGGCGGTGGTGGTGGGCGGCCGCCTGGCGCTGCGACACGACCAGCCCGACGCAGCCCTTGGCCGCGAGAGGGGTTTTGGCGTCGTGCTGCGCGCAGCATGAGGCAGCGGGCGCGTTGCCGTGGGTGAGGTCAGCGGGCGAGGGCGCGGCCGAGGGCCCGCACGGCGTCTTGGAAGAGCTCGCCGCGCTGTGCGTAGTTGCTGAACATGCCAAAGCTGGCGCAGGCCGGTGAGAGCAGGACGACCCCTTGGCCCCTGCCGTCGGCGCCAGCCAGCGCCTGGTAGGCCTTGGCGACGGCGTCTGGCATCGAGTCGCAGACGGAGACGGCGCTCGGCTCGAAGCCCGCGTCGAGCAGGCTCTGCCGCAGCCGGGGCGCTGTGGCACCGATGAGGAAGGCGGCGCTGGCGCTGGCGGCGACCTCGGCGGCGATGTCGCTGAAGTCCGAGTCTTTCTCGCTGCCGCCGCCGATCCAGGCCAGCCGCTCGCCGGTCTGCAGCGGCGTCGCGCGCAGGCCATGAATCGCCGCGTGCGGATTAGTCGCCTTGCTGTCATCGATGAAGCGCACGGCGCCGACTGCGCCCGCCGGCTCCAAGCGGTGCGAGGGCAAGCGGAAGGTCCGTAGCGCCGATCGCAACGCCGCCAGCGGGACGCCCAGCGCCAAGGCGGCGGCGCAGGCAGCGAGGGCGTTGTCGAGGTTGTGTACCCCGAGCATCGGCCGCGCGGCGTCGACGCCGAGCTCGGCGGCGTCGGCCAGGGGCAGCGCCAGCTCCGCCGGACCGAGCAGGCACAAGGCGCCGTCAACCATGGCGAAGCGCTCGCCGGCGGCGCTCAGGGCTGAGGGGTCGCGGCGGCCAGAAAAGAGCGAGAGCGCCGCGCCGCGTGGCATGCGGGCGGCCAGCGCGTCCGCCAGCGCCTGAAAGGCCGGGTCGTGGCCGTTGACCACCACCGTCTCGCCGGGGCCGAGGCGCAGCGCCGGCGCGACCATGCTGCCGATGTAGGCGGTCCGATCGCCAGCGAACCAATCGAGGTGGTCGTCGGCGACGTTGGTCAGCACGAGCACCCGCGGGCGAAAGGCGCTGGTCGTGACCAGCTGGAACTCGCTGACCTCCGCGACCACCACGGCGTCGGGGGCGAGGCCATCGACGACGCTGCAGAGCGGGTCGCCGATGTTGCCGGCGCAGGCGGTGGTGTAGCCGGCGTGGCGCAGCAGGTGGTCGATGAGCAGCGTCGTGGTCGTCTTGCCGTAGGTGCCGGTGATGGCGACGATCGGGTGGCCGCGGCCGGCGTTGGCGGCGCGGTCGAGGCGATAGAACAGCTCGATCTCGCCGACGACGGCCAGCGCCGAGGCCTTGACCCGGCGAAAGGTCGGGCTGTGCGGCGACAGGCCGGGCGACACCACAGCGATCTCCGCCGGCCGCGCCGTGTAGCCCTGGCCGCAGCGGGTCCGCACCCTGGGGTCGAGGCGGCGCAGAGCGTCGGTGAGCGCCGATTCGGGCTTGTCGTCAGCGACCACGACGTCGGCGCCGCGGGCGCATAGCGCGTTGGCGGCGGCGACGCCGGAGACGCCGAGCCCAATCACAGCGAAGCGGGCGCCGCGCAGATCGTCCCACACCTCGCGTGCCCACAGCGCGTGCTGCGACACCAACAGCGCCGCCTCTTCCGCGACGCCGCCGGCGATGGCGTCGACTTCAGCGAGCGTCGGCGGAGCGCTCACGCCACCCCCGACGACGCAGCGCCGTCACCGCGGCTTGCCGAGCCAGTCGCGGCGGCGAGACGCTGCGCCACCCAGCGATCGGCCATGCGGAACAGGTCGTCACCGCCAAAAAACAGCACCGTCGCCGGTGGCCGCGTCGTCGCCTCCAGGTGGCCCGGGATGGCGTCCATGTCGTGGACATACTCGACGCGCGGGCAGCGCTCGCGGATGCGGCGGCAGAGCATCTCGGTGTCGACTCCGGGGATCGGCACCTCACCGGCGGTGTAGAGCTCGGTGACGACGACGCGATCGGCGCCGGCGAAGGCGCGCGAGTAGTCGTCCTGCAGGTAGTGGATCATCGTGAAGCGGTAGGGCTTGAACACGGCCACCAGCTCGCTGTTCGGCGCTCCGTCGTCGTCGAGATCCAGGGCCGGCAGCGACACCAAGGCGCCGGGCCGCTGCGCCGACGCCGCCTCAAGCACGCGCCGGATGCCGGTCGGATGGCTGATGTAATCCTTGACGATCTCGATGCCATCGGCGTCGACCAGGGTGTAGCGGTTCTCGAGGCCGCGGTAGGTCGGGGCCGCCGCCTGGAGCACACCGAAGGGCACGCCGACCGCCAGCGCCACCGTCAGGGCGCCGAGGATGTTGCTAGCGTTGTAGGCGCCGGGCAGGCCGATGGCGACCTGGCCGAGCCCGACGCGCTGGCCGGGGAGGTCGGCGCAGACGCCCTCGGGCATGAGATCGGCGTCTTTCGCGACCGAGACGTGAAAGGTGCCGCGCATGCGCTGGCCCTGCAGGTCGACGCCGTGGACGTCGGGCGCGGGCAGACCCGCTGCCGCCTCGAAGCCAAAGGTCAGCACCCGCACGCCGCGCGCCGACAGCGGCCCGCCGACCGCGGCCAAGATGCGGCTGGCGCCCTCGTCGTCGCGATTGAAAACGGCCACCTCGAGCCGCGGGTTGTCGAGAAAGAACGCCTCGACCATCGCCTGCAGCTGCGGCCAGTCCTTGTAGTAGTTGAGGTGGTCCAGCTCCAAGTTGTTGAGCAGGGCCACCGTCGGCCGGCTGTTGATGAGGCTGCCGTCGGACTCGTCGATCTCGGCGACCATGGTCGTCGCGCCGTCGCGGGCGTTGTCCCGCCAATTCTCGAGCAGGCCGCCGATGACGAAGCCGGGCGCGCGGCCGTCGGCGTCGAGCAGCCAGGCGATGGCGCCCGAGGTCGTGCCTTTGCCGTGGGTGCCGATCACGCCGATCGCGTCGCGGTCCTCCAGCAGGGCGCCGAGGACGTGGCTGCGGTGGATGACCGGGATCCGCCTCGCCCGCGCCGCGACCAGCTCTGGGTTCGTCTCGGGGATCGCCGTGCTGACGACGACCACCGACACGCCGTCGAGGTGCGCCGCGTCATGGCCGATGCGGACGTCGGCGCCCAGCGCTTGCAGCATCGCGGTCAGCTGCGACGCCCGCACGTCACTGCCGCGCACCGCGACGCCGCGCGCCAGCAGCAGCTTGGCGACCGCCGAAACGCCGATGCCGCCGATGCCGATGAGGTGGACGATGCCCTGATCCAGCCGCGTTCCGTCGCGCGTCCTCACGCTCCCCCCTCGCCCGCCGCTGGGCGCCGCTGGCCGCCGCCCTTGCCGGCTGGCGTCCCTGGCCCTTGGTCGTCTTCGGAGTCCTCCGGCGGCGCAGCGTCGTCGCCCGGGCTCCCCGCCTCTACGCCGCCATTTGCCGGCGTCGCCGGCAGGCTCCCTAGCAGGCTGAGCGCCCGGTGTCGAATCCAGGCCGATGGATGCTCGACGGCGGCCTGGCGCACCGCCGCAGCTGCGGACGCAACCCGTTGATCGCGCGCCAGATCGACCAAGGCCACCAGCGCCGCGTCGGCGACCTCCGCCTGGCTCGCCAGCAGCGCCGCCCGCAGCGCTGGGACGCTGCGACGATCGCCGATGCGGCCGAGGGTCGCCGCAGCGACGGTGGCGACGTCGGGGCGCGAGCGCCGCGCAAAGTCCTCCAGCGTCGGCTTCACGTCGCGTAGACCTCGCTCTCCAGCCTCGCGCGCCCCGGCCATCTGCTGCCACGGCGTTGACGCCTTCAGCCAGCTGCGCACGCCGTCGTCATCGAGCTCACGCGCCAGCAGCTGGCCTCCGACGTCCTGCGCCGCCACCACCGACGCGACCTTCAGGCGCCGCAGCAGCAGGCCAGCCAATGCGTCGCCCTTGCGGGCCTCAGGCAGCGGCCCGGGTGCCTCAAGCGTCAGGTCGGCCAGCAGCGGCGCGCCGTCGCGGCCCATGCGCTCGGCGTGGGCGCTGACCCGCACCAACAGCTGCGTCGCGTCGATCAGCGCGGTCGGCGCGCCGGCGTCGTCGAGCGGCACCGCTTGCCAAGTGAGCTCAAGGCCGGCGCGGGCGCGCCGAGCCGTCTGGGGGACCTTCCTTGCCTCGTCGGCGGCCGCCAAGCCCGCAGTCGCGAAGGGTCCGTCTGCCGCGAGCCCGGCGCGGATCGCTGCCTCAAGCGCGCTGGGGTCGACGCCGCCGCCGCCTTCTGGTGCCAGGACGCGCAGCTCCTGCAGCTGGAGCGCGTCGATGGCAGGCGACATCGCGGCCGCGGCGGGCACAGCGGACGCCGAGTCGGCTGTGGGTCTGTCGGGCGGCGAGGCGCCCTCGCGGCGACAGCCGGCCCAGAGGGCCAACGTGACCAGCGCGGCGCAGCACCCATGTCGAGACGGACGACGCATCGGCGCTCACTCAGCGGCTGAGGCGATGGTGTCCGTCTTGCCGGCTCGCCCTCGCCGCTGCTGGGGGATAGCACGGCGGCGGCCGGCTGTCTCGGTCGGTGGGATCCACGCCATGGCCGCGGTGGGCCATCAGGGCCCTGCGCCTTGCCGACTCGCCTGTGGATGGCGCCCGAGGGTCTGACCTCGCGCAGCATCCACGCCGCGCCGACAGCCGCACCCTCCTGGAGCCCCTGCTGCCGTGTACAACCGGCGCAGGCCACGACACTCTACGGGCGATACGCGCCCTCGGGAGCCGCCATGCGCCCATCCACTCTGCTGCTCCTCGTCATGGTCGCCGGCCAGGCAGCCTGCGCCGATGGCCTCTCGACCGGCGCCGCAGGGATCGGCGCCGCAGAAATAGACGCTGGCGCGGACGGCAACGGCGGCGACTTCGCCGAAGCTGGCGCCGGGTCTGATGGCGGTGTCGGGCGAAGGTCGCCCCCAGACGCCGTGGACAGCGGAGCGGCTGACTCCGTTGACGCCGGCGACCCGGCTGGCATCGTCGACGCCGGCGCCCCCGATGCCGCCGTCAGCGACCATGAGGCCACCGCAGACCAAGACGTCAAGGCCACCGGCGATGTCACCGACGATAGCGGCGACGCTGCCTCAGGCGACAGCGCCGGCCCGATGCCCTGCCCGCCAGGCGTCCTCTGCATCGCCAGCTTGCCCTACGCCCACAGCGGCGACAGCGCGTCGCTGCCGCCCGGCGCCATCGCGACCTACAGCTGCAAAGCCTCCGCCGACGAGTCTGGCCCTGAGCAGCTCTACCGCTTCGCGTTGGCCGCGCCAGCGTTCGTCTCGGCCGCCGTCTTCGATGGCCAGGGCGTCGACGTCGACGTCCACCTGCTCACGGCGCCGAGCGGGTCGGCCTGCGTCGCCCGCGGTGACAAGCAGGTCGGCGCCGACCTCGCGGCGGGGACGCACTGGCTCGCGGTCGACACCTTTGTCAGCGCTGGTAAAGCACAGGCCGGCGCGTACACCCTTGAGATCGGCGCCACCTTCCCCAGCGCCGGGGCCTGCGCCTTGCAGACCGGCGTCATGAAGCGGGTCAACGACGGCGGCAAGCACCTCGCCATGCCAGCCACCGGGCCCATCGTGCTCGAAGCGCACCTCGTCACCCAGCAGGAGCCGCCGCCCTATCCGATGACGCCGACCGAGGAGCTGGCGGCGCACTACGCCCTGTCGCAGGCGGTGACTGGCCTCGTGATGCACCGCAGCCAACCCTGGGCACCGCTCGAGGGAGGCACGCACTATGGCGCCGGCATCGGATCGCCGACGCTGGTGCCGGTCCTCGACGAGGGCTGGTACGTCAACATGTACTGGACCAAGGAGTCGCGACCGCCGCGGGGCACCCGCATGATCCTGCGCTTGCCGTGCAGCGACCGGGCGGTGGTCGTCGCCGCCGGCCACGAGACGGGACCGGGCAACCTAGCGCACATCGGCGGCACACCTGAAGAGACGCACTTCTACCTCGGCAGCAAGCACCTGACGCCGATGACGCTGGGCATCGCCGTCGACCAGGCCCTGCCGCTCGGCCCGAGGCGCTGCGTCGACGCCGGGCCCAGCGCTGGCGCCTGCGATCCTGCGGTCAGCAAGCCGGTCAACGCCGGCCTCGCCGAGCCCGCCGGTGTCGGCAAGTGTCCGCCTGGGATGGCACAGATCGAGGTCTTCTGCGTCGACCGCTACGAGGCCGCGCTGGTCGAGATAAAGGCTGCGGGCGCTGCGCCGTGGTCGCCCTACCACTCGCCGAGCGGCGCCGCCGTGCGAGCGGTATCCCTGAAAGGCGCCGTGCCGCAGAGCAACATCAGCGGCGACGCGGCGGCCAAGGCATGCCAAGCCGCCGGCAAGCGCCTCTGCACCGACAAGGAGTGGCTGCGGGCATGTCGTGGCCCCGCCCAGCTCACCTACCCCTACGGCAACACGGCGCAACCGGGGACCTGCAACGACCACCGCGCCGTTCACCCCGTCATCGAGTTCTTTGGCACCTCGGCGAGCTGGATCTGGAGCGAGCTCGACCACCCCTGCATCAACCAACAGCCGGCGACCGTCGCCAAGACCGGCGCCTTCGCCGGCTGCGTCTCGGCAGAGGGCGTCCACGACATGATGGGCAACCTCCATGAGTGGACGGCCGATCTGGCCGGGACCTTCCGCGGCGGCTTCTACGCCGACACCAAGGTGAACGGCGCCGGCTGCGGCTACGTCACGACGGCCCACGCCTTTGGCTACGCCGACTACTCCACCGGCTTTCGCTGCTGCGCCGACGCCGCGCCCTAGTGCCCCAGATCGCCTGTCACCGCGGCGTCGCCGGCACGCTCAGACGCCGCGCCCCTCGGCGCATTGCCGGCTAGAGGCTGCAGACGCCAGGGGCGCCGTTGGTGGCCCGGAGGTCGGGGACGCACGAGCCGCCGGCTTGGCACGGATGGGCCTTGTCGCAGGCGGCGCGGCAGGTCGATCCCGTGCCTTTGTCGTCGTACTCGCAGACATGGCCTGCCACGCAAGACGGTGAGGAGTAGGGTTGGCACGCGGCGCCGGCGGCGATGGTCCCGACGCCGACGCACGTCCAAAACGCCTTGAGATCATCAGCATTCACGACCGAGCGCGCGCACTCCGTCCCCTCAACGCAGGTGCCGTCCTGGAAGGGGTCGCAGACAGGGAGGCAGACGCCGCCAAAAGGCCAGTCGGGCCCACCGCCGATCTTCGGCATGCCTAAGAGGCTGCAGAGCTGGCCCTTTGCGCAGTCGGCGCCGACCTGGCAGAGCGCCAGACACCTCCGCACCGCCGGCTTCGCCGCCTTGACCCCGAGCCCCGAACAGTAGAGCCCAGGCGCGCAGTCATCGAGGCCGACCTCGTCGCCCGCCCGCGTGCACAGCTCGCCGACGGCCTTGGTCCCGGTGGCGGCGACACAGGCAGGGTGAAGCGAGCCACCCTGAAAGACATAGTTGCACTTCTTTCCGGCGGGACAGCCGGCGGCGCCGCCCGCGGCCGCTTTGAGGTCACAAGCGGGCGTCGCGACCGGATGCGCCTTGCCGGCGGCTGTGGCGAGCAGACCATGCGCGGCGAACGCCGTGGCCTGGATCACCTTGGTCGCGAAGGCGTGGTCGAGTCGGTCCACGGTGTCCTGGCCGCCAGTGCAGTGGTAGTGCGTGTTCCGAAAGTTGGCGGTGTCTGTGACCATCATGCCGGGGAAGCCGACGGCCCAGAAGCTGGCGTGATCGGAGCGGCGCAGATCGGCGAAGGCTGACGCTGCGAGGTGGAAGCTCTCCAGGTTGACGTTGACCGCCGGCAGGTCCAGCGCCTTAGCGGCCTTGCGGAAGAGCTGCATCGCTGGCTCGCTGGCCGGGTCGTAGACCAGCGTGATGAAGTCGCCGATGGGCCCGAATTGGCTGATGTAAGCGCCGACGTCGGGGAAGACGAGGTCAAAGCCAGGCGGCACCTGCTGGCTGCCCTTGGTCGGTTTGGTGTAGCCGATCATCTCGAGGGCGAAGCTGGCGACGACCTTCTTGCCGGCCTTGGCCAGCGTGATGGCCTGGAGCCGCGAGCCGACGAGCCCGACCTCTTCCTCGTCCCACAACACGAACATCAGCGTGCGCTCGGGCTTGTGGCCAGCCAACAGGCGCGCGACCTCGAGCGCCCCGGCGACCCCGGTGGCGTTGTCGTCGGCGCCAGGGCAGCCGGGCGTGCCGTCGTAGTGAGCGCCAACGACGACGATCTCCTCGGGCGCGACGGTCCCCAGACGTTGACCGACGACGTTGGTGCCCACACCGTAGACTTGCGGTTTCAGCTCGTAGCCGAGCGTCTGCAGGCGGTCTTCGATCCGCTGCCGCACGGCGGCGTGGTGGGCGCTGCCAGGCGGTCGTGGCAGAGCGATCGCTTTGAGATCCTCCAGATAGCGCGCCTGGTCCGCGCAACCGGCGCCCCCTGGCACCTCCGCGCCGGCACAGAGCGACCCGGAGCCGACGTCTGCGGCGGCGTCGTCGCCACCGACTTCAAGGCCGCCGGTGTCAGCGCTGGTCCCGCCGTGGGTCTCGGTGCTGCCGCTCGTCTCGGCGCCGGTCGCGCTGCCGCCCGCGCGCTCTGCCTTGTCGCAGCCGACGAGCAGCGTCGCGACCACGGCGATGACGATCTGGGTCCACTGGTTCATGGCTCGCTCCTCTCGACCAGCCCACGCCGGCGCGAATCTTGAGCGTCTACCTCGACCCACCGCGACGCCACGCCACCGCAACGGCGAGGGTGCGGCGGCGGGTCGAGTCAAGCCAAGCGCAGCCGGCGCGCCACCTTCACTGTCACAACACCGCGACTGGAGAGCTCAGACTACGACGGCGCGAGGCTAGGTACCAGCCTCGAACGACGCTGGCGATGGCGACGAGAATGACGGCGCCGAGGCCGTCGGCCAGCAGATCCCAGCCGTCGGAGCTGCGGCCCGGAACAAAGGCCTGGTGGACCTCGTCGAGGGCGCCCCAGCCGGTGGCGAGGCCGACCGCCCAGGCGCCGCGCGCAGCGGGAGCGGCCCGCGACGGCAGCCAAATCCAGAGCGCCAGCAGGCCGAACACCACGGCGTGGACGGCCTTGTCGGGCGTAATCGCGGCGGGTAGCTGACGCAGGGCCCAGGTCACGGCGCCGACCAAGAGCCGGCCGAGGCCAAGGCCGCCCTCGCCCTTGGGCAGGATCACCCGTCGCCAGTCGAAGCTGGAGGCGAAGTAGATGCCGCCCGCCCACGCCGCGGCCGGGGCGAAGCGCCAACGGGAGAGCGCCGCGCTCACGGCAGCAGGTGGAGCAGCGTGCCGGACAGCGAATTGCGGCCGACGTGGGTGATGCGCACGCGGCCCAGGCGACCGGGCCAATCGCGCAAGGCGAAGTAGTCGTCGGTCTCGACGTTGACCTTGGTGTTCTGTGGCGTCCGCCCCATCAGCTGCGGCGACATCCCCACGCGCGCCATACGCGCCGCCGACTCTTCGCCAGCGGCATGCGCCGTCGAGGGCCCCTCGAACAGGACCTCGACCTCTTGCCCAGCGAAACCGGCCATCCAGCGCGCCGTCAGCTCGGCTTGCAACGCCTGCAGCTCGGTGAGGCGGCGCTTCTTGACCGCCTTCGGGACGTCGTCGTCGATGCGCGCAGCCGCCGTGCCTGGCCGCGGCGAGTAGGCGAAGCTGTAGATGCTGGCGAAGCCGACGCGTTCGATGAGCGCCAGGGTCTG
>SXGT01878366.1_pt1 | contig 19963 bp, 10 predicted proteins | sample 3176221 | NCBI WGS metagenome assembly SXGT01 (sample SAMN11356862, study PRJNA531348) | freshwater metagenome | isolation source: freshwater sample F1-120 | place: China: Fuxian Lake, Yuxi | collected 2017-12-25
CCGAGCTTCTTGTAGTACTCCTCCAGCAGCTTGCGGTACTGCGGGGGAAGGTGGTTCTGGACCGCAGACTCGATCTCCTTGCGATCCTTGTCCTTCATGTCACCCCAGCGGTCGTTGAGGCTGACGCGCTTCTCCAGATTGCCGATGCGGCCTTCGCCTTCTGTCAACGCACTCTGATTGGCCGGCCCGTTTGACGGGCCGTTGCCATTCGGCGGTCCTGACGACTGGCGCTCCTGCTCCTCGTACATCTCGATGAGTTCCTGCAGGTCCTCGGTCATCTCCTTTTGCTCGACTTGGATCGGGTCGTTGGTCTTCTGCTTCTTCAAGTCACGCGCGACCTTCTTCATGCGATCCGCGAGGTTGTGCAGACGGCTGTCGCGCTGGCGCTCCATCTCGGCGATGCGTTGCTGCGCCGTCGCGCGAAAGCGTTCGCTGGCGTCTGGAAACCATTCGAGGAACGCGCGCAACCTCGGCACGGCGAGATCTGGCAGCGGGATGTCCGCAAGCGCCTGCGCATAGAAGAAGGCCGCCTCGCCGTCGAGCGGCGAGCAATTGACGTTCTTCTGGAAGTACTCGTTAAGGATCTCGACCGCGCGTTCTGGGTCGTCGCCGTCGAGGAATACGCGAGCGAGGTGGTAGCGCACATGCGCGCCTAGTGCCGCGTTCGTCTCCGCGCCTGCGAGTTTCGCGAGTTCGAGCGCGGCCTTCGGATCGCCGTCCTCGCTGAGCCGCACTGCCGCGTCGAACGATGGCCGCAGCGCGCGCATCAGCTTGTCGCCAGCGCGCGCGGCGCCGATCTCGGCGACATCCTGCGAGAACGTCCGCAGTTGCGCGTCTGTCGCACCAAGCTGCCGCGCGCGTTCTTCGTAGGCGGCGCGATCAAAGGTCTGGAACGGGCTCGTGGCGACAGGCGCCTGATCTTGCTCTTCCTGCGCGGACAGCGGAGCGCCGAGTGCGAAAAAGCCGGCCGCAAGCAACGCCACAAGTCGGTGGATTACGAGTGCCATGGTCACTTCTCCTCCTCCGCGTCGTTCTCCTTGCCGAGTTTTGCTGCGAGTTTGCGCGTGAGATCTCGCACTCGGGCCTGACGGCCAGACAACTGCTCGGAGTCACCAACAGCCTGACCGGAAGCTCGTTGGTCTTGGGGGTAGGACTTCTCGTAGTCCTTCGTTCCTTTGTTCACGCGTTCTTGCAGGAACTTGATCATCTTGAGCTCCGCCGAGATCCCGACGAGCGGCGGCTCGCCGCTGGATGAGCTCTCACTGCTCTGGCCGCCTTCGCGGCTCTCGATCGTCTTGCGCAACGCGTTGACGAGCAGCGTCAGCGTGTCCTCGACCTCCGCCTGACGCTGCTGCAGCGGCGCGCTCGTGTCATTGGCACGGCAGTCCCTGGCGACGCGGGAGAGTTGGTCCTTCAGTTCGGCGACGATCTCGGGGAACACCGCGGTCGTGCCCTCTTCTTCGATCAATTTGAGCGCATCGCTGGCCTCGACTTCCAGGTCCTGCTCGCCGGCGGCGACTGCTTGAATGCGCCCCTCGAGCGAGGCTGGCAAGCGGCCGTTCGCGGTCAGTGTGTTCTGGCGCGTCTTGTCCAACGTCTTGGTCTGCGCCGACAGTTCGCGTTGCTTGGCGAGCATCGCAGTGAATCGCTCTTCTAGCGCGCGCAGCACTTCATCTTGCAGTTGCTGGCGAAGTTGGTTGATGGCTTCGTCGAGCTCGTCGCGCGCGTTCTCGAGGTCTTCCTTCGCGTCCTGCTGCTTCTGCTTGGCAGGCTTGTAGTCCTTGAGCTGTCCCGCAGCTGCCCGTTGCTTTGGCACCGCCTGCTGCACCGACTTGCGGCCGGGAGTCGCTTCGCCGTCGGCCTGTTCGCCCTCCTGCTCGGCTTTCTCCATCTTCTCCGCGAGCGTGTCCGTGGCGCTCTTCGTGTCCTCCTGCTTCTTGGCCTGCTGGTCGAAGGGCAACTTCTCGAGTTCGCGCTTGGCCTCGTCGGCCATTCGCTCCAACTCCTTCTGCGCTCGCTCCAACGCTGAGATCGCCTGATCCTGGTCCTTCAGCGAAGGCTCAGGCTTGTTCTGCCCAAGTTGCGAAGACGCTTGCTGCATCGCGCCTGCAGCAGCGCGAGCTGCGGCAAGAGCCTGTGGTGATTCGTTCGACGGCGAAGGCTTCGGTTGGCCTGGCTCCGGCTTTGCGCCGTCCGCGGGCTTGGCCAACTCAGCGGCCTTCTTGTCGATCGGAGCGAGTTGCTTGCCCAGTTCTTCAGCACGCGCCTTCAAGTCCGCTTCCTTCTCGGCCAGCGGCTTGGTTGCTTCCACTGCGGCTTCCACGCCCAGCTCGTTGGTCGCCTTGCGCAGTTCCTGTTGGTCCTGCAACAGAGCTTGAGTCGCGGCCTTGGCCTGCTGGATCGCTGCGAGTTGCGCTTGCAGTTCTTCGGTACGAGCCGATGCCTGCTTCTCAGCGGTTTGTTCTTGGACGAGCTTGTCGACGTCGCCGCGGAATCCCTTCAGCTGTTCGAGACGCGCCAGCAGTTGCTGCAGATCGAGATTGCGGTTTTGCAGCACTTCGAGCAACTGAACGAGGTCGGCGCGAACGGCCTGCATGCGCTGCAGCGCTGCGTCCCACTTCTTTTCGTCGAGCAATGCCCGGATCGCGGCCATCGCGTCCTGGATCTTCTTCTCTTGCGCCAGCGTCATGCCTGCTCGCAGGGTCTTGATGTCGTCCTGGTTGCCGACCTTTGCGAGGTAAGCGTGCAGCCGCTGCATGCTCTCCGTCAGTTCGCGGAAGCGCGACTCCGCGTCGTGCTGCTGTTGCTGGGGGTCTTGAACTTGAGCAAGCAGAGCGCTCGCTGGACACGCGACGAGCGCCAACGCCAACATCGAAGCCAGGGTTCGTCTCATCGTAGGTTGCTCACTTGTCCTTGCTTGGCTTCTGGAACAGGCTTTCGCCCGCTGCCTTCAGCCTGGTCTCGACGTCGCGAATCGCAGAGTCCTCGAGTTTTATCACACCGCGCAATTGCTCGATCAGGGCCGCCAAGGTCTCCACCTGCTCCATGATCCGCAAAATCGCCTCGAGCCGTCGGAGGATCTCGTCACAAGCCTCTGCCGCGGAGGCCCGCAGTTCCTCTTCGCCGGTATCGGCGTAGGTTGCGACATCTCGTGCGGTCGCCGGGAATGCGTTCTTGCCGAGGTCCAGCAGCGGCACCGCGGTCAGTGCTTCGTATTCGCGGACCTTCGAAGGCTCCCAGATGCGGTTGTTCTCGTACTCCAGAAGGATCCGCTGGTAGAGATCCGACGCGAGCACGACGCGGCGACCGAGGGTCTGTTGGCGGGCGGCGATCTGCCTGAACTGCAATCGTGCTTCCTTGGCCCGTGGGTCATCAGACTTCGGGCTCAAGGTCTCGCGCAGCATGAGCAACGCCTGCATCTCGTCGTCGCGGATCTTCTGCACTTCCATGCGCTGCTCCACCTGTCGGCGACGCAACTCATCGACGACCTTGTCGCGCGTGACGACGCGGAATGTCAGCGGCTCGCCTTCAGTGACATGCGGCGCGCCGGGTCCGTAGTTGTCGGTCGCAACGAAACGCAGCGACAACAACATGCCAGGGCGCACTTCATTGCTCGGGTCGTCTTCTGCGTCAGGCCGCTTGTTGCGTGGCAGGAAGTCGACCGTCGCTGTCGTCTCATGTCGCACTGCGCCCTTTTGCAGCGACTCGCGCCAGACAACCTCGATCGGCGAGAAGGTCGCGGCAGGCGTGGCATGCGGCGTTTGCGACTCGCCTGGCTGCCCTTCTTCGCCCGGCGACTTCGGCTGCGGCGCGTCGACCATCGCACGGAACTCGGCGACGACCTTGGCGACGCCGAAATCATCCTTGGCTCTCAGGTCGCCCGGCATGCGCACCTGCGCAGTCACGACGGGACCGACGCCGCGCAACTTGAACTCCACGCTCGGCGGCTTGTCTTCGACGATTCGCACCGACAGCTTCTGCGGCGCGCCGACGCCGAGTTGGTCTTGGTCGATGACGTCGATCGTGAGCAACGCGGACTCTTCTGGCGCAATCGACCCAGAGAAGAGTGCGCCGCCTTCAGCCACCACGAGGTCGGACCTCGTGTCACCGAGGATCACGAACGCGCGCTCCGCCGGCTTCGAGCTGCGCCCACGAATGAGAAGCTCACTGCCGCGGACGATGCGGATCTCGCCTTCCGTCGGCGGCACGACCTCCGGTTCCTTCTCCATGTAGGCGGGGAAGATGATCTGCACCGAGACTTCGCTGAGGTTTGGCCGTTCGACGATCTGCACGCGCAACGGCGCGGACACGCCATCGCCGCCCTCGGCGACCAACGTGACGTCCTCGATCAACGCTTCCAACGTCAACGAATGCTCCGCTTCGCCCGTGCGACTCATGGGCTCGAGTCCGGTCTCGCCGCTGCCGAAGTCGCTACGGAGGAACACCTGCTCCGGCAGTTCACCACTCGTGCGCACCGTGATCGTCAACGCGTCACCCTGCGGCAAGCGCAGCACGCCGCCTTCACCGCCGACGAATGCGATCTGCGTGTAGCGAGGCCACTCCTCCGACGAGAGCAACAGATTGCGCCGCGCCCACAACGACAGCGGCGACCACGCGACCAGCGCCCATAACGCAAACACTGCCGTCACCGCGACGAGGCACGACGTGAAGCGGCTCATGCGCTTGCCGTCGAGCGCCTTGGCGAATGGCACCGACGAGAGCCGCTGGTGCATGTCGGCCACCACGGCGCGCATCAGGCCTTCGGACTGCCCGGCCATCGAGCGCTCGTCGAGCGAGCGGTCGAATTGCAGCGAGCTGATGAGCGACTCGCGCAACTCCGGCAACTGACGCTCGACGGCCAATGCCAGTTCGTCGTCAGGCAAGCTGGCGCGCAGGGGCTGCAAGCAATGAGTCCACAACCGCCGAACGGTCATCACGACGAACAGCGCCAGCATCACGCCGCGTGCCGGTGCTTCGAGCCGCAGCCAGCGATCGAGAACAAACGTCAATGCTGCGTAGCCGAGCAACAAGACCGCACAGGTCGCCGCGGCCTCGGTCCATGCTGCGAACCGGATCTTTGCGCGCATCGCGAAGAACTGCGGCGCTGCAGCGCGCGCGAGCGAGCGCCGCGTCTCGGAGTGCGCGCTCTCGCGTTCGTCGACTGGCGGCTGCATGGAGGTCATAGCAGGTTGAACCTCTTCCGCAGGATCCACTCGGTAGCGAGCGCAGTCAGCATCAGGGCAACCGCCCACCAGCCGTCCCAGATCGGATGCGGAGTACGAAACGTGTCCGTCGCGCTGCGTGAAGGGATCTCGTAGAGCGCGGCGATCAGTTCTTGCGGCGTATCGAGCAGACGGCCGCCGTTGCACGCCGCGATGGCCGCGAGTTCGGCGCGATCGACGGGCCCGTCGGTCTCGATCTGTGCTGGCACGACCTGGAACGGCATCTCGACGTTCTTGCCGCCGGGCGTCGCAGCGCGCAGTCGGTAAACGCCGAGTTGCGCCAGTCGAAGTTCGAGCTGGAAGGAGCCGGGCTGCTCCTCGATCGGCAGCAAACGGATCGGCTCTTGGATCTGACCGTCGCGCTCGAGTGCGACCTCGAGCGTCGACGACGAAATCGGCTGCATTTGTTCGTCTTTGGCCGATGCCGTGACGAGCAACGCCTCGCCAAGCTCGATCTTCTCGTCGCTGATGCGCAGTTGCATGCGGCTGTTGCCAGCGTGCACCCGCCCCTCGAACAGGTATCGGATGCCCTTGACCCAGAAGCGGTCGTAGGCGTCCTCGTAGATCGAGCGCCAACGATAGGTCTCATCGATGCCGCTCCAGATCACGCGACCCGCGCCAACGAACTGCGTCGCGACGATTGGCATGCCAGCGCCGTCACGCTTGTGCCGCGCGTCGGCATTGGGATGCGCCACCAGCGCCGTGGCGGCTGGCTTGAGCCGTAGCACGGGGAACGCGACGTGGAAGCCTGGCAGCCTCGGCCAGAGCAACTTGCTCTCATCGCGGCTCTCGACGATGCGGGCGACCTTGCTCGCGACGCCTTCCTCGCCTTCAGGCAGCAGCGCGTATGGAAATGCGCGCGGGTGCGCAAGTCCGAGCCCGAGGTTGGCCCCGCTCTCGGCAAAGCCGATGTCCGGAACGACCGGCAGAAGGTCGGTCAACGGCTTCGTGACCGCATTGTCCGTCAGCGCGTCGATCGAGAACTTCTCGCCCGCGACCCACCAGAGTCCGCAGCCGTTCTCGAGCACGTGCTTGCGCAGCGTCTCGCAACAGGCGGGCGTCAACTTGCTCGCGTCAGGGTCGATCGCGACGACGACGTCAAACGGGTCCCACTGCTTCTGGTCGACAGGCAACACGTCGATGCGCGCGCCTTCGTCGCCGTCCTGCGGAAACGTCGGGTCGGCGCTCTGCAGCCAGCAACTCACGTCGATGGTGGCGTCGCGAAGCAGCAAGTTGCGCAGAATCTGAAACTCATGGCTCGCGCCACCGGCGAGCAGCAGCACCCGCGTGCGCTCGCCAAGCGCCTCGACCGGCAGGCTCTTCTGGTGTCGCTCCGGCGAAGGCGGTTCGCCTCCCGGCGGCGTCACTTCGGCGCGATAGACGAATCGTCCAGTCTCTTGCGAAGTGAGGCCCTTCCACTCGACGAGCGCCTCGCTGCGGTCGCCGCCAACCTCAGCTTGCGTCGTGGCAACGATCGTCTCGGTGCCCTGCGCGTCCGACCGCAGCAGGCGTACCGTCACCGACATCGGGTCGTAGCCCTGCGCGACCACGGTGGCGCGCATCTCGAACGGGTCCTTCTGGAAGACCTTCTCCGGCGCCTCGAACCGTCCGATGCCAACCGTCTGTGTCGCGGATGGATCGCCGATGCCGAGCACAAAGGTGTGCGGAACCTTGCGCTGGTTCAGCATGCGCGCGATCTCCGCCCCTTGCGGCCCCGCGTTGCGGCGACCATCTCCCAGCACGACCACCGCAGCGATCTCGTTGTTGCGGCTCTTGTCGAGCGCGGAGCGCAATGCGCCGCCGAGATCCGAATAGCGGCCGTCTGCAACCAAAGCGTCGACCGCGATGCGCGACGGCCCGGTCGCGGCGCGTTGTTCGTCTGCTTTCGTGTCGGAGGCAACAGCCGGCGGCACCGCGTCGATCAGGAGCGGCAGCGGCACGATGCCGGACGAATAGCCGTAGAGCTTCGCGTCGTTTCGCAGCGCGAGCTTCTTCGCAACCGCGCCGCCGTCATAGGCCAACAGCGACTTGAGCAAGTCGAGGCGGGTCGCGGTGCCGGGCTGCGGTCCCGTCGGCGCCAGCCTGCGCCAGGAGTCGGCGGCCTTCTGCACTTCTTCGCGACGGAACGGATCCACCGCCTGCATCGACTGGCTCGTATCGACGAGCAGGATCGTCGTGCCAGGTCGCGTGTCGCGCTGCACGGCGACGAGATTTGGCTCCAGCAGCACCAACGCCGCACACAGCACTGCGAGGGCACGCAACGCCGCGAGCGTCACCCGTTGACCACGAGTCAGCTTCTTGCCATCGCGTCGGTAGACGAAACCGACGAACACAAGGATCGCGACCAGGAGCGCGAGCACGATCAGGCCGAGCCCGCCGCCGGGGAAGCTGGCAAACTCGAACTGCATCTCCACGTCTTCCGTCGAGATGCCCTGGAGGCTCGCGATCCATCGCAACAACTCTTGCATGATCGTGTCCGGCCTAACGACGGCCAAACCTCCACGCGAAGAGAGTCTCGAGCAGCAACGCGAGCAGCATTGCCGCACCGAGCAAGCGCCACATCTCGCCTTCGCCTTCGCCGCGCAGCAGCCCGCCACTCTCGTCGAGGAACGTCACGGCAGTGTGCAGTTCGGATGGATAAGCCCGCGTGAAATCCTGGGGCAACACGCGGACCAGGCGACTCTCGGCGATGTCGGGATTGCGCGCGAAGGCACGCGATTCCTCGGCACCAGAGTGCAGCATGAGTTTGGCTTCGTAGCCGCCGAGCGAGTGCAAGTCGGACATCGGCACGACGAGTTCCAGTTGCGGCGGTGACGTCCCCACCACGACCGGCGTCGCGGGGCCCTCAGGCACGCGCGCAGTCATCGTCCGTTCTTCTCCGTCCTCGGCGAACGCGAGAATGCGCACGTCGTCCTGGTAGCTGCCCGGGTCGAGCTTCAATCGGAACGCCCCGGCGGGGTCGAGATTTTGGCTTGCGAGATCACGCGACTTGCTCGCAAAGCGGTGCGTCTGATGCGCCATCACGACGTTCGCGTCGGTGTCCGGCCAGTTCGACCACTGCTTGTCCGCCGAGAATGCAAAGAGGACGACTTGGCCACCGCCGTTGCCGAAAGTTCGCGTGACGATTGCCGGTGGACCCTCCGCGTCGCGCACGCGCGCGACAATCGCGGCACCGCTGTTCGGGGCTTCTTGGATCGTCAGGTAGCGCTTCACCAACACGGCTCCGTCGACGAGCAGTTGCAGCACGTCGCCAAGCTTGCCGCAGATCGAATGGCTCTTGTCGATCAAGGCAACGTGCTCGCGACGGTCCGGATCGCCGGCGATCTCTCCGAGCGGCAGCGGCAACAATCCCTTGCCGCCCTTCCACATCGTCTCGGTGTAGCGCGCAGGATCGACCTGTCCGCCGACGAAGATCGCGAGGCCTCCACCTGCGGCGACAAAGGTCTCGAGCTTGTCGACGATGACGGGCGATGGGGCTGGCGTATTGCAAAGCCACACCATGTCGAAGGGCGCAAGGTCGACCTCGCCAAGCGAGGTCTCCGCGACGACCTCGACGGCAACGCCCGATGGTTGGTCGCCACCCGGGTCGAGCGCGGCCTGCAAGAACATCGTCTCGCCGACTTCGTCGTCGCCGCCGTCGCCTGGCTCACCATCCACGAGCAGCACGCGCGAAGCGTCCGCCACTGGCAACGCGAGCGTGCGCCGATCGTCGACGAGGTAGTGATCGACAGCCGCAAACGACGCCACGACGCGATGGTCGCCGCTGCCAAAGAACGTGTGAACCACTGGGATCGTCGCGAGTTCACCGGGCGCCAGCGGAGGCAGCGGCCGCGTGACGCGACTCTTGCCGTCCATCTCGATCGCCAGCTCTCCCGCCTGCGTCATGTCGAGGCCGAGGTTCTGCACGTCGATCGCGAGTTCGACCGGCACAGAAGCGATGGCCATGCGATCGACGCAGCGCACCGCAGTGACCGCCAGGTTGTCCGCGTCCCGCGAACCGACGCCCATCGCATGCACCCGTTCGCGGTCCACGTCGATCTGGGCAAGGAACTGCACGACCGAAGTTCTCGGCTTGCCGTCTTCGGCCAGCCAATCGCACGAACGCAGGTCGCCGACGACGTAGTAGTCGACTCGACTCGATTCTTTGACTGCTGCGGCTCGCGCGCGCACTGCCGACATCGCAGCGCCAAAGTCGATGGCCGCATCGCCACAGCGTTGCTCGGCCAGGACCTGGCCAATGCGACGCTCGACGCCTTCACCGATGCGCTGCACCCACAAGTCGGGCTCGTGGACACGGCTCATGCGAACGACCGACACGAGATCGCCACCGCGGGAGGAACGCAGCTTCTTGGCGAGTTCCCGGGCCTGGTCCTGCGCCTTGTCGAACAGCGACAGGCTGCCGCTGCGCTGGCGCATCGATGCCGAATCGTCGAGCACGACGACGTGGTGCGTGACGCCGGAGACGAGTCCGCCACCAAGTTGCGGTCGCGAGACGAGCAACACGAGCAGCAGCACCGCGAGTGTGCGCAGCAAGAGCACGAGCCACTGCTCCATCCGCAGCCGCTTGCGGTTGCGTTCCAATGCCTTCAGCAACTGCTCCATCGCCGCCCAACGCACTTCGTGGAAACGACGACGGTTGAGCAGATGGATGATGATGGGCACGGCCGCGAGCGGCACTGCCCATAGCAACATCGGGTTGAGGAACGACAACGCGAGCATCAGCGATCTTGGCTCAACGTTGGTAGATCGGGACCAGGGCGTAGGGCAATTGCAGGATCGTCAGCGCGATCGCGGTGCCATAGATCTGGCCGACGCCGTCGCCTTCCCACGAGCCGTCTTTCTTCTGGTTGCGAACGAGCCACGGTCCGATCTTGCCGAGGTAGTCGTCCCAGTCCTTGCCGCCACGCTGGTAAAGCGCCTGGGAGAAGTAGAGCTGCGTGTAGAAGTGGTGGCCCGTGTTGTCCGTGGTCGGGTTCACGTTCTTCATCACATACTTGAGCGCCTTGTCGACGAACGGCTGGTCATCGTAGACGCCTGCGTTGTAGAGCACCGCGACGCCCGCAGCGCTGATCGCTGGGCGGCTCGCCCCGCGTGAACCGAGGCTGTAGCTGATGCCGCCGTCGGGGTTCTGGCACTTCTTGATGTAGTCGACGGCTCGGTCGATCGTCTTCTTGTCGACGACGATGCCGCCCATGCGGCACGCACGCAGCGCCTGGACCTGCGTGACCGTGACGCTGCCTTCGTCGCCGCCCGAATCGGGGGTGTAGATCCAGCCACCGGCGCCGGACTGCGCCCGCTCGATCAGCTTGACGCCGCGCGTGAGCACGCCGTGCAGCTTCTGCTGGCGCTGCGCGTCCTCCTCCATGCCGTAGACAGAGGCCAGGTAGAGCAACGAGAAGCCGTGCCCGTACATGTTGCGGTTCTCGGTCGCCATCTCAGTGATGACGCCCGTCTGTGGATCCGCGCGCTTGATCAGGTAGTCCATCGACTGGCGAATCTCTCGCCAATGAGGCCCACGGGTCGGCGTCGAACCGCTCGCGACGAGAGCCATCCCAGCGAGCCCGGTCATTGCTGTTGGATAGGTGCCATGACCGCCAGCGCTGCGCCACGATCCATCTGCTGACTGGCTTCGCTTCAAGAACTGGAGTCCGCTGCGGACCGCCGCCTGGATCTGCGGCGTGATGCCTCGCGGCAACGCCTCGGCCTGCTCTTGTGCGAACGCAAGCGAGACGCAGCAGAGCCAGAACGAACCGAGCGCCGCGCAACGGGCGATCACGGTCGGGAAGTCGGTGCTAGGCCGGCTCGTCATTTGCCTTCCATACTCTTGTAGAGGGCTTCTTGTTCGCGATCGATTTCGGCGCCGAGGGACAGTGCGCGACAGGCGTCCAAGCGCGCAAGTCGCCACGCAATCGTCACGGACCCGGCGGAGACGTGCGCCGAAAGCCGATCGAGCGGCTTCAGCGACTGGTGCTGCGGGGAGATCGCAAGGTCGCGTGCAATCGCAATCGCCTGCTTCACTCGACGCTCGGCAATCGCCGCGTCGGGTGGCGGAACGCCGACCTTGTCGAGAGCATCGACGAGCGCGTCGAGCGCAGCTGTGGCGTCGCCGACGAGAAGGAGCGAACGCGCGCGTTCCTCGACGTCCGGTGCTGCTTGCGCGAGTCGATGCAGTTCATCGGCCGTCGAATACACCTCGACGCCGCGGCTGTAGCAGACCGCGAGCCAGCTGCCTGCGGTGTAGAGGTTGTTTGGCCCGCGCATCGGGGTCTCGCCCACAGTCGCCACCGGCAACTCGAACGATCGCCAAGGGCTCTTGCCACCCGTATCGAAGGCATGCACGACGCGATCACCAGGCAACAGCACGTGCCCAGCCGTGACGCATCCGCGACCGGGCCAACGCGTGAGCTTCTCGCTCGAGCGCGGGATCTCGCTCGACCAACGCACGATGCCGGTGCCGAGTTCGACGCAGACGAGGTGATCCTTCAGGTCGGTGCTCGACTCGAAGAAGAGCAGTCCGTCAGACTGGCCGATGATGTAGCGGAGCTTTCCATATGGCGCGTAGCGCGTGGTGCCGTCGAGCATCCACACCGGCTCGCCTGTGGAGCCATCGACGCACATCATCATGTCGCTGTCGCACGCCGCGAACGCGATCACGCCGCCGTGGGCAAACACGTCGCTCGGCAACGCGCCGGACAGATCGAGTTCGCTGAACGCGTTGCCGCGCCAGAACGCATTGGCGTTGCCTTCTGACTTCCGCTTGGCGGGCTTGTGTCGCAGTGGGTCATTGCGTTCGTACTTGCGGATCCACCGCAGATCGCCGGCGAAGGCATCGACCGCCGCGAGCGATCCTGCGTTGGTGAGCACGTATGCCATGCCGTCCACCACGACTGCGCGCGCGCCGGGCGCCTTGTAGAAGCGCGAACCGCCGGAGTGGATCTGCGTGCGCCACAGCGGCTTGCCCGTACGGCGATCGAGACACTGCAACGCGTAGACGCCCTTGCTCAGCACGGGCACGAGAAGCTCCTCGGAGAAGCGAGTCGGCGCCGCGAGGAACGTGACTTCGTCGAGTTCACCGCCGGAATCCGCGAGTTGCTCTGTGGACCAAAGCCTCGCGCAGGAGCGCTTGTCGTAGGCGACGATCGTGTTGCGCTTCAGTGGCTCGGCGCTCTGCGTCACCCGATTGTGTCCGAGCACGACATAGCAACGCTCCTCGTCCTCGGTCGGCGTCATCAACGCGCGGTCGTAGACGGGGACGCGCGGGCGCGGGCGATTCTCGAGCGCCTTTGCCGGAACGTCCTCGCCGTCGCCCTCGCGTAGCAGGATCCCGGTCGATGCCTCGGCGACACGCAGGCGGAAGTTCTCGAGGAAAACGGCGCGCGACGCACCGTCCCCAAAGAAGGCCATCTGGGTTCCGACGCCGTACTTGTTGGCAGGAGGCGCAGAAGTCGAGACAGCGCCATCTGAGCCGCCGAACAGGATGATCTCGTTGCCGCCGCGCTTGCCGTGCACAGCCTCATAAGGATCGTTGCCGGCAAACCGGTAGCTCCACAACGGGTGCAGCTTCTCGGTCGAGGGCTCGAGCCAGGACGACTCGATCGCATCGACTCGAATCGGCGATGCCACGATCGGCGATGCAAACCAACTCGACGTCGGCAAGTCGCGCACCGGCGTCAACTCGCCCATCACCCGCAACGACTCGTCTGGATGATCTTGCGCGAGAGCAACGATAGCTTCGTGCGCACCGTTGACGTCGCCCGACATGCGCAGACAAAGCGCGATCTTGAAACGGCACCAAAGCACCGACACTCCGATGCGCTGGAGGTTTGCCCTCGGATAAAGGCCGATGAGATCGCGCAGCGCCTGCACCGCTGCGCGGTAGCGACCGCACTGCATGTGCAGGTCGGCCAACGCATGCAGCGCTCGGCCCGAGGCCAGCGTCGGAAAGTAACGCGCCGTCACCTGCTCGAAAGAACGGGTGTCGTCGCCCTTCGCGACATCGAGCAGCGACTGCGCCAACGACTCATAACGCGCTTGGTAGAGCTCAACGCCTACCGGCGGCATCGTCGCGAGATACTCCTGACACAGCCGCGCCGCAGGGCGATAGATGCGCCCGTCGGTGGAAAACACCACCTGTCGAGGATCGGTCGGCGAGTTCGCCGCCGCCTGATCTACAGCGAGGCCTGGCTTGGCAGGCTGGGCCTTGCCCGGCTGCGGCATCTCCGCTGGAGCCTCCTCAGTCTGGACTCCGCCCTCGCCCACCGTCGGTCCAGTAGGCCCGACCGCTTCGGCAGGCTCGGCCTCGATGGTCTTCCCATCGATCACCGTTTGCAGCACCGTGATCCCGTCTTCGTATCGGCCCTCATCGAGCAGCCGGCGCGCACGACGCACGAAGCGATCGAGGTTGGGGCTCTCGAACATCTCGACGGACGGCCCAGCGTCCTGACCCTCCTTCTCCTGTGTGTTGATCGCACCGAGACCGCCCCCGACCTGCACGCGCAACTGACCTCGGACTTGCGCTGCAAGCGGCGCGCAAACCGAGGCTGTGGCGAGAGCCAGCAGCAGATGCGGTGCGACGGTGATGGGACGGAGCACGACTTGGAGGGGTCTGCGGCAGTCGGGACAAATCGGGAGCGCGCACAGAACGGTTCTGCCGAGTCCCCAGACCCAACGGCGCGCGCGTCGGGAGGGATCAGGGCTCAATCTACGTAAACCGCACGGATGCGGCGAGGTCCGCAGGACCATTCTCCCCGACCGAACCTGCGCTGCTTGCAACGAGTTGCTGACAGGAAGACCAGGGAGGGCGAGGATCCCTCCGTAGTTCTGCAACATGATGCGCAGTTCCATGAAGCGTCCGGTCGTTTTCGTCCTGTCCCTGCTGCTCGCAACGACGTTGCATGGAACCGTCCGCTCCCAGGAGTGGAGTGACGAACAGTTGATGGCCGAAGCGAAGGGCTTCGACTCGGATGACTTTCTCCAGCGCGAGAAGCAGATCGCGTCCTTGCTGCCGCGGCAGCAGCTCGCCCGTGCGGCGATCGCAGCTCGCATCCACGGCGACCATCGCGAATACATGCTCAAGGTCGAGCGCCTGCTCGGTGAGTTGACCGACGCGCGTTGGACGCAGCGCGAGCAAGCCGAACGCTCATTGATCGAGATCGGCGCCCGCGCTCAAGCAACGATCGCTCAACGGGCCGAGAAGGGTGGGATCCTGGAGGAACGGATGCGTTGCCGTCGGGTCCTCGACGCGATCCGCGCACGCGGCACCGCGGACGAAGAACGCCAGCTGCGCTACTTGCGCGGTTTCGTCGAGTTCGCCGAGCGCATGGAAACCGATCCCAAGATCGTGCGCGCGCTGCGTTCGGTGCTGGGCCACACCGATCAATCGGTCGTCGATGGCGCGCTCCGAGCGCTCGGAACGCACGGCGGCAACGAAGAGGCGGACGCAATCGCCGAGTTGATCAGCTGGAAAGGCGGCATCCACCGCGCTCGCTGCATCGAATCGTTATCGCGCATGCCCTCCTCGCGCGCGATTCAACGACTCACTTCGCTGCTGCGCGAAGGCTCGCTGTCGCGCGCAGAACAGTGCCTGGCGCTTGCTGCCTGCCGCATCCGCGCCGATGCAACGCCGCTGCTGACGGAACTGCGCAGCAGCACTCACGCCGCTGTCGTATTGGGCGCGCAGGTGCAGTTGCCTGACGCGGTCAGCGACGGACCCGACGTGACGATCGCGATGTCTGGTGGGCAAGATCCGCTGCAAGGTTCGTTCGCAGGCTTCGAGGGCGAGGCCACTCTCATCCGCGGCGCGTTCGAAGGGATGCCGGTTGCGCGCATCGAGTTCGCGGACGCAAACGTGCTGGAGTTCCCCGCCTCGCCGGTCCGAGTCTCCGACAAGGCGCGCTTCTTCTTGACGCAAGGCAGCCTCGTCACCGGCGAACTGCTCGGCTGCGATGCGACGGTGGCGCGAATCAAGAGCGCGACCTTCGGTGAGCTGAACGTGCCGCTGTCCGCGCTCCAGGGCATCGCCTTCGATCCTCAACTCGACCGACTGGTCGGCTCCTCCGCCGAATGCGACCGCGTGCGCTTGAAGACCGGCGACTACGTGGACGGTTCGATCGAACGGGTCGACCCCAACGGCATCGTCCTCACGACGGCGACAGGCCCGCGAACGATCGCGCTCACGGAAGCTGCGGGAGTGCTGACCAAGAAACCACGAACTGCGGAAGTGGACTCGGCGACCTACGCGCGCATCGACCTGCAGGATGGCGATCGCTTGTTGGGCCTCATGGTCGGCTCCACTCCGTGCGACCTTGCATTCGTCGCGCCAGGGCTCGGCGCAATCGCGCTGCCGATGCGCTCGGTTTCGCGCATCGAGCTGGGCGTCGGCGGCGGCGCAATGTGGGGCTTCACGATCATCGCCGACTACAGCGACAACAAGTTGCTCGAGGTCGATGACCAAGGGCGCGTGACCTTCGAACTCGAAGACATCTTCGGCGCTGCGGACGTCGAGTGCCTCGACAACAACAACCTGCTGGTCACGGAGTTCTCCGTGAGCCGCATCAGCGAGGTGAATCGCAAGGGCGAAACGGTCTGGGTTTACGACGACAAGAAGTTGAAGAACCCCTTTGACGCCGATCGATTGCCCAACGGCAACACGTTGATCGCTGACGCCTACGGCTCACGCGTCATCGAGGTGACGCCCGACAAGCAGATCGTCTGGACCTACGACAAGGAGGTTCGACCCTTCGACTGCGACCGCTTGCTGAGCGGGAACACGTTGATCTGCGACGTGCTGAAAGACCGAGTGATCGAGGTCACTCCTCAAGGCGAGATCGTCTGGGAAGCGAAGGGAATGAACAGCGCGCACGACGCGGATCGACTGCCCAACGGCAACACGCTGGTCACGCTGCGTTCAAAAGGCTCAGTGTTGGAAATCGACCGTGACTACAAGGTCATCTGGGAGCTGACGGGCCTGGTCTCGCCAAGCGATGCGGACCGACTGCCCAATGGCAACACGGTCGTCGCCGAGAAGGATTTCGTTCGCGAGTTCGACCGCCGCAAGAACGTCGTGTGGAAGAAGGAAGTGAACTGGGCGATCGAGGCAAACCGCTACTGACGCAGCCAGGCCACTCTGCTCATTGGCCGAAGACCGGCGCAAGTTCTGGCGTCATGCCTAGGTGTCGGATGTGCGCTGCGATCTCATTCATGCGCTCGATGTCTGCATCGACAGCTGCCTCGCAGTAGAGCAGCACGCTGCGGCGCAGCGGCGAGCGCGCCTCGTCTTCGGTCGCGAGCGCAATCCACGGGCGAGCCGCAGCCGGTCCTTCGCGCAGCAGCGTCTCCACGCCACGGCGCCACCCTCCTTCGGCAAGCTCATCACGGATCGTGTCCCACTCGCCACCGTCCCCGGCGATCGTGGATGCAGCATCGAGCTCCTGACGAAACCGATCCCACCACTCCCATTGCGCCTCGGGCACATTGGTGCCGATCGCAGCGACGTTGCCGCGCGCGGTCGCGAAGTCGCCGCGATGGAAGGCAAGCACGGCGGACTCGCGCGGCCACGCCCACAACCAGCTCAACGCGGCTGCGACGAACGCGACAAACCACGCGAACACGATCGTGCGCCGTAGTCGAAGTCCGCGCAGTGCAAAGCGAGCTCGAAAGGCTTGGTCGGTTGCGAACCGACGCAGCAGCGCGACGCGTGACGACTCGCTTGGGTGCAGCATCGTCGCACGATCCGGTTCGCCACTGACCACCTGGCCGACGCGCTGCAAGGCCTGGATACACGATTCGGCTCCACCGAGCGCGATGGCCGAGAGCACATCGGCTTCGTGCTCAAAGCGATGGGAGACCCTGCGCAGCGTCCACAAGGCAGCAACGGCGAGCGCGGCGCCGGCGGCTAGGACAGCTGGGCTTCCAAGGCTCTCGACATCCATCTGCTGCCCTGCGTTTGCCAAGAACAGCGGCGTCGCGACGAACAACGCCAGCAGCAGCGCCGGGTGACCGGCTTGCGCATGCCCCACTTCGTGCGCAACAACGCCGCGCAATGCATGAACGTCGAGCACAGCCAGGAGCCCGTCGGTGATCACGAGGTAGCGAGGCCAAGGCAACGGTCCGACCAGCAGCGCATTGACTGTTCGCATGCCGCTATCGAGCAGCAGCAGCGCGCTGCCGCGGAAGCCGAGCGCCGCCGCGGTGTCGCGCAGTTGCGATCCGGTGGGCTCTGGAATCGCGCGCGACAGTCCCAGCGCGAACCGGAATGCGAAAGGCAGCAGCGCGGCGATCAAGAACACGAAGCAGAGCGTGCCGAGCGTCAGTCCAATGCTGGTGCCGACAACGAAGGCAAACGCTCCGCGAATGCTGTGCAGCGCGTCGCCGACCACGGCCAACGCGACCCACGGCATCGTGAAAATCGCGACGAACGCAAAGCGGGATCGCAGCACCGGCCACAGGCCGAACGCGCCGTCTGGGTCCCTCTCCTCGCGCGACTGCACGACGATGCGCGCCGACTCTGCAACGAGAAGCGGCGCGAGCAGCAAACCCAACTCAGAGGAGAAGCTGGTCCCGGACCACCGATCGCAAAGGTCGAGCCATCCGCAGGGCCCGAGCAGCGCGCCGTAGCAAGCCGGCAGCAACAGCGGCGACAGCCGCGACAACGCGCGCCGCATCCGTTTCTGGCGCGATGCCTGCGCAAGTCGCGCGACGATTGCAGGCGCCAACATCAGGACGCATCCGACCGCCGCAGCGTTTGCGTTGCCGGAACCTGGCAACACGAAGAACAGATCGCGCGAAAGCAGCATCACGCAGAGCGCGATGGCGTAGGCGATGGGTACGACCACGGCTCAGCGGTCTCCCTTGCGTTCGCCTTCGGATGGTTGCGGTGGGAAAGCGCGCAGGAGGATCGGCGCAAACCTGGCGTCCATGCGCAGGGCGGCGAGGTCTGGATCGGTCTGCCAGAGATGCTGTGGCAGCTTGCGGACCGGATCGACGCGATCGGAGGCATGCAGGTCAGCGCACCGCGCCAGCGCGGAGAAGCCGGCGTCGAGCTTGCCGCACAGTGCGTTGTAGCAAGCGCCCCAATACCAGTCCGTCGGCAACAACTCGAGCTTTGCACTGTCGGCCAGCGCGGTCAGCACGGCATGGGTCGACGCGGCCCGCTTGTGCTCCTGCACGCGATACCACAGATCTGCCAGTTCGCGGAAGGCAAGCAAGCGATCTTCCGCATCGCCTTCGCCTGACTGGTCGCGAAGTTCTCGAGCGCGCGCCTCGACGTACTCCTTGCGGCCCCACTGCCACAACAGAGTCCCCAGCGCATTGCGGAGGTCGGACGGCTCGATGTCGACGTTTTCGACGATGTCGACAACGCCAAGCAACAACGAAGGATCCGGTTGCGTCTTCTGCAAGTCGGCGAGCGCGGGCACGAGATGGATGCGCCACGTGTCGACGTACCAGTCCGGCGTCCGCAACAGAAGATCGAACAACGTCTGCGCAGCGAAGGGTTGCAGTGGTTCGAGACCGAGATACTGGCCGCGGTAGACGACACCGCTGTTGCGTTGTGTCATCACGAAGCCGACCACCGCATCGACCAGCAGCGCGCGGAATCCACGGGCACGCTTGTCCTTCGAGTCCGTGTTCTTCTGAAGTTCGGAACACAGCCACGAGAACGCGCCGACCTGCTCTTGCAGGATGCGCTGCACGACCTCGCCTCGCGCGTCGACATCGGTCTGATCCGTGGCCAACCATTTCTCCGCCAGTTCGGCGCATGACATCTGCGCTGGCGGCGGCACGGGCTTTGGCTCTTGCGGCTCGGGCTCCGGCAGCTGCGCTGCCGCCGACGTGGCAAGCCACACTGCCAGCAACCACGCTGCTCGTGCCCGCACGATCAATCTCCTTTGCCAACTGGGAACATGGGGCCAGATCCAGCACCCGCAAACGCGGCGGCAAACATCGCCCTCACGACGATCTCGAGCGGCAGCCATTTCGACGCATCGGCGTCGGGCATCGCGCGTCGGTTGGCCTCGGTGTCGATCGTAGAAGGCACGATCGCGCATGCACGCACGCCAGTGCCGTCGAGCTCCGTCGCGAGCGCACGCACCCACTCGTGCAGCGCCGCCTTACTCGCGAGGTAGTTGGCGACATGCGTGCCGCCGCTGCCGACTGCGGCGCTGCCGACGCAGACAATGGCGCCACGCTTCTGACGTTTCATCACGCCGACCGTGCCCCGCGCGAGAGTGGCGACCGAGAGCACGTTTGCGGTCATTAGCTCCTGTAGTTCACCCGCCGGATCACGACCGATCGCGTTCGCGGCGAACGCGCCGTTGCAGCACAACAGCGTGTCGATTCCACCGAGCGCATCGTTGACGCCTTTGGCGAAACCAGCTGCGGCCTCGCCGTCCGTGTCGGGCACGCAACCCACCAGCAGCGGCACACCGGGATGAGCGCTCTTGACCACGTCAACCTGCCAAGACTTGCGCACTACGGCAGCGACGCGCGCCCCCGCTGCGAGGGCGGCATTCACCACGGCGCCTCCGAGCGCGCCGGTGGAACCGCTGACCATGATGGTCTTGCCTGCGAGCGACGTCAGTTGCAGCGGCATCGAACTCGGTTTCGCAGCGTCAGAACTGGACCTTGACGGCTTTGCGTTCTTCCTGCGCCTCGACCTCGAAGAACTCTGCGAGCTTGAAGCCCGACATGTTGGCGATGATCGAGCCAGGGAACTGCTCGCAGGTGTTGTTGTAGCGCATCAC
>SXGT01302909.1_pt1 | contig 19961 bp, 23 predicted proteins | sample 3176221 | NCBI WGS metagenome assembly SXGT01 (sample SAMN11356862, study PRJNA531348) | freshwater metagenome | isolation source: freshwater sample F1-120 | place: China: Fuxian Lake, Yuxi | collected 2017-12-25
CTCAGATTTGTAATGGTATGAACCAAATCCGATCATACTTGTGCCCCACATCTTGGCCTTCTCGCCGGTGACCTTTTCAAACAGCCTAAGTAAGACCAGGCTGTCTTTTTGCCTAGTTTCGTCGGAGACGGTGGCGATAAAACCCTTCACACTCGCTTTGGTAACCTTAGTTTTTAATTCGGCCATAATTTTTTTGCCTGATTAGATCTTTACGATACACTATCATAGACTATGGTAAAGACTAGACATAAGCAGGGGTCAAAACTCCAAAAGCAGGTCGTGGTATTTCAGTCCAAGGGAGGTGCCATTGAGCTTCGCGGTGATTTTAATAAGCAAACTTTGTGGGCGACTCTAGGTCAGATCGCCCAGGTTTTTGGACGCGATAAGTCGGTCATTTCCCGTCACTTAGCTAATATTTTCAAGGAATTGGAACTCGATAAAGATTCAGTTGTTGCAAAAAATGCAACAACTGCCGCAGACGGTAAAACATATCAGGTCGAATATTACAATCTGGACGCTATTCTCAGCGTCGGTTATCGGGTTAATTCGAAAACAGCTACCAAGTTTCGTCAGTGGGCGACTAAGATTTTGCGTCACCACATTGTAAAAGGATACACGATTAACCCCAAGGTAATAAAACGAAACTACGCTGAATTCCAAAAGGCCATTGAGAATATTCAGGTATTGATTCCGAACGACTCGCCCGTCGATCACGTGGGTGTAATTGAGTTAATCTCGGCCTTTGCGAGTACCTGGTTGTCGCTGGATGCGTACGATAAGGAAGCGTTGAAGGTATAATCGGTAACGTGATGCAATCTTTTGGCGGCAAGGCAGTTTACGCTACGATCGAAGAGAAGGCCGCTCATCTCTTGTACTTCATTATCAAAAATCATCCGTTCAGTGATGGGAACAAGCGTAGCGGTGCTTATGCTTTTATTTGGTTTTTGCACCGTGCTCGAGTTCTTGATAGATCAACGATGACGTCTGCGGCACTAACAGCATTGACGCTTTTGATTGCTGAGAGCAACCCGAAGGATAAAGACAGAGTGACGAGCCTGGTGTTGCAATTGTTGAGACATAAGTAGCCTATGAACAAACAAGCAATCTCCAGCGGCACGGTCCATAAGTTGCCTTTGGATTTGCGTAGCGCACTGGCTGCCGGTAAGGCAGCGTTAGCGGCCTGGGAGAGTTTGACACCACTCGCTAGAAATGAATGGATTTGTTGGGTGACCTTTGTTAAGCGGGCCGAGACGAGACGCGAGCACGTACTGCGTACGATCGAGGAACTTAAGCTCGGGGAACGACGACCGTGTTGTTGGCTGGGATGTACCCATAGACCAGATAAGCTGATTAGCCCATCTGTACAAGCCATACTAGACAGACGTGCGATGAAATCAAAAAAAGATATGACTTCAGATGTTCGCAAATACAACAATTCTCAGAATGGCGAGAATAAAAACATTTGTCAGCGTCTCGAGCAAGTTATTTCTGAGGAGCTCAAGCAAGCTGAGAGTAAAGTTTGGCACAGGCACCCCGTATGGTTTATCGATGGTAACCCGATCGCAGGGTACGCTGTTCTCAAGAATTGTGTTCAGCTACTGTTTTGGAGCGGGCAATCATTTAAGACAACAGGTTTGAAGCCTGAGGGCTCTTTTAAGGCTGCGGAGATGCGTTACGCCGGGTTGAAAAACCTCAAAATTACTTTGCTTAGAGCTTGGCTTAAAGAAGCTAAGCAGGTACAGTGGGACTACAAAAACATTGTGAAACGCAAGGGTAAGTTAGTGCGATTATAATTATAAACACAAATTTTATGATCAAAGGAAACTACGTTGATGGCTTCGTGCTCGCTATTCAGAAAAAGAATACGGCTAAGTACACCAAGATGGCTAGTGAGGCCAAAACGGTTTGGATGAGGTTTGGAGCTTTAGATTATAAGGAGTGTGTTATCAGTGACCCAAAACCCAAACAAGTTACTTTGACGTTCCCAAAAATGATGAATACCAAACCGGGTGAGGTGGTATGGTTTTCGTACATTGTTTACAAAAATAAAAAACATCGCGACAGCGTGAACAAGAAAGTCATGGCCTTCTTTGATAAGAAGTATGCCAATACCAAAACGGACATGCCCTTTGATATGCAGCGTTTTGCTTACGGAGGTTTTGAAGTTAAGGTTAGCGCTTAAGTGATATTTATTTTTACAATTATGAAATCTTTGACATGCGATCTGTGCGATGCCGTTGCTGTGGGAGAAACCTTTGAGGCTTGGATGAAGAACCTGATGCCGCACTACATGTCGGCTCATGCAGACGTGATGAATGACTCTAGCAAGACCGAGGCTGATCGGGACAGGTGGATGGTCGAGAATCAGGCCAGGTTTGATGCAGCCGTATAGAGTGCGAACAAAACCAACCTTTGCAATTAGCACAGACCAATGACTCATCACACCTTCAATGCCAAAGTTTGGCAATACCCTGGCATGGCCGGGTGGCATTTTGTGTCATTACCAAAGACATTGTCAGCCAGGCTTAAAAAAACTTATGGTAAACAGCAGCGTGGCTGGGGGTCGCTACCGGTTATCATGACGCTTGGCCAGACGACCTGGAAAACATCGATTTTTCCTGACCGCAAAGCGGGTACGTACTTATTACCGCTTAAAGCAGCGGTGCGTAAAAAAGCAAACATCAACATGGGTGATAAACGCAAATTTGTACTCGAAATCACTTCACCAAAAGTTTTGCTTGCTGGCAACAAAGTTTCACTATATTCATGACCTACTAAGGGTCGCTAACACACAAATTTATGCCAAATCGTGTTGTTCACTTCGAAATTCAAGCGGATGAGCCTGAGCGCGCAGCGACATTTTATCGGGCGGCGCTTGGTTGGCAGATCGACAAGATAGATTTCCAGGGAGCTGAGTATTGGATGGTTATGACCGCACCTAAAGACTCGACAGAGCCGGGTATCAATGGCGGTTTATTGCGTCGGCCCGCCAACACGCCATCCATGGAATGTGGTACAAACGCCTTCGCCTGTACAGTTCAGGTCGATAATTACGACGAGGTTGAGAAAAACATTCTAGCCGCCGGCGGCAAGGTGGCTATGCCAAAATTCGCTATGGTTGGCATGGCTTGGCAGGGGTATTACCTCGACACTGAAAATAACGTTTTCGGTGTGCATCAGCCTGATGTCAACGCAAGATAAGCATGTGATTACGTCTAGTTCAGGAATCTTTAGTCAGCCACTAAGATTTGCTATGATAGTGACATGCTATCCGAACACTTAAGAGTAGATAAGAAAATTCGGTCCTTTTTTGAAAGACATGAACGTTTGGTCGTGCCTGGTCTATTGGTAATGGGTTTTGTATTTGATGTTATTACCTTTCAGGCGCTGGACATGATTACAACCATGCAGATTTTGGGTGCATACGTCATTTTAGCCGCACTCGCGTTGGTGTATTTACAAATTTATGATTCCCAAAGATCGCCCAGCGGTTGGGCGCTGTTGCGTTATTTACGCGCTTTGGCACCATACGTTATTCAACTTACCTTTGGAGCACTTTTGAGCTCATCGCTTTTGTTTTACTGGTATAGCGGGGCGTTATCAGTTAGCTGGCCCTTGTTTGCACTCATCACAGGCATCATGATATCTAGCGAAGTTTTTCGACGGTTTTATCTTAGGCCGATTGTACTTTTGAGTGTTTACACCTTTTTATTATTGTCGTATTTATCTTTATTACTACCCTTTGTTTTCAGGTCTCTGAGTGGCTGGATCTTTATTATCAGTAGCTTAATCAGCTTGGTGTTTGTCGGTTTGTTGGTAGTAGGTTTAGCTCAACTCAATTCACGTTTGGTAGCTGGTAGTCAGGCCAAGTTAGTAGCTGTGCTCGTAGTTATTGCTAGCATGAACAGCATGTATTTTTTGAATTTAATTCCACCCCTGCCATTGTCTATTCGTGAAGCGGGGATTTATCACAAGTTAGAGCGGCTTGATAACGAACTAATTTTAAGTGGTGAGGATGAAAATTTTTGGCTGGGCCTGATTCCTGGACAGAAAATTACTTGGTCGGAGTCTGAAAACATTTACGTGTACACTAGAATTTTTGCACCCGCGCAAATTAACATGGATATCTACCACCGTTGGGAGTACTACAGTCCAATAACCAATGAGTGGGAGGACGCTGATCGTTTGCGCTTCGAGATCAAGGGTGGCCGGGCTGAGGGATATCGTGGTTACACAACAAAGAATAATTTAGCCTTCGGTAAATGGCGGGTAACGGTTGAAACAGAGCGGGGACAAGTGTTGGGTAGATTGGCATTTACTCTGATTGCACGCTAGTCTTGATTGGGTTAGTGTCAAAGGTCTAACATTATGACGCAGGCTGAGGCTTTAGTGATTCTAAAAACTGGTGCCAACGTGTTTTTGACCGGTGAGCCGGGAGCAGGTAAGTCGTACACCATTCGGCAGTACGTTAATTATTTACGTTCCTGTGCTCTCGATCCTGCCATCACCGCTTCAACGGGCATTGCAGCTACGCACATTGGTGGCATGACGCTCCATTCCTGGAGCGGGATTGGCATTAACAAAACCATGAATGCCGCTGAGCTTAAAGAAGTGGCCGGTCGCGAGCGCTTGGCCAAGCGGATTCGCGCCACGCAAGTTTTGATAATTGATGAGATTTCGATGTTCGAGGGTAGTACACTAAATCTTGTCGACGCAGTCTGCCGAACCATAAAAAACTCACAGGCGCCGTTTGGCGACATGCAGGTAATTTTTGTGGGTGACTTTTTCCAGTTACCGCCTGTGTCCAGGCCAGGGGAGCCGTTACCGCAATTTGCCTTTGAGTCTCAGGCCTGGCAGGCCGCCAAGCCGGTAGTTTGTTACTTATCTGAGCAGCACCGCCAAGAAGACGAAACTTTTCTGGAGGTATTATCGGCCTTACGACGCGGAATCGTCACTGAGGAGCATAAACGGCTCTTGGGTGAACGTCAGGTGGTGTTCACGGACGATGTTTTTGAGGACATGACCAAATTGTTTTCGCACAACGTCGATGTTGACCGCCTGAATACGCAGGCCCTGAACCAGCTTGAGGCTGACCCCAGGACTTACCGTATGCACGCCTATGGCGCTCCTCCACTCATTGAGCAGCTTAAGCGTGGTTGTTTATCGCCCGAGCTCCTCGTACTTAAAATCGGCGCCCGCGTCATGTTCACTAAAAACAGTCCAGACGGCAGCTATGTAAACGGCACAACTGGCGAGGTCAGCAGTTTCTCCAAAGACAATGGTTATCCAATTGTGAAGTTACGTTCTGGACGTTTCATCGAAGTCGCTACCACCGAGTGGAAAATCGAGGCTGAAGGCAAGTCTGTCGCCGCCATTGTGCAATTGCCCTTACGTTTAGCTTGGGCTATGACGGTTCACAAAAGTCAGGGTATGTCGCTCGACGCGGCCTTAATCGACCTGTCCCGTGCCTTTGCTTACGGTCAGGGCTACGTCGCACTGTCGCGTGTACGCTCGTTAGCTGGACTTCATCTGCAGGGTCTGAACCAGCGAGCTTTGGAGGTCGACCCCAATGTGCTAGCCCAAGACGAACGCTTCCGAATCAGCTCGCTCGAATCAAAAGACGCCATGCTGGCTCTGCCAGAAGACAGGCTGAAGCGTTTACACGACGAGTTTGTTTTGGCACGCGGCGGATCGTTAAGTGGAGGAGGCTTCGCAGCCAAACCCAAGAAAACCAAAAAGACAGAGAAGCGCTACGAGGCTACGCTCGCACTCGTGGTCGGTGGTATGAACATTGCTCAGGCAGCCAACGAACGGAGCCGAACAGTGTTTACGATCTTTGAACATCTTGAAGACTTGCGCGACATGAAGGCCTTGCCGCTCGATAAGCTGGGTCATTTGATCGCCGACAAAGAAGATGACATTAAGCTTATTCAGGCCAAGTTCCGAGTACTAGATACCGAGCTTCTTAAACCCGTGCATGAGTTTTTCAAGGGCGAATATGACTACGACGTTATCCGCTTAGCGCGTTTGTTTATGCCCTTGAAATAGCTGGTGTGAGTTCATACCAGCACTAGACTTATTCAATAAAATGAGCTAGACTAGGGCCCGTTATGGACTCTAGTGATGTCATTATTCGATTTGAGGGCGTGACCTTCGGGTACGACTCCGAGAACCCTGTACTCGACGAGGCCAATTTTTCTGTTAGAGAAAATACTAAAATGACCATCATGGGTCAGAATGGAGCCGGTAAGAGTACAATTTTGAAACTCTTAACGGGAGTTTTGAAGCCCGATCGTGGCGAGATTCACATCAAGCAGGGCTCGCGTATCGCGATTGCTACGCAGGTCATGCAACCTGACCACAAACCGCGTACGGTTGCCGAGTTTTTTGCCACCGCCTTCCCTGAGAAGCAGCACAATCTGCCAAAGTTGATTGATGATGTCCTCGAGACCGTTAACCTCAAAGCCCCGCATGATAAGAAGATTGAGGATTTTTCTGGTGGCCAGCAGGCTCGTCTCTTGCTTGCTTACGCCTTGATTCAAGAGCCAGATATTTTGTTGTTGGATGAGCCGACCAACAACCTCGACGCTGACGGTATTGCGCACCTGACGGCTTTCTTGATCATGTACCCCAAGACTGTACTTGTCATTTCTCACGACGCTGATTTCTTGAACACTTTTACCGAAGGCGTGCTCCATCTTGATGTCTACACTGGCAAGGTGGACAAGTATGACGGTAACTATTTCGACGTGGTTGAAGAAATTACTGCTCGTCTCGAGCGTGATCGCATGCAAAACGCCCGCATGCTAAAGGAGATCCAGGATCGCAAGGACAAGATTAACTTCTTCGCTCACAAGGGTGGCAAGATGCGTAAACTAGCCAGCAAGCTGCGCGATCAGGTTGAAGACGCTGAAGAGAACATGGTTGAAGTGCGTCGTGACGACCGTACCATTCGCGATTTCGAAATTCCATCTCAAACCTGGAATGACAACGTGGTTACGATCAACTCAGTCAAAATTATTAAAGATCACGAACCAACTCGCGTCGACGCCAAAGTTTTCTTACGTAAAGGTCAACGTCTGCTCGTGACTGGGCCAAATGGCATCGGCAAAAGCACGCTGCTGCGAGCACTCGCAGCTGGGAGGGAAGAAGGTGCCGTTATCGCCAAAGACGTAAAGGTGGGTTACTACCGCCAAGATTTTTCTGGTCTCGATTTTAGTCAGACCGCTTACGATTCGCTAGCTGAGATGATGGCTGTGCCTGATAACCAGACTATCCGAGCTGTGGGCGCCCATTTCTTGTTGAACGGCGATGCTTTAGCAACGCGTATCGGATCACTTTCAGAAGGCCAGAAAGGTTTGCTTTGTTTCGCTCGTTTTGTACTCCAGAAGCCGGGCCTTTTGATTCTCGACGAACCCACCAACCACATTAATTTCCGTCACCTGCCGGTTATCGCACGAGCTTTAGAAAAATACGACGGTGCCATGATTATGGTTAGCCACGTTCCGGACTTTGTCAGCCAGATAAAATTTGGTCAGGAGCTTGATCTGGGTAAATTTTTAAACTGAAGCTCAGCACGATAAAACTTATCAGCTGGCACCAGTTGTATAGTTACTCGATGGCGACAACTCGGTAACTGGCTTGGCCGCGAGCGGTCTTAAGAATAGCCACGTCGCCGACACCTTTGCCGATCAGGGCGACACCGAGCGGTGAGCTGTACGAGATTCTACCTTTTGAGGGGTTACTTTCTGACGAGCCGAGAATTTCGAAGGTCAGTTCGTGGCCATTTGTTTCGAGCGTCACGGTTGAGCCGATGCGAATTTTACCGTCGCTCGGTCCGAGGTCAATTGGAATAGCCTGCTTGAGTCGTTCCTCAAGGATCGTGACCCGATCATTTAGTCGTCGTAAGCTCTGTTTAGCAAACTGGTAGGCGGCATTTTCTGACAGATCGCCCATCTGGGCCATTCTGCTTACCTCGTCGGCTGCTGGGCCTCGTTTATTTTTAACTAAATCGTGCAATTCGGCCTTCATTCGCTCGATTTTGGCCGGAGTTAGGTAATTATCGATCTCTTGTCGTCTAAGCCGTTCTATCTCTGATTTTCTGGTGGGAAGGCGCATATTCACCCAGCACTTTACTTTTTTTCCAATTTAATGTATAGTATTGCGGCAAAACAGCCCTACGTGGAGATGACGAGTTTCCGCAGTAAGCGTTATTGCGGTTATAATTAATCGTTCATCTATGATGACAGGTACTATCAAGCGTTTGACTGACAAGGGTTTTGGTTTCATTACCCCTGACGGCGAAGGCGCTAAGGACGTCTTCTTCCATGTTTCGTCTTTGGTCGACATGACCTTCGACGATCTTCGCGAAGGTGACAAGGTTACCTTCGAGACTGAAGAGTCAGACAAGGGCCCTCGTGCTGTAAACGTTACTCGCGTTGGCTAACCAGCCACAGCGTACGTTGCAGCTCACAAAAACCGGCTTTGGCCGGTTTTTGTATTGTTTAGCTTAGTGGAGTACACTAAGTCACAATTATGCCATGGGTTAGAGCACGATTAACAACGCTGTTACGATTAGGGTTAGGTCTAGGTATTGTCGCAATCGCAGTTGTGCTGTTAATGACGAATGACGAAACACAGCACATCCTGACGGCGCTTGGCAGTTTCCCCCTTATAACGCTTGCTGTTTTACTGCTCGCGTCTTTTTTAGTCAGTCTACTCAAAGCCGCCAGATTTCATATTTTAGTGCGTCACGTCGACATTGAGATAAGTTTTTGGAAAACATTACGACTATTTTTAGTTAGTCAGGCGGCCACCCCAATTCCAGCCGGTGAAACTATTCGCGCGGCTCTCTTGAAACACGAAACCGGAGCGCCGCTTGGTAAGGTAGCTGCACCGGTCTTAGGCCAGGCGGTTTACGAAATCGCCGCGGCTCTCAGTATTGTACTCGTGGCTAGCTTTTTTTATCCGGAACTGTTTGTACCGACACTAACCGCAGTGGTCTGTTTATTCTTATTTATCTGGACTTTACTCCATCGAAAATTATTTAATGCACTGCTCCGGTTGTTGTCTTATCTGCCAGCAATCAAACACCAGCTCGATCGTCTCAAACGTGGGCGTGATCAGCTCCGTCAAAATTTTTCTCTCTTAGAAGGAGGCGGCCTTGATAGGCACATTGTCATGGCCAGTTTGTTTGCGTTCTTGGCCCAATTGATGGGTGGGTTACTTGTGCTAGTAGCTGCCACGGCATTTGATATTCAGCTAAATTTTCTCCAATTTACCCTGGTTTATGCCAGCGGGGCGCTACTTCAAGGATTATTCACCTTGATTCCGGGAGGTTTAGGTGTGACCGAGGGAGGTATGAGCGGAGTACTCCATTTGTTAGGGGTTGAATTGTCACTAGCTCTTGCTTTAGTGCTGATTGTGCGTTTTGCCACCTTAGTTTTTCCGGTCGTTCTCGGGTTAGTTTTAATGATACCTGTCTATTTTAAAAAGTTGATTTGGCAGAACTTATGATACCGCTGCATATTCAGGGGTTGAGTAAAACTTTTTATCCCGCCAAACGTCCAGCCGTTCCTGCCCTCATCGATGTCTCGCTTAAAATTGAACAAGGCAAAATCCACGGTTTGCTCGGCCCGAATGGGGCTGGCAAGTCGACCCTGATCAGTATGATCAACGGCATGTTGATGCCTGATACCGGTTCGATTGAGGTTTTTGGCATCGATGTAGTTAAAGACGCCATAACTGCCAAGAAATTAATGGGTGTTGTGCCCCAAGAGGTTACCTACGAAATGGCCTTTACGGTTCGTGAGGTTTTATATTACTTCTCAGGTATGTATGGCCTTCCCATGAAGGAACGTAGTCCTCGTATTGAGTCGGTACTCACAGAGCTAGATTTGCTTGACAAGGTTGATGAGCGGGCGCGTAACCTGTCGGGTGGCATGAAGCGACGTTTGATGATTGCCAAAGCGATTCTGCATAAACCAAAGTTTTTGATTCTCGACGAACCGACTGCAGGTGTCGACGTCGCACTGCGTCAAAGGATTTGGCAGCTAGTACGCCGTTTAAACCAAGAGGGGACAACAATTTTGTTTACGACCCACTATCTGGAAGAGGCTGAGCAGCTCTGCGACGAGATTACGCTCATCAACCACGGTAAAGTTATCCGTGATGGTAACCTGAAGGAGATGCAGACTGAGTTTGCGCAAAATGCCATTCACTTCGAGCTTTTTGATGCTAGTGTCCCGCATTTGCCAAACGTCAAGTCGGTCGGTGTCGAATTCGAATATCCCCTCAAGGATTTAGAGTCAGATATGCATGCCCTGACGTCTCACTACAACGGCAATATTAAATCGATTAAATCCGGAGCCGCCTCACTCGAGACGATTTTCCTCGAGCTCACCAAATAATATGACGTACATGTGGGCGCTGTATGCGCGTGAAGTAAAGCGTTTCCAAAAAATCTGGATGGACACCGTGTTCAGTCCGATTGTTTCTACGATTTTGTTTTTGTCGGTTTTCGGCATCGTGGCCGGCAACCAAGAGATTGCCGGCGTCCCGTACCTGTTGTTCATTTACGTCGGTTTGTTGTCTATGAACGTCGTTAACAGTAGTTTCTCAAACCCTGCCTTTGCGCTCGTGATTGGTAAAAATTCGGGCACGATCGCTGACCTGCAGCTGGTGCCAATTCAACCCTGGGGGATTGGAGTCGCTTATGCGCTAGCGGCCTTGACGCGAGCTTTTCTGACCATTGGTTTGGCCGTACTCGTTACAGGTTGGTTTATTCCTGAGCTTGGTATACACAATCCACTCTTACTGCTCTTGGCTTTTGCTCTCACCGCACTTCAATTTGGAATGCTCGGAGTTACTTTTGGAATGTGGGCCAAGGGTTTCGAGTCATTGACCTTTATTACAACTTTCGTGATGCAGCCAATGATCTTTTTGGCAGGCGTTTTTTACCCGATCGCGCATCTACCGGAGCCGTGGAGCGCTGTTAGCGCTTTCAACCCGCTCCATCACAACGTTAACTTGTTGCGTTATGCAGTTACTGGTTATGCAGATGGTAGTCCGATAGTCTCGCTGGCCGTGGTTGCAGGTCTTGCAGTTGTTATGTTTGTAGCCATGCACTTAAGTACAAAAAAGAAAATGCGAGCACTTTAGTCGACGGTTACAGCTTTAGCAAGATTTCTTGGTTTGTCGGGATTAATGCCTTTTAGCACCGCTAACTCATAAGCTATCAGTTGCATTGGCACCGCTGCCAATAAACCGGATAGGGTACCGCTAGTTGGGATTACGATCGTGTCATCGGCGATATGTTCAGCGAGCGAGGCACGATCGGTGATGACGATTGTTCTAGCACCACGAGCCCTTACTTCCTCGGCTGCGGTTCGCATAAGATCGGCATGCTCGTCGTCGAGGATGACTAAGATGAGTGGAGTCCCTTGTGCGATCAGCGCAAACGGGCCGTGTTTGAGCGCACCACCGGGGTAGCCTTCGGCGTGCAGGTAAGTTATTTCCTTGATTTTTAAAGCCCCTTCGCGAGCGATCGATTCCCCATAGCCCTTACCGAGCACAAACATATGCTCAGACCCGAGTAGCGAGGTAGCGATTTTTTGACATTGCTCACGTAATTTAAGAACGGTCTCGATGTTAGTCGATAAGCGTCGCAGTTCATCGATAACTAGACGTCGTTTAGCCACCTCGATGTCCCTTTGCTCAGCAAACCACAAGGCGATGAGTTGAAGGGCGCTGACTTGGGTTACAAAGGCTTTGGTCGAGGCTACGGCTCGTTCACGTCCAGCGTTCAGGTAGACACCGCACTGTGTTGTGCGCGCGATGAGCGTACCAACTGCGTTTACGACCGAGAACACAGGTACACCGAGCTCTTGAGCCATCAGCACGGCCCGATGCACATCCTTGGTCTCACCTGATTGCGAAATAACTAGTAGACCAGCCCCCGCACTAGCAAAATGTTGGGGCGTTAGTTCGGAAGCATCGACAACTTGAACCGTGCTAAAGATATTCAGCCAGCGCATGGTCTGGGCCGTATACAGACCGGCGTGATAGGAAGTTCCGCAAGCCGCGATCACTAGGTGATTGATACCAACCAGCTCTTGTTGTCGCGCTTCAAGCCCCCCTAGCTTGACCTCGGTGTCAGAACGCAGGCGGGCACCATGGTTTAGGGTACGGCGTACAGCCTCGGGTTGTTCAAGAATTTCTTTGATTGTCCAATGGGGGTAAGGGTCTGGGGAAACGGCGATGGTTTCTTCGGCGGCTTTTTCTAATCGAGTTAGATCAAGTCCGGCTTGGTTTGATCTGACGATGGCAATTTCTCCATTTTGAAGTGAAATAAAATCGCGCGTCGAGGTTCCGAAGGCAACTGGTTCAGAGGCCACGAAGGCTTTGCCTTCAGCCACGCCGATCACAATTGGGCTGCCGTTTTTAGCTACGATGATGCTGTTTGGTAGGAGTGGGGAGACAATGCCTAACCCCCAAGTACCCTCGAGTTTACCGAGTGTGTCGCGCACCGCTGCAGTAAGCTCGAGTCCGTTATCAAGCGCAGCGCCGATCAATTGCGCAATGACTTCAGTATCTGTTTGAGATATAAACTTAACGCCGCGTGCCTGCAGGTTGTCACGGAGGTTAGTGTAGTTAGTGATGACACCATTATGCACGACAGCCACTCGTTGTTTTGTATCTAGATGCGGATGAGCGTTGATGTCTGTTTTGGGGCCATGCGTGGCCCAGCGGGTGTGACCGATACCAAGTTTGTGTCCTACGTGCCGATTGGCGACCTGCTTTAAGTGAGCAATGGCATCACCGTTATCTCCACTGGCAAATTTAGTTACGGTGAGCCTTCCCTCTGGCGATAAGGTGGCTATGCCGGCTGAATCGTAGCCTCGGTTTTCTAAAACCGTTAAACCATCGTTTAGATAATTCACCGCATCTTCATTACCAACAAATCCAATGATGCCGCACATAAGTCAGATAAAAAAATTTATACCGATCAAGGATAACAAAAGAGTCAGCAAACGTACATCAGGCCTGGATAGGCAAGACTCATTTTACTTGACTTTTGAGCAAAAATTAGCTAAAATATAGTCGGAGGACATAGTGACAAAACCGACTTCACATAACAACGCCAAGCCCATCATAGTGTATTGGCCCGGCGCCTGGGGTGGACGGTCAGATGGGGCCAGCTTCTGGACCATCAGGTTGAAGCAAGAACTTGCTCGTCGCCTTAGGACTCTCGAGTTGAGTTGGTACCGCATCAGGTACCGCGGGAACAGTCTCGAGGAGATGGCTATCCATGCCATGGGTCAGCTGCGTCAGATCGTTGATCTCGCGCAAGCAGAAGGTCGACCGCTCTGGGTAATCAATTACTCCATGGGCGCGCAGGTGGCTCGAGCAACCTTCGCTCTTGCCACTGCGAAAGGGGAGACGGTGGTCATCGACAGACTGCTTGAAATCTCACCTTGCCCGGCCAGCGGCATTACCCGTGCCAAGCTGTTTAGCTTGTTCAGGGCCGCCCCGTACTCGCTTTGTCTGAGCTTCATCACCGGACGGCTGGCAGTGCGCACTGTCTGGGAGGCTAAACGACTGTTTTTCTCGGGTTGGACCCGTCAAAACGGCTCGCCACATCAGCCGCCAGTGGATCAGTTCGCTCGTGACATCGTGAGTTTTTCAATGCGTAACCCAGAACCGCTGTGGCAGCTAGGCTGCCAACTGTTCTTGCGCCGTGTTGACTGCCCGCGATTGTCATCGCGGCACCACGTTGTGGTCTTCGCCAAGGACAATGATCCGTTTACCACCGGACTTGACGATCTGGGCGCACGCAGTCCGGTGGCCGTTCAGACCACGCTGGTGCGTTCACACGGCTCGTTGCTGTGGCCCGTCGCCGATGACTTCAAGCAAGCCATCAAACGGCTGGTCGATCCCTGGCCATACCCACAAGCATAACGCCTAGCCGCCCTCGGCCTCCGAGGGCGGCATTTTGTATTGCTTAAGTGATTATCTACCTAGTAATCTAAGTGCCTGCTGGACCTCTAGAACCACCCCCTGTATGATTGCTTAAAATGAATTCAACACTCAGCCAAGGTTTACACAAGCGGAGCGTCGCACGATAAACTATCTAGCTACATATGAAGCTTATCGGCCAGGTTCAGAGGGGTCAGGGTTTTGCCACGCTAGCGTTTGGCTTACCAACAGCCAATCTTGAACTCACTCATGCTGTTACCTTAGCCCCCGGAGCTTACGTGGCCTACACCTTTATAGGCCACGAGCGTTACCCCTCGGTAGCCTATATTGGTCCCCAGGCGAGTGAAAAATTCGAGGTTCATTTGTTCAATTTTTCTGGAGATTTGTATGACCAGCAGCTAGAGGTTGAAATTCTAAAAATGGTCAGCGCCCATGTGCCTTGGAAAAGTGAAGAGCAAATGCGGGTAAAGGTGGCTGCAGACGTAGCTTTAGCCAAAGCTTACTTTGCCAAAACGGGTTTATAAATATCCACAGTTTTCCGGGTCTTGCAAAAGATTTTTGAGGGTTATAATATTCTCACACTTAATTTTATCAGTCACACGTATGGCCACACAGACAGCTACCGAGCTTGAGTTAAAGGTATTGGCACCGACCGCTTTTTCTGATGACGATCTTGATTCGGCCACCAACGACGACACGATGGAGGAAGAAGATATGGATGCCGACCAGAGTGACGAAGATGCGGACGAGGATGAAGATGCCGATACTGAAGACGATGAGTAAACTAAAACCCGCCCAATAATTTGCCAATCGGCTGGGCGGGTTTTAGTTTACCGTTCTAATATTTGGTCTAAGATTTTTAGTAGCTCATCAGGAGTAGTTGTTTTCATCATCGGTTCCTTGAAGTGTTTGAAATCTGGCAAACCTTTAAAATACCAAGCCAGATGTTTACGAAAAGTATTCACCGCCGCTGGACCGTACTGTTTAAGATGGAGTTGTAAATGTAGTTTTACAACACGTACTCGTTCTTCCATCGTAACAACAGAAATTTTTTTTCCGGTGGTTAGGTCACGGAAGTGTTTAAAAATCCAGGGGTTACCGAGCGCGCCACGAGCAATCAGCAAACCGTTGCAACCGGATACATCCAGGGCTTTAGGCATAAGCTCGACTCGGTGAACATCGCCGTTCGCTAGAACCGGAATGCTGACGGAGTTTTTGGCTCGACGAATCATGTCCCAATCCGCTTCGCCAGAGTAACCCTGCATTTTGGTTCGGCCATGAATAGTAATTAAATCTGCGCCCGCGTCTTCTAAAATCCTAGCAAAAGTTAGACATTCAGTCGGGTCACTCCAGCCGAGGCGAATTTTGATCGACAGTGGCACACTGATAACTGCTTTTAGAGCCTTAACAATTTTTGTGGCCAGTGCCGGTTCTCGCATGAGGGCAGCGCCGTTAAAATTATGAACAATCTTATAGACCGGGCAGCCCATATTCACATCAAAACCTTCGGGTTGATGTTTCTCTGCAATCATGCGGGCAGCTTCGGCCATGACTGCTGGATCGCTGCCAAAAATTTGTTGCACCAGCGGACGCTCACTTGGATGAATATCCGTCATGTCGAGCGTCTTATTATTTCCGCGTACGACCGCTTCGGCGGACACCATTTCTCGAAATACGATCGGATAGTGTGATTCACCCGTGACATCTTTAACTACCTGACAAAAAGCGCTGTCGGTCATGTCAGCCATGGGAGACAGAGCGATGATGGGATGAGGGATTTGTTGCCAATTAAGTTTCACAGACGTAGCAGGATACACGAAAGAATGAGCAATTACAAGGTGTAGGATCCTTGGCTTGCTATACTAGTCTCGTTATGCGTTTATCGTTTCATGGCGCAGTTGAGGAGGTGACTGGTTCATGTTTTTTGGTTGAAACACAACAGGCCAAGATTTTAGTTGATGCTGGCATGAAGCAAGGCGAGCGTATGTGCATGACTCGTAGTCTTGATCCATTTGTATTTGATGTCACCCACCTCGATGCCGTATTGGTGACTCATGCGCATTTTGACCACACCGGCCGTTTACCGGAATTGGTTAAGCTCGGTTACCGCGGCCCGATTTACCTGACTGCGCCGACTAAGGCATTAGCTAATATCATTCTTGAAGATGCCTTGAAAATCATGGCCGAAAATTCTGAGCGGTGCGGCGATCCTACCCCGTACAGTCGAGAAGACCAACAACTAGCCATGTCTTTAATGCAGGGTATTGGTTATCATACCGAATTTGCAGTTGCGCCAGGAGTCAAGGCCATGTTTCATGATGCTGGTCATATTTTAGGCTCGTCCTTTATTTCATTGGATATCGAAGAGCGCCTAAATGCTCTTGGACAGCCACTTCGTCTAGTATTTAGCGGCGACGTGGGCAATGACAATATTCCGATTTTACCCGCGACCGAACCGCTGCAACGCGCAGACATCGTAGTTTGCGAATCCACTTACGGAGACACTATCCATGAACCGGCGCAAGCTCGGTCGAAGTTATTGGCAGACTTCGCGACCAAGGTTTTAAAACGTGGCGGTACGCTTGTGATTCCAGCTTTTTCAATTGAGCGCACTCAAGAACTATTGTACGAGTTTGATACCTTGTTGCTTGATAAACGTTTACCATCCGTGCCTATTTACCTTGATAGTCCAATGGCGATTCGAGCGACTGATGTGTATCGTCATTTTAAACAGTATTTGAAATTCGATCATCCCGTACTTGGACCAGATAACGACTTTTTTTCGTTTCCTAGCCTACGAGAGACCATGTTGACTGAAGCCTCAAAGCTCATCAATGATGACAAGCGTCCCAAGATCATTATCGCTGGCAACGGCATGATGACCGGTGGGCGAGTTTTGCATCACCTCAAGCGCCATGTGAGCGATCCTTTGAGTGGCGTACTGGTCGTTGGCTACCAGGCCAAGGGCACACTCGGCCGCAAGATCCTTGATCACGAGAAAACCGTGCGCATTTACCGTGAAGAATATCCTGTCCGCGCTGAAGTCCTGTCGATTGAAGCTTTTTCAGCTCATGCCGACAAAGACAAGCTCCTACGCTGGCTACATCCCCAAGAAGGCAAAGTATCCAAGATTTTTTTGGTGCACGGCGACAATCCCGTCAAGACAGCCTTTGCGGAGTTCCTAAAAAATTCTCTTTCAGCAGAAATTATTATTCCAAGTTTATCGCAAAGTTTTGAGATCTAAACCTGTCCAGGTATAAAAGGCAGCCGCGGCTGATGTTGTGGCCTGAAAGGGTGTCACACTAATCATGGAATGACCGTCGCCGAAGGTGTTTATACGAGTTGTTTGTAATACCGGCAAACTCAGGTTTAGTTGGGCTATACCGCAAGACTGATTGCTAAACGGAGTGATATCTAACTCATCGCGCCAGCTGTAGTGCACAAATTCGCAGATCCCACCATCAACAATACCAATCAGCTCACGCGCCTTGGTCTCAGCGTATCCGTCTAGAATCACTCGACCCTGAACGATTTCTAGTTTGGTCGCAGTCTGTGTGCTTGGATTGCGATACCTGGAAAGTTCGATTTGCGTATTTTGATCTAGGTACACAAGTGTATCGTCGCAAAACTTGTACACCGAAAATTGGTTTGGACCGGTTGTCATGAATTGACCACGGGTAATTTTTTGACCGCTATTTACGTCTACTGCCACGCATGGCTCAACGGGGCCAGGGCCACCAGCCCAGCGTTGTTCGAAGCGCAACCCAATTAACAACATGATGGTCAAGCCGCAAATGACATAGATGGGTATATTTGTATGCAAGACTTTCACAATGTTTTACGACGCAAGAATTCAGATGAATTTTTCGGGATCCAGTGGTAAACTAGTCGGGCTTGATTAACCATCCCTTTATGGCCCTACTAGAATTTTACGGAGTCTCTTGTCCGCACTGTATCACTATGCAGCCCATTGTTGCCAAGCTTGAAAAGAAACTCGGCGTCAATTTTGAAAAGTTTGAGGTTTGGGAGAACGAAGCCAATGCAAAGAAATTGTCTGAGATAGATAAGGGCTTGTGTGGCGGTGTGCCGTTTTTTTATAATACAGACTCGAAATATTATATTTGCGGTTCCTGCGATGAGACCGCTTTGAAGGCGCTGGCAGAAGGTAAAAAGCCCTAGTTATGAAGACACCGACGCTCGGCTTATTGTTCTGTCTAGTCGTTGCCATGGGCGCCGGCTGTACGACACTGCTGCCCACGTCGTTAGCCCTATTCCCAAAAGATTTGCCGGCTACTGATGTCGACCTGATTGCCGGCAGCACTATTCAGCTTGAACAGACAGCCATTAATCCGCTCGAGCGCCTCAATCAGCAACCGGTGCGGACGTTAGACGTTCAAGCCTGGGAACCAGGGGCAAAAGTAACCATGGCTTGGTCCGAAACATACACACAAGAAACCGCAGAGTCTATTGAAGCCCGGACCGCGGCCGAGCACGCAAACCCGGTAGGCGAAGAGCCAAAAGTACCTGAGCCGGTTTATGAAACCGTTTCGCTCCAGGGCTCGATCACGACTGATGCTCTCGACGACGGTCAGCGGATAATGTTGCCGTCGGAATGGTCAGACCTGAATCATGACTTGGCTGGTGGCTCAAATACCGTCATCTGGCTCTCCAAGGTTCAATACGAAGAACTGACCGCCACGCGCCACACCCATCTTTCAATCGGTGTACTTGATGCTGGTCTGCAAACCGCTGCCGATGCCGCTGCGGCTGTTAAAGCATTCATCGCCAAAATTTCCGGTAGCAACTATGCCGGTTCGGTTTCTGATCAGGCTGTTACAGAGCTTGTGGCTAGCGCAGAGTGGGGATCGTACACACTAATGTACGCTGGGAAAAAAGTGAAAGTCCAAACCATTGAGGCTGAAAACAAATTTGCCAGTTACGTTATTCTAGCCAATCCCGATAACCCACTCATTCTAGAGGTCGAGCTAAAGTCGTGGGCCTACGGCACTGAGGCGCTCGGATTGATTAGTGATGATCTCCAAGTGGCCGGTTACTCAATCAAGAGCATCACAACTCCATAAACACATAAGAGCCCCCACCGAGGCTCTTATGTTTACTCAAATTTTCCTAGCCAGTGAGGATCAGTTTGAACACTGAGATCGAGATAATATTTGCGATTTGTAACAGCTTCTAGTTCATTACGAACCGACTGACCGATTTCCTTTATACCTTGACCACCGCGGCCGATGATCATAGGTTTGTAGCGTTCAGAATTGGTGTAGATAGTTGCTTTCACGTAAACGAGTGTGTCGCTGCGTGACTCAATAACCTCGACTTCAACATGAGTGGTATAGGGGACTTCTTCGCGTAAGCGTAGGAATAACTTTTCACGTATGAGTTCTGCTAGCCAGGCTTCGTTACTCTGGTTTGTGAATTGAAATTCTGGATATAGTGGTTCTCCTTCGGAGAGTTGATCAAAAATCCAGCGCTCGATAAGGTCAGTATTTTTTCCTGTCAGAGCGGAAACTTCAACGTAATTATCAAATTGATCCTTTAGGTCACGATAATAATCGATGTAATTGCGTGACGCCTTATCGTCAATCATATTGATGACGAGAAGTTTTGGTTTGCTAACGGCCTCAATCATTTTTAAGGCCTGTTTCTCTTCGTCGCCGAGTGCTCGGGTAGGGTCAACTACATAGATCACGGCGTCTACGCCATGTAGCGATTCCTTGGCGTAAGACAATAATTTTTGCGTTAACGGGTCTTTAGCCTTTTGCATGATACCTGGGGTATCAACCACTACAGCCTGACCTTCTGGCCGAGAAATTATGCCAGAGATTGGTAAACGGGTGGTTTGCGGTTTGGGAGTAGTTATCGCGACCTTGGAGCCGACCAAGGTGTTTAAAAGTGTTGATTTTCCAACGTTGGAGCGTCCAATTATGGTTATGAGACCTGATTTCATAGAGGTGAGCAATTTCAGA